>Ga0308169_10004039_pt1 | contig 13900 bp, 9 predicted proteins | sample PhyBR1_2_FD_202139 | JGI IMG/M metagenome (GOLD analysis project Ga0308169, IMG submission 202139) | Phyllosphere microbial communities from UC Gill Tract Community Farm, Albany, California, United States - DLSLSB.R1 | ecosystem: Host-associated > Plants > Phyllosphere > Unclassified | place...
GTCGTGCCGCCGGAGCGGCCGGTCACGCCTGTGACGGTCGCGTCCCGGGACACGAAAGGGCCCGCACCGTCCGGTGCGGACCCCGTCATGCTAGCGAGGGTCGTGATGAGCGGCCCCTGGGAGGCGATGCCCGACGACGCGAGGACGACCTACGAGTTGTAGCTGCCGTCGTAGAGGTCGGGGTTGCTGGCGATGGCACCGAACAGGACCACGAGCAGGATGATGCCGATGATGGTCAGGGCGACGACGACGTAGCCGAGGATGAGACCCGTCAGGGCCATGCCGCGGCCCTCTTCGCCCCGCTTCTTGATCTGGCTCAACGCCATGTGGCCGGTGACGATGGCACCGAGCGCCGTGATCGAGGTCACGAAGCCGGCGATGCCCAGGATCATCGAGACGAGGGCGAGGGTGTTGCGCTGACCGGGGCGGGCGCCGTTCTGCCCCTGGTAGGCCGGCTGACCGCCGGAGGGCTGCCCCGGGTAGGCCGGCTGCTGGCCCTGGTACGGGTTCTGCGGCGAGGGCTGGCCGTGGGGTGAGGGGTTCTGGTCGGTCATCGGGGACGTCCTTCTGCTGAGGGTCGGCCGGTGACGGCCGCGGTCGGTCGAGCGCCCATGCTATCGGCGACCGATGGCCTCCGACCGGGGCGGGTCGCCCGGGCCCCGCCTCGGGGTTCAGACCGCCTGGACCGTCGTCACCGGCAACGTCGAGTCGGCCCCGAAGTCGAGCGGCGACGGCGCCCGGCCCCGGGACACGAGCTCGGCGCCGAGCGCCGCGATCATGGCACCGTTGTCGGTGCAGAGCGAGAGGGGCGGCACGCGCAGCTCGACCCCGGCCGCGGCGCACCTCTCGGCCGCGAGCTCGCGCACGCGGGCGTTGGCGACGACTCCCCCGCCGAGCAGCAGGCGGGGCACGCCCCGGTCGGCGCAGGCCGCGAGAGCTTTGGTGAGCAGGACGTCGGCGACCGCCTCGCGGAAGCTGGCGGCGACGTCCGCGACCGGCACCGCGCCTCCTTCGCTGCGACGCTGTTCGACCCACCGGGCGACGGCCGTCTTGAGCCCCGAGAACGAGAAGTCGTACCGGTGCTTCGACAGGTCTTTCGGCAGGGTCAGCCCCCGCGGGAAGCGGACGGCCCTCGGGTCGCCGCCCTCGGCGACGCGGTCGATCTGGGGCCCCCCGGGGTAGGGCAGGCCGAGCAGGCGGGCGACCTTGTCGAACGCCTCGCCCGCGGCGTCGTCGATCGTCTCGCCGAGCAGTTCGACGTCGTCGACGAGGTCGCGCACGTGCAGCAACGAGGTGTGGCCCCCCGAGACGAGAAGCGCGATGGTGGGCAGCTCGAGCTCGCTGCCGTCGTCGCGCAGCACGTCGGCTCCGACGTGGCCGACGAGGTGGTTCACGGCGTAGAGGGGCTTGCCCGTCGCCAGGGCGAGGGCCTTGGCCGCACCGACGCCGACCATGAGCGCACCGGCGAGCCCGGGCCCGCTCGTCACGGCGATCGCGTCGAGCTCGGCCGTCGTGACGCCGGCCTCGGCGAGCGCCGCGGCGAGGGCGGGTTCGAGCGCCTCGAGGTGGGCGCGCGCGGCGACCTCGGGGACGACGCCGCCGTAGCGGGCGTGTTCGTCCATCGACGACGAGATGACGTTGGCGAGCAGGGTGCGGCCGCGCACGATGCCGATGCCGGTCTCGTCGCAGCTGGTCTCGATGCCCAGCACGAGCGGCTCGCGGACGGCCGGCCCGGCGGCGGCCGGCTCGGCGGCGGCCGGCTCGGCGGCGGCGGGCTCGGCAGCGGCGGACGAGGAGGCGCGGGTGACGGTCACGGGCGGACGTCCTGTTCGTCGAGGGGCGCGTCGCCGAACGGCTCGACGGGGCCCGGGGTGGTCTCGGTGGTGGCCGGCGGGACGCGCAGTCGCATCACGACCGCGTCGACCCCGTCGGGCATGTAGTACCGCGGGCGGACGGCGATCCGCTCGAAGCCGAGCGTCTCGTAGAGGTGCTGTGCCCCGGGGTTGTCGGCCCGCACCTCGAGGAACACCTCGCGCACGCCGCCCTGACGGGCCTCGGTGAGCAGCTGGGTCAGCATCGCCCGACCGAGCCCCTGCCCCTGGTGCTCCGCGAGCACGGCGATGGTCTGGACGTCGGCCTCGGGAGCCCCTCTCGGCGCCAGCATGCCCGCGTAACCGATGACGGTGGTGTCGTCCCCCTCGGCCGTCGCGACGAGGTACCGACCACCGGGGGCGGTGAGCTCGTGCGTCATGCTCGCCCGCGACCAGGCGTCGTTGACGAAGGTCGACGTCTCGATGGCCATGATGCCGTCGAGGTCGTCGAGGGTGGCCGTGCGCAACAGGACGCTCATCGCGTGACCGGCTTGGGACCGGCCGACGGGGTGACGTCGGGCTCGCGCAGGTACAACGGCTCGGCGTCGGCGAACGCGCGACCGTGCTCGAAGAGACGCTCGGCCAGCATGCCCAGGGCGGCCGCCGAGACCGTCGTCGCGTCGGGGTCGGTGCGCGGCCAGGACGAGGAGGCGCCGGTCGCCTCGTCGAGGTCGGCCGGCCTCACGAGGGCGGGGCCGGCCACGATCACGGGCAGGCCGTCGTCGTCGAGCCCCGACCACGCGCTGTACGCCACCTCGCGACGGCGGGCGTCGGTGACGACGACGAGCGGCGAGTCGACGGGCCCGCCGGCGGCGCCGACGGAGCGGCCGGCCGCCGCCGAGAGCCGCTCGAACGCGACGGCGTCGTGGCTGCCGACCGACAGGCACGGGACGCCGGCGCCGAAGGCGAAGGCGCGGGCGGCGGCGATGCCGACCCGCAGGCCCGTGAAGGGGCCGGGGCCGCGACCGGCGACCACGGCGGAGAGCTCGGACGGGGTCACGCCGGCCTCGCGCAGGGCGTCGTCGATCAGGCGGCCGATCACCTCGGCGTGACGCCGGGTGTCGGCGACCGCGTGCTCGGCGAGCACGCCGCCGTCACGGTCGACGACGGCGACGGACGAGCCGGCTGAGGTGTCGATGGCCAGGATCACGGGGTCAATCGTAGGCGGTGTCGGGAAGCCGACCCGCGCCTCCTGACGGGTGACGGAGCCCGGCCGGGGCCGGGCTCCGTCGGGTCGGTCAGAAGGCGCCGATGCGACGCGCCGTCCCGGGCTGGCCGAGGAGCGCGGCGATGTCGGACGGCAGGGCCGACACGATGCCGAGCGACGAGGTCAGCAGGCTCGTCATGCCGCCGAGGTCGAGCACGGACGACGTCTCGACGTTGCGCCACGACGAGTTCTTGACCGAGAGCGCCGACACGGTGTCGAACCGGGTCACCGTCTTGTTGTCACCGGCCCCCCAGCCGACCAGGGTGGCCTGGGACGTCGTGCGGCGCTGGTTGAACGCGTTGCCGGTCACCGTGACGCCCATCGAGTCGGCCGAGCGGTTGGTCTTCGAGTCGAGGACGTAGACCTGGTAGTACCCGCCGCTGCCGAAGGCGTTGTTCGCGATGGTGATCTTGCCCGTGACCCAGCTCATGGTCGGGTCCGGGATGGGCCGACGACGGTCCTGACCGGTGGCCGCCGTGGCCTGACGACGCTCGTCCTGCAGCACCTTGACGCCGAACTGGCTGAAGCCGCCGACGGAGTTGTTGTAGACCCGCACGTCGTCGGTGCCGATGATCTGGATGCCCGTCTTGCCGCCGGTGACGGTGTTGCCCGCGACGACGGCCTTGCTCGAGAGCTCGAGCTGGATGCCCGTCCACTCGTTGTCGACGACCGTGTTGCCCACGACCTTCGAGTCGTACACGGACTCGTCGAGCCACAGGCCCGAGCTGTAGTTGCGGCTGACGTCGTTGTTGGAGACGGTCACGCCGCGCGACCGCGTGATCTTCACTCCGCCCGAGACGGGGGTCTCCTTGAATCGCTGCCAGTTGTTCTCGCGGACCACCGAATCGGACAGCGACATGTCGTAGGACGCGTTGGCGCCGATGCCCAGCATGCCGTTGTGCTCGACCGTCAGCCGGCGCAGGGTGCCGCCGTTGTTCTCGAGGTTCACGCCGATCATGGCGTTCTCGACGACGACGAGGTCCTGCGCGGTGGCGCCGGTGTTGCCGAGGCGGATCGTGCCCCGGTCGGAGTCGAGGGTCGCGTAGCGGCGCACGCCGAAGCCCTGCAGCGTCGTGTCCGGCGCCTGCACCCAGATGGCCTGCTGCTTGTTGCTGATGCGCAGCTCGTGCCCCGAGGGGTCGCTGCCGATCAGCACCCGTCCACCGGCGGGGTCCGGAGCGAAGGTGCCGGGGGCCAGCTTGTCGGGCGTGACCTGCGTCAGCTGCACGCCGTCGAGGAAGACCTGGTCGGGACGCCCGGCGAGGGGGAACGACGGCGACAGGAAGCGCGGGTTGTCGGCGATGCCGAGCAGTGCGGACGACGGGAACGACGTCCACGGGGTGCTCCACCCCGAACCCGAGCGCTGCCAGGACGAGACGGGCACGGACCCGTCGAGCCAGACGGCCTCCTTCGGGTAGGCCTGGATCGTCAGCGGCTTGTTGAACGGCACGACGACGCTCTCGTTGTAGCTGCCGGCCCGCAGGACGACGGTCCCGCCGGCCTTGGCCTTCGCGACGGCGGCACCGAGGGTGCGGAACGGGGCGGCCTGGCTGCCGGCCGCCGAGTCGTTGCCGCCCGGCGCCACGAAGAGGGCACCGGAGGGAACGGCGTACGACGCCGAACCGACGGGCACCGAACCGCGCGTCGGGGTCGGGTCGGGGGTGGGGGTGGGTGCCGGCGCGGGGGCCGGCGTCGGTGCGGGGGCCGGCGTCGGGGTCGGTGTGGGGACGGGCACCGGGACCGGCACGGCGTCCTGGGGCGACTGGACGACAGAGAGGTCGTCGAAGGTCGTGGTGGTCACCGTCTTGTTCGACGAGCTCGAGTACTGCCAGAGCCCGACGGCGCCGGGCTTGGCGATGCGATCGGCGGCGGTGTCCGACGACGACAGCTGCCAGCCGGGCTCGGTCGTGCCGGCGGCCCAGCCCTTGCCCTGCAGGCTCACCGACCCCGTGCCGACGGCGCGGAAGGCGACCGAGACGGCCGAGCCCTTCGTCACGCCCGACGGGAGGGCGACCCGGCCGAGATCCTTCTCGCCGGACTTGCCGACCTTCGTGATGGCGAGGGCGACCGTCCCCGAAGAGCCCTGCTCGAGACGCCCACGGTAGGCCGAACCGTCGCTCTGACGGCGCAGCTCCCACCCCTGGTAGAAACCCCCGGTGGTCTGCGGCAGGCGAATGGTCTCGCGCACCTCGACGTCCTGCACCGAGACCCCTGCGAGCGCGGCGGTCGCCGACCCTCCCGGCACGAGCCCGGTGATGGACGAGACCCCGCCACCCACGGCGAAGGTGGCCTTGGTGGGCCCCGACCAGGTCGTCCAGGTGCCTCCCTTGTCGGCGGCACCCCAGCCGCCCGCCGTCGTGCGACCCGAGGCGTCGGACGCGACGGTCGTGGCAGCCGCGGAGGCGCTGGTCGCGGGAACGAGGACGGCGGCGACGCAGGCCACCGCCATGGTCATGGCGCCGAGGACCGTCCGGGTGCGGTTCGGTGAGTCGAGCTGAGGCGCGGAGGCGTCGAGCATCGGCGCTCCTTTCGTCGGGGTGGAGTCCTGATGGATTCAGCACATGCCCCCAGGACGGGGGCTTGCGCGATCGGGGCTACGGCGAGTCGAGTCGGGACCTCGGCGAAGACAAGAACGAATCCTCATACATCTATGCGCGGTTGGCAAGGGCCCGTCAGCCCCCTTGGGGGTGCCCTCCGTGCGGGTGGCATCCCTCCGGGTGCCACCCGTCAGGGGTGTCCGGCCACCCACCGCCGTCGCCTAGAGTTCACGCATGACGCCCCTCGAAGCCGGCCCGAGGGCCTCGGCGACCCTGCGTCGAGGGGTCGCGCGCGCCTCCTCGTGGCGCCCGCCGACCCTCGGCGCTCCGAGCGGACGGGACGCCCCGCTCGAGGCGCGGGCGTGGGTACGCGGACTCGCGGCCGCCTGCCTCGTGCTGCTGGGCATGCGCTTCACCCTGCCGCAGAGCCTCCAGGTCGGCTTCGTGGTCGCGCTCGTCATGTTGCCGGTCTGGTGGGCCCACCTGCGTCGTCAGCACGGGGGCACGCTCTTCGTCGGGCTGGGCCTGCTGGCCACGGCCGCCGGACTGTGGCTGGGCGTCGCCAACGCCGCCGACCACGACACCGACCCGACCGCGGTCATCCCCGGGACGGTGTTCCTCGTGGGCACCGTCTTCAGCGTCGGCCTGTTCGTCTGGGGTCGCGACGTCCTCACGTCTCCTCGCGCCGCCCTCTGGTTCGGCATCGGGCTGGCGCTCGGATTCACCCCCGACACCACACTGTTCGCCACGAACCCCTGGAAGTTCGGCTTCGCGCTGCCCGTGACCGTGATCCTGCTCGCCCTCGCCGCCCGGTTCGGCCGCCGATGGGAACTCGGCGCCCTCACGGTGCTCATCGTGGTCGCAGCACTGAACGACTCGCGCTCGGCCTTCGGGCTGCTGCTGCTGGCCGCACTGCTGGTCTTCGCGCAGATCGCGATCGTCCGCCCGCACCGGAGACCGTCGGCGGTCGCCGTCGTCCTCGGACTGGGCGGGCTCGGGGTGGCGGTCTACCAGCTGGGACAGGCCCTCATCCTCGACGGCTACCTCGGTGTGACGACGCAGGCCCGCAGCCTCGAACAATTGCGGCAGTCGGGGTCGTTGATCCTCGGCGGACGACCCGAACTCGCGGCCACCGTCGGCCTCATGGAGCACCACCCGTGGGGCTTCGGCACCGGTTCCGTGCCGACCCCCGAAGACGTGCAGGTCGCGAAAGAGGGCATGAACGCCATCGGCTACCAGCCGAACAACGGCTACGTCGAACGCTTCATGTTCGGCGGCCACGTCGAACTGCACTCGGTGTTCGGAGACCTCTGGGCCCAGTCCGGCATCGTCGGCCTGCTGCTCGTCGCCACCGCGATCGTCGTGCTCGCGGTCGGCGTGGTCCGTCGCCTCGCCGACGGGACGGCCAGCGGACTGCTGCTCTACGCCGCATCGCAGAGCGTCTGGAACGTCTTCTTCGCGCCGTTCTACACGTCGTTCCCGACGCTCGTGCTCGCCCTCGCCCTCGCGTTCCTCCCCCGCCCCGAACCAGGAGTGCCCCATGTCGCCAGAAGGTGAACCGACCACCGGGTCGACCCCCGCCACCCCCCGCCGACGCCGTCTGATCGTCACCGTGGCGGTCGGCGTCGTCGTCGTGGTCGCCGTGGTGGTCGCCCTCGTGCTCACCGGCCGCGGTGACGGCGGACCCTCCACGGACGACACGGCCTCGACCTCGCAGCCGACCGGTGATGCGCCGGGTTCCCCGGCGGACCCTTCGTCCACGGACGCGCCGACGTCGACCACGCCGCCGGCCGCGGGCCCCGACACACCCGAGTCACCACCCGTCGGCCTCGACGAGTCGCCCACCGTCGTCGACGGGGTGACGGTCCGGGTGAAAAGCCTCGACGGAGTCGACGGCGAGGCCGTCTTGCCCGGCGAGGTGTCGGGCCCCGCGGTTCGAGCGGAGCTCGAGGTGTACAACGGCTCGGCCGCCCCCGTCGATCTGTCGACCGTCGTCGTCAACCTGGCCTACGGCACCGGCCGGACACCGGCCAACACGTTCTCGACCGGGACTTCTTCGTTCCCGGCGTCGGTCGCGGCCGGCACCACCGCCACGGGCGTCTACGTGTTCTCCGTGCCCGCCGACGCGCAGGACGACCTCCGGCTGACCTTCGACTACGCCGTCGACGTGCCGGTCGTCGTCTTCGAGGGATCGACCTCGTAGTACTCCTGTACCCACAACGGGGGCCACTGTCCCCCCTTGGGGGGACCTTATAGTCGTCAAGCCATCGGTACCCGAATGCCGATGACGCCTACCCGACCCGAATGAGGCTCCCCCATGGGAAGAACCGTCTCGTCGCGCCTTCGCCTACCCGCGATCGTCGCTGCGTCCGCCGTGCTCCTGTCCGTCCTGATCGGAGTCCAGCCCGCCCAGGCCGACTCCGCACCCGCCGACCCGACGGCGCCGTCGACCCCGGCGACCGTCACGGCCGACGCGTTGCCCACGCCGCAGATCGACGGCTCGGTCTTCTCTCAGGTCATCGTGGGCAACACGGTCTACGCGGCCGGCAAGTTCACCAAGGCGCGCCCGGCCGGCTCGGCGCCCGGCGTCAACGAGGTCCCCCGCAGCTACCTGCTGGCGTACGACATCACCACGGGAGCCCTCTCGACGACCTTCGCCCCGGTCATCGACGGCCAGGTCAAGGCCCTCGCCGCCTCCCCCGACGGCAAGCGCCTCTACATCGGTGGCGCCTTCACCAAGGTCAACGGCGTCAACAAGTACCGCCTCGCCGCTCTCGACCCGACCACGGGCGCCCTCGTGACCAGCTGGAACCCCGGCACCAACGCGACGGTCAACGCCATCGCCGCCGTCGGCCCGAACGTCTACGTCGCCGGCGTCTTCTCGAGCATCGGCAAGGACACGCGCACCAAGGCCGCCGCCGTGACGGCGGCCAACGGCACCAACCTGCCGTGGGCACCCCAGATCGCCGGCGGTGACGTGCTGGCCCTCGTCGCGAGCCCGGACGGGTCGAAGATCGTGCTCGGCGGGTCGTTCAACTCGGTCAACGGTTCGTCGCAGCCCGGCTACGGTCTCGCCATGGTCGACCCGACCTCCGCGGCGAACCTGCCGTTCCAGGCCAACGACGTCATCCGCAACGGCGGCGGCCAGGCCGCGATCTACAGCTTGAGCGCCACGGCGAACGGCGTCTACGGCTCGGGCTACACCTTCGGTGGCGGCGGCCGTCTCGAGGGTGCCTTCAAGTCGACCTGGGCCGGCGACCTCGTCTGGGTCGAGGACTGCCACGGCGACACCTACTCGGTCGCCGCGAACAGCACGGCCGTCTACATCGCAGGACACCCGCACTACTGCGGCAACATCGGCGGCCAGCCGCAGACCAACCCGTGGACCTTCCAGCGGGCGATGGCCTTCAGCGACTCGGCGACCCAGACGGTCACCAACGACCCCATGGGCTACTACAACTTCGCGGGCAACCCGGCCCCGAGCATCCTCAACTGGTTCCCCGACTTCGGCACCGGCAGCTACACCGGCCAGAACCAGGGGCCGTGGAGCGTCGCCGCCAACGACAAGTACGTGGTCTACGGCGGGGAGTTCCCGACGGTCAACGGCAAGGCCCAGTACGGCCTGACCCGCTTCGCCGTGTCGAGCATCGCTCCGAACAAGGAGGGCCCGGTGTACTCGGGTGCCCTGTTCAAGCCCACCCTCGTCTCGCTCGAGTCCGGCAGCGTCCGGGTCGCGTGGCAGTCCAACTGGGACCGCGACAACGCCAACCTGGCCTACCAGGTCTACCGCGACGGCAACCTCACGACGCCGGTCTACTCGACGACCACGCCCTCGACCTTCTGGAAACGACCCTCCATCGGCTTCGTCGACAAGGGGCTCACGCCGGGCAGCACGCACGAGTACCGGGTGCGCGCCACCGACCCGCTCGGCAACACCGTCCTCGGTGACACCGTGTCGGTGACCGTCTCGACCACCGCCCCCTCGCCCTACCAGCAGCGAGTGGCCGGCGACGGGGCCACGTCCTTCTGGCGCCTGGGCGAGAAGAGCGGCTCGACCGTCTACGACTCGATCGCCTTCGACGACCAGCAGGCCCAGGCCGGCGTGACGCGCGGGGCCACCGGCCAGGCGTCGACCGACTCGGACGGCTCGAGCACCTTCTCGGGCACCGACACCGGGCTCTCGTCGACCACCTCGGCGATCACCGGACCGCAGACCTTCTCCGTCGAGGCATGGTTCCGCACCACGTCGACGACCGGAGGCAAGATCGTCGGCTTCGGGAACTCGAACACGGGCGCCTCGAACTCGTACGACCGCCACCTCTACATGGACCCCCGGGGCCGTGTCTCGTTCGGCGTGTACCCGAACGCCAGCCGCATCATCACGAGCCCGACCGCCCTGAACGACGGCCAGTGGCACCAGGTGGTCGGCACGTTGAGCTCGGCCGGTCAGTCGTTCTACGTCGACGGCAAGAAGATCGCGACGGATGCCGGGACGACCAGCGCCCAGGACTACACGGGCTACTGGCGCATCGGTGGCGACAACAACTGGGACGGTGCTCCGTACTTCCAGGGCGACATCGACGACGTGTCCGTGTACCCGAAGGCCCTGAGCCCCCAGCAGGTCGACGGCCAGTGGGTCGCCTCGGGACGCACGAGCAAGCTTCCGACCTCGCCCGCCGACGCCTACGGCGCCCGCGTGTTCCAGGACGACCCCGAGGCGTACTTCCGTCTCGACGGTGACTCGACCGCCGTCGCGACGGATTCCTCCCCCATCGGCACGAACGGCGTCTCCACCGGCGGCCTGACGACCGGCGGCCCCTCGGCCGTCGGCGGCACCGGACGGTCGGCGACCTTCAACGGGCAGGACGCCGGCGTGGCCACCACCACCTCGTACGACTCGCCCAACAACTACACGCTCGAGACCTGGTTCAACACGACGACGACCTCGGGCGGCAAGCTGATCGGCTTCGGCAGCCAGCAGACCGGCTACAGCGGCAACTACGACCGCCACGTCTACATGGAGCAGGACGGGCGACTGCAGTTCGGCAACTGGACCGGTCAGATGAACCTCGCGAGCAGCACCGCGAGCTACAACGACGGCCGGTGGCACCACGTGGTCGCCACGCAGGGCTCCGACGGGATGAAGCTCTACGTGGACGGCGCCCAGGTCGGGTCGAACCCGACCACCGCCTCGGACGGCTACCGCGGGTACTGGCGCCTCGGCGGCGACAGCTCGTGGAACTCGGGCTCGGGTTACTGGGCCGGCAGCCTCGACGAGGCCGCGGTCTACGCGCGCCCCCTCGACGCCACGACGATCGCCCAGCACTACGCACTCGGCACGAACAAGCCGAACGCGGCTCCCGTGGCCGCCTTCTCGTCGGCGACCACCGGCCTCGGAGTCGCCTTCGACGGCGGCGCCTCGGCCGACAGCGACGGCTCGGTCGCCTCGTACGCCTGGGACTTCGGCGACGGCAGCGCCGTGGCGTCGGAGGTCGCACCCACGCACACCTACGCCGCGGGCGGCACGTACACGGTCACGTTGACCGTGACCGACGACCGGGGTGCCGTCGGCACCTCGACCGCGACCGTCACGGTGACGCCGCCCCGCGTCAACGCGACGCCCACCGCCTCCTTCACCTCGACCGTGGACCACCTCGCCGTCGCGGTCGACGGGACGGCCTCGTCCGACGCCGACGGCGCCATCGCGTCGTACCGCTGGGACTTCGGTGACGGCACGATCGCAGCCACCGGATCGACCACCGGCCACACCTACGCCGCGGCCGGCACCTACACCGTGACCCTCACGGTCACCGACGGCGAAGGCGCCACCGGCACCTCGACCGGGACGGTCACCGTCGCCCCGGCCCCGCCGGCGAACGTCGCCCCCACGGCGTCGTTCACGAGCGCCGCGACGGGTCTGGCGGTGTCGACCGACGCGTCGGCCTCCACCGATCCCGACGGCACCGTGACCGGCTACGCCTGGTCGTTCGGTGACGGCGGCTCGGCCACCGGGAAGACCGCCTCGCACTCGTACGCGGCGGCCGGCACGTACACCGTGACCCTCACGGTCACCGACGACAAGGGCGCCACCGGCACCTCGACGGGCACCGTGACGGTCGCGCCGATCCCGAACGCGACCCCGACGGCGGCGTTCACGACGGCGACCGACAAGCTCTCGGTCTCCACCGACGGACGCGCCTCGAGCGACTCCGACGGCACCGTCGCCGCCTACGCCTGGGACTTCGGCGACGGCGGCACGGCGACCGGCAGCACGGCGAAGCACGACTACGCCACCGGCGGCACCTACACGGTGACCCTCGTCGTGACCGACGACAAGGGCGCCACGGGGACCCGCACCTCCACGGTGACGGTCACCGCGCCTCCCGTCGTCACCGCGATCGCGCAGGACGGCTTCGGCCGCTCGGCGACGAACGGTTGGGGATCGGCCGACGTCGGCGGCGCCTGGACGCGCACCGGCCAGGCCTCGCAGTACTCGGTCGTCAACGGCGTCGGCACCCAGTACCTGGGTGCCGCGGGCTGGAGCACCTCGATGGCCCTGACCGGTGTCAGCTCGGTCGACAACGACCTGCGCACCAGCGTCAGCCTCGACAAGGCGGCGACCGGAGGCGGCACGTACGTCTACGTCACGGGCCGCAAGGTGGCGACGAACTCCGAGTACCGCGCGACCCTGCGCTACCGCTCGGACGGACGCGTCGTCGTCGCGCTCAACGCCTACAAGGGCACGTCGACGAACGTCACCCTGGTGAACGAGACGCTGGTGCCGGGCACGGTCACGCCGGGCGCCAAGGTCAACGTCCGCCTCGAGGTCAGCGGCTCCGGCACGACGACGATCCGGGCGAAGGCCTGGCTCGACGGCACGACCGAGCCCACCGCGTGGACCGTCTCGACGACCGACACGTTCGCCGGCCTGCAGGCCCCCGGCTCGGTGGCCCTCGCCGCCTACGCCTCGGGCTCCGCGACCAACGCCCCGCAGACGGTCTCGTTCGACGACCTGAGCGTCTTCAAGCCGTGACCGACGCCGCCCCGGAGCACGCGAGCAGGCTCGTCGTCCAGCAGTCGTTCCCGCGACCGCGACCGACGACGAACCCCTACCTCGTGATGCTCCGGGACGCCGTCGGCGCGGTGCCCGGGGTGGAGGTGCGCACCTTCGACTGGAAGGGCGCCCTCCTGGGCCGCTACGACGTCTTCCACGTGCACTGGCCCGAGATCCTCGTCTCGGGGCAGAGCCCGCTCAAGGCGCTCGTGCGTCAGGCGTTGACCGTCGCCCTGGTGACGAAGCTGCGACTGACGCGCACCCCGATCGTCCGCACCGAGCACAACCTCGAGCTGCCGAGCGGCATCTCCCGGCGCGAGCGCGTCCTGTTGCGCTGGATCGAGCGACGCACCGCGCTCTGGGTGCGGCTGAACGACGAGACGCCCGAGCACGCCGACGCCCTCGGCGCGCTCATCCCCCACGGCCACTACGTCGACTGGTTCGCCCGCTGGCCGTGGCCGTCGCGCGAGGCAGGCCGGGTGTCGTACTTCGGCTTCATCCGCCGCTACAAGGGGGTCGACGGCCTCGTCCGGGCCTTCCGAGGCGTCCGGGGCGACGACCGGAGGCTGCACGCCGCCGGCAAGCCCTCGACGCCCGAGCTCGCCCACGGGCTCGAGCAGCTCGCGGCCGACGATCCCCGGGTCAGCCTCGACCTGCGTTTCCTCGACGACGAGGACCTCATCGACGTGGTGCGCCGGGCCGAGCTGGTCGTGCTGCCCTACCGCGAGATGCACAACTCGGGCGGGGTGCTGACGGCGTTGTCGCTCGGCCGGCCCGTGCTCGTGCCCGCCAACGAGGTCAACGCCCGCCTGGCCGACGAGGTCGGAGCCGACTGGGTCCGGCAGTACGCCGACGAACTCGGTCCCGACGACGTCGAGCACGCGCTCGACGCGGCCTCGCGGCTCGACGACGACGCGCGCCCCGACCTGTCGGCCCGCGACTGGGACCGCGCCGGCGAGGCACACGTCGCGGCCTACCGTCGGGCGATCGCCGCGACCCGTGGTCGACGTGCCGTCGGCGGACGCCGGGCGCGCCCGTGAGCTCAGCCGTCGACGCGGCCGTACTCGCGGTACCCCGCGCCCCACGCGCCCGCCACCATGCCGGCGCCCCGGGCCATCGTCCGGATGCCGCGAGCGCGTTGCCCCAGCGACCGTCGACCGAGGGGGCGGGTCACCGTGCCGACCGCGTACCGGCCCAGCCCGCCGACGACGCGCACGCCGCCCTTGGCCGA
>Ga0308169_10004043_pt1 | contig 13889 bp, 12 predicted proteins | sample PhyBR1_2_FD_202139 | JGI IMG/M metagenome (GOLD analysis project Ga0308169, IMG submission 202139) | Phyllosphere microbial communities from UC Gill Tract Community Farm, Albany, California, United States - DLSLSB.R1 | ecosystem: Host-associated > Plants > Phyllosphere > Unclassified | place...
TTTCTGCACACTAGCAGCGGGTTTTCAAAGCGCAAGAAACTAGACGAACGGCCAGAGCGTCAAAAAAAAGTTAGCCCAAAAGTGACACCTTTGACGCCTCAAAAACATAAAAATCTATGAATCAGTACCGTTCATCGCCTACTTAAAATTCGTTAAAGCCCTTTAAAAGCGGCACTTCTTTAAGTCTGTCAATGACTTGATATCAAAAAGCCCTAATCTCTCGAGTTTGCCAACACTGACAACTGTCATTTTGCTGACACGCTTTTCAGAAGCTGCGCTATACCCCTCTAAACAGTTTCATCCGAGTTACATCAATCGGTTTACGAGGCGCGCAAAAGATGGACGTGAGCGTATTTGGAACGGGGTATGTAGGGCTGATACAGGCGGCGGCGCTGGCCGACGTCGGGCACCGTGTCCTGTGCGTCGACATCGACTCGAACAAGATCCGCCAATTGCAGCAAGCGGTACCGCCGATCAGCGAGCCGGGGCTGTCCGGTTTGCTCGAAGACAACATCAAGACCGGACGCCTGTCGTTCAGCTCCCAGGCCAGCGATGCGGTGAACCATGGCGAACTGATCTTCATCGCCGTCGGCACCCCCGCCGATGAAGACGGCTCGGCGGACTTGAGCCATGTGTTGGGGGTCACCCGGCAAATTGCCGATTTCATGGACAGCGACCGCACCCTGATCATCAAGTCCACGGTGCCGGTCGGCACGGCTGACAAGGTGGCCGAATGCGCTCGCCAGGCGTTGGCGCGGCGTGGCCTGAAACAGCTGAATGTCCGTGTTGTATCCAACCCCGAATTCCTCAAGGAAGGCAGCGCCCTGGCCGATTGCATGCGCCCGGACCGGATCATCATCGGCACCGGCGATCAGTTGGCGCGCGATCAAATGAGCGAGCTCTACGCACCGTTCTGCCGCAACCACGAAAAACTGATGTTCATGGACAACCGCAGCGCGGAGCTGACCAAGTACGCCGCCAACGCCATGCTCGCCACCCGCATCAGCTTCATGAACGAACTGGCCAATCTCACCGAACGCCTGGGTGCCGACATCGAGGCCGTGCGCAAGGGCATCGGCTCGGACCCGCGCATCGGCTATCACTTTATCTACCCAGGCTGCGGCTTCGGCGGCTCGTGCTTTCCCAAGGACCTTCGCGCCTTGCTGCACACTGCAGAACAAAGCGGCATGCCCCTGCGCCTGCTGCGCAGCGTCACCGAGGTGAACGACAGCCAACGGCACATTCTCTTCGAAAAACTGGCGCAGCAGTTCCCCGACGGATTGGCCGGCAAGTCGATTGCCATCTGGGGCCTGGCCTTCAAGCCCAACACCGACGACATGCGTGAAGCGCCCAGTCGCTACCTGATGGAAGCGCTCTGGCGCGAAGGCGCGAAAGTCCAGGCCTACGACCCGGAAGCCATGTCCGAATGCCGGCGCCTCTATGGCTACCGCAAAGACCTGAACCTGTGCGCCACCCGCGATGACACGCTGGAAGACGCCGACGCCCTGGTGATCTGCACGGAATGGAAAAATTTCCGCGTGGTGGATTTCGACCTGCTGGCCAACAAGCTCCGTGCCCGGGTCATCATCGATGGTCGCAACCTGTACAACCCCGAGCACCTGGCCGCCGCCGGGCTGCTATATCGCGGCATCGGCCTGCGGCACACCGTGCCCAGCGTCCCGGGGCCACAAGCGTGAACATCCTGGTGACCGGCGCGGCCGGTTTCATCGGTGCCCACTGCGTGCTGCGGTTGCTGCGCGACGACCACGACGTGTGCGGGCTGGACAATTTCAACGATTACTACGACCCGCAACTCAAGCACGACCGCGTGGCATGGGTGAAGGATCAGGTCGGCGAGTTTTCACTGGCGCACATCGACCTGACCGACGCGTCGGCGATCGATGAACTGTTCCAGTTCCGTCGCCCGGACGTGGTGATTCACCTCGCCGCCCAGGCCGGCGTGCGTTATTCGCTGGAAAATCCCCGCGCTTACATCGACAGCAATCTCAGCGGGTTCCTGAACGTTCTCGAAAGCTGCCGCCATCATCCGGTCAAGCACCTGATCTACGCCTCTTCCAGTTCGGTGTACGGCGCCAACCAGCGCACACCCTATTCGGTACAGGACGGCGTGGATCATCCGCTGTCGTTGTACGCAGCCACGAAAAAGGCCAACGAATCGATGGCCCACAGCTACAGCCACCTGTTCGGCATCCCTTGCACCGGCCTGCGTTTTTTTACCGTGTACGGCCCCTGGGGCCGGCCGGACATGTCGCCGATCCAGTTCGCCAAGGCCATCACCGAAAACCAGGTGTTGCAGCTCTTCAACCACGGCGAGCACACGCGCGACTTCACCTACATCGATGACATCGTCGAAAGCATCGCCCGGCTGATCGAACGTCCGCCTCGCCCGACACCGGACTGGAATCGCGAGCAACCGGACCCGGCCACCAGCCTGGCGCCATGGTGCCTCTACAACATTGGCGGACAGCACCCGGTAGCCCTGCGGACCTACGTCGCGCTGCTGGAAAAACACTTGGGCCGCACGGCCCGGATCGAGCTGCTGCCCCTGCAACCAGGGGACGTGCTCAACACCTGCGCCGATGCCAGCGACCTGGCCCTGGCCACCGGTTTCCAACCGCGCATCGAACTGGACGACGGCCTGGGTCGCTTCGTCGACTGGTTCCTCGATTACTACGTGCGCCCCATTGTCCACGCGCCGCTTGCGGCCGAATCCCAGTGGAGGAGTCTATGACCCGACATGAACAAGACATTCCGATCAGCGCCTTCGGACGCGACAAACGTGTCGACCCCGAGCATCGCCGACGCCTGGACGCGGCGATTCACCGCCAGGGTCGCGGCTGGTTGACCGGTCGCGATGGCGGTCGGCCCTGGACGGTCTCGCGGACCAATCGGGTGGTGGCCTGCCTCGGCGCACTGTCGATCCTGGTACTGCTCGCCCCGCTGCTGCTGGGCCTGGCACTGCTGGTCAAATATTCCAGCCCTGGCCCGGTGCTGTTCGTGCAGAAACGCACCGGTTATCGCGGTCGCGTGTTCGGCATGTACAAATTCCGCACCATGGTCGCCGATGCCGAGGCCATGAAAGAGTCGCTGCGCCACCTCAACAAACACGGCGCCGACGCCATCGATTTCAAGATCGACAACGATCCGCGCATCACCCCAATCGGCCGGTTCCTGCGACGCAGCAGCCTCGATGAACTGCCCAACCTGATCAACGTAGTGACCGGCGACATGCGCCTGGTCGGCCCCCGGCCCACCTCGTTCAACGCCTATCGCTACAAGGACAACCATCTTGTGCGCCTGAGCATCTACCCCGGCCTGACCGGCCTGTGGCAGATCTCCGGGCGCAGCAATATCGACTTCGACCAGCGCGTGGAACTGGACCTCAGCTACATCGCCGAGCAGAGCCTGCTGTTGGATTTGAAGATCCTGATGATTACTCCCTTTAAAGTTTTCAGCGGCCACGGAGCGAGTTAAATGGACGGTTCGACGAATATCCTGACCATAGCCAGCCCGAGCGAGTCCAACCTGACCTCGACCGTGCTCGACCCGGATCTGCGGATCCTTCTGATGACGGCCGCCAACACCGGCACCGGCACGAGCACCAGCGCGATGGCGTTGGCCGCCCAGCTGGCGCAGATGAGCAACGGTCGCGTGCTGCTGGTGGACGCAAGCCAGTCGCCGCATAACCTCAGCCAGCAACTGTCGTTGCAAAAAGAGCGCGGCTTCAGCGATCTGCTGTTCAACAGCCTCGCCCCGCCCCTGCTGCAGGACTGTGTGGTGCAGATATCCAGCCTGCCCTTCGACGTGCTGCCCAATGGTCGCCTCGGGCACAACGCCGAACGCCTGAGCCCGGAGCGGCTGCGTCCGTTGTTCCGGCAACTGGCGGCGCAGTACCGCTTCGTGGTGATCGACGCCGACGCGGTGTATTCGGCCACCGACACCTTGGTCATGAGTACGCAGGTGGACGGCGTGGTGCTGGTGGTGCGCGGCGAGGACACCCGCTGGGAAGTCGCCCAGGCCGCCCGGCAACGCTTGGTCCAGGCAGGCGCGAAGGTGGTCGGCAGCGTGTTCAACCGCCGCAAGTACTACATGCCCAAATGGCTCTACAACAACCTTTAAGCCTGCAAAAGGATGACGAGATGAACGCCAGAATACTTGTCCTGCTGTTGCTGCCGCTTGCCGGTTGCTCCAGCAACACCGATACCCGCTCGATGCCGGTGCAGATCCTCACGGCCGCGCCGGCCAACGCCCAGGCTACCGATATGCCCAAGGTCGAACAGACGCTGAGGCCCCAGGACGTGCTGGATGTGATTTTTCACATCGACACGACCTCTTCCCAGGCTTATCGCGTGCAGCCGGGCGACCAGGTTGCCCTGAACTTCACCGCCGCCAGCCAGCTCAACGGCACGCAACAGGTGATGCCCGACGGCACTATCGAACTGCCGGGCGCCAACACCTCGGTGAAAGTCGCCGGCCTGACCACCGACGAGGCGCGCCTGGAAGTGCAGCGTGCCTACAACCAGAAGATGCTGTTCCAACCCAACCGCAACCAATTGAGCGTCCTGGTGACCAGCCCGATGTCCGGTGAGGCGAACTTGCGCAACACCTTGATCCACCCGGCCACGGGCATGAGCCGGGAGATCATCGTGGGCCGGGATGGTTACGCCAGCTTCCCGGAAATCGGTTCCGTGCCACTGCAAGGCATGACCGTCACCCAACTGGAAACCTTCCTCAACGAGCGCTACGCCCAGTTGCCAGGCCACATGACCGTCGACGTGCTGCTCAAGTCCACCGCCGGCAACGAGATTTATGTCCTGGGCGAAGTGGCCCAACCCGGCTCCTACCCGATCCGCCGGCCCATCTCGGTCCTTGAGGCGCTGACGCTGGCCCGCGGCACCAACGTCAAGGCCCGGCTCGACTCGGTGGTGATCATGCGCCGCAACGGCAATCAAGTCGAAGCACGCCACTACGACGTGGAGAAGGCCCTGAGCGGTGACGCCTCGCAGATCGCCTACTTGCAACCGGAAGACATGCTGTTCGTGCCCAAGACCAAGCTTGCAAGCGCCGGTGAACTGGCTCGGCAACTGGCCGACGTGGTGCTGTTCCAGGGGATGGGGGTCAGCTTCGGCTACCGCCTCGACAACAAAAGCAGCAACAGCAACTGAGCCAGGTGAACGATCATGAACCCCAAGGAAAACTATCTGCACGAGTTCTTCAGGATCTTCTTCGCCAACAAGCAGTGGGTGAAGCGCGTCTTCCTGATTTTTGCCGTGATCGCCCTGGTGCTGCCGTTGATGCTCAAGCAGAGCTTCGATATCACCGCCCAAGTGATCGTCCAGTCGAAGAAGCTCTCCCAGGGCGACGCCACCACTTCGCTGAACCAGGAAAACGCGACGTTCGTTCCGCCATCCCTGGCGGACATGGAAACCGAGAGCAACATCCTGCGCTCGCCGGCGTTGATTCGCGAAACCATCAAGACCCTGCGCGACCAGGGTGAATACACGCCAAGCCCGGGGGTCCTCAACAAGTGGGTGAGCGAACCGTTCAAGCGCTACATCACCCAGCCGCTGCGCGAATACGTCATCAACCCGGTGCGTGACGGCCTGGGGCTTGAAGTCGACCCCGTGCGCGACACGGTGCTCGACACGCTGACCGACGACGCGATCGAAAACCTGAAGATCGAGACCCTACCCGGCTCCAACGTGATCTCCATCGTCTACAGCTTCGGTGATCCGGCCCAAGGCACCCGGTTCGTGGGGCAACTGCTGCAGAACTACCTCACCGGTCGCCAGGAACTGCAATCGATCGAGCTGCCACAGGCCTTCTACGAGCAGAAAAAAGCCCAGTACCAGACGCGTCTCGACGGCCTGGAAGGTAAACGGCTGACGCTGCTGGAAAGCATTGGCTCGTCCGATCCCAAGGAAGAAGTCACCTTCCGCCTGAACGCCATCAATACCGAAGAACAGGCCCTGAACCTTTATCAGGATCGCCTGCTGCAAAGCCAACGCTGGCTCGATTACCTCAAGACCAGCCTGGCGGCGGCGAACAGCTCGCGGTTCAACGACTACACCTTCCCCTTCACCTTCACCACCACCGTGGACAACATCGCCTTCGAGGATCGTGAGATCAGGCAATTGGGTGAGCAATTGACCAGCCAGGTCAGCCGCTACATGAATGACCTGGCGATTTTCCAGCCCAGCAGCGAACCGATGTTACTGGCGCGCGAACAGATCATGCGCACCCGCCAGCAATTCCTCAAAGTGGTGAATAACCGCATCCAGGAACGCACCACCGACCTGGCGGTGGTCAGCTCCGTGATCAACCAGAAAGTCGAGCGTATCGCCGCCTTCAAGGACCGCATCCACCTGCTGCAGGAAACCCAGAGCAAACTGCGGCAGATGGACACCGAGATCAACGCGCTCCACGCGGCGTTCTCCACCTATGCCCAGCGGTTCGCCGAAGCCAGTTCCGCCCGTTCGCTGGACAACGACCTGTCCAACGCACGCGTGCTGAGCCCGCCATTCGAACCAACGGCCGCCGCGTTCCCCAAACCGATGTTGATCATTGCGTTCGGCTTGTTCAGTGGTCTGCTGTTGGCCATCGCCCTGGTCTATGTGCGTGAGTTCTTCGACCATCGCTTCAAGCACCCAGCGCAAATCAGCCACCAACTGGATCTACCGGTGCTGCTGGTGATCAACGAGCAATCGCCCGAACAGATCAACCCACACCGCAACTGGAGCGTGCCCAGCCTTGTCCATTGGGTGAAAAATTGAACGCGCCGTTCGGCCCGTCCCGCCAGGACAGCCCCCTGTCGATCATTCATCTGCTCGACAGCGGCGGCTTCTATGGGGCCGAGCGGATGCTGCTCGATCATTGCCTGGCGACACCCGGCCAGCATCAAGTGGTGTTCCTGGCGGCGCCGCCGACATTGATCACGCGGTTCCGCCAGGCCGGGGTCGATTGCTGCCATTGCGCCAACTGGGCTGAGCTGCTGCAGCATTTACGGCACCGGCGTGACGAGCGACCGCTGATCAATACGCACAACTTCAAGGGTCTGTTGTTCGGCTGGGCCGCGGCCACGATGCTGCGCCTGCCGCTGGTGATCACTCAGCACGGCTTCACGCCACGCAGTCCCAAGCAGCGGTTCTATACGTGGCTGAGCCTGCAACTGTGCCGCACCGCGCCGGTCAAGCGTGTGGTGTGCGTGGCCGAAAGCATCGCGGCGCTGCACCGCCAGGCCAGCGTTAAGGCGGAGAAGCTCGACGTGATTCCCAACGGCCTGCCAGCCGCCACGACGCCGCTGCCCCACCGCGACGACAGGCAACGCTGGCGGGTCGGCTATGTCGGCCGCTTGAGCAGCGAAAAAGGCCCGGACCTGTTTCTCGACGCCATGATCCCGCTGTGCCAGCGCCATGCCTCGCTGCACGCCGTGATGCTCGGCGACGGCCCGGAACGCCAGACGTTGCTCAAACGCATCGCCGATGCCGGGCTGCCAACGCGTATCGAGTTGCCCGGCTATCAGACCGACATGGACGACTGGTGGAGCCGCCTCGATGCGCTGGTGATCAGTTCACGCACCGAAGGCACGCCGATGATCCTGCTCGAAGCCATGCAGGCTGGCGTGCCCGTGGTGGCCTTCGGCGTCGGCGGCATTCCCGACATCTTGCAAGACCGTCACAACGGGTTGCTCGCGACGCCGGCCGATAGCGTGGAGCTGGCCCGCCAGATCGAAACGCTGTTCAGCGAACCGCCCCTGGCGCGGATCCTCGCCGACAACGCGCGCTGCACACAACGCGACCGCTACGACCTGCGCACGCTGGCCGAACGCTGGTCACAACTCTATATCCGCACGGCACGGGAGGCTCGGCCATGATCGTCCCGCTCTCGATCGTCAGTCTGCTGGGGTTGGTGTGCCTGGCACTGCTGGCCAGTCCCTACCCCTTCCTGGCACCCGGCGCCGTGCTCGGCCTGGTGGGCGTCGCCATGCTGTACCGCAAGCCAGGCTGGGGTTTGCTGGGCATTGCCGCGCTGCTGCCGTTCGAAGGCCTGTTCAAGGGCAACTTGTTTTCCGGCAGTAAATTCCTCGGCTTGGCGCTGATCCTGATCCTGATGCTGCAGTTGGCCTTGCACCAGATCCCTGCGACGCGCTTGCGCAGCAACATCTGGAAGCCGTTGATCGGCTTCATGGTCCTGTATGGCCTGAGCCTGTTGATCTCGGAAAACATGGACCTCTCCCTGACGCAACTGCGTGAACTCTCGGTCGGGCTGATTCTGTTCGTGATCACCTTGCTGATCGGTCGCGAGCTGAACCTGGAGATGTTCGCCCGGCTGATGACCGTGAGCGTCGCCACGACCTGTGTGCTCGCAAGGTTTTCAGTCAAATATCAGGATCAGGGCCGCGCCTCGGGTTTGCTGGAAGACCCGAACGCCTTTGCCCTGTTGATTGCGTTTACCGTACCGCTGGCATTGTTATTGACCCTGCGCAGCCAGAACCTGTTGCACCGCTTGTTCTGGGGTGGCGCTGTCATCCTGTTGTTGAGCGGCATGACCAAGACCGAATCACGTTCAGGCCTGGTCGTGTTGTTGCTCAGCCTGGTGATCGGGTTGTATCACTATCGGGCGCAGCTGCCGCGCATACGTCCCCGGCACCTGGGGTTCGCGATGCTCGGCCTGGCGCTGGCGGTTCCGGCGACAGTCGCCTTGATGCCGGCTGGCTACGTGGCACGCATCCAGTCATTGAGCATTCTCAGTTCCGGCGCCAACGCCTACCAGGACGGATCCTTGGGGCGCCGCGCCTCGTACATCGTGGTGGGCAGCCAGATGATCCGGGAGAAGCCGATACTCGGTTCCGGCCCGGGAACGTTTCCAGAGCACTACGCCCCCACGGGCTACGCGAAGGCGTTCTCGGCCAATCGCAAACGCGGGGATCTGTACCGCCAGGCCCATAACACCTACCTGGAAATCTTCAGCGAAATCGGCGTGCCAGGCGGCTTGATGTTTGTCGGCATGATCGGGCTGGGGCTCTACAACCTGGTGCGCGCGCGCCAATTGTGGCTCCAGCGCCGGAACTGGGCCCAGGCGGATCTGTTGACGCACCTGGGCATGAGTTTCCTGTCGCTGGCATTGTTCCTGATGTTCCTCAGCGCCCAGAACCACAAGTTGCTGTGGATCATGCTCGCGTTGACCAGCATCTTGCGCTACGACGCCGAACGATCCGCGCCGCTGGAGGCACGTTCATGAGCCGCGTCAGTATCGTGATCCCGATGTACAACGAGGCCCGGCACATCGGCCGCACGCTGCTGGCCGCGCGGGAGGCCGCACGCCAGGCACGACTGGAATGCGAGCTGATCGTGGTCGACAACGGCTCGGACGATCACGGCCCGCGCATCGCCAACGAACTGGGCGCACGTGTGCTGATCGTGCCCGGCGTGCACATCGGCGCCCTGCGCAATCGCGGCGCGGCGGTCGCCCGCGGTGATTGGCTGGCGTTCATCGACGCCGATATGGAAATGCCGGTCGATTGGCTCAAGTTGTTGGTTGAAATGGAAGGCCGCCAAGGTGATGTGCTGGGGCTTGACCTGGACACGCCCGCGCAAGCGCCTTGGTTCGCCCAAGCGTGGCAGCGCCGCAGCCAGCGCCCGGGATCGCGCCCCTTGCATCGCGTCCAATGGTTGCCCAGCGCCAACCTGCTGATGCGCCGCACCTGGTTCGACCAGGTCGGCGGTTTCGACGAAACCCTGCGCACCGGTGAAGACAAGGATTTTTCCCTGCGCTTGCGCGAAGCCGGTGCGCAATTGCTGCTGGTCACTGAAAGCCTGGCCTTGCACTGGGGTTACGAAGGCAGTTGGCGCGAGTGGATGAGCAAGGAACTGTGGCGCCAGGGCAGTCACTGGCAGTTGTTGCGCAGTCACGGGCCGAGCCTGCGCCTGTTGCGTTTTCCTGCGCTGTCGGTGGGCATCTGGGGCCTGGATTTCCTGGCACTGGTCGCCCTGCTCCAAGGCCAGGCGCGCCCGGCCTTGATGTTGTTATTGATCGCCACGTTGCCGGCCTTGTTTCTCAGCCTGCGCCAGAGCCAACGCGCCCCGCGCTTGACGTTGCAATTGTGGGCCTTGCACGAGGTGCGCCTGCACCTGACTGGCGCCGCGTTGCTGCTCAATCTTTTTCAATGGAATGCCAGGAGACCTGCCCGTGGCTGAATTCATTTATTGGTCTTGCCTGTTGCTGCCGGTGTACGCCTACCTCGGCTACCCCGTGCTGTTAACGCTACTGACGCCTTTTTTTCCGGTGCGCCGCTACGGCAAGCCATTGCCGATGGATGTCAGCATCGTCATCGCCGCCCATAACGAGGCGCGGCACATTGAAGAAAAATTGCGCGCCTTGCTGGCCCAGGACTATCGGGCGCACTCGCTGCGAATCATCCTCGCCAGCGACGGTTCCACCGACGACACGGTGGCCTGCGCGCGCAAAATCGGCGACTCGCGCATCACCGTGCTCGACCTGCCACGCCAGGGCAAGGCCGCCGCCCTCAACACCGGCGTGGCCCATAGCTACGGCGACATCCTGGTGTTCACCGACGCCGACAATCAATGGGCCCACGACACCCTCGGCCACCTGCTGGCGCCGCTGGGCGATCCTGAAGTCGGCGCCTGCGCCGGTCACATGGTCATCCCCGTACCTGGCAAGGGGCTGAGCCTCGGCGACAGTCTGTATCGGCATTACGAAGGCTGGCTGCGCCGGGTGGAAAGCCGCACAGGCTGCATGGTCTCGGCCGACGGCGCCTTGCTGGCCTTGCGCAGGGTTTTGTTCCAGCCGATTCCGGCCCAGGTCAACGATGATTTTTTCCTCAGTACCTGCGCGCCGGCGGCTGGCAAATCCATTGTTTATGCACCGAAGGCACGGGTGACGGACCAGGGCGTGGATGAAGCCGACAAGCAGTTTCGTCGTCGCCAGCGGGTCACCGTCGGCGGGTTGCAGAGCCTCGCCCAGCGTCGGGAACTGCTCAACCCTCTGCGTCATGGGCTCTATGCCATCGGGTTGATCAGTCACAAACTGATCCGCCGCCTGGCGCCAGTGCTACTGCTGCCCTTGTTGTTGAGCAACGCCTGCCTGTGGAACGACCATCCGTTCTATCGCCTGAGCCTGGTGGCACAGTTGCTCGGCTACGCCATGGCACTGATCGGGTTGATGGACGCAGGCCACCGTTTGCCCCGGCCCTTTCGCCTGGCGGCGTTCGTGCTGGTGACACTGGCGGGCATGAGCATCGGACTCTGGCAGTTCCTTCGGGGCCAGCGCTACAGCCAATGGAATCCCGAGCAGAATCGTTAAGGAGACGGCCGATGTCGATCAAATACGTTTTCAAGCGCACCGGCGGCTGGCTGTACCTGAACACGTCCCTGGGTCGTCATCCGTTACGTGGCGCCGGCGTCATCCTGATGCTGCACCGGGTGCTGAACAACGACCGTGCTGCCGAACTGCCCCATCGCAATGAGCTGTGCGTGGGGCCCGACGCATTCGAACATTTGCTGATCTGGCTGCAACGGCATTTTGAATGCGTGCCCCTGATGACGTTGCTGCTGGCCGACCCTGAAAGCGTTCCGAACCGTCCGCGGGTGGCCCTGACGTTCGACGATGGCTGGCGCGACAACGCCATGAACGCCTTCCCCCTGCTGCGCCAATACCAGGTGCCGGCGAGCATTTTCCTGTCCACCGATTTCGTCGGCAGTCGCCAGCACTTCTGGTGGGAAAGCATCGGCGAAACCCTGTGGGGCAGCCATGGGCAGGTAGCACGGCATTCGCTGATCGAGCAATTGCAGCATGCCGGCCGGCCGCTGCCGGTACTGCTCGATGATATCGACGACGAACGCCGCAGCCTGGCGTTGCTGCATTATCTGCAAAGCCTCAAGACCCTCGATGCGCGCACCTTGAGCGACCTCACCGAAGCCTGCCCGCACGGAGCCCAGCCCCAGGCGCTGGACTGGCCCCAGGTGCGCATGCTGGAAGATTCCGGCCTGGTCCGCTTCGGCCCCCATGGCGCCAGCCACGCGATTCTGACCGGGCTCGACGACCAGCGCCTGCACGAGGAACTGACCCGCAGCTGGACAGCCCTGGAGAATGGCTGCGCCCAGCCCTTGCCGGTGTATTGCTACCCCAACGGCGACAATGACGTCCGTGTGCGCGAACAGGTGGCAGCCCACGGTTTTCCGTTCGCACTGGGCACCCAGGCCGGACTGTATCGCCATGACGGCGACCCGCTGAACCTGCCGCGTTTCGGCGTCAGCCAACGCAACGCCTGCCACCCGGAATTGCTGGCCTGGCGCATTCGTCGAGGAGCTCGCTCATGAACCGCGCACGTTACCTCAAGCTCTTGGTAATGAGCATGGGCACAAGCCTGGCGATGCTCTGCCTGCGCCTGTTGCGCAACGTCTTGCTGGCACGGATCCTGGGGCCCAGCGAACGCGGGCTGTTGGCGCTGCTCAGCACCCTGCCGGACCTGATCAGCGCCATCACCAGTGGGGGGCTGAATTCCGCCGTGGGTTATCAGGCGGCGCAGCACCGCTCGATGAGCCTGCTGCTCAGCCATGTACTGGTCTTCGGTTGCCTGCTGGCGGGGTTGTTGACGTTGCTGGTGGTGGCGCTGGTGCGTGAGTTTGGCGCGGAACTGGACATCACCGTGCAACTGGGGCTGCTGGCCTGGCTGCTGTTGCTGGCCGTGCCGCTGGCGGTACTCAAAAGCGGCTTGTTGACGCTGCACAACGCCTCCGGTGGTGTTGGCGCGTTCAACGCCTTGCGGCTGATGGAATCCCTGGTACCGCTGTTGCTCTTCGTGGCGCTCTTCTGGATATGGAAAGACACGGCGCTGGAAGCGGCGCTGATCAGCTGGTTGGCGGGCCTTAGCCTGGTGGTATTGGCAGGTTGGATGTGGTTGCGTCGCGATCATTCGATCACCCTGCGCTGGGATCGCACCGGCCAGAAAGAACTGTTGCACTACGGTGTCCGCAGTCATCCGGACATTCTGTTCCAGCAATTGATGATGCGCTCGGATTACCTGTTCATCGGCGCACTGCTGGGCAGCACGGCGCTGGGACACTACGCCATGGCCAGCGCCGCGGCGGAACTGCTGCATATCGTCCCGGAAGCGGTCACCACGCCACTGATGAAACGCCTGCTGCAGCAAGACACCGATATGAAGCGCCTGACCCCGTTGGCCTTGCGCCTGACCGCCACGGCCATGCTGGTCGCCTGCCTGGGCATGACGCTGGTCGGCGAATGGCTGATCGTTACCATGTTCGGCATCGCCTATCAACCGGCGTACCCGGCCCTGCTGGCACTGCTGCCAGGGGTGTTCGGGTTGTGCTATGCGAGCATCCTGCGCCTGGACCTGCTGGGCAAGAACCGACCCGGTAGCGTTTCGTTGCTGATGGGCGTGGGTGCGCTATTGAACCTGGCGCTGAACGTTGTCCTGATTCCGCGCTACGGCATCGTTGGCGCTGCCGCCGCTTCGTCCATTGCGTACCTGGGCGTGACCCTGCCGATGCTCGTCATGTATTGCCGCCTCAGCGGCGTGGCGTTGTGGCAGACGTTGATTATCCTGCCCAGCGATCTGCTGCCGATGCGTCAGATGTTGCTGGGGAAATCCGCGTGAACAGCGTCGCCAGCCAAGCCGCCATCGCGAGCAAGCTCGCTCCCACAGGGTCCGGTGGCGAACATGACATCTGCATCCACCGAAGATCCACTGTGGGAGCGAGCCTGCTCGCGAAAGCGGTGGGTCAGTTTGCGGTGATGTTGAAGGTGACGGCCTCTTCGCGAGCAGGCTCGCTCCCACAAGGGGCCGGTGTTGGACATGGCCTCCGCATTCACGGCAGGTCCAC
>Ga0308169_10004044_pt1 | contig 13888 bp, 14 predicted proteins | sample PhyBR1_2_FD_202139 | JGI IMG/M metagenome (GOLD analysis project Ga0308169, IMG submission 202139) | Phyllosphere microbial communities from UC Gill Tract Community Farm, Albany, California, United States - DLSLSB.R1 | ecosystem: Host-associated > Plants > Phyllosphere > Unclassified | place...
CGCACACAGACAAAGCTACAAAGCGGGCGGCGACGAGCAAGCCGCCGCTCAAGAACAAGACACTGCACCGCCTCCTCGCTCTCCTCGCTCACGACGACAGCCGCCTCTTGCCGAGCGACTCCTGGATCGTCGGCAGCGCACCAACGTGACGGCGGCCGAGGCGGTAAAGCGACGGCGCCGAGTCCTTGGACGCAGTCGGCGTCGGCGAGGGCGACTCGGCGGGAGGAGGGACCGGCGCGCCGTCCGAGAGCGAGGGCGACGACGAGGACGAGGACGACGACGAGTCGACGCCGACGGCGACCTCGACGGCGACCGCTGCGGCGACCGACGAGCCCTGGTGCCCGACGTCGCTGTTGGCGTTGACGAAGGGCGAGAGGACCGAGGCGAGGACCGTGATCTCGGCGTCGACAAAGATGAACCTGCAGCGCGAGAGAGATACCAGAGTGAGCACGTTGCGTACGCTGTGCAGCTTCACGAGAGCAGGTCGAGCACGAAGCGCCGAGCCACAAGGGCAGAGAGAGAGAGAGAGCGCGCACTGACCCTGGGCCGGCCACGATCGTCTGCTGCGCCTGGATCACGACGTTGGTCGCGAGCGGCGTCGACGCGTTGGTGAGGTAGACGGCGACAGCTGCGAGGTTGAGAAGGAGAGGTCCAGGGTCAGCGTCTGGCTCGAGGGCGAGTGAGAGGTCGAGGAGCTGGGCTGCGAGAGGAAGGAGGGGACGCACGGCCGTCGACGCCCGCCGGGACGTAGCACTCGCTCGCCGGAAACGTGAGCGCGACCGGCTGCCCGCCGAGGAGGAGCTGGCACGTGAGGACCGAGAGGTCGACCTCGAGGCCGACGACCGACAGGGCGAGCTTGGAGCCGGGGACGAAGCGCGCGGCGGCCGTCGCCTCGTCGACGACGTCGAGGGCGGCGTTGGCGGTCAGGCCCCTGCGAGGTGCACGAGGTGAGGGTGCGTCAGCCTCGGCGACCGCAAGAGAAAGAGAAAGAGAGCGAGAGGGTGAGAGGAAGACGCACAGCTCGCTTGCGTCGCATCCGACGAGGAACCCGCCAGCAAGCGCGAGCACGCCCTGCGGCGTCAGGGGCAGGTCGAACGACTGCTGCGGACCGAACGAGCCGCCGTTGAGGACGTTGAGGAGCGACTGGTGCCGAGCCTCGAGCGTGACGATGCTCGACGCGGCGAGGAGGAGCGACGGGTCGGTGAGGAGGTGAGCCTGCGGGCGTTCGAGAGGGGCGCGGGCGTCAGCTACTCTGCGCTCGAGCGCCAAGGTCATGGTGGAAGGAGGACGCACCGCACCGAGGTACGCGCCGACGCCGACCGCCTCGAGGACGCGCGCCGTCTGGAGGAACGTGACCGGCTGCGAGCGTTGAAAAGGCATGATGAGCTCGTGCTTGACGCACAGCACAGCACGTTCCGAGCGCACCCTGAACGTCGAGAGCGGGACCAGAACGGGGGCGACTCACGTCCGAGAGGGCCTTGTCGAAGTTGAACCCGCAGCTCGAGAACGGCTCGGCGCCGAGAGCGACGATCGTGTCGGCGAGAACAGCCACTGCGCAGCATGAGGACGAAGTACAGCGTCAGCGTGACGTTGACACGGACGCAGCGAACGGCGGGCGGGCGGGTGGGAGAGAAGCGACTGCCGACGCACCGTGCCGAGACTCGTCGACGAGGATCTGCGTCACCTGCTCGATGCTGCGCGCGTTAAAACCGGCTTTCTATCAGTCTATGTCCGTCGCAAGTATGACGAGAGAGAGTGATGCGTGGAGAGGGCGCGACGCACACGATGGCGGCCTGGATCTGCGAGAGCCCGGCGTCGACCATGACCTGGAAGCTGAACCGCTCGAGCGCCTGCTGGTAGAACGTCGCCTCAAGATTCTGCGGGGGCGAGGGTGACCTCAAAGTCAGCGCAAGATCCTCTGAGAGCAACGCCGGAGCGAGACATGAGGCAAAAGGCGCGACGCACCTCGAGGACGAAGGCGAGCTGGAGGACCGTGACGTCGATCGAAGGCGGTGCGGCGGCCGTAGCACTCGGGCTCGGCGACGCAGTGGCGGCGGCGACCGGCGCGACCGAGGACGGGCCGTACGCGAGCGAGGCGCTGTCGGCGAGAGCGCGCGACCCGGTCGAGGTCGCAGCCGCGAGCGGCGACGAGACGGCGGCGGCGTTGCTGAGCGGCGCCTCGGACGTCGCACTCGGGGCGAGGGCGAGCGTCGCGAGCGTCGGCGAGGGGACGTGGACGGCCGGGTGGCGGCGGTGCTTGGCGAAGCGGGGCTCGTGCGTCGCGACGACCAGCGCGGCGAGGCTCGAGAGGGCGACGAGCTTGGTGAGGAAGGACGGCATGGCGATGGCGAGTGCTGGTGCGGGTGCCGAGAGGTGCAGGCGGAAGGCGAGTGGCGGAGGCGAGGAAGGCTCGAGCGGACCGGCCGTTGGAGCGGGGAGGAGGGCAAAAGTGGCGAGGGACGGGAGCAGCCTCCTGCAGGTCAGGATGGTGCGAGAGGGTCAGCGCGAGCTCACTAGAGAGCTTGCAAGCGGGCGCACGCACCTGGGCTGTCGAGAAGAGAAAGTGGCGAGAGGACGAGGGAGAGGAAGGAGGGAGAGAGGCGAACGGCCGCTCGGGAGCCACAAGGGGGTCGAGCAACCTCGTCTCGACGGCCCCGCGCCCGCTCGAAACAAAAGCTACTACACACCGATCCGGTCATGCACGTACAAGCTAGAAGACGAGCGAGCGGAAAGGAAGGAGGGAACGAGGATGCGCAGAATCTTCTCCACGACGACGACGACGGAGGAAGTGCGAGACGAACGACAACAGCATGGACAATGCGAGTCTAGGCAAGACGGAGAAGATCTATAGAAAGGGGAGGGTCGCCGCCGCCGCTCACCGCTGCCAGCACAGCTCGCCCCGGTCGCCCGTCCAGACCCAGGTCCCGAGGACGACGACGAGGAGCGCCTGGGCGACGCACCAGCTCACGGCAAAGTACCGGTACCCGTCGCCCGTGCGAAGCCCGCGCAGCTCGACGACCATGGTCGAGATGGTGCTCAGGCTGCCGCAGAAGCCGTCCTGGACGCCCTTGAGCGCAGCGCACCCGAGCGGCGCGCGCGGGTGGTGCGCGAGGAGCGCCATGACGGCGAACACGAGGACCGAGGTCGAGTTGACGACGAGGGTCCCGACGGGGAACCGAGGATTGAGCGGGTTGAGGTGCTTCGAGGCGAGGTACCGCATGATCGAGCCCGGCGGCGCGACGACGATGGCGAACGTGGCGCGCGAGCGCCAGCTCGACGGCCCGAAGATGAGGAGCATGAGGGCGCCGAGCCAGAACAAGGGCCCGATGACGATGGTCGCGAGGTTGAAGAGGCCTTGCGCCGGGCGCGACCGAGGATGCCGAGAGGGCGAGGGGACGACGTGCGCGAGGTGGATGCCGCCCTGGAACGCCGCCTGGGCCGCGAAGAAGGTGACGAGCGTGATGCCCATGCCCGTCATGAACTGCGCGCGGTGCATGAGGCGTGAGCTAGGGAGCAAGGGCGAGAGAGCGTGAGAGGAACGAGAGGGACGCACGCCGGTGAAGCGGCTCGTGCCGGCGGGCTTGTTGAGGTTGGCGAACGCGGTAAAGACGTCGCCCATCATGCTCGACCAGGTCGTGAGCGAGCCGCAGAAGGCGGTGCCGCACATGACGAACAAGGGCGGGAACCTGCGGGCGCAGGCGAGCGAGCGAGTCAGTGCGCGCGCTCTCGCTCCTCGTGCGTGCGTGCGGGACAAGGCGGCGGCGAGAGGGGGACGCACACTCGCTCGATGGCGTTCTTCTTGGTGACGCAGAACCCCATGACGGCGCACCCGACCATCTGTGCCCAGACGAGCGAGAAGACGGCGCTCGAGGCAAAGCCGCCGACCCACTGGAGGCCGAGGCGGGCGAGGACGCCCCAGATGGTGCCGAAGACGATGAGCGAGTAGACGGTGAGCTGGGTGTGGGTCGGCGTGAACATCGAGGGGAAGTCGGGTGCTGGGGCCTTCTTGGGCTGTTGCGGGAGCGAGGCCGACCCGGTCTCGAGGGGCGGTTCCTCTGTCGCCGGGCGGGGCTCTGTCGGGGTGGCGAGGTCGCGCGGGCCCTTGGCGGGGACGTTGCCGTCGTCGTCTGCGCCGTCGTTGGGGACGGTCGTGTCGAGCTTGAGGCGAGGCGGCCTGGCCTTTTCCTCGTCGACGGAGGCAGAAGGGCGAGGAGGAGGAGGGGACGAGTCGGGCTGCATCGTGGACGACGAGCTGGTGGAGCTGTCGGCGTGCATGCGGGCGGTGGGCGTGGCAGTAAGCACGCTGGCCCTTGTCGAGTGGGAGAGCGAGGAGAGCGAGCGAGAGCCGAGTCGACGGCCGCCCGCCGCTTTCGGTCAACCTCGACCGACCTCTCGCCCCTCCGCCTCCACCGGCCGACCAGTGCTGCCGCCTGCATGGTCGCCTGGACTGCCCTCAGTCTGCTCCCGACAGCCCTCGCCGACCGGCCCCTTGTCGCCCTCGCCCTCTCGGTCCTCATCGTCGTCGCCTCGTCCGCACTGATGACGAGGTGGGGCCGCTCCTCAGCCCGCTACGACGTGCGCGACAAGGTGAGCACCCTTTCACAGGTACTGTGCAGCCCCTGGGCAAGCCGCCCTGACCGCAACGAGCGAGCTGACCCCGCGCTCCTCCTCCTTCTTCTGCAGCACTGCTACATCGGCGGCGGCTCGGAAGGGCTCGGCCTCTCGCTCGCCTGCCAGCTCGCCCAGCGCGGCGCACATGTCACCATCGTCTCGAGGAGCCAGGCCAAGCTCGACAAGGCGCTCGCCCAAGTCAAGGTGCGCCAGTCCCTCTCCTCCCCTCTCCTCGACTCGCCCGCTCCTGCCTTCGCTGACTCGCTCACCTTGCCCGCAGACGCACCGCCAGTCCCCCTCCCAGGTCCTCCAGGCATTCGCCTGCGACCTCACCGACCCGTCGGCCGCCGCGTCGACCCTCCACTCGGCCTGCAGGGTCCACGGCGGCGCCGCACCCGACTCGCTCTTCGCCTGCGCCGGCGGCGCCGTCCCGGGCCTGTTTGCCGACATGGGCGCAGACGAGCACTGGAAGTGCATGGAGTGGAACTTCCGCACCTGCCTCAACACGGTCCACGAGGGCGTCCGGGCCATGAAGGAGGCCGGGCCGAGGGCGGCTGCGGCGAGCGGCGGCAGGCGCAGCGTCGTCTTGACGAGCTCGGTGCTCGCTCTCATGAGCTTCACGGGCTACTCGAGCTACTCGCCGAGCAAGTACGCCATCCGCGGTGCGTCCTCTCCTTCCTCATCTTCCCTGCGGCCTCTCCTCTTGGCCGCCGACTGACCCTCCCTCGCCCTATGCAGGTCTCGCCGAGGCGCTCCGCAACGAGCTCCTCCTGTACGGCATCTCGGTCCACCTGTTCCTCCCCGCGACGATCCTCTCGCCCGGGTTCGAGAACGAGCAGCGCCTCAAGCCCGCCCTCACCAAGAAGATCGAGGGCCCGGACGAGGGCCTGTCGCCCGACGCCGTCGCCAAGGAGCTCATCAAGGGTACGTCCTCTCTTCGCCTTTCGAGCTGTGCGACTGAGCCTTGCTGACTCTGTGTGTCTCTCTTGCGTGCGCAGGTCTCGAGCGGGGCGACTTCTACATCACGTACGAGCCCGTCGGGCACATGCTGCGCAACTCGCGCGCCATCACGCCGAGGAACAACGTCCTCGGCGACGCCTTCTGGCACCTTGTTGGCACGGTGCGTCTCTCGTCTCGCTCGTCCGCCCCCGCCCGACCACTTTCCAGCGCACCTGCTCCCGCCGCCTCGACACAGAAGGCTGACTCTCTCGCACACCCTCTCGTCTTCGTGCGCAGATTGCGTTCCCCATATGGCGGTGGATGTCGCCCGACGGCGAGGTCAAGAAGGAGGTGAGGCGGATCGCTGCCGCGGCTGCGGCTGAAGGGGCCGGGCGGGGCGAGCGCGCACGTCGGTAGGGCGGGCAGGATGCAGTGCACGGGTTGCAGCTGCTTTCGATCGGCGCAGGAAGAGCGAGAGCGAGGAGAGCGCCCGGTGTTGTTGCTCGCGCAGCTGCTCGGCGCGCGGGCCGCCTGTCGCACGTTTCGGCCGCTCCTCTCGAGGGGCGTCGCGGCTCGCCTCGACGGCTTGTTGATGCTATCAGTAGACGGACGAGGGTCAACAGGAAGGACTGTGAGGGTGGCCGAGGCGGACGAGTAATCGCGCCCCGGCTTCGGAGAGTCGGCGTCACGACACCACGGCGCTCGCCTCTCGTCCTCCCCATCTCGCTCGTCTCAGCGCCCAGCTCGCAGCTACAGAGACCCGCCTCTCCTCCACCGACACACACGACCCGCCCACGACCATGAGCGTCCCCAACGAGAACAAGACCGGCGCCGTCGTCGGCGGCACCAACTCGGACTCGGCGCAGCTCAAGAACAACACGGTCATCACCGTTGCGGGCGCCTCGGGCGACCTGGCCAAGAAGAAGGTGCGCCCTCTGTCCCCTCCAGCAGCTGCAGCTGTCCCCTGAGCGGGAGGAGACGAGCATGACGCAGCTCCTCCCTCTGCGAGCGAGGCGACGAGCAACCGAGGCACTCCGCCAGCGATGCTCGCCCTGATCGCGCCTGCGCCTCGCCCTGCGCATCCCCAGCCCCTCGTACACCGATCCTGTGCTGACCCCATCGCCCCCCTCGCTCTCGCTCTCGCGCACTCGCCCTCTCCCCCTTCCCCCGCCGCCATCCGCCAGACCTTCCCGGCCCTGTTCGGCCTGTACAACAACGGCTTCCTCCCCGAGGGGATCCGCATCGTCGGCTATGCCCGCACCAAGATGGACGAGGAGGTGCGCTCCCTTCCCTCTCTCTCTGCGCTGCACGGACGACTCGGGCGAGGGGAGATCTTGCAGTGTGGGGCCTGGACGACCGAGGGCCGGATCGGCGCATGCAGCGCGCAGGGATGCACGGCGACCGCGTCGAGGGCATGTCGGCGCTGTGCGATCTCGCATCAGGCGCGCGCGCGAGGTCGAGCCCGGTCGACGCGCTTGAGAAGGCGGAACGAGGTGCGGGGGCCGAGGTGGAGGAGGACGACGGATGGTGGACGATCAAGCACACGCTCAGCCTGCGAGTGCACGATGCTGACTTGCTGCGCTCCCTGCAGGACTACCACAAGCGCGTGTCGCAGTACATCAAGGCGCCGATCCCGGCCATGAAGAAGAAGCTCGAGGAGTTCCTCAAGATCTGCACCTACGTCTCGGGCCAGTACGACGAGGACGGCGGCTTCGAGGACCTCGAGAAGGAGCTCAAGAAGTGCGAGGAGTCGTACTCGGACAAGAGTTCGCCCAAGAACCGCGTCTTCTACATGGCGCTCCCGCCGAGCGTCTTTACCGTCGTCGCCGCCAACTTCAAGAAGCACAACTACTCCGAGGGCGGCATCAACCGCATCATCGTCGAGAAGCCGTTCGGCAAGGACCTCGAGTCGTCGCGCGAGATGCAGGTCGGGCTCAAGAAGGAGTGGAAGGAGGAGGAGGTGCGTCAGCTCTCGCCCGCCTCGCTTCGTTGCGTGCAGGGCCTGCTGCTGCTTGCCCGGCACGCATTGGCGCAGCTGAGCTGGCGCGCTGACGACCGCGCCTCGTGCCGCCGCAGATCTTCCGCATCGACCACTACCTCGGCAAGGAGATGGTCAAGAACCTGCTCGTCCTGCGCTTCGCCAACGTCATGCTCGACGCGTCGTTCAACAAGAACCTCATCTCGAACGTCCAGATCACGTTCAAGGAGCCGTTCGGCACCGAGGGGCGCGGCGGCTACTTTGACGAGTTCGGCATCATCCGCGACGTTATGCAGAACCGTGCGTCCTCCTCCCTCCTCTCTCGCACTCGCTCGCGCCGCTGCCGAGTAGCTGACTCGGACTGACCTCGCCGGCGACAGACTTGCTCCAGGTCCTCTCGATCCTCACCATGGAGCGCCCCGTCTCGTTCTCGGCCGAGGACATCCGCGACGAGAAGGTGCGTCCCTATCTCTCTACCTCCCTCTCCTCTCGGGAGCATGACGCTGACGAGCCGGGCGCCCGACAGGTCAAGGTCCTGCGCTACATCCCCGAGATCAAGCCCGAGGACGTCCTCCTCGGCCAGTACGTCGCCAAGGACGACAAGCCGGGCTACCTCGACGACGAGACGGTGCCCAAGGGCTCGATCTGCCCGACTTTCGCCGCGTGCGTCGTCCACATCAACTCGCCGAGGTGGGAGGGCGTCCCCTTCATCCTGAAGGCCGGCAAGGCCCTCAACGAGCAGAAGGCCGAGGTCCGCATCCAGTACAAGGACGTGACGCAGGGCATCTTCAAGGAGATCACGCGCAACGAGCTCGTCATCCGCGTCCAGCCCAACGAGGCCGTCTACCTCAAGATGAACTCGAAGGCGCCCGGCCTCGCGATGCGCACCGTCCCGACCGAGATGGACCTCACCTACAAGCGCCGCTTCTCCGACCTCAAGATCCCCGAGGCGTACGAGTGCGTCTTCAGCTCTCTCTCGTTGCTCGAGCTCGCCGCCTTCGTCGTCGTCGTCCTCGTCGTCGAGAGCGCCGAGCTGACCTTGTCTCTCTCTCCTGCAGGGCCCTCATCCTCGACGCGTTCAAGGGCGACCACTCGAACTTTGTTCGCGACGACGAGCTCGACATCGCCTGGAAGCTCTTCACGCCGCTGCTGCACTGGATCGACAGTGCGTCCCCCTTTCGCCGCCTCGATCGCCTCCTCGAACCTCACTGACCCTCTCTCACTTCCTCGCCTGCAGACGAGAAGCCCAAGCCGAAGGAGTACCAGTACGGCGACCGGGCTCCTGCCGAGTTTGACGACTTCAGGCGGTCCAAGGTCGGCTACGAGCGCAGCGAGGCGCCCTACAGGTGCGTCTTCCCGCCGCTCTCTCGCCCTCTCCCCTTGCCCTGCTCGAGCTCGTGTGCACCTAGCTGACGCTCTCTCGCACGCTCGCAGCTGGCCCTCGACCTCGGTCCTCTAGACAGCTCGCTCAGATTCGGCGCGGCGCGGCGAAAGTACAGGCCGCGAGTCGGCAGCATGCACAGATGGCGGGCTCGGGAGCACAGCGAGGAGTGTACAGGCTCTGTCTAGTCTACAACGCAATGAAGGAAGTGTCTCTTAACCTGCGCCAGCGAGCGAGCGAGAGGAAGTGCGAGACGAGGGGAGCTCGAGCTCGAGGTCAGCGCGGCGGGCGCGAGGCTGCTACGATCGAGAGGGGCGCTCGTCTTCTACTCGAGCGAGCTCGAGACGTGACCTTTGCAGCGTTGCAGAGAGGTAGGGCGACAGCGAGAGCCGGAAGACGAGCAGGTCGACCTTCTCAAGCTGCGAAAGACGGCGGCCCGTGCGCCGTGCTTGGGTTTCCCTCTCTCGCTCGACCTAGACAGTATTACGAGCTCGACATCTGCTTGAGGGAGCGAAAACTTCTGAACGAGAGCCTGCCAGGCAGGGCAGAGCCGCACGGCTCGAAAAGGTCCGAGCGACAGGCAGAGCGAGGCGCTCTGGCGGCGCGAGACGGTTCCTGCAGCTGCTCGTGCACTCGCTTGCATTCAGCAGAGCACTCTCTGGACGACGAAGGCAGCGTGAGGTACAGATTACTGCGATGCAAGGTAGGAGAGACAACTGCAGGTACGGAGGAGAGGTACAGGGAGATACTGCGACGGCTCGACCTGGAAATCTAGCGTCTAGCGCTGTAAGGGAAACGAATCTCTAGATGAGTCTGGTCTAAGTCAAGCTCGTGTCGCTCACACCCACTGGCTCGACCGCCTCCTGACCTGCGTCGCCCGGCCGAGGACGAGCAGCGCGCAGCCGAGGACGGCCATGCCGCCGCCAAAGCACAGCGCAGCGACGTAGCTGCCGTCGGTGGCGGCGAGGAGCGCGCCGGCGATCGGCGAGCCGATGAGGGTCGCGAGGCCGACGAAGAAGAAGCCGATGCCGGAGCGGAGGCTGCGAGCGACGACGAGAGGGTCAGCTCGTGCGCTTGGAGACGACGAGTTGCGCTCGAGAGCGAAAGAGAAGGGACGTACCCAATCTCGCCGGTGTTGTCGGCCAAGCTCATGAAGCACGCCGCCGACACCGAGATCCAACCTCCCTGAGCGAATCCGAAGAGGACGAGCCAGACGGCGAGGCCGGCCGTCGACGTCGCAGCCATCATGGCAAACGTGAGGATGGCCACGAGGGCGCCGAGCGGGATGGCCGTGTTGAAGATGCCGAGGCGGTCGGCGACGAGGCCCGAGCCGATGCGCGAGAAGAAGGCGACGGCGTTGATGATCGAGAGCTGCGAGGAGATGCGCGAGGGGACGACGAGAGTCAGTACGTCGTCGAGGAAAGCGGCGAGGAGAGAGGAGAGAGGAAGAAGGGGAGGAAGAAGGGGAGGAAGAAGGGGAGGAAGAAGAGAGACTCACGGCGTAGGTGGCGATCGGGCCCGGACCCGAGTACTCGCGCGCAAAGAGCCCGACGTAGAAGAGCGGGATAAAGCACGACACGTAGACGCCGAACACGCCGCAGCACACGAGCCACGCCGAGGGCTGGCGCACGATCTTGCGCAGGGCCGTCGCGAGGGAGGCCTGAGCGGGCACGGGCGACGACGACGACGGCGCGTGCGACTCGAGCTTGCGCGGGCGGATGATGCAGTTGGCGATGAGGAGGAGGCCGAGCATCATGAAGCCGGCTGCGGGCACGAGGAGGGAGGGGTCAGTGCCGGCTCGACGAGGAGTGGAAGGCGACCGTCGAGGAGGACGAGGACGCACCTGCCCGCACGGCCCATGCAAAGCCCTTCTTCTCGAACATCTGCCCGAGGAGAACCGGGAAGATGACGGCGCCGATGGCGGTACCGCTCGCGGCGACCCCGACGACGAACGCGCGCCGGCGGCGAAAGTAGGTGCCGAGGATCGAGAGGCAGGGCGAGAAGAAGAGGCCGAGCGAGAGGCCCATGACGACGGCCTGGCACACAAAGATGGTGCCGAACGACTTGGCGAACGACAGGCCGAAGATGCCGGCGAGCCACCCGACGGTGCCGAGCGCGAGCTGGTACCGGAAGCACCCGCGGTCGAACAGGACGCCGGCGCCGAACGCGCACGAGAAGGTGATGAACAGGTGTGCGCTGCCGATCCAGCTGATCTGGCTCGTCGTGTAGGCGGCGAGTTGGTGCTGCGAGCGAGGCGAGAGAGAGAAGTCAGGTCAGGTCCGGCGACACGGTCGAGCACGACGAAGGGGCGCGACGTACCGTGGCGTAGTGGCTCATGAAGGCCCCGAACGAGTTGGAGAAGCCGAACGTGACCATGAGGACGAGCGTGCTCCCGGCGACGCAGAGCCAGGCGCGCAGCCCGCCCTCGGGGAACTCGTCGACGACGACGCTCGGGCCCTCGTCCTCGCCCTTCTCGATGTCGCCCAGCGCCGGCTTCTTGTCGTCGCCGCAGACCGAGGGCGCAGGCGAGCCGACGCGGGTAGGCGCGTCCCACTCGTCCTTGTCGAGGATCGAGAGCGGGCGCGAGGGGCAGGGCGTGTCGCCGCTGAGGGTGAGGGCGGACGACGAGCGCGACGAGGACGCGGGCGAGGTCGAGCGGCTGCTCGAGGCGGACGAGGGCGAGGTCGAGGGCGAGGTCGAGGAGAGGAAGGGAGGGAAGACAGTCGGGTCGGCCATGTCGGGCAGGCGGAGGGAGAGGAGGCGGGGGAGGAGGAGAGGGTCCGAGGGCGGCGCGAGAGAGGGGAGCGAGGTCGACGGCGCGTGGGTTGCTCGAGTCGCGTGTGTGTTGCTGGTGCTGGTGGTGAAGAGCAGGAGCACAAGGGAGGGCGAGCACGAGCAGGTGGCCAGCTTTGCGTCGGCGACGACGGCCTGCCGCTCGAGCCGGGGTCTCCACAGAAAGCGGCGGCGGGTGCGGCAAGCCGTTCGCGGCGCACGGCTGCTCGATGTCCGGCCGTGAGCGTTTTGCAGCGGTCCAGTGGGAGCTGGGAGCCGCGCTGGACTTGCTTGTCGTGGGAGAGCGGTGGCTGCGAGGAGGAGCGGCGCGGCGGTGCGGGGAAAGCGCAAGCGGCCACAGGGCGGCAGCTGCGAGGGCTGCGGTGGTCCTTAATGGGCCGAGGCCGATCGAGTGCTGCCTGTCGAGCAAAGGCAGCGTGCGCTGAAGCAGGAGCTGGAGCGGACGAGGAACAAGGAGCGAGTGAGCTGAGGCGAGAGCGGCGACGAGGAGCGCTCCTTCGCTCGCTCCGGTCCAGGTGGTTCGTGGGACTGATCCAGCTGAAGAGGTAGTCAGATGGCACTCGGCGTAGTCTCTGGCCGCGCAGGGCGAGGTGGTGGCTGTCTCCGTCGCCGCGATCTTGCCCCGCTCCGCCGCGACGACTCGTGTGCTCTCCTCCACCCCGCTCTCGCTCTCGCAGAGCTGAGCAGTACAGCTCAGAGGAACCCGACCACCTCGTGCCACGACCCTACGCGCGCACGCCGCGTCCACCAGCCCTGGGCCGCCCCTCGTCGCCCTCTCCGTGTCGTCATCTCCAGCTCGTCAGTCCCACCTCCTCCCTCTCTGTCTGGCGAGCTGGGCGAGCACTCGGTACAGAGCCACAGCTGACCCCGACCACACCCGCTTACCCCTCCCTCGCCTGCACCCCTTGCCGACCTCGCCTCTTGCGCCGCTCCACCCCGCCACGATTCGGCCGCACAGTCCTCGTCAATCTTTGCCCAGCCTCGACCTCGTTCCGCCTACCACTCGCCTGGTACCGCCACACAGCCCGCCTAGCCGACCGCGCACTCAAGCACCGGCTCGCAAGGTGAGCTCTCAGTCTCGCTCCCCTTGTCCCCTCCCTCGCGCGTGCCTCTTCGGCGACGACAGCTTGCACAGGCGCATCTGTGCGCCAGGCCTCTCCACAGAGACTCAGCACACTGCGCAACCCACTTCTGCGCGAACCGCCGCTGACCTCGCGATTCTCGCGCCTCCAGTCTCAGCCACCCCCGCCCTAGACGCCTCGGATCGCCATGTCGTCCCCGGCCGACTCGACCAAGCCCGCACCCGCGCCCTCGAGCACCCCCACCAGCACCAAGAAGGACGAGCCGCCCAAGAAAGTCTCCACCCCGTCGACCGCCGGCGCTCGCCCTCGTCAGCAGGGGAGCAACCGCCGCTCCAACTCGCGCGGCGACGCCAACAGCGCCGGCGACGCGTCCCCGACCGACGAGCGCAAGCCCCAGCATGGCAACCAGCGCCAAGGCGGCGGCGGCCAGCAGCACCAGCGCCGCTCGAGTCGCGGCGGCGGGTCCCAGGGCGGCGGCAACCGGCGCAACAGCGGCGGCGCCCAGTCCAACCAGCACCAGCAGCAGTCGCAGCAGCAGCAGCAGCAGCAGTCACAGCACCGCAACCCGGCGACCGGCGAGAGCCTGTCGAACCTCAAGAACCTCATCTCGGACATGCGCCAAGACGGCGCGCACGGCAGCTCGGGCGCAGGCGCGCAAGGCTCGCCGTCGTCCTCGCCCGCCCGCTCGCGCAGCGGCGGCCCGCACCACCGCAAGACGCCGTCGTCGGGCCAGGTCCCGCCCGCCATCAATGCGCCGCCGCCCTCGTCGGCGCCGCAGCTCGCCCCCTCGGCGCTCAACCCGAACGCCGGCGGCTTCCACCCGGGCTCGCTCGGCGTCATCAGCGACATCAACGAGGGCCTCGTCACCCCGACCGCGTCGCGCTTCGACCTCATGACCAACACGCCCTACTCGCCGCCGGGTCAGGGCGGCGCGCCGTCGCACGACATGCCCGGCTTCGGCGCCTACCCGTACTCGCCGCAGCAGCAGCAGCAGCAGCAGCAGCAGCAGCAGCAGCAGCAGGCCCAGCAGCAGGCCCTCGCGCTCCAGCAGCAGCAGTTCCAGCTCGCGCAGCTCGCGGCGGGCATGAACCCGGCCGTTGCCGC
>Ga0308169_10004046_pt1 | contig 13884 bp, 11 predicted proteins | sample PhyBR1_2_FD_202139 | JGI IMG/M metagenome (GOLD analysis project Ga0308169, IMG submission 202139) | Phyllosphere microbial communities from UC Gill Tract Community Farm, Albany, California, United States - DLSLSB.R1 | ecosystem: Host-associated > Plants > Phyllosphere > Unclassified | place...
TGGCAGGGGCGGCTTTGACCGGCTGCGGCTGTTCGCTGGTGTTCCCGGCGCTGGGAGTTGAGGTGCTAAAACGGGTGGCGCCGCAGGTGCGTGGCACCGCGCTAGGCGGTTTTTCGGCGTTTCAGGATATCGCTTATGGCATCACCGGCCCGCTTACCGGGCTGCTGGCCACCGGTCTCGGCTACGGTTCGGTGTACATTGCCGGAGCGGTCTGCGCCGCGCTGGGTATTGCCGTGACCTTCAGCTTTGCCCGCGCGGGGTTGCCTGCGGCGTGAGTTGATTTTTGGCTGCGTGATAACCACCCGACCGCTGCCGCTCTAAGCGACTGCGGATGTTAAATGACTTTTGAATTTGTCGAAAACTGTGACGGAGTCTACACTTTTTGCGCGACTCACCGTTTAGCGCCTTTTTCACAATAAATGTGAGCGCCACAGACTTTTCTTCTTATTCAGGGATCATATGAACATAACCTCCCCAGACTCTTCGGAAGCCGATGAGTCCTCGCGCGCGACGATTGTTAAACAGCGAATTTTCTTTGTGGTGCTGGTCGCCACCATGGGCGCGCTGGCCTTTGGTTACGACACTGGCATTATCTCCGGGGCTTTACCCTATATGTCCGCGCCTGCGGCACAGGGCGGGCTGGGCTTAAACTCGTTTACTGAAGGGCTGGTCGCCTCTTCACTGGTGTTTGGCGCCGCGCTCGGTTCCTTCCTCAGTGGTTTCTTCTCCGACAAGTTTGGCCGCCGCATCACGCTACGCAGCCTCGCCGTGCTGTTTGTTGCCGGCTCCCTCGGTACCGCTCTTGCACCGTCGATTTCGGTGATGGTGGCGATGCGTTTTCTGCTCGGTATCGCCGTTGGCGGCGGGTCGGCCACCGTGCCGGTGTTTATTGCTGAGATCGCCGGTCCGAAATTAAGGGCTCCACTGGTGAGCCGTAATGAGCTGATGATTGTCACCGGCCAGCTGGTGGCCTACGTTGCCAGCACGCTGCTCAGCTATCTGCTGCATGACGAACACCTGTGGCGCTATATGCTGGCCATCGCCATGATCCCCGGCCTGCTGCTGTTTATCGGCACCTTCTTTGTTCCGGCATCCCCGCACTGGATGGTGGCCGAAGGGCGACTGCAGGAGGCAAAAAACATCCTGAAGTACCTGCGTGAAACTCCGCGAGAGGTGCGTAAGGAGATGCGCGAGATGAAAAAGCAGGCGCGTAAGGCCGAGCGTGGGCCGGACGTAATGACCCTGATTAAGGAAAAATGGGTGCTGCGCCTGTTGATGATCGGCATCGGGCTGGGTTTCGTTATCCAGTTCACCGGAGTCAATGCCTTTATGTACTACACGCCGATTATCCTGAAGTCGACCGGGCTGGGAACCAGCGCCTCTATCGCCGCCACGATTGGCAACGGTGTGGTTTCCGTGATTGCCACCTTCGTGGGTATTTGGGCGGTTAGCCGCTTCCCACGCCGTAAGATGCTGATGACCGGGCTGTTCTTTGTTATCGCAGCTCAGCTGCTGTTAGGGCTGGTGATGACGCTGGTGCCAGCTGGTCTAACCCAAAGCTATCTGGCGCTGGCCTTTATTCTGATGTTCCTGTTCTTTATGCAGATGTGCATTTCACCCGTCTACTGGCTGCTGATGTCCGAACTGTTCCCGATGCAGCTGCGCGGGGCGCTGACGGGCACCGCGGTGTCATTACAGTGGATTTTTAATGCGCTGGTCGCTTTCTGCTTCCCGCCGCTGATGGCGTTTGCCGGCAGCAAAACTTTCTTTATTTTCGCCATCATTAACATCGGCTCACTGGCCTTTGTGGCGCTGATGCTGCCGGAGACAAGAGGTAAGAGCCTGGAGGAGATCGAGCAGATTATGCGCGACCGCTTTGGCGGCAAGCCGGTAGAGGAAGTGGCCTGAGAAGAAGAGCTGGCGCCGCGTTGGCGCCAGCCCTGATAAGGCGCTAAATCAGAACAGCATCCACAGCACCAGAACCAGCAGGATCAGCATGGCAAAGGCGGTAAACACCGGACGATTCGCCAGCGGCTGCAACATCGGCGGCAGCGTACCCCAGATTGGCGCTGCAATCGGTTTTGGATTCAGCTCGCTGTCGGCCAGCGGCTGTTCCTGCAAACGCTCTGCGCGGCGGCTGAACAGTAGATTGAGCAGGTCCTGTGCCTGAGTCGGGCTGAGCACCGTTTGTGGCGCAATGCTGAAGCGCTGCTGGCTGTAATCCTCCAGCATACGCTGCTCGCCCACATCCGGCGGCTGCTTCAGGGTGGCAATCAGCTGAGTCAGCGTCGGCGCGCTATGCTGGCTAAGCGTCTGGCTTGCCTGCAGATACTGGTTGAGTAGCGGGAAGGCGCGCGAGGGGATAGGATCACCGCTGTGCAGGTTCATCACCTTCAGTACGGAAGCCCACAGTTTGACCGGCTGCTCGCCGGTGGCGGCGGCAAGGCGCGAAATCTGCTGGTTAAGCGTCTGATGCTCGGCTGGCAGCAGGCTGCGATCGCTGCTGCGCGTCTGCTGCGGCTGTGGGATCGCCATCTGCCCGTTCTGCAGCATGGTCAGCACCTGACGCAGCTGGTCAGGGTTGAGCGAGCTTAAGACCGTATGACCAAACTGCTGACGGATAAAGTCGCTCACCGCCTGGCGGTTATTCCCGGTAGGCAGCAGGTCGGTCAGCTGCTGTAACAGCTGGCGCGTGGCGTGGGTGTTTTGCACCTGTGACAAACGCGTATTGAGAAACTGTTCCGCCGGTGGAAAATGGCGCGCCAGCAGGCCAGCATCATTTTTTACTCCGACCTCATGGCGCAGGCCAGCCCACAGCTCGGGGGATTTCAGCGTGCTGAGCGACATGATCTTGACGATCAGGCGCTCCAGCGTGGTGCGCTGTGCAGGCGTAAGAGGTTGATCGCCAGGGCCGGGGCGCGATGTGCCCTTTTGGGCATCGATCGTCGGGCGATCGCCGGGAATCGGCGCACCAGGGCCACTCAAAGGTTGCATGGCGAAGTCCTTCAGTCAGAGTCATTATCCGGGGCGCGCCGGACCACAGAGGGTAATAGAGCATGATAACAATCCCGGCCGGGGATAGGTAGAGGAGTGGAGGGGAATCAGCCCGCATTACGACATTTTTTTGTCTTCTCCCTGTTTACAGATAGTCCACCGTCCATGTCAGCGTGGCTTCAGCGCTGCCGGGCGTGATAATCGAACCTGTCTGATAAAAACGAACCTGCATCGGCACGCTCACCATACTGTCAGAGAGTGGATAGCTGGCGATTTGCCATGACTGCCCGATATCAACGGGCGTGGCATTGCTGGCATGGACAATTTGCATTGCTACCCCGCTTGCCCCGCCGTCCTGGTGATTTAACCTAATCAATCCTTTTGCTGATAGACCTTCAGGGGCGCGGCCATCGAGCCGCAGCATCACATTAAAACTACCCGAAACATCGCGCTCGCAAAGAAAATTAAGCGCAAAGGGCTTACCGGTACTGGTCGAACCGATGTGGGAGCCTAATCCCTGTTCGGTCGAAATCCTCACTGGACCCAGCGAGACGTTAAACGAAGCCGGCCCCTGAATCCGGCAGCTGCGTGCAATAAACGTCAGGCCGGTCGTCGCATCCAGCATCAGATAACGGGCTGGTTTGCCCCCGGTATCGGACCCCAGTTCAAACAGGGGGATTCTCGCGCTGACAGGCTTTACCAGTTCGGGCCGCTCAGGTGTGGCGGCAGTTTTTACTATCTCCACCGCGACATTCAGTTCCAGCCGTTGCCAGGTGCGTGGCGGCATTCCCGCTGCGGCGTTGTGGTTATCAATCATCACTCCCGTAGCGACCCGGCTATGCGTATCGCTGCCGCGATCGCCATTGAGCGTGGTGAATAGCGTCAGGCCGTTGCCAAGGGTCAGGGGGCCCGTCAGGCGAGTAAACCATGCCATTTCCTCTGCGCTTTGCAGGGGATCGCTGATGCTGCACCAGGCGGTGATGTGATAGCTTTGGTTAAACACGCTGCGGCCAATAGGTAGCGAGGTGGAGAGTTTAAGGGCATTCTCTGCGGTAAAAATCACCACGGGAGAGGGCCCCGATCGCTCAGTACGGCAATGGAGTGAACCGGCACTGACAGCCTGACTAAGCAGGCACAGCAGGCAGATCATCAGGGATAAGAACAGGTTCATTATGAGGGTTCCTCAGGTTCCGGGTTGGCAGGGGAGATGAAATTGGGCAAAACCGTTGGGTGACGCGGACTTTTTGCTGAGCGACAGCTTCATCATGCAGATACTCCGCCCGGCGGACATCACCTCGAGGCGAGAGTCCCCCTCTGGCAGGCGAACGTAAATCATATCTCCCTGTGCAACCATGCCGAGATCCTGCCCCTGCGCATCGCGCACGCTGGCACCAAAGGGCAGACTCTGGCCCGCAGGCAGCGCCACGTGGATCAGCACCGCGCGGCCAACGCGGGTAGCGAAATCCACTTTCACCAGCGCGCCGGAGTGGGGCACCGTCTGACTGAGCGTGCTCTTTAACTCCACATCCTGCGGTAGCCCCTGCGGGTTAAGAGCGATCTCATTCTGACGGTAGGCAACAAGATAGGGCACCAGGGCGTGGCCCTGAGCATTAAGCTGTAGTCCGGAATGACCTTCCACATAAGCTCCTGAAGCGCCGGGCGCGCTGACCAATGCCATGGTTTTGCTGTACCAGGGGCTGGCAACGATGCCCTCTGAAACCACCGCCCCCGCACCATTCATTCCTGCCGACCAGGCGTCGCTATGGCTGCCCCTCTCATAGCTGCCCTGCAGGGTAGTGACCGGCGTATGCCAGCTAGCAGCCGCACTGGCGCTGCTGTGCTGCTGGCGGTCGTGGCTGGCGCCCAGGGTGTATTCGAGCTGCTGACCCTCCCCTAGTGAACTGTTGATATTCGCCAGGCTGGCCAGCCCGTCATTGCTGTAGTTGACGTTCACATTCAGGCTGGTGTGGCGGCTGCCGGAGCCGAGCGGTACTGACAGGCCAAGGGTGTACTGCGTCTCTTCTCCCTGGCGCGAGTGAACACGGTTGACCGACAATGACCCGTTCACTGAGCCAAAGTTGTTGCTGTAACCGGCCTGGAGCTGATTATTATTACCGCTACCCTGCCAGTAACTTTGCCTGATTGCACTGAGGTACAGCTGCCCCCACCCCTCATGGAATCCCTGCGACAGGCTAACGGAGATGCGGCTGCGCGGGGTGGCATAAGCAGAGAGGGTCTCATTGGGATGAGCGCGCCGGGCATCCTCACCCCAGCGCACCGCATTATTCAGGCTCAGGTATCCAGACGAAGAGACGCGCCACGCGGCCACTGAAACCGTGCTGTTGCTGGCGTTAAAGAGTTTGCTCCACGTTAGCCGGTAGCTTTGCCCCTGGCGATGCTGACGCTGACTGGCTGCATGGGTTTGGGTTGCATCCAGCGCGATGGCACCGTATGGCGTGCCCAGCGCGCCCCCCAGCAGCAGCGCATGATAATAACGGGTGCTCAGCAGACCACCATAGCCCGTGAGGTGGTTACTGATACCGCGCTGCAGCGTAGCCTGAGCCACTTTTTCACTGCGTGACAAATTGATGTTACGCAAGGTGCCTGCGGTCAGGCTGTAAAGCATCATCCCTGGCCTGACCAGCTGTGCTATGGCGGCATAAGGAACCGTAAACTGATTTTCCCGGCCATCAGATTCTCGCACGGTAACGCTAATATCGCCGCCGTAGCCGGTGGGGTAGAGGTCATCAATACTGAAGGGGCCGGGGGGAACGGTGGTTTCGTACAGCAGGCTATTATTTTGCCGTACCGTGACATGGGCATTAGTCTGCGCGACGCCACGTATTATCGGAGCATACCCACGCTGTGAATCTGGCAACATATTATCATCGCTGGCAAGCATAATGCCGCGAAATGAAAAACTATCAAAAAGATTACCGCTGGTATCGGCATCACCCAGGGTCACGCGAGCTTTTAGCGGGGCAATATCATGCTCAACATAGTTGCGCTGGCTGCGATAATGTTTTCCGCTATTCTGCTGCCAGTTGAGAGATCCGCGATGCCGGAGCATAAATCCGTGCAGATTGATGCCAATGTTGTCACCATTATAGAATGACTTAAAATCACCCTCTTTTTGACTGGAATGATAATAATTAGCATCATAGCTGAACAAAAGTGCATTAATACCCCTGTCCCATAATGAGGGATCAATATCATTGGATGTTCGCCGACTCAGCGCTGCCTGCGGGATAGAAATAATGAGCTGCTGAGTGGCGATATCGATATGAGCTTGAGCTGCCGGGACTAACTGCTCAATAGTCTGACAGCTGCTGTGCCGGTCGGATTTTTTAAAATGATAGTCACTAAGATACTCTGATTTGATGTGAAGCTTTTCAACTAACTCTGGTGAAAGACAGATGGTTGAATTTTTCTCAATTTTCTTGACCACAACCTGAGACATACTGATTTTTCTTTCATTCAGGATGACACCGAGAAGATAGTTGCCCGGCTGTAATGGGGTAGAGTGATTGAACACGGATAAATCCAGCGGAGTATCGGAGCTGGTATGCAGGAAATGCGGATCGAAAATAGCTTCATCACCTGTCGCAGCACGGCTGATATTTTGGCCTATTTCAGAGGTGGTGAAACTGAGAAATAGAAAAATGAAAAATTTATTATTGGATTTTCTGCGCGTGGGGTAGGGGGCGACAGGAATTAAAGTGAAATTGTTTCGTTGCATTTTAACCCTCCGTCATGTTGATCTGGTTTTACATCGGTGCATTTTGGTTTTTCAGGACGATAAGGGTGCCGAAGTCGTTCACTACCTCATAGGTTAATTTCGAGTAATCGGGGCGGTCTAAGATTGAGTTAAATGCTATTTCTCCTGTGCTAAAGGGTGGGATCATCTCCCCGTTAAGACTTTTTATTTTTCTGTCTCTATTCTCCAGGGTGACGCTGGCAATATTAATAAAATAGGGGGTTGGGTTTTTTACCGGCATTATTTTAGGTGAAGTGCTTTCAGGATAACCCCAGATCAACCTAGCGTAAGAATTTCGCGCTCCTGCCATATCCAGCCCGGGAGGGCGAAAAAATATTTTTATTCGACTGCGTATCGCCATCTTTAAAACGTTCTCACCTTTTAGATTAAGATCTTTGGGGGGGATATCCAGAACGTTAAGCCAGTATATGGACTCCCGATCCTGCGGCTGGGCAATCCCTGTCCATGTTAGCCTCAGCGTTTGCCCTGCATGAGGCTCAATGCGGAAAACCGGCGGCATCAAAACGAAAGGAACTGAAATATTGCTGATTTTTTCGTCGGGATCGCCGAAATCAAGCCACGCCTGGACCAATGCAGGCTGGTCGCCATCATTACTGAGTTGAATGCTGACTTCTTGCTGATCCTGCGGGTAGATAACGCGAGTACCATGAATAATGACATTAGCAAAGGCCAGCCACGGTATCATGGCCGTCAAAGTGCATAGTGAAAAATGATGCCGCTTTATTCTTTCAAAAAGGAACATAGATAATGCTCTGAATTCAATAAACAAGAGTGCAAGGACATTGTCCTTGCACCATGGCTACATATTAGAAATAGCTTAATGAGTAGTTAACCAGAGTATCCACCTCACCTGCAGTGACTGCATCTGTGGCATAATATCGGGCGAAATAATTGAGGGTGGCCATATCATCTTTAATCGTGAATGCCGGGCTATTGGATTGAGATCCGTCAGCCAGATTGATGGGCTGGTGTGAGCTGTCAAGTAACTGCACCTGGACGTTACCGGCCGAGCCGTTAATGTTTTTCAGGTTACCTGTGGTATTATCGGTTGCGGCACTTTCGAACAACGCCCGAACATTCTGACTGGCATTTTGACAGTTGGTTAAATTCATATTGACAGGTTTTTCACCTGCTACCTCGCCCTGTTTGGAGAGTGCGCTTATTGAAATGGGATCAAACCTGACCGTTGTGCTTTTATTGCCACCGTTGACGCTGACGTTGCAAGTGGTGTTGGTAATGGTTCCGTTAAATGTAATGGTGCCATCATAAGCGCTGGCAGAGAAAACGGGCAGCGCAATTGTGGCAGTCAATGAAGTAATAAGTAATATTTTTTTCATTTCTACTTCCTTTTGAACGAAAAGTAATTTTTGATAACGCAAGGCATTAATCACTCAAAATATGGGTTAATGCTTTTCCTGCGGTCCATGAATCCCTTAACGGCATTGAATGCGGATAATAATGATTCAGAACGAGGTTCGCTGGTGTATAAAAAGCAACTGCAATTATGCCGCCCGTTGCATAGCGATTTTTATAATCAGAGGTAATGAAGGGATGTGGTATGGCGTACCCGCGAAGAACGACGAGTTCTTCTCATCCATGAGTCATTAAATAACATTTTTATCCTCCCGTCTCGCCAGGGAATTATCTCTTATTAAATTCTGTGGTGATAACTCTAGGTGCATTCTTAGGTGTAGTATTAGATCTCTAGATTAAATCGTAAATAGCAAATCAGCCATAATAATACTTTATGGCCGTGAGTTTTTTTATGTGATTTTATTGGAGTTAATTGAGGTGTTGAGCGGGGGAATAAATACGGTGTTAGAATGATCTTAATCGGCCACTATACTCATGTGGCCGGTAAGTTTCCTAATCTTAAATTATTTGAGTTTATCTGCTCTATTTGCAGTCAGTGGAATACGCAGGCGCTGGGCGAGAGCAACGCCTAAAATCGCGATCCCACCGCCGATATAGTGATAGGCATGCAGCTGCTCATGCAGGAACAGTACGGCAATAATTGCGGTAAAAATCGGCACCAGATTCATAAAGATGCTGGTGGTGCTGGCTCCGAGTCGTGCCACGCCCTGGATCCACAAAAACGGTGCAATGACCGAAGCAGGAATGCCGGCAAACAGTACCAGCGGAATATTGTGCGCATTGAGCGAGACCTCCGGCGCCATTAGAAAACCCGGCGTCAGGAGTAGCACGCCAAAGAAGATTTGTACCCACAGGCTCTGCCAGTTGGGCAGTGGCAGCGCCCAGCGTTTGGTGAGCACGCCGTACAGCGCGTAAGAACCTGATGCGGCGAACATCATCAGCTCACCTTTACCCAGCCCCTGCGACAGCAGCTGCGCAGGGTTACCCTGGCTGACCAGCCACACCAGCCCGCAAAAGGAGAGCAGGCTGCCGAGCAGAATACCGACGGTCGGAGCCAGGCGCAGCAGCAGCAGGCTTAACAGCACCGTCAGCAGCGGGATCAGCGCATTGAGGATCCCCATAAACAGCGCGCTGACGCTGTGAGCGGCATAATAGGCCAGGCTCTGATACAGCACCATGCCGAGTAACCCGAGCACCAGTAACTTCCAGCCATTTTGTTTCACCTGCTGACGATGGCGCCAGACGCCGGGCAGGGCAAACGGTGCCAGCACCAGCAGGGCCAGCAGCCAGCGGTAGAAGGAGATGGCGGCGGGATCGATTGCCGTGGCAGACATCTTGCTGACCACGGCGTTGATCGACCAGATCAGCACCGCAAACAGGGGAAACAGAAAATTCATCGGGGTTCTCTTATGTTCAGGGAAAGCGCAGCAGTGTAATCTTGTCGGTTTTGAAACAGATAATCATAATCAGACAAAAGTATGACGCAACCGGACAAGATGATTCAGCAGTTAACCTATAGCGCACCGGCGGATGCCGAAGCGCTGCGGTTGTTCTTCCGCTATGAACAGGCCAATGCGCGTACCGAATATCTGCCGCACCAGCACCGCTGGGGCCAGGTGATTTTCGTTAAGTGCAACGTTCTGGAGATGCAGGTGGAGGGCGAGCGTCTGCTGACGCCACCCGATCTGCCGATCTGGATCCCCCCTTTGCAGCAGCATGCCAGCTATAACCACAAGCAGGCGCATTTTCGCACGCTGAATATCGCCGCAGAGGATTGTGCGTCGCTGCCGCCGCGTGCCTGCCTGCTGCGCGTCAGTCCGGTGGTACATGCCATTATCGATGCGTGTGCTGCTCGCCAGCTGCTGGTGCCGGAAAGTGCAGAAGATCGTCGGCTGTGCGCGGTGCTGCTCGACCAGCTGCGGCAGGCGGAAAGCCAGCAGAGTTATCTGCCTTCTACCCAGGATAAAGCGCTGGCGCCGGTATTGCAGGCGCTGGAGCGTAACCCGGCGGACAACACCACGCTGGCACAGTGGGCGCAGCGGGTTTACACCACGGAGCGCACCCTGTCGCGGCGCTGCCAGGCGCTGCTTGGCATGTCATTCAGTGAATGGCGTCAGCGGCTGCGTTTTTTGCACGCTATTTCGCTGCTGGAGCAGGGTAAAAGCGTGCAGGAGGTAGCGCTGGACCTGGGGTACAGCTCGGCGTCAGCGCTGATTGTGATGTTTCAGCAGCAGTCGGGCACCACCCCGGAACGTTATCGTAATCGTGCCTGAAGTTAGCGGGCGCGGTAAGCCGCGCCCTTCACCAGTCTGAGGATGCCTCCCGGCTGTGCTTGTGGCAGAATAATGCCCCTCACCCAGCCGACTGGAATCAGACTGTGAAAATCCTCGTTGATGAAAATATGCCGTACGCCCGCGAACTGTTTAGCCGCACCGGTGATGTGGTTGCCGTGCCGGGTCGCCCCATCCCGCAGGCCGAACTGGACGATGCGGACGGTTTGATGGTGCGTTCGGTAACCAAAGTTAATGCTGAACTACTGAAGGGTAAGCCGGTGAAGTTTGTTGGCACCGCCACGGCGGGCACCGACCATATTGACGAAGAGTTCCTGGGCGAGCAGGGCATCGCGTTCTCCGCCGCGCCCGGCTGTAATGCCATCGCCGTGGTTGAATATGTCTTCTCCGCACTGCTGCTGCTGGCCGAGCGTGATGGTTTCCAGCTGGCGGACCGCACCGTGGGTATCGTCGGCGTGGGCAATGTCGGTGGTCGCTTGCAGGCGCGGCTGGCAGCGCTGGGCATTCGTACGCTGCTGTGCGATCCACCGCGGGCCGATCGCGGTGATGAAGGTGATTTCCTTGCGCTCTCTGAGCTGGTAGAGCAGGCCGATATCCTGACCTTCCATACTCCGCTGTTCAAGCAGGGGCCCTATCAGACCCTGCATATGGCCGATGAAGCCCTGCTGCTGGCGCTGAAGCCGAATACTATTTTGATCAACGCCTGCCGTGGCCCGGTAGTAGATAACGCGGCGCTGCTGAAAGTGCTGGGGCAGCGCGACGACCTGAACGTGGTGCTCGACGTCTGGGAGCCGGAGCCGGAACTGTCGCTGCCGCTGCTGGACAAGGTGGATATCGCCACCGCCCACATTGCCGGGTATACGCTGGAAGGCAAAGCGCGCGGCACCACGCAGGTATTTGAAGCCTGGACGCAGTTTATCGGCCAGCCGCAGCAGGTGGCGCTGGATACGCTGCTGCCCGCGCCGGAATTTGGCCGCATCACGCTACATGGCCCGCTCGATCAGGCAACGCTAAAACGTCTGGTGCATCTGGTGTATGATGTGCGCCGCGATGACGCACCGCTGCGCCACGTCGCGGCGATAGCCGGTGAATTCGACCGTCTGCGTAAGAATTATCAGGAGCGCCGCGAATGGTCTTCACTGCAGGTTGAGTGTGATAACGCCGAGGCCGCAGCGCTGCTCAACAGGCTGGGCTTTAACGCCTTTAGCCATTAAGTCTTTATTAATTCATCTCATTTAAAATCTCGGTTTCATGAAGGGATTTTTCTGAATCTTAAGGCGATGAAGTCATCGTCTTCTACTTTTGTGTCATTGTCTGGAGTAAACCAACATGTCTGACGGCTGGAATATCGCGCTTTTAGGTGCGACAGGCGCAGTAGGGGCAGCTTTACTGGAATTGCTGGCGGAACGCCAGTTCCCGGTTGGTGAGTTATACGCGCTGGCAAGCGAGCGTAGCGCGGGTGAAGTACTGCGCTATGAAGGGAAATCGGTCCAGGTCACCGATGCGGCTGACTTCGACTGGTCACAGGCGCAGCTGGCCTTCTTTGTCGCCGGGCGTGACGCCTCGGCACGTTACGCGGAAGATGCGGCCAACGCCGGCTGCCTGGTGATCGACAGCAGCGACCTGTTCGCGCTGGAGCCGGACGTTCCGCTGGTGGTGCCTGACGTCAATCCCCAGGTGCTGGGCGACTATCGCAACCGCAACATTATCAGCGTGGCCGATGCATTAACCAGCCAGCTGCTGTGCGCCATCAAACCGCTGGTGGATAACGCCGGTCTCGGGCGTTTGCAGGTGACCAACCTGCTGGCCGCCTCTTCACACGGCAAAGCGGCGGTGGATTCGCTGGCCGGTGAAAGTGCGCGTCTGCTGAACGGTTTGCCGGCTGAAGAGGGATATTTCGGCCGCCAGCTGGCGTTCAACATGCTGCCGCTGGTCGCTGATGCGGAAGGCAGCGTCGCGCAGGAGCGCCGCCTGGTGGATCAGGTGCGTAAAGTGCTGCAGGACGACGGTTTGCCTATCGCGGTCAGCACCGTGCAGGCGCCGGTGTTCTACGGTAACGCGCAGATTGTGCATATTGAAAACCTGCGTCCGATCTCGGCCGAAGAGGCACGTGAAGCGCTGCAGCAGGCGGAAGATATCAACCTGACCGATGAAGATGACTTCCCGACTCAGGTCGGTGATGCCTCCGGCAGCGCGCATCTCAGCATTGGCTGCGTGCGCAACGATTACGGTATCGCCGAGCTGTTACAGTTCTGGTCGGTGGCCGATAACGTACGCTTTGGCGGCGCGCTGATGGCGATCAAAACCGCTGAAAAACTGGTGCAGGAGTATCTGTACTGATGTCCGACAGCACTGTGCCACAGCCGCTGACCAAGCTGGCGCTGGGCATTGAATATGACGGCAGCCGTTATTACGGCTGGCAAAAACAGAACGAAGTTCGCAGCGTGCAGGAAAAACTGGAAAAGGCGCTAACGAAAGTGGCCGATCATCCGGTGGTGGTGTTCTGCGCCGGGCGCACCGATGCCGGGGTCCACGGCACCGGACAGGTGGTGCATTTCGAGACCAGCGCGCAGCGTAAAGATGCCGCATGGACGCTGGGCGCTAACGCCAATTTACCGGCGGATATTGCGGTGCGTTGGGTTAAAACGGTGGCGGACGATTTTCACGCCCGCTTCAGCGCCACGGCGCGCCGTTACCGCTATGTGATCTACAACCAGCGGCTGCGCCCGGCGATCCTGTCGAGGGGCGTCACGCACTTCTACCATCCGCTGGATGTGGAAAAAATGCAGCGTGCCGGACAGTGCCTGCTGGGCGAGAACGACTTCACCTCGTTCCGCGCCGTGCAGTGCCAGTCGCGCACGCCAATGCGCTACGTGATGCACCTCAACGTCAGCCGCTTTGGCGCTTACGTGGTGGTGGATATTAAAGCTAATGCCTTTGTGCACCATATGGTGCGCAATATCGTGGGCAGCCTGATGGAAATTGGCTGCGGGAATCAGCCCGAAGGCTGGATGGCTGAGCTACTGGCAGCGAAAGATCGAACGCTGGCAGCAGCAACCGCGCGTGCCGAAGGTCTTTATCTGGTCGCCGTGGATTATCCCGCACGCTTTGAATTACCCCGTCCACCGATGGGACCACTGTTCCTCGGGGATTAACCCTGGCCTGGAGTATTAAAGGAAGCCTGTATGGAATTGATTCGTTTTGTTGTCGACTTCATTCTGCATATCGACGTCCACCTTGCGGAACTGGTGGCACAGTATGGTATCTGGATTTACGCCATTCTGTTCCTGATCCTGTTCTGCGAAACCGGGCTGGTGGTGACACCGTTCCTGCCGGGGGATTCCCTGCTGTTTGTTGCCGGTGCGCTGGCCGCACTGCCGGGCAATGACCTGAACGTGCACACCATGGTGGCGCTGATGGTGGTGGCGGCGATCCTCGGCGATGCGG
>Ga0308169_10004048_pt1 | contig 13874 bp, 11 predicted proteins | sample PhyBR1_2_FD_202139 | JGI IMG/M metagenome (GOLD analysis project Ga0308169, IMG submission 202139) | Phyllosphere microbial communities from UC Gill Tract Community Farm, Albany, California, United States - DLSLSB.R1 | ecosystem: Host-associated > Plants > Phyllosphere > Unclassified | place...
AAGGTGGCCCTGGCCATCCGCAAGGAATGCCTCCGGGAGCGGGGCTGGATCAAGGACCCGGGGGTCCGTGCGCCGGCTGCCGGCTTCCCGGAAAGCCTGCGGCACGCCATGGAGGTCCATCTCCGCGAAGCCGCGATCGCCCTGGACTCCAACCGCACCCTCGCCCCTGCCGGGAGGAACTGATGGACTTGGGAATCGCCGGCAAGACGGCACTGGTGGCCGCCTCCACGGGCGGACTGGGACTCGCCGTGGCCCGCGCGCTCGCCGCGGAAGGTGCCAAGGTGGCCATCGTGGGCCGCCGCGGCGTCCGGGCCAAGGAGATCGTGGAGGAGTTGGAGGATGCTTTCGGTGGCCTGCCGGGCTTTGCCGCCATCGCCGTTGAGGCCGACCTTACCGGCACTGAAGGCGTCGAGGCCGCTGTAGCGCAGGCCGAAGCCGGCCTGGGACCAATCGACATCCTGGTCCTCAACGGCCCCGGCCCGAAGCCCGGAGCCGCCGCGACCCTGGGCAGCGAGGACATCGCCGCGGCCTTCGACCTCCTGGTCAAGCCGCACCACGCCCTGGTGTCGCGAACCCTTCCGGCCATGCGGGAACGGCGGTGGGGGCGGATCCTTGCCCTCGGCTCCAGCGGCGTCGCCGCACCGCTGCCCAACCTGGCCGTCTCCAATACCGGCCGCGCTGCATTGGCCGGCTACCTCAAAACGCTGGCCGCCGAGGTAGCCCTGGACGGGATCACGGTTAACCTGCTCCTGCCCGGCAGGATCGCCACGGACCGCGTCGCCGAACTGGACCAGGCAGCGGCAAAGCGGCGCGGGACCACGCTGGAGGACATCCGGCTGGAATCCCGCAAAACCATCCCCGCCCGCCGCTATGGCGAGCCCGCCGAATTCGGTGCGGCTGCCGCCTTCCTCTGCAGCGCCCCGGCGTCGTACATCACCGGCGTGGCACTGCGGTGCGACGGCGGACTTATCCGCAGCCTCTAGCCCCAACCTCCCAAAGGAATGCCATGACCTCCACCGCCCTGGATCCCAACACCATCGCACAGGATCCCAGCACCACTGCACACATCACCGCCCGGCACCTCATCAACGGGCAGTGGCTGGGCGCAGCGGAAACCCGCCGCACCAACCCCGCACGGCCGGCTGAACTTGCTGCCCTCTCACCCAGCGGCACCGCGGAAGACGTTGATGCCGCCATCACTGCAGCTGCCGCCGCGCAGCCGGCCTGGGCGGCCCTGCCGGCACCCTCCCGCGGCGCCATCCTGATCGCCGCAGGCAACCTGCTGATCGAACGGCAGTCCGTGATTGCCGAGGACCTTGTCCGGGAGGAAGGCAAGACCCTGGCCGAAGCCAAGGGCGAGGTGAAGCGTGCCTCGGACGTGTTGCGCTTCTTCGGCTCACTGGGCTGGGCCGCCACCGGCGAGGTGCTGCCCAGCGGGCTGCCGGACACCACCATCACCACCCGGCGCGAGCCGCTGGGCGTGGTTGGCCTGATCACCCCCTGGAATTTCCCCATCGCCATCCCGGCTTGGAAAACGGCGCCCGCGCTGATCAGCGGCAACGCCGTGGTGATCAAGCCCGCCGAACTCACGCCGCTCTCCGCCACCCACCTGGCCCGCGCCCTGCAGGACGCCGGACTGCCGGCGGGCGTGTTCAACGTGGTGCACGGCAAAGGCCGGGTGGTGGGCGACGCACTGGCCCGCGATCCGCGCATTGCCGGGCTGTCCTTCACCGGTTCCACCAACGTGGGACTGGGATTGCAGGAGATCCTCAACGGCCGGCGCGCCCGCGTCCAGCTCGAGATGGGCGGCAAGAACGGCGTCCTGGTCCTTGACGACGCGGACCCGGGCAAGGCAGCCCAGGTGGTGGCCGCCGGCGCGTTCGGCCTCACCGGCCAGGCCTGCACGGCAACGTCGCGGGTGTACGTGACGCCGGGCATCCGGGCCGCATTCCTGGACGCCCTGGTGGCCGAGGCCGCAAAGTACACACCCGGGGACGGCCTGGACTCCGCGATGGGGGCTGTGGTGAGCCACCAGCAGTTCGAACAGGACCAGGCGGCGGTGCGCGGCGCCGTGGAGCGCGGTGCCACGCTGCTGCACGGAAAGTACGACGGCGATTCCTCCGAGGCGCTGTTCTTCCCTGCCGCCGTACTCACCGGCCTGGACTTCGACGATCCGGCCGTGACGGAAGAGATCTTCGGCCCTGTGGTGGCAGTGCTTGAAGTGTCCGACTACGAGGCAGGCCTGGACGCGATCAACGATTCCCGCTATGGCCTCACCGCCGGCATCTGCACGGACTCCCTGGCCCTGGCCACCGACTTCGCGGCCAGGGCCCAGGCCGGGGTCATCAAGGTCAACAGGCCCACCGCCGGGCTGGACCTGAATGTGCCGTTCGGCGGTGTCAAGGATTCCTCCACCAACACCTTCCGCGAGCAGGGCAGGTCCGCACTGGAGTTCTTCACCTGGGGCAAGACCGTCTACACGGGCGTGTAGTCCCATGACGTATGTGATCGCGCAGCCCTGCGTCGATGTGAAGGACAAGGCGTGCATCCAGGAATGCCCCGTGGACTGCATCTACGAGGGTGACCGGTCGCTCTACATCCATCCGTCCGAATGCGTGGACTGCGGTGCGTGCGATCCGGTATGCCCGGTGGAGGCCATCTACTATTCGGATGACGTGCCGGACGAATGGGCGGACTATGTCCGTGCAAACGTGGAGTTTTTCCATGAACTGGGGTCACCGCAGGGCGCTGCCGCCCTGGGGAACCTGGGTCGGGACCACCCGGTGATCCGGGCCGAGCCCCAGCCGGTCCGGTAACCCCGGGGTTTCCAGCTCCCTTCCTCCTGCAGTTCGCAATGGCCGCCACGCCTTCCCGCTTGGCGGCCATTGTTGCGTTAAGCCCAAAGTTTCACGGTTGTAACAACCATGTTGCTTTGAGTGCAACGTATCGGTTTTAGATCCAGCAAGGCTGCGGTCGGTCAGCCCGCGCGCAGAGTGCCGAGGAAATATGATTCAGGACGGCAAAAAACTCTTGACTGTGGTGCGCGTCACGGCCTATGTTGAAACAACCACGTTGCAATCAATGCAACACAGACTTTTGATGGTGGTTCCATGAGTACCAATTCCAACTCCGCCGGGGCAGGAGCCGTTGCCGCTGACGCCAACGGCCCCGCCATGGCAGGCCAGGGCGCGGACAGTGCAGTGGCCAGCAAGGACGTACGACGCCGGGTGGTTACCGCCAGCTTTATCGGCAACTTCGTCGAATGGTTCGATTACGCGGTGTACGGCTACCTGGCCGCAGTCATTTCCTCAGTCTTCTTCCCGGAAGCGGACCGGCAGACCGCGCTGCTGGCCACCTTCGCCGTCTTTGCCATCTCGTTCTTCGTCCGACCCCTGGGCGGCTTCTTCTGGGGCCACATCGGCGACAAACTGGGCCGGCGCAAGGCGCTCTCCCTCTCGATCGTCATCATGTCCGTCTCCACCTTCTGTATCGCCCTCATCCCCGGCTACGGAACCATCGGCATGCTGGCCCCGCTCCTGCTGCTGCTGGTCCGCGTGGTCCAGGGCTTCTCTGCGGCGGGGGAGTACGCCGGTGCTTCAGCCTTCCTGGTGGAGTACGCGCCGGCCAACCGCCGCGGACTCTACGCCGCCGTCGTGCCTGCCAGCACGGCCGCGGGCCTGCTCCTGGGCTCGCTGATCGCGGCACTCCTCAGCTCTGTGCTCAGCACCGGGCAACTGCACGAGTGGGGCTGGCGGCTGCCGTTCCTCCTGGCCGCCCCCATGGGGCTGATCGGCCGGTACATCCGCACCAAGCTGGAGGACACTCCCGCCTTCCGCGCCCTGGCGGAGCAGGAAGAATCCGCCCCCAAGGCGCCGGCGCTGGACATGTTCCGGACCTACCGGAAGCAGCTCATCATCGCCTGCGGGGCGGTGCTGCTCAACGCCGTCGGCTTCTACGTCATCCTCAGCTACATGCCCACCTACCTCTCCGAGGAACTGGGCTTCGGCCCCACCGAGTCCTTCCTCGCCACCACCATCGCGCTGGCCAGCTACATCGGCTTCATCTTCCTGACCGGCATGGCCTCGGACCGGTTCGGCCGCAAGCGGATGCTGATCACCGCCTCGGTGCTGTTCATGCTCCTTACCGTCCCGGCGTTCATGCTGCTGGACACCGGCAACTTCCTGGTGATTGTCCTGGTCCAGATCCTGCTGGGCGGCATGCTCACCCTCAACGACGGCACGCTGCCCAGCTTCCTGGCCGAACTGTTCCCCACCAAGGTCCGGTACAGCGGCTTCGCTGTCAGCTTCAACCTCTCCAACGCGCTCTTCGGCGGGACCGCGCCATTCATGGCCACCCTGCTGATCGGCATGACCCAAAGCAAGCTTGCCCCCGGCTGGTACCTCGTGGCCGCGTCCGCCGTGTCGCTCGCCGCGGTCCTCTTCGCCGCCGAAACCTCGCGCAAGCCGCTCAAGCACCTCTGACCAAGAGGTCCTTAGACCACCCTCGTTACGCACACCAACACCGGCCGCACAACAGCAGCCGGCACCCATTAGAAAGGCACACCCGTGACCATCACCGCTGACAACGTCTCCTCCATCGCCGAACTGGAGCGCCTCAAGGTCCTGCACAACGGCACCAAGGGCAAGCTCACGTTCTCCGACGCGGAATTCGAGCGCCGCCTGGGCGGCCTCCGCCAGATCATGGCCGCCAAGAGCCTGGACGCCGTCATCCTCACCAGCTACCACGGCATCAAGTACTACTCCGACTTCCTGTACACCACGTTCGGCCGCAACTACGCCCTGGTAGTCACCGCCGACGACTCCGTTACCGTCACCGCCAACATCGACGCCGGCATGCCGTGGCGCACGTCCTACGGTGAAAACATCGTCTACACCGACTGGCGGCGGGACAACTTCTACTTCGGCCTGCAGGAGGCCCTGCGCCAGCGCGGCGTCAAAGCGTCCCGGATCGGCGTCGAGGACGACTTCCTCCCCGGCCTGACCCGCGAGAAGATCGCCGCAGCGTTCCCCGGCGCCACGCTCCTGGACGTGTCCCAGGACGCCATGCGCCAGCGCATGATCAAGTCCGCCGAGGAGATCGAGGTCATCAAGCACGGAGCCCGGATCGGCGACCTCGGCGGCGAGGCCATCCGCAACGCGATCCGCGAAGGCATCACCGAATACGAGGTCGCCCTGATCGGCACCGAGGCCATGGTGCACGAGATCGCGCGGACGTTCCCGCACCGCGAAGTCCGCGACACCTGGGTGTGGTTTCAGTCCGGCATCAACACGGACGGCGCCCACAACTGGGCCACCACCCGCAAGCTGCAGCAGGGCGACATCCTCTCCCTCAACTGCTTCCCCATGACCTCCGGCTACTACACCGCCCTGGAGCGCACCCTCTTCCTGGGCCAGCCGGACGAGCGCTCCCTGGAACTGTGGAACATCAACGTCGAGGTCCACAAGCGCGGCCTGGAACTCATCAAGCCCGGCGCCGTCTGCAAGGACATCGCCGCCGAGCTCAACGAGATCTACATCAGCCACGGCCTGCTGGCCAACCGAACCTTCGGCTACGGCCACTCCTTCGGCGTCCTCAGCCACTACTACGGCCGCGAAGCCGGCCTGGAACTGCGCGAGGACATCGACACCGTCCTGGAACCCGGCATGGTGGTCTCCATGGAGCCCATGATCACCGTTGCGGACGGCCTGCCGGGTGCCGGCGGCTACCGCGAGCACGACATTCTGGTCATTGGCGAGGACAACACGGTGGAGAACATCACCAAGTTCCCGTTCGGTCCCGAGCACAACATCGTCGAGGCATAAGCAGTGGAGGCATAAGCAACTGAACAGCCGGGGCGGCGCCGTGGACCACGGCGCCGCTTTCGGCGTCTACCCCCGACGATAGGGAAAGATGGTGTCCACCATGACTCCTGCAGCAACTTCCGACACCAACGGCACAGCCACCAGCACCGGCAGCAACGGCGCGACGGACGCGAAAGGCGCCTCCGTCGTCGTCAATGCCATCGCTGTCCTGCGTACCTTCACCGCCGATGAACCCCTCCTCGGCGTCACGGAAATCGCCAACCGGGTGGGCATGCACAAGAGCAGCGTCTCCCGGATCCTGGCCACGTTCGAGCAGGAAAACCTGGTGGAGCGGGACCCCGAAACCAAACGGTTCCGGCTGGGCCTGGGCCTGATTGCCGTCGCCGGGCCGCTGCTGGCCGAAATGGAGGAGCGCCGCGTCGCGTACCCGGTGCTCCGGCAACTGGCCGAGCAGACCGGCGAAACCAGTGCGCTCATGATCTGGAGCGGCGACGAAGCCATGTGCGTGGAACAGATCGCCAGCCACCACCAGATCAAGCACACCACGCCGCTGGGCGCCCGGTACCGGGACGCCATGAGCGCCTCGGTCCAGGTGTTCCTGTCCACCATGCCGGCCGAGCGCGTGCGTGAGCTGCTGCGGAGCGGAACCATCACCTTTCCAGGGCTGGACGACGCCGGGCTGGCGGCTTACGAAGCCCGGCTCCAGGATGTTGTCCGGCGGGGTTGGGCGGGCAACTACGGTGAATCCTCCATGGACGAAGTGGGCGTGGCAGCCCCGGTCCGCGACCACCGCGGCGATGTGGTGGCCGCCGTCCTGATTCCGGCGCCACGGTTCCGGGTGTCCAAGGAGCAGTTCGAGAGCCTGGGCGATGCGTGCGTGGCCGCGGCCGGCAAAGTGACCACGCGTTTGGGCGGCCGGCCCGCAAGCTGATCCTGCATGTTCAGGCGGATGGAGTGAATGCCTGGCTCACGCTGTCACAGCGCTGACTGCGACGACGCCACCCCAGGGGTCGCTGATCACCGCGCTCCGGAATCCCGGGGTATTCGAGGGCTCCATGAGGATGGCGCCCCCTAATGCAACGGCCCGGTCGGCGGTGGTGTCTGCACTGTCGACTGCGAAGTTCACACTCCAGTTCGGCGGAACGTCGACGCCGTCGGTGGAGGTGGCGACTGCCACCGTCTGGTCTTGCAGAAGCCATAGTGAGAAGGCGGCGTCCGGCGATGACTTCAGCTCCCACGTGAACATTGTCCGGTAGAAATCCTGGGCTTTTCCAAGATCCGGGGTGTGCAGGGAACTCATCGCCCAGCAGCCCGGCTGATCGGCAAGCTCAACGCCGTCATGTTCGCCCGCCTGCCGCAGGCAGAACAGCACGCCGGAGGAGTCAGCAACCAGTGCGGTGCCGGCGTGGGCGTCGAGGGACATTAGCTGCCGGCCCCCAGCCTGTTCAGCGCGTGCCGACGCCTCCGCGATGTCCGCCACCCGGACGTGCGTCAGCCAGCCCGCAGGCGACTGTGGCGGGGCCTGCCCCACTCCGGCCACCAGGCGTCCGTTGAGGCGCGCCTGGTGGTAGTCGCCGTCAATCCCCGACATGGGAGTGGCCTCGTCGAAACTCCAGCCGAAAAGCTGGCCGTAGAACTCTGTGGCGGCCCGCGGTTCCGGTTGCCAGGTATCCACCCAGCACGGCGCACCTACCGACGACGTATCCCGAATAGCCATAATGCACCCTTTCGAATCCGGCTGGGCCGCCGTACGCATGGCGCCGGCCCCCCAGGGCAATGCCAGGCAAGCATACGTCCGAAAGCGGAGGCGTCGCGGGAGATAGGGGGTCCAGGCGCGGGCGGGCTATGCAGCTTGTCAGCCCAGCTCGGCTCGGCGCCCCGGACCGGCTCCATACTCAGACCACCCACCGGCATAGAGGCGTCCTTGGCCAAGTCCGGCATGTTCGAGGGCGAGGAGGTTGTGGCAGGCCGTGACGCCTGAGCCACAATAGGAGATGACGGCAGCGGCGTCGTCGATCCCAACCCTCGCGAACGCAGTCCGGACCTCCGCGATCGGGCGCAGGCGTCCATCGGCGGAGAGGTTCTCACGGCACGGTACATTCACTGCGCCCGGGATGTGTCCTGCTTGGGGATCGGTGGGCAGCTGGAGGGTTCCGTCGAACCGGTCGGCATTGCGGGCGTCGACGATGGTCCCGGCGGGCCCAGCCGTGATGTCCTCCAGTTGGGCCAGGCGGGACCCGGGCCACGGAACCGGAGTGAATGTCGCGGGGATCGGCTTCGCGGACGTGGTCTCCAAGGGTCCCGTCCATGCGGTAATCCCGCCATCGAGCAGCGCTGCCGGATGCCCGATCGCACGCAGCATCCAGACAAGACGCGCGGCAATGACTCCTCCCGCGTCGTCATAGGCGATGACAGCTGTGTCATCACCTATTCCAAGGAAGGACATTCCACTGGCAAAGACTTCCGGGTCGGGAAGCGGATTCAACCCGTGCGGTCCCGGATCGCCCGAGAGCCAGGCGTCCAGGTCCACAAACACTGCATCCGGAAGATGCCCGCCGTCGTATGCTGAACGGCCCGAGGTGCCGTCGAGGTACCAGCGCGCATCAGCGATGACAACATTCCTTCGGTGCGCCTCGAGCCACGCGGCATCCACAAAGGGTGGCAGGTCCGCCTGGGCTATCGGGGTCTCGTCCATACAGTGCAGGTTAAACGATGTGTCCATTATTTGAGCAAGAATGTCCCATTATATGGACGCTATGTGGCGGGAGTCCCGGGCTTCTGCGCGGCCCGGCCGGGCGTTCATCCGGGCCGGTCTGGTCTGTACAACCAACGCCGGCGCGCGGGAGACTGGCGCCATGCGCAAACTGGCCTTCGCCATGAACGTGAGCCTGGACGGCTATATCGCCGCGCCCGGCGGAGGCCTCGGCTGGAGCGTGCCGAGCGATGAACTGTTCCAATGGTGGTCCGACCGGGTGGCGGCGACGGGCCTGTCCCTGTATGGACGCAAGCTGTGGGAAACGATGAGCCCCCATTGGCCCACCGCGGACCAGGAGCCCGGTGCCACGCTGGCGCAGATCGAGTTCGCCCGCCGCTGGCGGGACATGCCGAAGGTAGTGTTCTCCTCGAAGACCCGCGCGGTCAACTGGAATACCCGACTGGTCACCGGCGACGCGGTTGCGGAGATCGCGCGGCTCAAGGCGGAGGACGGCGGCCTCATGGACGTCGCCGGCGCCACCCTCGCCGCGGCGGCCATGCGGGCAGGGCTGATCGATGAGTACGTCATGGTCACCCACCCGGTCCTGGTGGGTGGTGGCACGCCCTTCTTTACGGCCCTGGACCATTGGGTGCAGCTGAGGCTGGTGGAGACCCGGGAGTTTCCCGACGGCGTGGTCCTGGCCAGGTACGAGGTGCGGCGTTGAGGGGCGCCCTTCCAGCTGCCAGCCGCCCCGGCCGTGGCTTACAGGCCCGGTGAGCAGGAGCCCCGGCCCAGGGCTGCCAGCCCTGTGAGGTCCCCGGCGGCATAGGCGTAGACCCCGTAGCCGGCTTCGGGGTACATCAGCTGGGTGGGATCATCAACGTGTTCCAGCCCCACCAGGTGGGCCAATTCATGGGCGATGACTGCAGGTTCCAGGGCCGGTCCCTCAACTGCGGCATGCTCTGACAAAAGAGGGGCGTTCAGGACCACCTGGCCGGTGACATAAACGTACGGGTCCTTGGTGCCCGGTGTGGCTGCCCAGCTGCCTGCGTAGCCGAAAGCATCCCTGGTCCCGCCCCCTTCCTCAACTTGCCGGAGGGACGGGCTCTCCTCCACGGTGGACCAGACCACCAGGACGGGCGCCCAGCGGTCGCCGTAGCTGTCCGGCTGGTACATGGGCCTCTCGTTGGACGGTGCCTCCAAGGTGCCGCCGTCGTTGACGAACTGCAGGCCGGTGACCCGGGAGAGTTCGGCGAAGCCTGCGTTGACCATCTCTTGGCCGCCGTCCGGGGCATTGGCCGCCCGCATGACGTAGTGGATGGGCCGGCAGGGGTCGTACGCCACCAGAGCCTGTTCCACTTCCTTCACGCCGAGGAACGCGTAGGAGTCCACGTGGGCCGGGAGGGGCGCCGGGGTGCCGAGCGGTGCCGGCTTTGATTCCCGCCCCGGTGTCGGACTGGTTTTGGCATGGGAGGCAGGTGCCGGCGTCACGGTTGGTGCGGGCGCCCCGTCGTCACGGACGCCAGGGCCCGGAGAAGCGGCAGGAGCGGCCGCCGTTGCCGGCCCCTGCGGTGCGGGGAGGCCCGGAAGATTGCCGTGGGCAGGGGCGGCAAGCGGCCATCCGGCGGGTTGTCCCCCTGCAGCATAGGCCTGGATGGCAAGGACGATCGCCGCCGCGGCGAGGGCGCCGGCCATCAGTCCGCCTGACCGCTTCCTGGCAGGCCGGGGCTGGCTGCGCGGCTGATCCAGCGGCGCGCCCGGGTCCTCCCGGATCTGGCCATAGGCGGGTCGCCACGAGACGGGTTCCGCCGGGGCATCCGGATCCGCAAGCCCGGGATGCGCAGGTTCCGGGCGCGCAGTCTGCGGGCGTTCGGGTTCCGGTTTCGCAGCGTCCGGACGTTCAATGTCCGGACGTTCTGTTTCCTGGCGTTCTGTTTCCTGGCGCGCAGGTTCCGCTGGTGATGACATGTTTTCCCCCAAAAAAGTGGGCACGCCTGCCGGCATGCACCCTGACACGATAGCTGACGCGGGACCCGGATTCCGGGGTTCCCGGGAAAATCCCGCCGGCCGGGATGCAGGCGGGGGAATTCCTAGGGCAGCCCCGCCATCCGGGCAGCGAGGTGCAACGCGGCGAGGCGCCCTGTCCCGCGGGGATCGCCACCGCACAGCTCGAATATCCGCTGCAGCCGGTGGTGCATGGACTGCCGTTCCAAATGCAGTTCGCGCGCCGATTGCGCGGTATTGCAGCCCGAGTCCAGCCACACCTGCAAAGTCTCCAGCAGCTGGGACTGCCGCTGCGCGTCATGCTCCAGGACCGCCCGCAGCTGCCGGTGCACGAACGCCTCCCGCGCCGAGGCATCCAGGCAGGTCAGGGACAGGCTTTCGACGGCGGCGTCCTCCGCATCCACCACCACCAGGCCGCGGGCCGGATACTGCCGGCGCGCCGACGCGTTCCGCCGGCGGATCTGGCGCACTTCCAAGGCCCGCCGCGCCTCCGCCAGCGACCAGGAAGCATCCGCCACCCCGCCGGCCAGGGGCCCCACGGCAATCACCGCATCGGGGTCCCCCGCCAGGCCCTTCAGCGCTTCCAGCAGTTGCCGCCGCTCCCCGGCGGTATCGGTGCAGGGCAGGCCGATCATCACCACCAGCTCGGCGTCATCCAGGTAGGCGGCACAGGGGATCCGCCGTGAGCTCAGGAAGGTTTCGACGGCGCCGCGCACCTCCTGCGGTGACGCCGCGTGGATTGCAGCCACCACCGCCGGGGAATCCGTGGGGAAGCCCGCACCGGGGGCCAGCTGCTCAAGCCGCCACTCCGGGGCTGCATTCAGCACGGCCCGCATCAGTTCCGCGCCGGCCAAGGCGTGCAGCCCGGGGGGAGTGTGCTGCAGCAGTGCCAGCCCGAGAATGTCCACGGAGCGTTCCCCGGCCACCTGCGCCAGTGCCACGTCCGCGGCGGCCGGAACCCGCACCTCAAGCCGGCCCATCAGGACGCCGCGTACGGGAATGTCCACGGTGACTGCCGTCCCGCCCGGCCGCCCGTCCCCGCTGCCATGTCCGCCACGGGAGGTGTGCGTGCCTGGCCCGGCGGCGTCGTCGTCCGCTGGTCCCTCCCCGGCCTCCGCGTCCACCCCGCTGCTCCACCCCTCGGGGACGGCGCTGCCCATGGTCACTCCCCACGGGGAAGTGAGCTGCACGGCGGAACCCGTGATACCCGCCAGCACGCCCAGGATCTTGTCCAGCGAAGCCCCGTGGGCCAGCTCCGCTGCCATGGCGCGTGTGGCGGCGTCGGCCTGCTGCAGGTGCCCCACGGACTCGCTGACCAGCATGGAGTTGATGGCCTGCATGACGCCCACAAAAGGCACCACCTTGCGCAGCTCCACCACCGGAAGGCCGTATTCCTCGGCCTTCTGCAACATATCGGCAGGAATTTCGGGCAGGGCTCCGCCCGTTTCGATGGCCAGCGCCGCAATGCCACGCTGGGCGAGTTCACGGACGTAGTCTTCGCGTTTGGCGGGGGTGGCCGTGGCCAGGGTGATCCCGCCGCAGAGCAGCAGCTCGCCGCCGCGGAGCAGGGGAGCGATGTCCAGGACTTCGCTGGAGTGGACCCAGCGGACCGGCTGCGCATCGGCCACTACGCCGCGCGGATGGACAAGGGGATCGGCGGCGGCGAGGGCGGGATGGGCGAGTATTTCGCCAAGAAACACAGACACGACATTCCGTAACGTAGTAGGGGAATCTGTTCGACAGATTGTATCTTGTTGCTTGTGATGGGGGCCACATAGCCTTTGAGTACTTATCCACCTCACGGAGGCCCCCATGCAAGAAAAGCTTTCACCAGCAACGCACGGGCATGCTGCCCAGGCCGGCCAGGACCACAACGCCGTGGACCACGAAGCCTGGCTCCAGCCCATCCCCGAATCAGCACGCACACGCAAGGTATCCGGCCAGTTCTGGATCTGGGCGGGCGCCAACCTGGCCCCGATCAACTGGGTGCTGGGGGCACTCGGCATCCAGCTGGGACTCGGACTGGCGGACACCATCACCGTCCTGGTCCTGGGCAACCTGATCGGCATGCTCCTCTTTGGCTGCTTCGTCCTCCTGGGCCAAAAGACCGGGGCCACCGGCATGGTCCTGGCCCGGGCCGCCTTCGGCCGCCGCGGCAACTACCTGCCGGCCGCCATCCAGGCCCTGCTGGTCATCGGCTGGTGCGCAGTGAACACCTGGATCATCCTGGACCTGGTCATGGCACTCTTCGGAACGCTCGGCTGGGTTGACCCGGACGCCCCCAACTACGCCTGGAAGATCGGCGTCGCCACCCTCATCATGGGCCTCCAGGTGGCCATCGCCTGGTTCGGCTACAAAGCCATCGCGGCTTTCGAAAAATGGACCGTCCCGCCCACCATCCTCATCCTGGCCGTCATGTCGGCCGTCGCCTGGTTCGGCATGGACATCGACTGGGGCTACGCCGGACCTGCCGGGCACATCCTGGAAGGCTCCGAACGGATTGCGGCCATGAGTGCCGTCATGACCGCCATCGGCATCGGCTGGGGCATCACCTGGTTCACCTACGCCGCCGACTACTCCCGGTTCGTCAGCACCAGCGTCCCCAAGAAAAAGGTCTACCTCGCCTCCGTCCTAGGCCAGTTCATCCCGGTGGTCTGGCTCGGCGTCCTGGGCGCCAGCCTTGCCACCAACAGTGGGGAGATCGATCCCGGCAAGCTGATCGTCCTGAACTTCGGCGCCATGGCGCTCCCCGTACTGCTGATGGTGCTCCACGGCCCTATCGCCACCAACATCCTGAACATCTACACCTTCTCGGTGGCCACCCAAGCCCTGGACATCTCCATCAGCCGCCGCAAACTCAACCTGTTCGTCGGCGTCTTCTCGCTCGCCGCCGTCGTCTTCTTCATCTTCCAGGAGGACTTCGCCGCGGTGCTGGACGCTTGGCTGATCGGCCTGGTGGCTTGGGTGGCAGCCTGGGGCGGCATCATGCTGGTGCATTACTTCTGGCTGGAGAAGCGCTGGCCCGGAGAGCCCGAGCGGCTGTTCGACGCGGTCGGAACCAAGCGGCTGCCCGGCGTCAACTGGGCCGGGGTCGTCTCCCTCGTGGCCGGCATCTTCGCCACCTGGCTGTTCATGTACGGCCTGATCCCCATCATGCAGGGCCCCATCGCCGTGGCCCTGGGCGGCTGGGACCTGTCCTGGCTGGCCGGCGGACTGACCAGCGCCGGGGTGTACGCCATCCTGGGCCCGCGGCAGCACGTCCGCTACCTGGCGCTGGCGCCCCGGGCCACCACCGTTGACACCGCCCCCGGAGCAGAAGGCAAGGAAGCGGACACCGCCCCTGCCCTTCCCGC
>Ga0308169_10004050_pt1 | contig 13869 bp, 11 predicted proteins | sample PhyBR1_2_FD_202139 | JGI IMG/M metagenome (GOLD analysis project Ga0308169, IMG submission 202139) | Phyllosphere microbial communities from UC Gill Tract Community Farm, Albany, California, United States - DLSLSB.R1 | ecosystem: Host-associated > Plants > Phyllosphere > Unclassified | place...
CGTTCAGCGCGCACGTCCGCCACGACCAGCCGAAATGGACGGTGACGCAGTTGAAGGGCGTGGTCGGGCGGTCGGACTTCGCGGGGCACGTCACGGTCGACAAGCAGGCCGGCCGCAGCAAGGTCGACGGCGCCATCGTCTCGCGCCAGTTCGATTTCGGCGATCTCGTCTCGGACGAGGGCAAGGCCGAGGGCGCGGCGCTGGAGCGTGCAATCGGGCCGCGGCTGGTGCCCAACACCCGGATCGATATCGGCAAGATCGACACCACCGACGCGCGGATGGGGTTTCGGATCGGCCATATCGTCAGCGGCAAGGGCGCGTCGCCGATCCTCTCCGCCAAGGGCGTGCTGGCGATCGATCACCAGCTCCTCACGTTGAGCGACCTCGTCGCGCGGCTGTCGCACGGCAACGTCACCGGCAAGGTGACGGTCGACCAGCGCGGTGACCGGAAGGTGCCGACGGTCGATATCGACCTCAGGTTGCGCGGTAGCAGCGTGCAGGCGCTGGCGGGCGGCGGTGGCGATTTCAGTGGCAACGTCAGCGCGCGGGTGCGGCTGAAGGGACCCGGCGAGACGATCCGGGCGGCGGTCGGGCGGTCGAACGGGACGATCGGGTTCGTCGCGCGCGACGGGCAATTGCCGCAGGGGATCGCGGCGGCGTTGGGCTTCGATGCGGCGAGGGCGTTGCTGGCGAAGGATGGCGAGCGCGCGGGGCTGCGCTGCGTCGTGCTCAAACTCGATGTGACGCGCGGGCGCGGGCGGGTCGATCCGATGATCGTCGACACCACGGCCAGCCAGTTGCGGGGACAGGGGAGCGTGGTGTTCCCGGGGGAGACGCTCAACATCCGGCTCACAGGCACGCCGAAACAGCATGCGCTGCTGCGGTTGCCGGGGTCGGCGTACATGACCGGGACGATCGAGCGACCCAATGTGACGATCCCGCCCGAGGTGAAGTCGGTAGGGAATATCTTCAAGGCGATCGGCCGCGCGATTACCGGGAAGCAGGGGCCGACGGCGAGTGATGCGGATTGCTCAGGGCTGGCGGCGCGGGTGTTGCGGTAGTGTGACTGGAGCTACCGTAGTCATTCCCGCGGAGGCGGGAACCCATATTGGCAAAGTCCTTGATTCGATCGAAACGGCTGAATTTATGGATCCCCGCCTGCGCGGGGATGACGGCAATTTGGTGGATTGGCGGGATGGTTGTTAGCCCGCCTCGCCCTTTAGCGGCCGCGCGAGGAGGTCGCCGATGACGTCGCTGACGGGCGCACCTTCCAGCAGGCGGCAGACGGCTTCGGTGATCGGCATGTCGACCCCGGCGTCGCGCGCGGCTTCGCGGAGGACGGGGGCGGTGAAGGCGCCTTCCGCGACCGTGCGGCGATCGGCGAGCAGTGTCGCGGCAGAATCGCCCCTCCCCAGACCGACGCCGAGCGAGAAGTTGCGCGAGTTGGTCGAGGAGCAGGTGAGCACGAGGTCGCCCAATCCCGATAACCCGGCGAGCGTTTCCGCGCGCGCACCGCGGGCGAGCCCGAAGCGGGTCATTTCGGCGAATCCGCGCGCAATCAGCGCAGCGCGCGCGTTCTGGCCGAGCCCTGCCCCCTCCACGACGCCGCAGCCGATCGCGAGCACGTTCTTCACCGCGCCGCCGATCTCCGCGCCGGCGACATCGGTCGAGGCGTAGGTGCGGAAATGGCGCGCCGCCAGCCGCGCAGCGAGACGTTCGCCGAGGTCGGCATCCTCGCACGCCAGCGTGACCGCGGTGGGCAATCCGGCGGCGACTTCATGTGCAAAGGTGGGCCCGGAGAGCACGGCGATCGGTGCGTCCGGATGTACCGCGCGCGCGACCTCGCCGACGAGACGCTTGCTGCCGGCCTCGATGCCCTTGGCGCACAGGACGAGCGGGATGCGGCCGACCGGGGCGGCGGCGAGGACGCTGCCGACGTGCTGTGCAGGCGCGACGACAAGGATCGCGTCCATGTCGGCGAGCGCGGCAAGGTCTTCGGTCGCGCGGATCGTCGGGGAAAGCGCGACTCCCGCGAGGAAAAGACTGTTCTCGTGATGCGCGTTGATCGACTCGACGACCGCGGTTTCGCGCGCCCAGAGGATGACGTCGCGACCTTCGTGCGCGGCAACCTGCGCGAGCGCCGTGCCCCAGGCACCGCCGCCGATGACCCCAATTTTCATGCCTTCACCCCTGCGCCACGCACCGCTTCGGCGTTCGGATCGAGCGGCCAGCGTGGTCGCGCGGCGACGTCGAGCGGATCGGTGAGCCCGGCGGCGAAGCGCTCGGCGCCCGCCCAGCCGATCATCGCCGCGTTATCGGTGCAGAGCCAGAGCGGCGGCGCGACGAAGCGGAGGCCGTGCTCGCTGGCGAGAACCTGCAGCGCGCCGCGCACTGCGGTGTTCGCCGCGACCCCGCCCGCAACGACGAGAGCGGTGGGGCGGCGGGTATGTGCGCCATCCCTACCCCCGTTCGCTTCGAGCGCAGTCGAGAAGTCGCCGCGTGGGAGCGGTGTCTCGACTTCGCTCGACACGAACGGTAATTTTTGCAGCGCCTTGGTCGTGCGATCGATCAGGCAGTCGACCACCGCAGCCTGGAACGAGGCCGCCAAGTCCTCCGGCGAATATTGGCCGACGACGCGCGCGACGGCGCTCTTCAAGCCGGCGAACGAGAAATGCGGTTCGGCCGAGCCTTTCAGCGGACGTGGCAGCGGGACCGCCTTCGGGTTGCCGAGCGCGGCGGCGCGCTCAACCGCGGGGCCGCCGGGGAAGCCCAGGCCGAGCAGCTTGGCGGTCTTGTCGAAGGCCTCGCCTGCCGCGTCGTCGATCGTCGTCGCCAACCGCCGGTACGCGCCGACGCCCTCGACCAGCAGCAACTGGCAATGCCCGCCGGACACGAGCAAAAGCAGGTACGGAAATTCGAGGTCGGGATCGGACAGCCGCGGCGAGAGCGCGTGGCCTTCGAGGTGGTTCACCGCGATCAACGGTTTCCCCGCAGCGTGCGCGAGCGCCTTGCCCGTCACCAGCCCGACCATGACACCGCCGATCAGCCCCGGCCCGGCGGTCGCGGCGATCGCATTGACGTCGGCCAGCTTGAGTCCCGCGTCGGCCAGGGCCGCAACGATCAGCGGTTCGAGCGCCTCGACATGCGCGCGCGCGGCAATTTCGGGGACGACGCCGCCGAACGGCGCGTGTGCCGCCTCCTGGCCGAGCAGCCGGTGCGCGAGGACCTGACGGTCGCCGGTGACGAGCGCGGCGGCGGTTTCGTCGCAGGAGGATTCGATGCCGAGGATGATCATCGCGTGTCTCTATATTGCCGCATGAAGCTTGTCGAAGGGGGCCCCATTCTGCATGGCGCGACAATGACTCGTTTTCGGCTCGGTACGCGCGGTTCGCCGCTCGCTCTCACCCAGGCAGGCATGGTGCGCGATGCGCTGTGCGCGGCGCATGGCTGGTCGCCCGACATGGTCGAGATCGTCGTGATCCGCACCACCGGCGACCGCGTGCAGGATCGTGCGCTCGCCGAGATCGGCGGCAAGGCGCTGTGGACCAAGGAACTCGATCGCGCGCTGCACGACGGCGATATCGACTGCGCGGTGCATTCGATGAAGGATGTCGAGACGATCCGGCCCGCGACACTGAAGATCGCGGCAATGCTGCCAAGGGCCGACGTCCGCGACCGGCTGATCGGCGCGGAGACGCTCGCCGACCTGCGCCCGCATGCGGTGGTGGGCACGAGTTCGCCGCGCCGGCGCGCACAGATGCTGCGACTGCGCCCCGACCTCGAGATCGTGCTGATCCGCGGCAACGTCGACACGCGGCTCGGAAGGGTCGCGAGTGGCGAGATGGATGCGACCTTGCTCGCCGCCGCCGGGCTCGACCGTCTCGGACGCGACGACGGCCATGCGATCCCGACCGACGTGATGTTGCCGGCCCCTGCCCAAGGCGCGGTCGGGGTCGAGGTGCTCGCCGGGAGCGCGGCGGGCGAGATCGTCGCGGCGATCGACCACCACGATACGAGTGCGTGCGTGCTGACCGAGCGTGCGCTGCTCGCGCGGCTGGGGGCGGACTGCCATTCGCCGGTTGCTGCACTGGCGTCGCTCGCGGGCGAGACGCTGACGTTGCGCGCCGAGCTGATCGCCGAGGATGGGTCATGTGACGTCGCCGGATCGATCGAAGGCACGGTCGACGACGATCTCGGAACCGCGCTCGCGGAGGATCTGCTGACCCGCGCGCCCGCCAGCGTCCGGCGATTGTTCGCGGCATGATGCCCCGATGACTCGCATCGTCGTGGTGCTGCGGCCGGAGCCCGGCAACACGCGCACCGCGACGGCTCTCCGGGAACGCGGGCTGGACGTGCGCCAGCATCCGCTGTTCGCGGTCGTGCCGGTTTATTGGACGCCGCCCGACCCGGCCGGGTTCGACGGACTGTTGCTGACGAGCGCGAACGCGGTGCGCCATGGCGGTGCGGCGCTGGACCTGTTCAAGCGGTTACCCGTCGTGGCCGTCGGTGCCGCCACGGCAGCGGCGGCGAGCGAGGCCGGGTTCGCGGTCGCGGTGACGGGCGACGAGAACGCGCGTGCCGTGGTCGCCGAGGCCCGAGATCGAGGCTTTGCGCGATTGCTCCATCTCGCCGGGCGCGAGCGGGCACCGACCGAGGACGGCATCGAGGCGGTCACCGTCTATGCCAGCGATCCGGTGCCGGTGGATCCCGACGTCGCGCGCACGTTCGAGGATACGCTGGTCCTGCTCCATTCCGCCCGCGCCGCCGCACGGCTGGCGGAAATTACCGGCACAGGGGGCGCGGACCGGTCGCGTATCGCGCTGGTCGCGATCAGCGCCGCGGTGGGCCGCGCGGCCGGCGAAGGCTGGGCGGACGTCGCGATCGCCGCAGAACCGAGCGATTCGGCGGTCGTCGCGCTCGCTGCTGCGCACGCGAACACACGCGCGATTGACCAGCGCGCGCGTGGCGGGGATAAGCACGCCATGAGCGACTACGTGCCGACCGATCGCCCACGGGCACGCGGACCCAGAATGAGTGTGATCCTGGCCATGATCGGCCTTGCGTTCCTCGGTGGTCTTGGACTGATGGGCTATGCGGTGCGGACCATGCCCTGGTTCGCCAATCTGCAGGCGACGAAGACCGCCTCGACCGCGGCCGCGCAAAAGCTGGCGGCAAACACCGCCGGGTATATCCCGTCGCAGCCGCTTGGTCCCGATGGTCAACCGCAGGCCGCCGCACCCGTCGATACCACGGTGCTCGCCACGCGCGAGGCGACGCTGGCGGCGCAGCTGACTGCGCTCGAAGCGCGCACTGCGGCGATCACCACGGACGCCGGCGCGGCCGGTGGACAGGCGACGCGCGCGGAGGGGCTGATGGTCGCGTTCGCCGCGCGTCGTGCGCTCGATCGCGGTGTCGGGCTCGGCTATCTCGAGGAACAGCTGCGGCTTCGCTTCGGCCAGGCGCAGCCACGCGCGACGACGACGCTGATCCAGGCCTCGCATCAGCCGGTGACGCTGGAGGATCTGCGCCAGGGCCTCGATACGATCGCGCCCGATATCACTGCGTCGACCGGCGACGGCTGGCTCGACACGATCCAGCACCAGATCGATTCGCTGATCGTCCTACGCAAGGCCGGCACGCCATCGCCGATGCCGACCGACCGCCTCGCGCGCGCGCGCCGCCTGCTCGAAGCGGGCCAGGTCGAGGCCGCCCGCGCCGAAGTCGCGCGGCTGCCGGGCGCGGCGCAGGCGGGCAACTGGATGGATGCGGCGCGGCGCTACGTGGTGGCGCGGCAGGCGCTCGACGTGATCGAGAACACCGCGCTGATCGGCCAGGCGGGTCAGCCACAGCCCGCCCCGGTGGTGATCCCCGCGCCGGCCACCGAAACGCCGGCACCGGACGCCGCCGGCGTCTGATCGCGGCGGTTGCCAGTCGAAGTTTGCCGGTGCTTCTCTCTCCGACGTGGTAGAGCGAACGGCACATTGTCGGCGTTGCGGACGACACCTGGTGCAAGCAGATGTCAGAACGGAGAGAATGATCGCCCCCGCCACGCCTCAGATCCGAGCGTTGGCAGGACCATCGACATTCCAACCGAGGGCTATGGAAGCTACCCATTCGGCAGCGGCGAGGACCCGAAGATCTGCCTGACACGGACCAGCAACGGCGGCCGAGAATGCCGAACACGCGACGAATGAACCCGGATCGCGCACAGGTTGAGCAAGCAGAAGCAGCGCGGGTGAGTCCGGCCCGAGCCAGACGCGGTGCTATTCAACAGGATGATTCGGTGGCGTAACCAGACCCAACGACCGGCTCTATTCCCCCATCAAGTCCCCACGCGGGCGATCAGCGCCATCGCGGCGTGGGGGGCGCGGACCTTGGCGCCGTTGATGAAGAAGACGAACGTCTCGCGCGGTTGCACTACCGGTGCGGTGTCGGCGACATAGGGTAACCCCTCGGGTCGGCCGCCCGCGGCCCAGGTCTTCGCCTTGGCGGCCCAGTCGTCGAGCGCGGTCGGTGCGTAACCGGCGACGAACCGCTCCTCGGCATCCTCCAGCCGCGCATAGACGAAATCGCCGGTGACGTCGGCGATCGCGGGGTATTCGGCGGACTGCGCGAACACGATCGCGACGCCCGCCTCGCGGCACATCGCGATGAATTCCGGCACCGCGAAACTCTCGTGCCGGACCTGGACCGCGTGGCGCAACGCCACACCATCCTGACTGGCAGGGAGCAGCTTGAGGAACGCGGCGAAATCGTCTGCGTCGAACGTCTTGGTCGCCATGAACTGCCACAGGATCGGCCCGAGCCGGTCGCCGAGCTCGACGATGCCCTGCCCGGTGAACCTGGCGATCGATTCTCCCGCCTCGGCCAGGATCTTGCGATTGGTGCAATAGCGCGACGCCTTGAGCGCGAAGACGAACCCGTCGGGCACCGCCTTCGCCCACGATTCGAAGGTCGCGGGTTTCTGGCTGCCATAATAGGTGCCGTTGATCTCGATCGCGGTGACGTGCGCCGCCGCATAGTCGAGCTCGCGCTTCTGCGGCCATTTCTCGGGATAGAAGGTCCCGCGCCACGGCTCGTAGGTCCAGCCGCCAATACCGATCCTGATCGTCATGCGCGCGAGTGTAGCGCATCGAGGGCCCCTCTGGCGATACGGCCCCTCTGGCGATACGGCCCCTCTGGCGATACGGCCCCTCTGGCGATACGGCCCCTCTGGCGATACGGCCCCTCTGGCGATACGGCGTCGTCGGTTCCGCAACGGAAAAAACCCCGACGACCGTAGTCGCCGGGGTTTTCGTGCCGCCCGCACCGGGTGCAGGCGGATCCGATCGGCGCCGACACCCTTTGGGGGGCGGTGCCGGAGCCGGTCGAGATTACTGAAGCAGCTTCAGAACGCTCTGCTGGCTCTGGTTCGCCTGGCTGAGCATCGCGGTCGATGCCTGGCTCAGGATCTGCGCCTTGGCGAGCGCGGTCGTTTCCGCCGAGAAATCGGTGTCTTCGATGCGGCTCTTGGCGTCCGACAGGTTGGTCGAGTTGGTGGTGAGCGAGTTCACCGCCGACTCCAGCCGGCTCTGGCCGGCACCGATCGACGCCCGGGTCTTGTTCAGATCCTTCAAGGCTGCATCGACCGCGTTGATCGCGGTGTTCGCACCCGTGACATTCGAAATGTCGGCACCGCCGCTGACCGATCCTGCGGCCGTGGCAGTCTCGTACTTCTGATCGCCGATAGCGAGCGTGATCTGCGTACCGATCATGGTCGAGGTTGCAGCAGCCTGGGTCGTGCCGGTGCCCTTGAACTGTGCGCCATATGCGACGTCTTCCGCGGTGACGGTGTACAGATCGCCGACGCGGGTGTCACCGGATACGAGCGCACTGCCCAGACCAGCCGTCGCCTGCCCCGTGGACACCGTGCCCATGACCGCCGAGAGATCGAGCTTGCCGATCGTGACCGCGACCTTGTCGGACGATTCATATCCCGCCTGGATGCTGATGACGTTGTCCTGCTGGCTGGAAAACAGGCTGGTGTTGTTGAACTTCGTATCGGTGATGGTCTTGAGCTGCTTCTGAAGCTCCTTCACTTCGACCTGCATGTTGGTGCGATCGTCGTTGGAATAGGTGCTCGATGCCGACTGCACGGCGAGTTCACGAACACGCTGCAGGATGTTTGCGGCCTCGCCCAGTGCGCCATCGGCGGTCTGTACCATCGAGATACCGTCGTTTGCGTTGCGGATCGCCTGGCTCATGCCGCGGATCTGCGAGGTCATCGACGTCGAGATGGCGAGGCCGGCGGCATCGTCCTTGGCCGAATTGATGCGCTTGCCGGTCGACAGACGCTCCATCGACGTGGCGAGCATGCTCGAAGCCTGGCTCGATGCGTTCGAGGCGCGCAGCGCCGAGATGTTGGTACCGATGACAGTCATTGCGAAATCTCCGTGAATGTTCCGACGATCCGCGCCGCCCCCATGGCGAAAACCCCGTGCCGTCGAAATGAGTAACGGCCGCATTCCCGCGGGCTTAAGCAAAAAAATCGTCCCTCGCGTACGGGCTCGCACTCGGGCGTCTACGTGCGCTCATGCGGGGGTCGCGCGCGCGCCAACGCGACCGCGCGTATCCGCGCGAACGCGCCCGGATAAAATTTGCCGGCAGACGGCAGCGTTTAACCACAAGTTTACCACCCTTGGGGCATTCCTCGATTCGTCCAAGGGGAACACCATGCGTTCGATTTTTCCATCAGCTGCCGTTACTTCGCGGAAATACGCGCTCGTCTCGTCGCTGCGGGCGCAGGGGTTCGGGATCGGCGCGTTCGAGACCGGTCAACCCGCGCCGAACGACCTGTTGCTGGTCGCCGACGGCGAGGGCATCACCGCCCCTGCCCGCACCGTCGTGATCGGCTGCGAAGGGCGTCACGTGACGCCGTCGCGCGACGGCGCGCCGGCACGGATCAGCTTCGCCGCAGAGGACACCGCGGTCGGCAACGGCTTCGCCCGCGCGCTGATCGGCGGCCCCGAGATGCCGACCGCCGCCGACCCCGAATCGCTCGCGCTGCTCGCCCTCGCGGAGCGCGTCGCCGCGGCCGACATCACCGTGCTGATCAACGGTCCGACCGGCACCGGCAAGGAAGTGCTCGCGCGCGCCATCCACAACGGGTCGGCGCGCAAGGACAAGCCGTTCATCGCGATCAACTGCGCCGCGCTGCCCGAATCGATGCTCGAGGCGCTGCTGTTCGGGCACCAGAAGGGCGCATTCACCGGCGCGTCGTCGGGCGGCGACGGATTCTTCCGCGCGGCCAATGGCGGCACGATCTTGCTGGACGAGATCGCCGAGATGCCGCTCCAGTTGCAGGCCAAGCTGCTCCGCGTGTTGCAGGAGCGCGAGGTCGTGCCGCTCGGCGCGTCGGTGCCCCAGCCGATCGACGTCCGCGTGATCGCCTGCGCCAACCGCGATCTTCACGCCGAAGTCGCCGCCGGCCGCTTCCGCGCCGATCTCTATTACCGCCTCGCGGTGTTCCCGCTCGCGACCAAGCCGCTCGCCGAGCGTCCGCAGGACATCCCCGCGCTCGCCGCGACTTTGATCCTGCGCCACGCCGGCAGCCGCAACGTCATCCCCTGGCCGAGCCACGCCGCGATCGACCAGTTGATGGCGCACGATTGGCCGGGCAACGTCCGCGAGCTCGAGAACGTGATCCAGCGCGCGTTGCTGTTCTGCGGCGGCGACACGATCGAGGCGAACCACATCGTGTTCGACCGCCCGGTGACGATGACCTTCCAGCGCACTGCGCCGGTCATGTCGATCGCACCGGTTGTGCCAGGCGAGCCGGAAACGCTCCCTGAGACTTTGGGCAACATCGTCCAGATGAGCGAATTCGCCGCGATCCGCGAGACGCTGAAGGCGTGCAACGGCAGCCGGATCGAGACCGCGAAACGTCTCGGCATCTCCGAACGCACGCTGCGCTATCGTCTCGCCAAGGCACGCGAACAGGGTGACGACATCGGCAGCGCGCAAAACTGGGGCAATGCTAACTGGGCGGCCTCGGCATGAGCGGCGTCGGTGGAATCGGCGGCGGCGCGATGAGCGTCGACCGCGTCATGGCGCTGCGCTCGCAGATCCTCGAACGCAACCAGGCGCTGTCGCGCGCTGGCGCGGCCGGGAACGTCGCGCCGACCGAGACGGTCAAGCCGACCAGCTTTGCCGATTCGATGGAAACCGCGCTGAAGAGCGTCAACGACGGCCAGACCCAGGCCGCCAAGCTCAGCGAAAGCTATGAGCGCGGCGAGACGGTCGACATCGCGAAGGTGATGCTCGCCCGCCAGCAGGCGTCGGTTGGGTTCGAGGCGACGCTGCAGGTCCGCAACAAGCTGCTGTCCGCCTACAAGGATATCATGAGCATGCCGGTCTGACATGAGCACCGCACTCATCCCCGCTTCATCTGGCGCAACCGAACGGTTCGCCAATCCCCTCCAGCAGATCAAGGGCGCGTTCGCGCAGCCCGCGGTCCGCCGCTCGCTGCCGATGGCGCTGATGGTCAGCTTGATCGCCGCCGCCGCGCTTGCGTGGATGAGCCTGTCGACGCCGACGCAGAAGACGCTGTTCAGCGGCCTGCCTGATTCGGACAAGGCCGCGGTCACGTCCGCGCTGACCACCGCCAACATCAAGAGCCATATCGACGAAGGCACCGGCGCGCTGACCGTCGGCGAGGAGGATTACAGCCGCGCGAAGATGTTGCTGGCGGGCCAGGGCCTGCCGAAAGCGGCGCCCGGCGGCTATGCGATCCTCGACCAACTGCCGATGGGCGTTTCGCGCGCTGTCGAAGGCGAGCGCCTCCGCCAGGCGCGCGAGTCCGAGATGGCGAAGTCGATCGAGGAGATCGACGCGGTCGCCGAAGCGCGCGTGCATCTCGCGATGCCCGAAGCGTCGGTGTTCGTCCGCGACAACGCCGCGCCCTCCGCCTCGGTGATTCTGAAGTTGCAGGGCGGCCGGTCGCTGAGCGATGCGCAGGTCAGCTCGATCATCAACCTCGTCGCCTCGTCGGTGCCGGGGATGAAGCCCGAGGCCGTCACGATCGTCGACCAGATGGGCGCGCTGCTCACCAAGGCCGGCGGCAACGACGGCGCGGGTGCAGCGAGCGACGCGCGGATCGATATCCAGCGCCGCGTCGAGGACAAGTATCGCACGCAGCTGATCGCGTTGCTGACGCCCCTCGTCGGCGCAGGTAATTTCACCGCGGAAGTCCAGGCCGACGTCAATCTCGACGAGAGCCAGGCGACGCGCGAAAGCTATGAGAAGCAGGGCGTCCTTCGCGCCGAGACGGGTAACTGGACCGGCAACCAGAAGGACGGCGCGGGCGCTGCGCCGGGCGGTATCCCTGGTGCGCTGAGCAACACGCCGCCTGCCGCGAGCACGCTCTCCACGCCGCAGCCTGCAACCGGCAATCCGGGTACCGCCGCACAGCCGGTCGCCGGTGGTGCCGCACCCGATCCGATGAAGCAGTCCGACCAGTATCAGCGCGCCTATGACCTTGGTCGCGAAGTGTCGGTCACGCGCGCCACGCCGGGCGGGGTGAAGCGTCTCTCGGTCGCCGTCCTGCTGCGCGATCCCGACAAGGGCCGTCGCACCGCGATGGAGATCAACCAGATCAGCGATCTCGTGAAGAGCGCGGTCGGCTTCGATCAGGCGCGCAACGACAACGTCACGGTCATCAGCCGCAAGTTCGCGGGTACCGCCGATACCGCCGCCGGCCCCGCCTGGTACGACAATGCGTGGCTGCCGGTGCTCGCGCGCAACGGTACCGCGATCCTGATCGCGCTGCTGGTGCTGCTGCTCGGCGTCCGCCCGATCGCCAAGGCGCTGATGAAGAAGCGCGAGGATGCCACCACGCGTCCCGCCTTCGGTCAGCCGATCGGCGAGGTCGATGGCGAGGGCGCACCCGCCGGGATCGGTGTCGCCGCCCCCGTCAGCCTCGACCAGCTCGAGAACACGCGTGGCTATGACGACCGGATCGGCGCGGTCCGTGGCTTCACCCGCGACAACCCGACCCGCGCCGCTTTGGCAGTGCGCGACATGATCAAGGCGGACGCCAAGTGACCGAAGCCGTGATCCGCACCTACACCGGCGTCGAGCGCGCCGCGGTGCTGATGATGCTCGTCGGCGAGGAGGAGGCCGCGGCCATCCTCCAGAAGCTCGAACCCGAGGAAGTCCGCCAGCTCGGTGCGGCGATGTTCAAGGTCGCCGACGTCTCTGAGCAGGAGGTCGAGGACGTGCTCGACGATTTCGTCGATCGCGCGCGCGAGCGGACCGCGATCGGGTTCGACCCGCGTCCCAAGATCGAGGCGGTGATGAACCGCGCGCTCGGTCGCGAGAAGGCCGAGAGCGTACTCGCGCGGATCACCCCGGCCGAGGCCGCGTGCGAGTTGGAACTGCTCGACTGGCTCGACGCGCCCGAGATCGCCGCGATGATCGAGAAGGAGCACCCGCAGATCGCTGCCGTCCTGATCGCCAATCTCGACGCGTCGATCGGTGGCCAAGTGCTCGAACTGCTGCCCGACGCGGTCCAGCCCGACATCCTCCACCGCATCGCGCGGCTCGGGCCGATCACGCCCGAGGCGGTCGATACGCTGCGCACCTTGCTCGCCAACCGCACCAGCACCGGCTCGACCGGCGCCGGCGTGACGCTCGGCGGCACGCGCGAGGCGGCGAAGATCCTCTCCGGCGCGCGCAAGGCGACCGAACAGCGCGTGATGCCGAAACTGTTCAAGATCGACCGCGACGTCGCCAAGGCGATCGAGGAGGCGATGTTCGTCTTCGACAACCTGCTCGAACTCGACGACAAGAACCTGGGTACGCTGATCCGCAACGTCGACAGCGAGATCCTGACCAAGTCGCTGAAGGGTGTCGACGAGACGATCCGCAACCGTTTCCTCGGCTGCATGTCGGCGCGCGCCGCCGATGGTATCCGCGACGAGATGGAAGCGCGCGGGCCGATGAAGCTCGCCGAAGTGCTCGAAGCGCAGAAGGCGATGATCGCGATCGCGCGCGGCCTCGCGAAGGACGGCACGATCCAGATGGGCGGGGGGGAAGACGACTATGTCTAACGGCTTCACCGCGGGTTTCGCGTCGCGTCACACGACGACGGCCAACATCCTCGCCAGCGCGTTCGCACCACCCTCGGGGTTCGCCGCAGCGGATATCCGCGAGCGCGTGACGGCGCGTCCGACGAACTACGCCGCCCCGACCTTCAGTCCAGAGCCGGGCACACCGAAACACTTCAGCCCCGCGGACAAGGACGTGAACCCGACCGCGGGCTGGGATCCGCTCGATCCGGTCAGCGAATCGTCGTTCATCGATCCGCTCGCCGATGCGCATGCCGCTGGCTATGCGGAGGGCCTTGCCGCCGCGGCGGCCGCCGCGCAGGAGACGGCCGCCCGCGACGGCGCGCTGCTCGGCGACCTCGCCGCCGCGCTCGGCGGAGACCGGATCGACCGCGAGCATGTCGCCGCCCAGCTCCGCCAGACGGTGCTGTTCCTCGTCTCGAAACTTGTCGGTGAAGTCGGTATCGCGCCCGACGTCCTCGCCGGCCGGATCGAAAACGCCGCCGACCTGCTTGCCGACAATGCCGAATCTGCGTTGCTCCGCGTCCACCCCGACGATGTCGCGCTGCTCGAAGGGCGCTTGCCGAAATCGATCTTCGCGGCCGGCGACCCAGCCGTCGCGCGCGGTAGCTTCGTGCTCGAAAGCGCGTCGACGATCGTCGAGGACGGCCCCGAACTCTGGCTCGACCAGTTGGCGCAGGCGATCGAGCGCGTACCGGTGCCCAAATGCTGAACCGCTTTACCGCCGACTATCTCGAAACCCTCTCCAACGCCGATTTCACCG
>Ga0308169_10004052_pt1 | contig 13866 bp, 10 predicted proteins | sample PhyBR1_2_FD_202139 | JGI IMG/M metagenome (GOLD analysis project Ga0308169, IMG submission 202139) | Phyllosphere microbial communities from UC Gill Tract Community Farm, Albany, California, United States - DLSLSB.R1 | ecosystem: Host-associated > Plants > Phyllosphere > Unclassified | place...
ACCCTAAGATGAAAACTCTTGGCTTAGCTACAAAGCAAGAGATTTTAGCTTTGATCACATCTTCTTTGACCCTAGAAGAGATTGTTCTGCAAGTGGGGGTTTCTAAGAGCACAGTTTTTAAGATTTAAAAAGCTTTTGTGAAAACAAGCTAATAAGTTATTTTTTTTTCAAAAATTGCATTCTTGTTCTAGTTGTTGAGTCTAATGCCATAACAAATATCTTTTTTTCTAATATGTTGCAAAAGGAAGTTCTTTTATTTGATCTATTGCCAACCTCCTGATTTACAAAATTGTATGCAACAACTTAAAAGTATTTGAAGTTGTGAATCTTTACAGAAAAAACTAAGCAATAGCATTATTTTTTATTAAAAACTATTATTTATCCTACATTATTTTTTCATTAGTAATTTACTTTTTGTTAAATCAATAAAGGATTATAGATCATTTGTCTATTTGGCTTTAAGTTTTGTTTATAAGTTGCCTTTATATACTTGAATTCTTTGCAACTTATTTTTTTCAATATCTCAAATCTAATATTTATTCTTAATGAATTCAATAGTTTTCCTTTTTTTATTAAATTTTCGATATTTATGTTTAATTAATCTATCTTTGCACTAAAGTTTATGTTTTATCTAATAAATGAAATTCATATCTATAGATGTAGATTATGCCTAGCAACAAATGACCAATAACAATGTTTTATAGTTTATTACAATAAAAACTTAAATTTCTAATTTTGTTTCAGAAATACTTTCTGAAGATCAAAAGCATCAGTTTGGCAACATGTTTTGTCTAAGATTTATCACACAACTTGCAATAAACTAATACAAAGTTTTTGAGTTAAGATGTTTAATTTTATAGATTAATTTAAATGAATCAATATTATTTATTTAAATTTTTTAATTGTTTTGATTGATTAAAGAAAGCTAATTAATCAATTTCTACAGCTCTTTTTGCCCAAACAACAGTGGTAGAAGCTGCCCAAACAAAGAAATCAAGGTTTTATTCCAGCACTTTTGTTTTTAAAAGTTTGTTAGATATTTTATAATTTCATAACAGAGATTGTTTATTTATTATTTGCAAGTATAAAAACAAGATCAAAAATATTTTTGATAAAACCAAGCACAAAGTTAATCAATCAACAATCTATTTATTTATTTAATAAACATTTCCATTGTAGCCCTTATGAGAATAAATAAAGCACTGATCCAAAGCTTTATAGCAGAATTTCTATGCTCATTTATTTTCGGATATACCGTATATGCAGCGATATTGAATGCAAAAAATCCAATATACACAGCAACCCAGGTTTCTGTTCCCCTGGCCATCGGCTTCTGTGCGATTGCCATCATCTACACATTTGTTGACCATACTGTATGCCATTTTAATCCTGCGATCACACTGAGTGCCATAATAACATTGAAAATTCCATTTTTGATTGGGATAGGCTATATTATTGCACAGATTGTAGGATTTATTGCGGCAGTAGGAATGGTCATCTGTAACTTCTCATTAGGATATAACAGCACAATAAATGCCATAGTCCCAGGAAAGGTCGATCCCGACACCACAAACACTGGATTGTTTTTCACAGAGTTTGTACTCACAGGGATTCTTGTGTTTGTTGCGTTTGAGAACGGTATTAACTCCAAAAGAAACCCAAATCATTCATTTTATGGAGATATGGAGCAGGTAGATAGAAGTATTGTGGTTCCACTGACCATCGGACTAACTCTAGGATTTCTGGCGTTTTTAGGCTCTTCTACATCCGGAAGTGTCTTCAATCCTGGGTTAGTGTTTGCAAGCAATCTTATAGGAGGAACCTGGCCTTTTGCTTGGCAATTTTATGTTAGTCAGTTTACTGGAGGTCTTCTAGGGGCTTTAATTCAAGTATGGATACTCTTTAAGTGAATTATTAAACTATACCTTTGAACATTCTGTTAGTTTTTAGCCCTGTAATAATAATATATATTTTATGCGTTTTTAGAAAATTCACAGTTTGTTAGTTTATGCTCCAATTAAAATTATTAATCAATACACAGAATATAGTTGTTTCTGAAGTTAGGAGGTATTAAGGAGCATCTATTTGTTTATTTTCTAGGATGCAATAAGCACCAATAAATATTGCTGTTTAGATTCTAGCTTAAAGCATATATTCAAGTCTTAGGCTCAATAAAGAAGGTGCTTTGTCAGTTATTTAAGATTCCACTTAGATTGTTCCATGTTCTACGATATTTTTGAGAGGACTTGGAATGTTGAATTACATCGTTATAGAAACTAAGAACTAAAGAAAAAGGAGGCTCAACCAATAAGTTCACAGTTTTTGTTTGACTTGCCCCTAATTTCTAAATAAGAGAATAGGAGGTCCCCTTAAATGTCCATGGACAAGAGGATTTCAGAAATAGAAAAACAATTGAAAAAATATTCTATCAACAAAAAAGCATCCGAAGACCTAAGGTCAATCAGCTTCAACATAAAAGAGAGAATTAGGATCCTAGACAGCGTACATTCTGAGCTTGTTTCGATTTCTGAGGAATTGTACTACTACGATATGATTGATTATCTAGGAAACCTTAAGATTGACAGTTTAAACCTCAAGCAGTGCATTATCATTCTCAAGGAGCTGGAAAATGCCAGTATCAAGTTTGCAGCCGACAAGGATGAAAGGTATATGCACTTGTGTGACAAAACTCACAAGAGAGTGACAGCCATATGTGTAAATATGGGGAAGGAAATAATAAAAAACAAAAACCACGACCAGATATTTGTTGAGTTCTTCAGGTCCAGCCCCGAAGAAGTGAAGCAAAAATTTTTAAAATATTATTTTAATGAGCAAAAAAAGATACTGGGAAAAGCCTTGAAAGCCGCTGCTGAAAATCTTGGAAAAACATGGCATTTACTTATTCTTGGAGAGGTAACACAATTTAAAATCATATTTGGGGACATTTTGGATGAGAGCTACGAGAGTCAGCCTACGGCTGTGGAACACCTAAAAGACTTTGATCGATACATCTACGACTTGTTTGAAAATTCAATTTTTAATCCAAAAAATGAAGAATTAGCAGCCAGCATATACGAGAGGACCTTAGCAGAGAATAATGACTCGATAGAAAGCAAGATTTTTGTGATGATATTTAAGCTGTACAAAAACTCATCAAATAGAAATAATCAGTGTATTAAGTCACAAGCATACATTGAATTGTGAAGTAAGGCTGTTAACTTTAAATAAAGAGTGTTTGATTCAAACGGACAAAAACATGTTTTTTTAGTTTTATTTATAAATAATGTTAGTTAGGGCTTCTGTATGCCTACGAATATCAGGCTTATTCCCAACATTAAATAAAATAACAAAGCACATCCCAAATGGGAAATACAAAGCAATACATTTTCCTAAGAAGTGATTTGAAGAGTTATTCTGTCGGTGCCTTGGTAGCCCAAGGATCCCACGCGTCTATAGCAGCAATTGAAAGGTATCACGATCATCCCCAGACAATGTCTTATGTTAAAGACTTGGGAAATATGACAACTGTAGTGTATCAGATAACTGAGAATGATGTAGAAACAATAAAAAGCAATCTTGATATGCTAGAAATTGGATACTTCGAATGGGTTGAGGATGCAGACATTGTTACATGCATTTGCACTAGACCGATAGACTTATCCAACAATAAGGGTTTTATTGAAATGAAAAAGACCCTAAAATTGTTCAGATAAGCTTGGTTCTTCAACAAAACTTGCTAAGTTCAGAGAAAAAAGAACGTCAGTTGCTGAGCATCCATGCTCAATCTTTTTTAAATAAAAAGTCTAAATTAAGCTTAAATTTTCATAAGTCTGTTTTCTGTGAAAAAAATTCCTCAGCCCATGTCAACACAGCAATTTGGAATTGTTGCTAAAAAAGAATGCAATTTCCATGATTGGTACACCCAAGTGATTTTAAGGGGAGAGCTTTTAGATTATTACGACATCAGAGGATGTTTTATAATGAGACCTGCCTCAATGTTCATCTGGTCACAGATAAGGAGCATGTTTGAGTCACACATCCAGAAAATGGGTGTGCAGGAGTGCTACTTCCCGATGCTTGTGTCAAAGAAGAATCTCGAACTAGAAAAGAACCATCTCGAGAACTTCAACCCAGAGCTAGCATGGATTACCAAGTGCGGTGAAAAAGATCTTGAAGAACCTGTCGCAATCAGGCCTACGTCTGAGACTATAATATATCCAGCCTTCTCTAAGTGGCTAGGATCTTACAGAGAGCTTCCTCTCAAACTGAACCAGTGGTGCTCTGTTCTGCGGTGGGAAGTCAAGTCTACCCTGCCTTTTATAAGAGGAAGAGAATTTCTGTGGCAAGAAGGACATACAGCCTACCACAAGAAGAATGATGCAGAGAACGAGGCGATGGAAATATTGAACTTGTACAGCAAGGTTTATGAGGAACTTCTGGCAGTGCCAGTTGTTAAGGGGAAAAAGTCTAAAAAGGAAACTTTTGGAGGTGCTGAATACACTTTGTCGGTGGAAGCTTTTATTTCAGGAACAGGAAAGGGCGTACAGGCTGCTACTAGCCATCACCTGGGACAGAATTTCTCAAAAATGTTCAATATTTCGGTTGACGACGAAGGCGATCGGCAGGATAGAATGTTTGTATACCAGAACTGCTGGGGACTGACTACCAGATCTATTGGAATAGCAATAATGATACATTCCGACAACCGAGGATTTGTGTGTCCGCCTAGAGTTTCCCAAATTCAGGCTGTAGTTGTTTTGTGCGGGATAAAGGCAAATACCACACAAGAGGAGAAGACCAGGTTAAATAATTATGCTTTGGATGTTCTAGAAAAGATCAAGAAGTCCAACATTAGAGTCCACTTTGACGATAGAGACAATATCAGTCCAGGCTACAAGTTTAATCATTGGGAACTGAGAGGAGTGCCTCTGAGAATTGAAATAGGATTCAAGGACATGGAAAAGGGTGAGGCATGTATAGTCAGGAGAGACAATCTCTCAAAGATGCAGTATAAGGTTGCAAATATTGTCGATAGTCTGCAAGAATCTATCGATACAATGCATAAAGACATGTTTTCAAAAGCATTGCAGGAAAGAGAAAAAAGGACGAAAATTGCCACTGACTTTGAGACTATGCTCGGGCATCTCAACGATAAGAACATTGTACTTGCACCTTGGTGCTCATCTGCACAATGCGAAGATGAAATTGGAGAAAGAACGACTGTCAGAGAGAACGGAGAAGTTACCTTGATGGGCGCAAAGTCTTTGTGCATTCCTTTTGAGGCAGCTGTCGACTACAAAGGCATGTGCTGCATCAGCTGCAGCTCAGACGCGCAATGCTGTGCTTTGTTCGGCAGGAGCTATTAAAATTTAATTAAACTGCTTTTTTAATCTGTGATTATTTTTAAAATATTTGCTTTTCATATCAGAATGTTCATATCAGAATATTTTCTGGCAATTAAACTGACTAGCAAGACTAAAAAGAAGAGTATTTTGGAAAAAGAAAAATAAAATTATGTTTGTGTTAATCAAAACTTATCATATGTTCTGTCTTTGAATAGTTTTTTATTACCAAATATCAGAGACAAATTTGTGTATTTTTCTATTTGGTTATTCTCCGATTTCCAAACAGCATGCTTCTTATTCGTTCCTTCTGAACCAATAGAAACTATTTCTAAATCTCATTTTTATTTGCTAAGCTTGGTTTTAATTCGCCAGCAATTTATTTGAAAAAATCTGATTGGTCCCCTGATCTCAGAATTTAAATTTTTTATAGGATGACCGTTAAAAGGAGCAATGGATTACCAAGAAATCCTAAAATCAATACAAGCTGAAATAAAGCCGAAAATCAACTTTAAAAAAGAACTTAAAACAGTGCAACTAATAGAAGAATACGTTGATGCTTACGAGCAGTATCTGCACGAAGTTTCAAACACCAAGACCTCCGTTATCAACGACAGTCCGACGCATGTAAAAGAGGAGAATGTCAGCATACCCGAAGAAGACATCAGCTTCCACAGCAAAATCAAAAGTTTCATCGATGATGTAATAGACAAAGGCCTCAAAAGGGGAATGGACGATGATTTAAAGTCTAGAACGATAGCTGGAATAGCACATTCTGTCCTGGGCAAGTGTTTTCTAAACGGGATCTTTGGGTGTATGAAAAATTTGGAAATAGCGGTGGAAAATTTTACCAAAAGCGTCATTTTTAAGAATCCTACAGGCACCTTTGAGCTAGCAAGATGCTTTGAACTGGGAATAGGAACAGAGAAGGACACAGAGAAGGCCTGCATGTTGTACAGGGTTAGCTACAAGCTAGGATATATCAAGGGACTGCATAGGTACGGAATACTGCTGATTAAAGGCAACAGTTACATCAGAAAGAGCATTCTAGACGGATACTACATGCTCAAGCAGGCTACGCAATTGAAAGAAAGAGTTTACATTCTTCAATACTACGATCTTGGGATGCTTTTCAAATCAGGCGCTTGCGATATTTTTAACGATCCGCAGTATGCTTTTCAGATCTTCAGCGCTGGCGCTTCAAAAGGCTGTAGATATTGCCAGTATAAGCTGGGAGAGGAATGGCAGGCGGGTGAAATTGTTGAAAAAAACCTGGAAAAGGCATTTCATTGGTACAGGATATCGGCCAAGAACAACCTCTCCGATGCACAGTTGAAGGTTGCAAAAATTTTATATGGAATCGAAACAGCGTCAAATATCCAGAACGACGTTAATAAAAAGCTAGAAGCAATATCCGAGGGGCAGGTAGATCTAAACGATATTTTCAAATTTAATAAGAGATATCGAATGACTGAACTGGAGATTGCGGTGATGAAACAGCGTCAGCTTCTCAACTTCCAGCAGATCTACGGCCCCAACTTTAACAGACTCAACGAGGGATTCAGAATGGCTTACTTGTCTGCAAAAAATGGAAACCTTGGAGCGATATTGCTCGTGGCTGAGGCGTACGAGAAAGGATACGGGGTTGAGAAGAACATATTATCGAGTATTTGGTGGTACAGAATAGCCGAAACTTTAGGTGCAGACAACATCCGAGAGAAGATGCATCTTTTAGAGCTCAGGCTGGGCAAGAAAATCCTCTGATGAGGCATATATCAGTTCAATCAAATATTTAATATTTTTAATAGATCCATAAAATACTTTACATACCCAAAAATAATAGATATTTGAATTTATATCAATAATACTAGCTCAAAATACCCATTTGTATACCCGAGAAGAATAAACTAGCTAAGCACTGATGTTTCATTGGCAATCTTGACGAGTAATAGTTAGAAAAATGAAGACATTCCAATAAATCAGTTTTAGAGTGTATTTTTCAGTCTTAAGCAAATTCGATCATATTAATTAAATTTCTACAATCAAATTACGTCAGTATAAATAAAGGTAATTTCAGTGAGAAACCTAATGGACTGCAGGGAAAGTCAAACACTAAAAATTTTATTCAATTTCCAGCAAAGTTTTTTATAAAAAAAATAGTATCTTTTATATCCTCTAAATGGCTGTTTTTAACAGGATACTCACCGTTTCCACTTCTTATATCTTGCTTGAGAGTACTTTCTGTATTATCCATAACATTATCAAGAATGATTTTCATAATGTTTTTGAAATCGTTACCGCATGCATCATACAGCTTTCTGAGTGCTTCAGTGTCATAGTGCGACATGCATTCACACAGCCTCAAAACAAACTGGATATTTGCGTTGCTGAGATCTTCCTGCTGGATGGACTGAAGTAGTTCATAGAATTCTACATTCCTCTTCATCGAAAGATAACAAAGAAGAGCAACAGCTTTGAAAAGAAGAGTGTCGGAAGTATTTGGCCTGTTAGAAAAGTACAAATTGAAAGAAATCAAGAACCTTTCAATCTGCATGGACGAAATGAGAGTCCTTAATTCGTTTTCTTGTTCTATTAGAAATTCGTGTGAATTTTTCTGATTCATCTGGGTTATTATAAAATTTGAGAAAATAAAACATTTAGTTTTTGTGTTTGGCTCTTTGAATGTAGAAAATCAAAGTAAAACTGTGTAAGCTGCAACAAAACTAAAAGAAAGTGAATTTTGATCAGCAGTGCTTTGAAAGGTATTTTAAAACAGCAAAATAATTCCTAAAATAAAATTTATGTTAATTAGTAAAATTTCGTATCAAAACAGCCAAAAATTTGACAAAATACCTTCAATAGAACATGCTCTCTTTGTTCAATCTGTTGGTGATAGTTTCTAGCATTTCACCAGCATTAACGAAACTTAGCCTCTGAATTCCTCTTTTATTTTTTCCTCAATTTTTAAATTTTTTAAAAAATTATCCCCACAATGGGAAAAGTCAGAGGCAAGTCTATAAAGAGAGCATCCAGGACCATTATTGAAATGTACTTTAGCAGAATAAACAAGGATTTTGAAAACAATCTTTCAGTGGTAAGGGATGTGAGCATAACCCAAAACAAGAAGATAAGAAACCAGATTGCTGGCTACACCACACATCTTTACAAGCGTATCCAAAAGGGTGTTGTCAAGGGAATCTATATTAAGTCTTATGAGCAAGAGAAGGAGAGAAAGGAGAGCTTGATTCCAAAGGTTGGTGTTTTGGACTGCGAAAAGATTCTGGTTGATAGTGTTACGTACAGCATGATCAAAAAGTATGACCTCAAGGGGAACTACGCAGTAAATGACGGTGAAAAAGTCAATTAAACATTTTATTTAGCTTTTTTCAATCTCTGCAGAAAAACCTTATTCTGTTTTCTAAATTTTTATTTTGTAAAGTTTTTTTAAATGCAAAAAGAAGCGTCATTTGCTATTGCAAGTAGAAAGCTTTATGCCTCTTTTAATTTAGCAAATAAGACAGAGAAGTTGTCCAAAACTTGATTCTTATTTTAACGGGGGACTTTACTCATGAGGCGTTTTTAGCTAATTTAAATGTCTTTTTGACATCAAATATAGCATAACGAAAATATTTTACTAAAAACTTAAATTAATGAATATTTGTCAAATTTAAACAATATTTGGAACAGCACACAGGTAAAAAGCTAACAATTTTTATTCAAATAAAAGATGTCAAAAGTTCAGATCTTGGTCAGCAGGCTGAACATTTGCAAGATTCTGTTTTTTTACTCAACTTTTCGACTTGAACTAACCTTTTTGTATTGGGACTTAGAAAGCTGTTGTTGTAGTCTGCAATCGTGTGAAGTTCGTTGGCATCAAAAATAATATTAAAATCCCTACGTTTCTCTAATTTCAGCAGATCACAGGGATACTTTTGCACAGAGCTGTAATTAAGATGGAGATCACAGTTTCTTTCGCAGCTGCTGCCACGATAGTTGTGATAGAGCAGCCATTTTAAGTTTTGCCGTGATAGGTGCCTCTGATTAAGATTTATTTTTTGCATAATTTTATCATTCTTCACACTTATTCTACTTTTTAAAACATTATGATCAAATTCTCTGAGACTATATTGTTCTTGATCTAAGTTGCCAGAGCGGTGACTTGAGCCAATTAAACGAGGTTCACAGCTATCATTATTTATACTGTGCCATAACTCATCTTTATCTGTCTTCCACCTGTTATAATCAATATTGTGGCGCCTTGCTAAATTATCCAAAAATTTTGCCTGAATAGTGGAATTCTCTGCATCAGTGTTTTTACAAACATTCTGCAAACAATTATCAAATGTAAAAGAGCTCGACTCATGAGATTTTGTCTTAATGCTACCATTGAAATAATCGTATAATTTCTGAGCAGATGTTTTTGGATGCTTGTTTTTGAGGCTGTAAAAATCATTTCTGCTAGTTTCATTGCTAAGAAGACCTTGATAAATGCTATAGTGACCGTCGTCAAAATGTTCATTTGTTCTGCTGCAAAAATTACTGGGGTTTTTGGTGTTGCATCCATGGGCACTCTTCTCCTCATCTTGATAAACATGGCCATATACTCCAGTCATTGGATCTACAAAATTTTTTTTATTTATTGTAAAATATTTACTTTCCAAATCTTTGAGACTTAAATTGTGCAACAATGGATTTCTAGGATTTTCCCATGACTCAAATGGCTTGTTGGAATATCTCAAATGTTTGTTATAGGGATCGCTCAGCCATAGATCAGGATCTTTTTCGTTTGATCTTTCGTAAAAAGAATTACTTACCTTAGGATAGTAGTGTCCTAGATTTTGCCTGGGATGCAGCCAAGGAGAGCTTAATTTTTCTTCTCTTTGATTGGCATACAGCCTGTGTTTATAATGGCACAACTTAGACATTGCATTTAAGACGCAATAGGCTATGCTCACCATTTCCTTTTGTTTCAATTGTGCTTATTTAATTTCAGTTTAAAATGTCATCATAAATTAAAGATTGTTGCAAAGTCAAATCAAAATAGTCTTAAACCTAGTTTTTATTGCTTTTTTAAGTTTGCAATTGATAAGCTTAATTGTAAATTATTCCTTTTTACTTGCTTTATTTACAGCCACAAAGGAAGCCCCAGATGGATTTCTTATGCAGCTTACTAGGATTGGGATCAATAAAGAAAAGAAGCATTAGACAAAACATCTACCAGTCTGTTGCTGCTAGCTACTCAATGATAGGAAGCTACATGATTTGGAAACTAATATGCGTGTTACTGAACAATGATAGTCCAATTGTGGGTGTACTGTCAGAAAGCATGGAGCCAGGCTTCAAACGTGGAGATATTCTGTTTCTAAGGCCGCACGAATACAGGTGCGGAAGTATCTTGGTTTACCAGATCACAGACAACAGCATTCCAATTGTACATAGGGTTATCAAAAAGGAGGGAGACCGAATGCTAACTAAAGGGGACAACAACAGCCGGGATGATGTTGGGCTTTACAAGAAAGGGAAGACATTCTTAGAACCCCACGAGGCGCGATCTACTGTATTCGGCTACATACCATTCTTCGGCATAATAAGCATTTGGCTAACAACTTATTCGAGTGTCAAGTATCTTATGATGGCGCTCTCAGCCTGGCTTGTTTTCAGCAGGAGAGAAGATGAGAGGAGCTTGTTTTTATTCTAATAAAGTATAAGTTCAGATAATTTACAGATTAAGGCTTTTTTAAAGTTACAATCTTTTTTTGCTATTAACAAAAATACTTCAATTTTTAAGAATTTTTTTGGAATACCAAAAAAAAAAGATGAATGGAAAAGAGGCAAAATCTATATTTTATACTAAAAGTAGCATGTTTTAGCTTAAATGTGCAAATTTCTTCTTTTGTTTATTTTTCAAAATTTGCAAAAAACAAATTTTTATGCAAATGTTCTGAAAACAAAATCATAATTGTGTTATTGTAGAGTATTCCCAATATGTTTAAACAATATAAGATTATAGACACCACGAAAGAAGGTTTACTGTCTCAAATTAAATAATAATGCTTATTCTAGTTTAATTCTAGTAAGGTATTTCAAAGTTCTAAAAAAAGGTAAAACATTTAGCCCTTAGATGAACATACTCAACAATAGATCTGAAGATTACCGGAACACATTTGAGACAATAGTGCTGTCATTCAAGACAATCTATAATGGACTTGTAGGATGGTACTTTGATAAATTAAATACAGGACTGTACGAAAGATGGATCAAGAATATTTTTCTTAAAAAACATGTCTATTCAGAGTTTGAACTTGAAAGTTATAAAAATTTTTTGAATGGAGTAGACATCTCAGAACTTGCAGACACACACATTGCACACAAAATAATTTTATATTCTACGGTTGTATTTACTATTTTACTTCAGTTTTATCTTATTTTTTCATGTTTATGCCTATCGGATAATTTTGTAAAAATTTTTAATTCTAAAATGCTGGGATCAATTTCCTTTTACACATTTTTTGTATTGCCCTTCAAAACATCCAATTTCCTAGTCTTAATACGTGAATTTTCTACAAGAGGATTGTCTTATTTTGGCATTCCTGATTTTGTTGGGATTGATGAATTGGTTTTTATAATTTGCGCTCTGCTTTTCTTTCTGTTCCGCTACATTGTTGCAATTTTTTGCAAAAGACTAAAAAATCACGAACATCTCATTAAAGCAGCCCAACTTATCAAATACTCGTTTAGAATCATAAAAATTGTAGTATTTACAACAATCATTCTTCTGTGTAGTCTTAACACGTTGCTTTCGATAGGCAGTATTTATTTCATGATTGGAAATGCCCTTTTACTGCTTTTTTTCCTGGTTGGCCCAAGTTTGTTCCGAAGAGATTTTTACTTTTACAGTAAAAATTTTTTCAAATGGATAAATGCCAATGCTTTTTGTTTAATTGTGAATTTTACACGTCTGTTTTATTTCGCAATTTGCTTTTTTCTTTTTTTAGACATTTTGCTCCCAGATGCAACTCCTAGAAATTATATTTACCTTATTTCTGATGGTCTGTTTCAAAGTATATTTGGCCAAAAAGCAGAGCCAGTATCCATTTTAGTCAAAATAATCATAATTGTTCTGCTTATACAATACACTGCAATTGAAAACGAAGCTTCCATTTATAATTTAGTTAAAGAGATCATAGATATAAATAATCTAGAATCAATTGAACTGATAAATGATTTAGAAGATCTACAGAAGTACAAAGAAAAACTTTTTGATGCCAGCATTTTCAATTTTAAGACTCTTATTTATCAAGACCAAGGAATTGAATTTTTCAGGAAAGCTGCTGAAAAATGGAAAATGCTAGGTGAAAAGCACAAGGCAGTGTTTGAGAAGATAAGGGAGACAGAAGAGTCTATGAGAGATCCTCGGCAGGTTTGTGATTACCGAGCCAAGTTTTTTGAGGCAAAAATGAGTATTTTAGAAAAGTTGGAAACAATTAATTTTGAGAGCACTTTAGACCAGAAAAGATTTAAACCAGAAAATGAAACAATGTACAGACACTTTTTAAATGCTATCGATGCTATAATAGATGATCACTTCTTTGTTATATCGGAAAACCTAAACAATATCATTTCTCTCATGGAATCAAGAAAAGATTTTTCTCTAGAATTGAATACTGTTATTTTAAGCATTAAAAAGGTGAACTTTTTGAGAAGCAACTATAAATTCATAAGCAACCTGCGATTTTGCAATGGACCTTGGGCAGTACAAAACAAAAAGCCAGCTGGTAGCCAAAGTTTAAGCTCTCAAAGTTCTAGCGAAACTGATATTGCAAATTAAAGTTCTTAATTTTATTGCTAGCCAAAAATTTTAGATAATTTAAATTGTAGATTTGCATTGATTTTGTTTAAATAAGTTTATTTTTAGTTATTGAACGTCTTAAGAATGCTATTTTTGCTTAATTTGTAGGCATATTCCTACAAATTGCTACAGTCCGTGTCAAAAGTTTACGACACCCCTATTTTATTAAATTTCTGCCTTTTTATCATTTTGCAAATCTTGAGTAAAAACACATTTTTTTCATTTAAAAGGTTTCAGGAAAAATGACAGCCAAGTAAATACACGGATAGATAGATCATAAAAAAGTGAAGAAAATTTATTTTACTTAAGTCTTGGAACATGATAAAAAATTCAAAATTTAATAAAAAAGAGGGGTAGTAAACTTTTGACACAGATTGCATACAAAACCAGCAAATCATGCAATTTTATTAGTATTTACAGCAATAAATTATTGCCTAAGATCTGGTTTAGATATTGACAGGCTTGTTAAAGGTACGCTTTAAATATTGGTTACTAAGAAATTTATTGAACATCAGGAGCTGTTTGTAACAATATTCATTTTTTATGACTTTTTCAAGAACTTTTTATATTTTACCAGAATTAAAGTAAAAACTAAAATAAAGTCTTTGTAAAATTTTTTTTTAAAGATAAATTCGACCATCAAAAGCTCTACGCAGCTCTAATTTACCCCAGTAA
>Ga0308169_10004053_pt1 | contig 13866 bp, 8 predicted proteins | sample PhyBR1_2_FD_202139 | JGI IMG/M metagenome (GOLD analysis project Ga0308169, IMG submission 202139) | Phyllosphere microbial communities from UC Gill Tract Community Farm, Albany, California, United States - DLSLSB.R1 | ecosystem: Host-associated > Plants > Phyllosphere > Unclassified | place...
AGGGGCGAGGAGGAGCGTAAGCCGCGCGGCTTGACTCTCCCTAATCGGCATTAGCTCTGCTCGCCTAATCAAAGCCAAGGCGCGCGTTCCTATTCCCGATTAGCTTTGCTCGACCGGCCCGCCGATGACGGTGGCGCTGCCCACAGACCTCCGCTCGGCTCACCTCGCTCAAGGTCTACTCAAATAGGTCCAGAGAGTACGCTCGAGAGGAACAGCGCCAGCAGCAAGCGCGCTCGCACCTCGTCTTCTCGTACAACTCGCCCAACTCGCCGGCTCGATTCTCGCTCGTACGTTTGCAGAGTCGTCAAGCGCACTACAGCTCGACGTCGAAGATGCGCACTGAGTAGTCGTCTGAGCCGCTCGCGAGCCGCAGAGTCGACGAGGACGGGCGGCGAGGGCAAAAGGAGAGGGTCGTGACGGCGAGGACGTGGGCGACGCTGCGCGGGCTCGGTGACGTCAGCCTGCGCTCTGGCTGCAGGGAATGAGCAAAGGAGGGAGAGAGTGCGCACCTCGAGGTGAGCTTGACGAGCGGTGTCCAGCTCGAGAGCGAGTCGGGCGCGGCGGTGAAGAGGTGGATCTCGCCGCTCTCGAGGCCGACGGCGATGACGTGTATCCTGCGGGAGGCCTCATCAGAACAGCTCGCTGCGACGCGAGGAAGGGAGACGGAAGAGATGAGTGACGCACCGTTTGTCCTCGTCGAAGCTCGCTGCGACCGAAGTAGCCGCCTCGTCGAACTTGAGCGTCGCGGCACTCGCCCAGCCCGAGCCCTCCTGAGCCCAGACCCTGACCTGTAAAGTATCTCGAGTCAGTAGAAGGAACAGAGGAGAAGGCCGCAAGAGCCGATGACGAGAGCGACGCACCGTCTTGTCCCTCGAGGCCGTCGCGAAGAAGCTCGCGTCGCTCGCCCATGCCGCGTCCCAGATGATGCGTGCGTGCGACTTTGCGCTTGCGCAAGGTTGGTAAGTGCCTGTAGCATGTCTAGCATCAGCGAGGTGGGACGAGGAGCCAGCCTGAGAGAGAGAGAAGGAGTGCGAGAAAGAGCACGCACCTTGACCCTCGCCCTCGCTCCGCTCGTACAGCCGCCATGACCTATCCCTGCTCACGCTCAGCAGCCACTTGTCCGCATCGCTCTTGTCGCCCTTCGAGGCCGGGCTGAAGACGAGCTTGGTGATCGTGAGCGAGTGGCCGTCGAGGACGGTCCCGACGGGCTGCCACGAGTCGGTGCTGTACAGGCGCACGACGGCGTGTTCGGGCGCGGTCGCCTTGCAGGCGGTCGCGATGAGCGGCGACGAGTGCGCAGAAGCGACGGCGACGAGCTCGAAGGCGTGGCCGTAGAGCTTCTCGACCTGCGCACGAGGAGGACGAGGAGGAGAGCTCGTCAGTGTTTGAGCCAGCGCTCGAGTCGAGCAAGTGACGGTCGACGACGCACCTCGGGCCACAGCATCGAGCCAAGAAGCTGTTCCTCGAGAGGAGGGTGCTCGGACACGGTGAAGTTGACGGGCGTGACGGCGTCGAAGGGGTCGTTCGAGGCTGGAGCGAGGCTGTCGGCGTCGGCAGGAGCTGTACAGGGAGAATCAGCTCAAGCCCATGAAGCTGTACGACGAGAGCGGAGGAGGAGAAGACACACTGGCGATGGCTCGGTTCGAGAGGCCGAGAGGAGGAACGTTTGCCGCCATCGGTCGAGACTCCTGCGGGCAGAGACCATCGTCAGCTTCGCTCGAACCCGTAGCGGAGAGAGATCACGTACCTCGTCACCGACCTCGACGCCGGAAAGCGCTCGTAGCGTCTGCACCCACGTCTTGGGCGCGTCGAAGACGCGGACGATCTTTTCGTCGGCGCCGCTGACGAACTGGAGGCGCTTGTTGCTCGAGGTGAAGGCGACCGAGGCGAGCGGGTAGCCGTGGATCTGCGGGCGGCCGAGCTCTGCGGATCGTCGCAGAGTCAGCTGGGCGGGCACGAGCGGACGAGGGGAAGGGGAAGGTGAGACGGACCGTGCCACGTCTCGACAGTCTCAGCGCCGACTCGTCGCCGCCAGGGCGCATGAAGCCGAGCCGACATGTCGAAGCTGCGAGCGTCGAGAGAGGGCGAGTCAGCAAGAGCTTGCTCGCTGCGCAAGCGCGCCGACGACCGACGACGAGCTCGAGAGAGCCGCACGCACCTCGCGCTGAGCAGGTACTCGCCCTCGCCCTCCCAGACCACCTGCTTGACGCTCCCATGATGCCCACTGATCGCCACCTGCGGCACCCACTCGCCCTCACGCCCTTCCTCCTCGTCCTCCCCCTCGAGCGCCGCACCCGCACCCGCACCGCCGCCGCCGCACCGCCACACGTGCCAGCTTCCGCCCCACCCGCTCGCGAGCACCGTGCGCGCGTCGAGCCCCCACAGGGCGCCAAAGAAGCCGAGGTTGGTCGACGAGGTGAACTCGCCGAAGCGGTGCGCCGACGTCCAGACCGAGGGGGTCGAGGTCGAAGACGAGGTCGAAGGCGCGGGTGCGGATGCGGCGGCGGTGGAGGAGAGGCTCGGGCCGGACGCGACGGGCGTCCAGAGGATGAGGGAGCGGTCGGCCGAGGCGGAGAGGAGGCGGAGCGACGCCGGGCCGGTGGTGGTCGAGGCGGACGACGACGGCGCCCAGTTGAGCGCCGTGACCCAGGCGTCGTGCCCGAGCAGGACGGCCTCGCTCGCGCAGCTGAAGTCGCCGTCGCCCGCGACGGTCAAGTCGTGCGCCTTGACGCGCAGCTCGCCGTCGTCGGCTGCGGCGAGCGCCTCCTCGAGGGCGTCGAGAGCGTCGAGCCCGGTCGCTGTCGGCTGGGCCGATGCGCCGTCGGGAGCGGACGTGCTCCTGCGGCTGATGCGCCACAGGCGGATGTAGTTGTCCTGCGAGCCCGACGCGAGGAGGACCTCGCCGGGCGCGATGTCGTACGCCGTCGAGGTGGACGCGGTCGAGTCGGTACAGGAAGGGATGGGCGTGGTGAACGATAGGCAGCGTATCCAGTCCGTGTGCCCCTCGAGCGAGAGCGACTTGCGGAACTGTTACAAGAGGAGCGTCAGCTGCCTCCCCGTGAGGGAGACTTGGCGAGCGAGCGCACCTCGAGGGTCTGCTGAGCGCTCGTGTAGAGCTGCACGCGAGTCTCGGTGCCGCCGACGGCGAGGATGAAGCCTGTGGGAGCGTGCCTCGCGTCAGCTTAGGCTGGCGAGAGGGCGAACGGAGAGGAGACGCACTTGAGGAGGACGGCAGGTTGGTTAGGGCGAGCGCGAGCGGGATCTTGCCCTTGAGCGAGATGGTCTGCACGAGCGAGACTGTTGGCTACGACGTCAGCTGCTCGGTCCCGTCGCAGAGGGGCAGCACAGGAGAGAGCGTGCGCACCTTTGCCCTCGAGCGAGACGGTCCAAACCTTGACGACGCCGTCCGAGCCGCCCGTCAAGACGAGGTACTCCTTGTCGCCGTCGCCGTGCAGTAGCTCGACGGCCTCGATGGCCGAGACGGACCCAGAGTGGGCTGCGGGGAGGAGGGCGAGAGTCGTCCACTGCGCGCGAGGAGGCGGAGGAGGGTCAGCTTGCTCTCGCCGGCTGCAAGGCTGCGAGATGTCGAGCGCACCTGTCCATCGAGTTGCCTCCAGACGCGAGCGTGACCTTTGGCGTCGCCCGAGACGCAGCAGTCGCTGCGGTGAGGCGAGCGGGCGAAGGCGAGCGAGGCGACGTCGGCGCCGTGTCCTGCGAGCGTGGTGGCGACTCCAGCGGCGTGCTTGTCCTGTTGCACGAGGCATGAGCGACTGGACTGGGCAGCAGAGGGGCGAGGGAGAGGGGACGGACGGCGGAGTGCCAGAGAGCGACGAGATGGCCGCTCGCGAAGGCGACGAGGCCGTCTTGCGGGCGGGCGGCCGAGGCGTGGTTGCGCGAGCACGCTGCCGAGATGTAGCGCTGCTCGACTCGACCCATCAGAGCTCTGCAGCCGAGTTGGACGGCGACGACGAGCTCCTGCTCCGCTCTCGCAGGCTCTCCGCTCTCCGCCAGCACACCCTCGCCGTTCACCGCTTGGACGAGCTCGAGCGCAGCCATGTCGGCACCACAGCCACCGCCAAAACAACCCACCCAGCGCAAGGTCGCAAAGAAGGGCCTGTTCGCCAAGGACTGTCCGTCTCGTCTCTCGTCCTCATCTCCCTCGCCGTCCCTCGCCCGCTCACCGCCCTCTGGCCTCCGCGACAGTGGGCGCAATGATGTACGGCTTCGGCGACGACAACCCTGCACCCGACACGGTCGCCCTCATGGAAGAGCTCGTCGTCGAGCACATCTCGGACCTGGTGCGCCCCGCTCTCCCTCTCTCTGGCTCGCTCTCTCGACGGCGCGCACACACAAGCTGACCAAGACCTGCTCTCACCCTGCAGTGTCAGCAAGCGCACATGATCTCGACCAACCGCGGCAAGGTCAAGGTCGAGGACTTTCGCTTCGCCCTGCGCCGCGACCCCAAGAAGCTCGCCCGCCTCGACGAGCTCCTCTTCATGCAGGAGGAGATCACCCGCGCCCGCCGCGGCTTCGACAACACGTTCGACGAGTACGCCGACGAGGACGACATCGCCGCCGCCAAGGCCGACGTCGCCGCCGGCGTCGGCATCGTCAACGGCTCGAGCGGCGCGGCGCTCGCGGCGGGCGCGGCGGCGACCAAGAAGGGCCCGGCAGGAACGAGCGGCGGCTTGACGCTACCCGGCGGAGGAGCAGGAGGAGGGACCGGCGGCGGCGGTGCGGCTGGAACGGGCGCAGGAGCCGACGGCAAGGCCAAGCCGGCTAAGGCCAAGGGCAAGCAGAAGGCCTGAGCGCGAGCACGCATTCCCTTTCGTTCGCAGTACCCTATCCCCATCGTCTGTTGTAGTTCTACGTACACTGCATGTCCTGCTGTCCTCATCGTGCTTGTCGCGAGAGCGAGAGCTAGTCTTTGAGCTCCCGCTTCGACTCTCCTCGCTCTCTTCTCGTGCGCGCGAGAACAGCAGAAGGAGGAGCGAAGACATTGCAGAGCTGTAGGTGATGCGAGAGCGACGGCAGAGAAGCACAGACACGAGGAGGGCAGGTACAACCAGGAGACGAAGGAAAGCAGGAGAGGGGGAGGTCTATGCGAGCTGCGGCGGCGAGGAGAGAGGGAGATAGAGAGAGAGAGAGAGAGGGAACAAAGGCAAGGACATGAAAAGGGGTATGCGGCCGACGAAGTCGAGAGGGGAGGAAGGCCGTCTAACGCTCGAGCGCGCACCCGGCGCCGCTCAGTCCTCCTGCTGCGCCGCCCTCGCCGCGGCGTTCGGGTACGGCGCGTTGGCGCCGGCGCGCTCCTTGCGGCTCTGCGACGTCGACGCGCCGGCGCCGCCTCCTCCTCCTCCAGCCGCTGCGGCCTCGGCGTTGGCGGCGCTGTTCCTCCTCGCCGCCGCCCGCCCGCCCGCCTTCTTGGCCGCCGCGTTCGGGTCCTTGGGCCCGCGGTTGCGGTTGCGCTTCTTGATGACGCCCGTGTTGAGGTTGGCCGGCCGGTCGACGCCGTGCAGGTTGCGGAACAGGCCGCAGGCGTTGCACAACGGCCGGCCCTCGCCGTCTCGACGCCACAGCGGCGTGTTGGTCGTGCCGCAGTTGAGGCACCTCGTCGGGCTGCCGTCGGCCTCGACCTTTTTGGCGCCGGCGGCGAGGCCCTTGGTCGACGACGACGACGTCGGCGCAGGAGGAGGAGGCGGTGCAGCGCCGCCGCCGACGGCAAGGTCGGCGGCATCGTCCTCGCCGCGGCCGTCGCCGCTGCCGCCGAGGTGCAGCGGCTTGCCCTCCTCGATCGTCGAGGGGAGCGAGATCGTGTTGGAGCGCGAGTGGACCCGGGTGACGGGCGCCGACTTGCTCGTGTGGAGCGACCCGGCGCTGTTGGCGCGCACGGCGCCCGGGCGCCTCGCCTTGCCCGTCGCGCCCTTGTGGTCGTCGGGCGACGGCGACAGGGCGCCGTTGGCGGGCGAGTCGAGCGAGCGCGGGCTGATGCCCCACGCCGACGAGCCGGGCGAACCGTACGGCGACCCGACGGCGCTGTGGTTGAGCAGCTGCGACGGGTCGACGCTCGTCGGCGCCGAGCCGAACGTCTCGAGCGGCTGCTGCCCGAGGTACGGCGACGGCATGTACGGGCTCGGGTTGTTCTGCGCGTGGAAGTAATCGTACAGGAGGTGGGTCGTGTCGGTGCTCGAGCCGAAGAGGGGCGGGTTGGGCGACCCGACGAGCGCCGACGGCTGGGCCGGTGCCGAGCCGGAGAAGAAGGGCGGCGCCGGCAGCTCGGCGTAGGGCGTGTGCGGCTGGGACCCGCTCGACGACCCAGCGTGCGAGGGACGGGCGAGGCTCAGGCCCGACGCCGACGACGAGCCGCTCGAGGCGGCCGCGGCTGCGACGCTCGCGGCGGCACCGAACGAGAAGGGCCGGGACGGTTGGGCGAGCGTCGTCGCGTTGAGGTACGGGCTGGAGGACGACGAGACGCGGCGAGAGGACGATGCCGAGCTCGAGAGGCCCGTCGAGCTCGTTCCTTTGCGACCCTGCGAGCGCTCGAGCATCATCAGCACGCTGCATAGTGCATGGAGAGGAGAGGAGTAGAGAGAGCGTCGACGCACCGAGATGAACTGCTGCAGGTGCTGCTGGGCCTGCGAGCCCTTGGCGGCGACGTTCGTCGTGCTCGACGACGCGCTCGCCTGCCGGCTGTGGTGCGTCGACGAGTGCGGCGTCTGCTCGCCGCTGCTCGACGAGTGCGTAGGGTACGACGTCGAGAGGGGCGACTTGACCTGGCCGGGCGTCGACGCGTGCGACGACGACGGCGGCGAGGCGATCGACTGAAGGCTGATGAGCTGGTTGAGCGTGTTCTCGATGGCGGCGAGGTTCGGGTCGGGCCCAGTGCCGTCGGGGCTCTGTGCGCCGAACGCAAACGTCGGCGCGGGCGAGGTGCCGCCGACGGGCGAGGTGAGGGACGAGTGGAGGGACGAGCTGAGGCCGGCGTGGAGGGGGAGGGGCGACGACATGCCGCCCGGCGACGGCAGGTCGAGGAGGCTGTGCCCGTCGAGGCGAGCCGACGCCGAGCCGAACAGGTGCGCCTGGTCCTGCGGCGAGAGCCCGAGCGACGTCGCGAGCTCGGCGAGCTCGGCGGAGTTGTCGGACAAGGTCGGGATGACGACGGGCGCCGGTGCTGCAGAGACTGGCGGTGCTTGGTAGGACGACGAGGCCGAGGTGGGGACCGGCGGCGGCGGCATCTCGCTCGGGCTCGGCGCCTCGCTCGGCACCTCGCGGACGGGCGAAGGGAGGCCCGAGTCGTTGAAGAAGCGCGAGAAGTTGGCCGTCGCGGGCGTCGCGTCGATGGCGGGCGGGGCAACGGAGACCCGGAAGTCGGGCGCGCGCGACCTCGAGCGGGACTGAGCGCGCCAGTCCATCATGTCGGGCGCGCGAGAGCGCGAGCGCGACTTGCTCATGGCGCGCCAGTCCATCGACGCACTGCGAGGCGAAGAGAGCGGGAAGGAGAGTCAGCATGGGCGGCGCGGAGTAGGAAGAAAAGGGAGGGAGGAAGAGGGGAAGAGGGGACGCACTCGTCCTGCTCGGCCTCGGGCGTCGTGCTCGCGCTCTTGCCCTGCCCGCCGCCGCTCTTGGTCCGCCGCCGACGCCCGCGCTCCTCCTCCGCCGGCTCGTCGGCCTGCGCCGGCTCGGGCTCCCGCCTCGCGCCGCTGTTGCTCCTGTCGCGCCCGCCTCGGCCGGCACGAGCCGCGCTCCCGCTCGCCGCCGCCGCCCTCCCGCTCGCGAGGGGCTGCACCGTGTCGCGGCCCTCCTCGCGCGCCTCGGACTCCTCGCGCTGCTCCTCGAGCGCCGCCTCCATCGCGCGCTGCAGGCTCGCGTCGGTCGGCGGGCTCGGCGCCGCGCTCGCCGACGCGCCGGCGCTCGCGGCGGCCGAGTCCTCGCGGCGCTTCTTGAGCGTCATGCTCATGAGGCGCCACGTGAGGTTCTCCATGCGTGCGCCGTTGGGCATCGTGTTCTTGGCCTTGTGGAACATGCGCCAGACCTGGGCGGCGATCGGATCCTTGCGGCTGAGGACCTCGGCGCTCTCCTCGTCGATGATGGTCGACCCGGCGGGCGACGGCTGCGAGTCGGCGAGGGGCGAGCCGGTGAAGAAGAGCGCCGAGGGAGACGCGCCCGACCGGCTGCCGGCCGAGACGCGGCCCGCGCTGCCTGCGGTGCCCGCCGCCGCCGCCGCCGCCGCGCCGTCGGCGCTCGCGGCTGCAGGAGACGCGCCGGCGCTGCCGGTGCCGTAGCTCCCGCTCGCTGCGGGGCTCGAGCGGTTGGGCCCGCTCCCGCTGCCCGAAGCGAACGGCGGCGAGAAGAGGCTCTCGCCGAGGACGTCGTTGAAGAGCTTGGGGCTCGGGAGCGAGTCGGGCGCGATGCGCGGCGTCGACGAGCCGCCGTACCCGCCGATGCCGTACGCGTCGGACGGCTTGCTGCCGCTGCCCTTTGAGCCCGGCCCGCCCTGCGCGGCGTAGTGCGCGCCCGCGCCGTGCGACGGGCCGACCGACGCCATCGCGGCGGCAGCCGCCGAGGCAAAGCCGCCGAGAGACGAGAACCGGTCGAGGTCCTGCTCGAGGGACGAGAAGTCGTAGTCGACGACGGGCCCGGACGCTCTCGGCGACTGCTCGCGCGAGGCCGTGTTCGAGGAGGACGGCGTGTAGAGCGAGAGGTTGGCGAGGGAGGGGTTGTCGGGGCTCGGAAAGGCGGGCTGGGTCGGGTTGATCGGCGAGGTGAGCGCGCTCGAGGGGTGGGACGACGGCGCCGAGGCGGTGTCGCCGCGCGCAGGAGGGAGGGGAGGGTAAGGGCGCTGATACGTGGTCGCCGAGCTCGATGCGGGGGCGCCGGACCATGCCGGCGCCGACGGCGAGGCCGACGTCGCAAAGTCGTGCGCGAAGGGCGGCAGGCCGGGCGAGGCGAGCGGCGAGTTGTGCTGGCTCTGGGTCGAGTTGGTCAACGCGCGCTGGTGCAGCGAGTCGGCTGCTGCCGAGCCCTTGGGCGTCGCTGCGCCGCCCGCTTTGCGCGCCGACTTGTGCTGCGACGAGCGCCTGCTCGGCGCCGACGAGCGACCTTGTGCCGTCGCCGTGCGCGAGTGCGGCGCGCTCGACACGCCGGTCGCCGAGGCGAGGTGCGGCTGCTGCGCGTGCGGCTGCTGCAGGTCGTACGGCGCCGGCGAGCCGGGCAACGAGCCGGCGAGTGACGCCGCCGTCCGGGCGTGCGCCTCGAGGTTCATCTGGAGGGCGTGCAGGCTCGGGTCGAGCGCCGGATTGCCGACCATGTGGCCGAGGTGGCTCAGCATGGGCGGATACGGCATCGCCGGGGCGGCGCCCGGCGTCGAGGGGCCCTGGCCGTACGGCGACGCCGCCTGGACGTGCGGGAAGCCGGCGAGCGACGACGCGGGCGAGCCTGCCATGACGCCGCCGTACGAGTTGGCGAGGTTGGCGGCCTGGATCCACTCGACGGGGAGCTGGCTCTGGAACGACGAGCTGGGCGCAGGAGATGCGCCGGCGCCGGCGAGGAAAGGCGGCATCGGGTGGGGAAAGGACGAGCCGAGGGGGACGGGGAGGGGCGTCGCCATGGCGGCCGACGACGGGAGGTTGATGCCGAACGGGTTGGCGGCGACGGCGACGCCGGCCTGCTGCTCGGCGTGGAACTGGAGCGCGTGCTGGTGGGCGGCCCAGGACGCGGCGAGGTGCTCGAGGCCGTCGGGCAACTTGCCGCCGTTGTTCGTGTTGTCCATGGCGAGGTGGCCGAACTCGGTGCTCGCGAACGGGGGCGACGTAGACGCCGAGGTTAAGGCCGTCTCGGGAGGAGGGAAGGGCGAGACGACGTCGGACGACACGCCGGGCGAGTCGCCTGACGACGTGCTGGCGGTCGGGGTGGACGCCTGGAGGGACGCAGAGCGGGTGCCCCTGAGGTGCGGGTGCGCTGGCGGGAGGGCGGCCTTTGCGGGCGGCAGGGGTCCGGCGGACGAAGGGGAGGAGGGAGGAGGCGAGTCGAAGGCGGCGTCGTCGAGGAAGTCGCTGAAGACCACGTGCTGCTCGTCGGTGGCGCCGTGTACTTGCATGCGTCTCGTGTCGCGCACTGGGGCCTGTCGAGAGGCGAACGAGGGGGAGGGGGCCTGCGAGATGGACGAGCGGACGGCGGGAGGGAGGGAGAGCGGCGCGTGAGCGACTGGCCGGGCTGGCGCACGCTGTGGGTGAGCGAGAGGACTCACGCTCTGGCTGCCCGGTGGTCTGTCCTTGCTCGTGTGCTGTGCGCGGCGTGCGAGGGCGAGGAAGTTGCGCCCGTCGCCCCGCTCCGCGACGAGGTCTCGCCTTTCCTCCGCTCTCGACCATGCGCGGTGATCTTTCGCTCTGCCGAGCTGCGCTGCTGTACATAACACCACACCGCTCGCGCTCGACGTCCTCGCACCTTGCTCGCCCCTCTCGAGAACCGCCGCCGGCGCGCCGACGACCTCCACCCGCGGCCGGCCGCGCGAGCCGCAGCCTCGGGCACCTCGCCGACGCAGCGTGCCCGGACCCCGTCTGGCGGTCCGGCTCGTGCGACCGAAGCGCCCGCCGCCGACGCCGACGAGCGTGCATGACGAAGCTCGCGCAGGCTCGAGCGGCTCGTGGGAGCGAACGTCCGCTTTCTCCCGGCCGCCGTAGCCGTTCGAGCAGCTGCAGCTTGACTCTGTCCCTGCTCGCGAGCGAGAAAGCGGGGCGTGTTACTCGGCCGCTCTTCCGGACGAAGCTTGCCCGACCGAGCTGGCGAGGGAGCGAGAAAATCGACTGTGCGGGGCGAGCCGCACCGGTACCGTCGCAGGGTGCGCGCTCGATCGGCTCGAGCTGCGACCTCAGCTCGTTGGCGCCAACGCTGCGCTTGAGCTTGACTAGCCGCAGATGCACACGAGGCGAGCCTTGCCGTTCTGCTGCACGCAGGATCCTGTCGCTCTCTCTCCCGGCGAGAACGTCGAGCCGCCAGAAATAGCGTCCAGCCTCTGCTCAAGGACGACAGAGAGAAGGGTCAAAGCGCGCAGGGCGCTTCAGCTCCGACTTCGTCGCGCTGCTGCTCGCGAGCTCGTCGAGCTAGCCGTGACGTGAGCCCCGCGGCGCATGCAGCGTTCGTCGCCTTCGAGAAGGCATGCCCGTCCTGTCGCGGCGGCGAGCCGAGACGCTGCATCGCCCCCGAGTAGAGCAGAAGCGGATGGGCAGCAAAAGCGAGAAGCAGCCGGAGCAGCTGGAGCAGCTGGAGCAACTCGTAGCCGAGCCAAGCTCGCCGGCACGAGAGGGCCGATCGCACGGCAGCCCTAGCCTACGCGCCTCGGCAGGAAGCCGCGGAGATGTCGCCGGAGGGGATGCGAGCGAAGGCGAGCGGGGCGCGACGTCGAGCGAGGAGGTGGCGGGGAGCTGGGCGAGCTTGAGGCCGAGGTCGTGGGCGGTACGAGGCAGAGGCGAGGCGGAAGGCTGGGCATCTGCGATGCCGTGCAGCTCATTGTGAGAGCTGGACCTGGTCGACGGTCCGGTCTGTGCGCGAGCCGAGCGGGTCGACGTGCCGAGAGGGTCGCGAGGGAGGAGAGGGCGGAGACAGGGGTGTTTGGCTGTGAGGGCGTCGAGACAGCTGTTGCTAGGGGGCACCCGAGACGAAGAGTCAGCTCATTCCACTCTTGCAGGCATGCTGCCTCGGCCCCGAGCAGCGATGGGCCCGCCAAGGCTTCATCAGTGTGGGAGGAGGGGTGAACAGGAGGAGAGGGGACACACCTGGAGCCAGGCTGCTCTGAGTGGCGAAGGAGCAGGCAGACGCGCGTCGTACAGCAGCGAGCAGTCGCTTTGTAGCTGGTATGCGAGGTGGGACGAGCTAGCTCGTCGTCGTCCTACTCCTCCCTCCACCTCGGCTCGTCCCACCTCCCCGCTCGGCTGGCTCTCGAGCTCTTCGCGCGCTACTCGGCCAGCAGGCGGCTCATGTTCACACCCTGTCAGTGAACCCTCTATCGCTCCACACAGCCGGCCCGGAGCAGTACTCACCACGCGCTCCTCCTCGTCCGCAGCCTCGCGCCTGCAGCTGGGTCGCTGACTACGACCTCGGGATGCCGGTGCTCCCCACCTCTATCTGCCGGACCGCGATCGAGCGCCCAAGCTGCGCCTACGAGGGCGATCCTTCATCATGCTCGCTCAGCGGAAGCAGCTCGCTCTCAGCAACCGCTCCGTCTCGTCGTCCCTCCCCTCATCGTGCTGCGCTGTAGATCCTGTTCTTTGGCACTCGCGCCGGGCTCGTTCGTCGTCGGAAGGACGTGCGGGGGCGTGCGAGCCTGCATGAGAGCGGTGGGACGCGCAGGGGCGACGACGACGCGCGATGACTTGAGCCCCCGCTCGGGTTCCGTTACGCGACGCCGTCCCGCCCAGCGAGGGAGGAGTTTTCGCCGACGCGTCCTGCGCACCTGTCCAATACCTGCTGACCTTTCGCACAGGCGGGAAGGCGGCGGCGCAGGCGAGATTCTCCTCCCCCCTCCTCCTCCTCCTCCTCTCTCTCTCTCTCCTCCTCCTCCCTCACGCTCACGCCTCACTCTCTTTTCGAGATGATGGCTAAGCACACTACCATGAACACTCTCCCCTACACGCGCCCCTACCCTACCCGCAAGGAGGACCGCGACGCCGCTCGCCTCCTCCGCAACTCCTCCAAGGTCGCTCGACCTGAGCCCTCCTCCCCTCCTCGCGTCGCCAAGAGCCAGAAGTCGACCATCAAGCCGGTCTCGACGGCGTTCAAGTCTGGCTCGCGCGCCCACCAGGGCGCTGGTCCCGCCGTCGAGCTCCCCTCCTCGCCGCCGATGGCTCGCTCGCAAAGCCTCTCGACGAGGTACGTCTCGCTTTCTTCACAGTCTTCCTCTCGCACTCGAAGCAAATCTGACTCTCTCTCCGTCGCTCGCAGCCGCGCCCAGCCTGTCGGCACCTCGTCGTACCTGCCCTCGCCGCCCACCTCGCCGAGTCGATCGCCCCTTCCCGCCATCCGCAAGCGCAAGTCGGTCGACGAGGACGACGCCGAGGACGACGAGAAGAAGTACGATGGCCGTGCTGCGTCCCCGAATAAGAAGCGCGTCGTGTGCGTCCCTCTCCCTCGCCTCGTCCTCCTCCTCCTCGACACGTCGAGCTGACCCAGTCTGGTTCCAAATCCTCGCAGTGTCGACATCCGCAACCGCTCGAGCAGCCGCACCAAGGACGTCGAGTGCAAGATGGCGCCGTTCCCGCCGTCGCCGACCCCGAGTTCTTCGAGCACGCTCTTCGACGAGCCGACCGAGCCAAGCAACCTCTCGAGCGAGTGCGTCTCCTTCTCCCTCCTCTATCCCTCGTCCCTCGTCGCCGATCCAGTACTGACTCGGCTCATTGCGCAGGGACAAGATGATGTCGTCGACGCCGACGTACGCCGAGCTCCTCGCCGCTCACCTCGAGCTCAAGGCCGTCCACTCGCAGCTCGAGGCCAAGTACGCCGCCGACACGACCCAACCCGACTCGCTCAAGGCGCTCGTCGCCGAGGCGGTGCGTCAGGGCCTCAAGGACGAGCGCGAGGCCGAGCAGCGCCGCCGCCGCGAGATGCGCGCCAACCGCAGCCTGGTCGCTCGGGCGCTCGGCGGCGCCTCGACGGCCTACTCGGCGATCCGGCTCGGCCGAGGCCTGTACCGCGACGGCGTGTGGGCAATGGGCCGCATCGCGTACGGTAAGGCTCAGCTCGGCGGGCTCCCGGCGGCGTGGGACCTCGTCGCGGCGGTGCAGGAGCGGCTCGGCTTCCTCTGAGTCGCGCCGCTCGGACCTCGCGTCACGTCTAGACTGTGTTTTCCGCTCAGTGCCTTACTTGTTGTCGTCT
>Ga0308169_10004057_pt1 | contig 13857 bp, 19 predicted proteins | sample PhyBR1_2_FD_202139 | JGI IMG/M metagenome (GOLD analysis project Ga0308169, IMG submission 202139) | Phyllosphere microbial communities from UC Gill Tract Community Farm, Albany, California, United States - DLSLSB.R1 | ecosystem: Host-associated > Plants > Phyllosphere > Unclassified | place...
CGGCGACCACGGCGACCTGCAGGATCAAGCTGACCGGTCAATACGGCTATTCCCTCCATTTCGAGGTGACAGACCGGCACAACGCCTACCAGAGTACCATCACCTATCACATGGTCACCGGTCGCCTCACGAGTGGTTGTCGACACCTCCAGCTGCACAGAAACAACGAGCGTCTCAAGGGGTACAGTGAAATGCGCCACAATAACGAATTGGTACATCTGATCAAGCGGGAAGCTGACGAGCTTTTTGCCCGGTACTCTACAAAAGACTTGGAGTCGGGTGGGGTCGCAGTCCGCCGTTTCCGGCCCGCCAGCGGTCCCTCCAACGACAGTGGACGTCTGAGTATCCCACTGCCCGTGCCGCAGATTATTGCCTGCGGAGATTCGACAAACATAGATATCATGGGCAAGCATGACTCTTCAAAACTGTCCGAGGCTTGGGTGTCCGACACCGAAGGCGTGTACGCGAGCGTGCTAAGGTACAATCTGCATACCCGATCCGTGGACGTCATCTACACCGGAGCCTCCGACAATGCTCCTCATTTGCAGAGTGAGTACGACGAAGCTGCGCAGCGTCACAAGAGAGACTTCGAGAGCAAGTTTGGTTGGATCCAGGCGACCGAGCCGGGAGCATCCATGGCTGAGCCTGGAGCCGAGTCAGAGAAGACGCAAGAAGGGAGCAGTGTAAATCAACTCCCAGGGCTACACGGAGCCAAGCGCAAGCGATAGGCAGGAGCAGGAGGGTTGTGAGCGATCAAACCCACATCGAGGCTTCAGCACCTTATCTCAGTGGTCCAAGTGTTTCTCGTTGCGTGTCATTTCTTACCGGGCCGTGGGATGCATATATTGTGATCGGTTGAACCAATGTCACCGCACTCTGCATCTTCCCCGGTACCGCTCGGTTCGAAATAGAAGCGTGAATGTGCCTGTCGTGTGATCAGCATTATGCGCCCCTGTCATGTGCTAGAGGTCGTGAGCGTCGATGGCGTGTTGTATATGCGTCTGGGGCTGTACGCTGTGCATGCTTTCTACCCGGGCACCACGATGTACACCCCACCGGCTTCCTTGGCTGAGAATGGGGATCGAGGATGTTTTGGCCGTTTCCGGCGAGTGAGGAGACGAAATCTGTTAGGCCACTCATGGGCCTCGCTCTGCGCCTCACGGCGGCACCACCTGGCGTCAGTCGGCCGACGCCGAGGTATGTGTGATACGCTTGAACCCTTCTTGCACGGGAAGATTTCCCTCTGCCCATCGCAGTGCAACGATGATGACGGGGACAGCAGTGGCAACACAGACAGCGTTGATACAGAAACAGCACACGCTGATCACATGGGCAGCACGCCCACCAGCGATTTCAATTGCTGATCGCCGATACAGTCACAGAAAGGCGTGAAGACGTGATAAAAACGACAGGGAATATTGTTCAGATTGCCACCAGGCAAGAGGTCTCTCGTACTGCAGGCAGCAACATCCGCCACAAGCCTCACGACGGAGAAATCTGAGAATGCCCCGGACGGACGCCTGGGTCAGTCACAGGAGCCGCCTTAACGATCCAGCTGGTCGGGGGATCGTCCAGAAGGGTAAGCAAGTGCAAGGCCGAGATGTCTTGTTCTAACGCCAACCACACACCCTGACGACCTTTTCCGGTCCTCCTGACGATCCTTTCTAGCCATGGAGCAGTCTCTCTTTTGTGGTGTCCGCATGCCGCCTGCCCATTCACCGCTCAGGCGGGGCTTAAGCGTGGGAGTCATGAATGCATGGTCGTCATAATCCTGCAGATCGGCACTTTCGTGAATAATGTCCTGCCATCATGCCTTTGACCGTGGCGTCTGGAGCCCTCACTACCTCGGTGCCGCTGACTGTGACCTACCACACTTCCCTGACGAAGATTGTCACAGACGGCCAATTCAGCATCGTCACCGACATCGATAACCGATTTCGCTCATGCATTGAGTTCTGTCACCGCCCGGCGCCCAATTCGGCAAGCCATCAGCGGTCTATTTGGAAAGCCAAGCTGGTCTCTGAAAGTCTCGACGAAAGCCGACTTCCTTCAGAGCTGGAAATCCTCGAGGCCCGCAGGCGGCACGCCGCTGAGGTTTGTTCTCATGCAGATGAGCTAGATCAATTACTGGATAGGACGCTGGATGAAGGGAGACGGATTCTTCTTGATATTTGCAAGGCCTCAAGGCACGGAGAGTTCTGCGTGCGCTCGGCCGTTGCGGACGAGACCGGCAGATCGCTGCGTGATCTCATTGCAGATGGCATCCTAGCTGAAGAGCGAGCGTCTCGAAGGAGGCATCACCCACGCTAGGATTTCGATGCATTTCCGGATCCGTACAGAGTGATCCGTGACACTGCAACAATCTGAGCACTCACTGTATAAACAGGCTCTTCACGTTGCTAGAGCCCCATGGCCCGGGCTCAAGCCATTTACCCGCTGACCTCTCTCACAACGCTTCTCTACGGTATATTATATCCTCTTTGCAGGACATAAGAGCTGGGCAATGCCTACCTATATTCTTGAACCCAAAGCGTCCTGGAGCGGCCTTACAGATTCCTGTTGCCCTCGGAAGACCAATCCAGGTGACATGAGTGCTTTGCCGCTTCTCGCAACAAACATGACATGCTTTTCACGACCAAGAGCGGAGACACCTACGGTTCCACAGGCGACATTTCCGTACAATGCCGTGTAATGGCGACGAGAAAGTGGTGCAAGCAGGAATCGGCCGATACAGCGTGAAAACGATCGGCTTTCAGGGGGCAGGATGAGAACGGATGTAGCGCAAGGTGGGAGAAATGTTTCGTGATAGGGCAAGGCGGGAAGAGCAAAGTTCCACGGGCCTGGTGGGCGGGAGAGAAGGGACGGAGCAGATTGCTGGCGAAGCCTCAACGACACAGAACGCTGTGATGCATTTAGTCACTGTCCTTTGGTTCGCAGCTCCACCCTCTCCGTTGTACTGAAGCTTCCAGTGGGACATGTACATATACGGGCGTCATCATAATGCTGATAATGATACGTCGATACCCGGGGACGGAGCAGGAGCAGCTACCTTCATACAGTACATATCCATCGATCTGGCTATACAATTGCGCGCTTCAGCGCTTACCGACTGTAAATCCGAACTGCGATACCTTGTGACTAAGACGAGACCGCTCGCCCTCTTCACAGCTCGTCCGGCTGCACCCTTGTGAACACCTTCTCGATCGATCCACCCTGTTCCCCCGGAACAACCTTGTATCCGTTTGCGATAAACAGCTTGCTCTTGAGGTACGGCGCCACATCGTAGATCTCCAGGTCCTTCGCTCGCGTCTCGAGCTGGCTGACCGCGATATTGACGGACGGCGGGTTCTCGCCCCGCTGGTGCCGGTAGAGCTGCACTTTCTCCTTGACAATCTGGCCAAGGAGGAACGAGATGAGCTCCTCGTGGTCCGTCGCCTGGTGCACGTATTTTCGGAAGCCCTGTTGGTTATCTCTGTTACTCGTCGCTCCACATGCAAGCGCCGACTCACCCGCTCAAGCGTCTTCTTGATGGACATCTTCTGCGCGCTGACAAAGCTGCCGACGGTGACCTGGATTGCGAGGTCGATGTCGTCGCTTCGAACGTACTCCCGCAGGTTCATCTTGGCGCTGGCCTCCGACATTCGGATCATCGACTCGAGATGACGGACCGTGATGGGGAACGAGCCGGTGGCGAGCGACTCGCGTCGCAGATCGGCATACAGTCGTGCAAGCTTGTCCTGATCAAGCTGGTGCAACTTGGGTCGCACATGCTCCTTCGCGTACATGATGTACTTGCGCAGCATGTCTTGCGAGATGATCTGCCGTCAGCTTGCATACTCGTCGCCCGCATGTGCGACTCACGTCCGCGTCCACGCTCGTCGAGACGTTGACCTCGTCAAGGTCCACATCGAATTGCGGGTGACTTCGCAGATGACTGCCAACGACGAACTGCGCCAACATCTCATCCTTGACCGGGTCGACCGCGTCCTTCACAACGCAGAGCACGTCGAAACGAGACAGGATCGGCTCGGTGAGCTCCACGTTCTGCTGGAACGGGATCGTTGGGTTGTATCGCCCTCGGATCGGGTTAGCAGCCGCGACGATCGCACATCGAGCCTGCAGAGAAGTAACGATACCCGCCTTGGAAATCGAGATCGATTGCTGCTCCATCGCTTCGTGGATCGACGTCCGGTCCGCGTCATTCATCTTGTCAAACTCGTCGATGAGGCAGTGGCCCTTGTCGGCAAGCACGAGCGCACCGCCTTCGAGCGTCCATTCGCGCGTCATCGGGTCTTTGCGAACAGAGGCGGTCAGACCGACAGCGGAAGCACCTTGACCCGTGGTGAAGACCGCCCGAGATGCCGTTTTCTCGACGTATTTCAGGAACTGCGATTTCGCCGTACCGGGGTCACCGAGAAGCAGCACGTTGATGTCGCCTCGGATTCGGTGCTTTCGGTTGATATCCTTCGGCACACCGCCGAAGAGCGAGAGCGCCAGCGCCGTCTTGATGTCCTCGTGGCCGTAAATTGAAGGGGCGATCGATTTGACGATACGCTTCGCGATTCGTTCGTCTTTCGCCATAGCGCGGATTTGCTTCTCGTCCTCTTCGGTAAGTCGCACAGCCGCGAACAGGTCCTCCTTCTTGTTGATGTGGTTCGCTTCGAGAACGGTAGAGAAGACCGGGAATCCGTTCTTGGTGTTCAGCGAAGCGTCGAAGTTGTTTCGGTAGATACCGGTAACTTCCTGCTCGTCAGCGAAGCGACACTTATCACACTCACCACTTCCTCTCCCGGCTTCGCCACGTCGATCAGATCCCAGAGCAGGATCACTTCTCGGTGTCGAGGCAGACGACCGGCTGGGACTGATCCAGGCGACTCTTGCAGCGTCATCTTCTGGTAGTTTCGATAAACCGTCTGCTCCGAGTTGACCGTGAAAGGTCCGCGGCTCTCGCAATTCGAGCAAAAGCTGATCTTGAGCTCCTTGGTAGTATCCTGGAAGAATGGTCCAAGAGTCGCCCCGCATTTGCCGCAATCGAATTTGACGTATTTGAGCTGCGGGAAGACGCCCGTCCGCCGCGTGACGACTCCTGACACCTTGACCAGGCAGTTGAGGTTGCCCTGTCGCAGGTCTCGAAGCGAGAGCGATGTCGGGAGCTCGGTGATCCGCACGTGAATCTCAGAGTGGATCCGGGCGTATGAGGGGTAGTAAAGGAGGATGGCATCGAGGGCGACCTCGTCGAACAGGTTCAGAATGGGTTGCGGCGAGTTGGCAAGGAACCAAGCGAGGACCGGCCGAGATCGGGCAAGGTGGACATAGGAGACTTCAAGCGACTCCGAGTTGACTGTCTGTCAGCTGGGCTCGCTCAGCACCGGTTGCGCGCTCACTTTCACCGAGCGCCTTGATACGCTGTCCGTACACCGACTGCCCGTTCTCGTCCACGTAGGTCATCAAGAAACTCCTGAAGTGCTTCTGGACCGCTCGCCGAACCTGATCGATCGCGATCCACTCGCCGATAGAGCCAGTCTTGACGTCTCCGAGATGCTCTAAGCTCATTTCCTACGATCAGCCCTCCGTTCACCATGAGAAAATGCCAATGCTCACCGCCTCGCCCTCTGCGTCGTCTTCGTTTGGCCTCTCGTCATACTGCCTTCGTCGCCGTCTCGTGTCGATGCCAGACAGCAGCCCGTCTCCAAACGTCTCCTCTACATCGTCGCTCTGCAAGAATCCCGGCATGTGGTCTCTGCGCCCTGCGCGTCGGCCCGGAAGCCCTCGGTCTCGCCTGTCCATCGCTCTCTCCGCAGCGAGACGGTCGGCTCGGCTCAGCTCCTGCACGGAAGACCGGTCGTCAATGTCCGCTTGGGAGTAAGTGTCCAGCGCCGCATTGCTCTCGTAGTCACTGCAAGTCAGTCCTGCGACCCATATGTTCCGGTGTGACGCACTTGATCAAGTTCTCGTTGAACAGATCCTCTCCCTCGTCTTCCTCTTCATCGTCTCCCGCATCCCTCTGCCGCCCACGCTGCCTCTCCTCGTACTCGTCATCATCGCCCACGACGTCCTCATCACCCAGCTCAGAGAATGGCACTGGCGGGGATGACGGCGGCAAGGAGGAAGGAGGCGGTGATGAATGCAGGTTGGACGGGCCTGCACGACCGGGAACAGGCGATGATTCACGGTCGGACGAACGGCTTCGCTTTGGCCTGTTCTGCGATGAAGGCGGCATGTTAGGTGAAGACTGAGCGTGAGCCAAGGCGATTGACAGGCGAAGACAAGACCCACCATGGTGCAGTCTGACTGTGTGATCAAAGATCGAAGTGGAATGAGGCTGGCAATGAGCGAGATCGGGAAACGCGAAAACGCGCCTCAACGCGTCGAGAGCGCGTTGGGACATTAGATTGACTACTTTCCTCGGACCCCAATTTCTCGGCATTCATCCCGAGAGGTCAAAGCGGCGATCTCCGCCACCCTGTCGCTGTTGACGACCCCCCTCTCTTTGAGATTTCAAGAGCAACTCTGCATCGATATCTCAATCTTGCTCGCATACTGCCCCACGCCATGTCGACTGCTCTTCCGCTGCCCTCCGCGGCGCTCGCCTCCTCATCATCGCACGTGCTGATATCGACCGGCTCATCGCTGCACGCCATCCCCCTCGCTGCCGGTAGTTCGTCCTCGACGGTCGCGGCCTCGGAAGGTCAAAATCAACCTCACGTCGCATCTCTCATCCGGCAAATCGCTAGCTCACCTGATGGCAGCCACGTCGCGACCGTGTCAGACGACAAAGTTTTGCGCGTCTACTCCATCGAGCCGCTCCAGCTGCTTTCGTCCCGCCCGTTGAGTAAGCGCGCCTCGCACATCTCCTTTGCTGGACCAACCGACATCCTCGTCACCGACAAAGTGGGCGACGTCTACCGGTACCCGCTCGAACCCCGCACTTCCGCCAAACCTCGCCCAACAGCCACCGAGCTCGCGAGTGACCCATCCAAGAACCCGGATGCCGACCTCATGCTGGGCCATGTATCCCTCATCACGCAGCACCTCATCACGCCTGACGGGAAGCGGATAATCACGGCGGACAGGGACGAGCATATCAGGATATCGCGATATCCCCGTGCGGACGTCGTGGACAAGTTCCTATTCGGCTCAAACGGATTCATCTCGGCTCTTCATATCCCACAATCGAGGCCGGACGTGCTCATCACCGCAGGCGGGGAGAACAGTATGCGGTTCTGGGACTGGCGAAACGGTAAAAGTTTGGGCAGCCTGGGGATCTGGGAGGCAGTCTTGCCATACCGCAAAGTCAGGAGTACGATGCGGCGGACGCGGAAGCCGAAGAAGGCGCCGGCGGAGGAGTATGGAGGTGAGGAGGGCTTTTATGCGGCGCCGGAGGGGTGGATGTTGCCTTCGGGGCAGGGCGTTTGCGTCAAGAAGATCGACAGTGTGCAGACTGGCGCGGAGACCGTGGTGGTCTTCTATTCCGAAGGGCGAGTGATGAGCGCATCGCTGTGCAAATGACGGAACTGACCGGCAGCGCCTCTGCAGTACATGCTTTCACTTTACCCTCGGACTTTGCTTCGTCCCCTCAGATAACGACTCTCGATCTCTCCCACCCCATCCTCGACTTCACATCATTACCGTCCGGTCAGATCCTCGTCTCTCTCGACACAGCCTTCGGCGTGCTCAAGCACAACCAGACTGGCGAGAACAAAAAGCGCTCCGACCCAACTGAGGCCGAGGTACAACAGGTTGCCTCGTCCACTGCGTCTGCACTGGTCCAGGTAACGGAGGGAGCATCAGTGAGCTTGGCCCGGTCTCCGCATTGCACCACTGACATCAGCTATCATCCACCACCAGCGACCTTCTCGCGTCCGTCCAAACTCTCACCGCCCAATCCACGGCGCCCGCCAAACTCCTCGCAAACCTGGATCTGTACCCCGACCTGCCCCTCCTTCCACGCTGGCCCGGCTTCGAAGAGGACGAAGATCTCGCCGGCCCATCTGAACTGCAAGAAGACGAGGCAGCGGCCGCGGCGGGTTTAAGCGGATCGCCCAAGCCTACATCCGCATCCCGGGTTGCGCCCTCCGAAGCGGGCACGGCGGGATTCGCGCTCAAGCGGGATTACACGCGAGACGAGCTGGAGGCGATGGGCCCGAGGGCGCTGGGTCGGCTCAAGGCTCTCGGAGTGGACGTCGGAAACTTGACGAGCCGCAAGAAGTTGAAGCGGGACGCGAGGCTCAAGAGGGAGGCCGAGGGCATGGTGGAGGCAACGGGCAAGAAGGGCGGGAAGAAGTTTGAGCCGCGCAAGGGGATGCAGCCGGCGCAAAATGGCGAGGCCGCGGCTGTTGTGGAGGAGGTGGACGAGGAGAGCGCGATGAACGAGTGATGGGCGTTACATGTGCATCTCTCGATGCATTCTATAGTACAGAGGTCATGCTTTCAATGGCGAGTCGGCCATGTGGGACTAAAACGCGGGGAGCGGCCACTGTGATGGGCTACCACATTCTCATGCTGACGTAGGCGCCTTGGTCAAGCCCCGCAAGGTCAGGTCGTACACAACATCCTCGCACCGCTTGAGGTCGTACTTGAGGCTGTCGAACTTCCGTCGCAGCTCCGAGTTCCGCAGGTTGAGCTGTCTGTCAGAAACGGTTGCCGCGGTGTATCAGAGCCAGACCCACAAGCGAGTACGACGCAAAGATGTCATTTACGAAAGAAGCAATCTTCTGCGGCAGGTCGTAGTTCTGCGCCGTGACGGAGTTGATGGATAGTCGGGGCTGCGCATGAGCTCCATGAACAGCCAGCGCGGTCGTCCACTTGCCAACTCATTGACCATCCCGATCACACCCAAGAGGTAATCCTCGGCTGTCAACGTAATCTTCTTCGTCTCGGGCTGTTCGACTGATCGTCAGTTCTGACTGGCAAGATCCCGACGAAAACGTACGGCCGATGATATCTGAGACCTGGAAGGCGGGGGCGAGCTCATCGGTAAGGATGAACCGGGAAAAGACGACGTTGGTGGTGAGGCCACGGATGGCCGGCCCAAGAGCGAAGGCGTGGCGGTGGTACTCGCCCTCGGGGATGATGGACGCGACCGTCAACCAGCGTTCCTTGGCAGCTGAGATGATCTCGATCGTTTTCTGGGCGATGTCAGAGTCTACGCGGTCAGTGCTGGCGTCCATGACGATGCAGCGAACAGACAGAGAGGCTTTGGGATTGTGAGGTGGCTGATTGATGATGCTCACGGGACGAAGAAGGGGAAGAGTGGATCTTGTTGAGCTCGGCAGTGGACGACCGGACGACGTCGAGAAGAGGGTCGAGGGCTTCCCGCAAGGACTACAAATCAGCTCGCTGCATACTGACAGATCGCGGCAGGATGATGAGTCGCGTTCATGCTTCCCGCCCACCAAACGCCACACGGACGCGAAGCATACGGCATCATTGCCGCACTCAACGAAGGTGCAGATGCGAGCTTGGAGGAAGGAGGTATCCGACGTCCCAGCCGTGTCTGTCACTCACCTTCTTCAGCTCTTCCTCCTTGCCAAGCGAGGCAATGACAGACGTGAGGGCATCGTTGAGCGTCTTGGTACGGTCTGAGGCGGACATGGTGATGTGGTGGTATGAATCGAGAGCGGACTAATGGTGGGATTGAATGCAGGCATTTCAGAAATCGTCGAGCACCGGAAATGTTCACGTCATCAATGTGACTCAGCGTGCTTCGCCGACGAGGTAACCAAACCATACGGGCGCAAGCGCGATCATGCTTTCCGTCCCTGCGCATTCGTTCAGTTCACAGCACATATCTACGGCGATCTTTTCTGTATGGAACGGTTAAGTAGTGACTCTGCCCCTGCATGGTCTACTGAATGTGCGCGCCTGACCTCGACACCTCCGGGACAAGCTTCATGGGTCGCATCGTTCGGTCCTCCTCCGGCAGAGGGGTATACGCTATGCCAAGGGGTCGATCGGCATTGTTCGATGGCCCTGCCATGCCGACGGCAGCGCAGTCGGAAACGCGCTCGGATTTCCTCGTATCACCTTCTATGGTGCTGGGATCGACGTCGCCCATTTCGGCAGAGGCGCTGATGTCGACCTTGGGCGGCGGGGACAATGGCATGTTCAGCACAAGCGGGTCATCGCGTGATGCCTGATGATTGTGGATTGTTCGCCGGAGCAGGGACGGGAGATTCTGAGGCTGCTCTCGTTGTGACGCCTCATCAAGTACAGAAATCTCTCCGCGCCGCTTGAGGCGACTTTGAAACGGAGACGATCCGTGCTCACACAAAGGATGATCTGCCAACCGAGGGGAACATCAAGGCGACCATCCTTTCTCGAGCAATCCCTGTCCAAAATACCAGCCGATGATCGTGGTCGCTCACTTCACACCCTGCTATCGAAGACCGACCAGTCGACTTTGCCGATCACAGCTGACTGCGCCTAGCGCACGACGTAGCCACCTCCAGCGATGGCCCGCTCACCGCTCCCGCGCTGTTTCGCAGTTCTATACATTCTCGCCTCGGTCGTCTTAGCGCAAGGACAAGCGCCAGTAATGGTTCCGACCACGTCCTGTCGCACCTCGCCCGTCACACCCATCTCACTGCCAACCCAACCGATGACCAAGCCTTCCATTCCCCCTCCCGAGCTGGCCTCCACGTGCGTCACGACAACCCGCCCCGCACGCGTATCGCTCTATGCCCAGAAGGGGGTCTTCGCAAATGTCTACGACGCATGGGGGACCTGTGACCAGTTCATCCCGTTCGATTTCAGCGAGAACTGGAGCTCGTATTCGTTCAGCATGGCGTACTACGATGACCCGCAGCAGGGGTGCACGGGCACTCCGACCGCGACCATGGCGGTGTGTCAACAGATTTGAAGCCAGTGTGGGGGGTGCTGATGCCAGTGCGCGATTGGGGTGAGCGGGCAGCTGACCAAGGATGAGACGTTCAAGCTGGCTGGGACAGAGCCGCATGCGGCACAGTATGATGCTACGCCCACGGGGGCCGGGTGGGTGACCTGTACGCCGGTGACTGCGTGAGGACGTGTCTTGTCAAACGTTCCCTCTGCAGCCAGGTAGGTGAAACGCAGTTCGGGGAGTGCGGGTCGTTCTCATTGAGGTCGAATAACCCTCGCCCTACAGACATTTTATATCAGTCAGTCTCGCATTGCTTCACCTCGATGCAGACGGAAAGCGTCATTGTGTCGACATGTATATCCGCAACGCCTCGCTCCTTGCCGCCCAGACGATACATGCATGCATGCATGCACTGCTCCCGCGTCCGCATGAGTCCAGTGTAGCCCCACGCTGGGCCGGGGATTTGATCCCGTTCGGCCTGGCCTGAAATGACTCGAGATTTCCATGCGGTCCTCGTTTCAGTTGACTTCGTCACATTTGAGCTGTATCATCCTCGTCGTTGGTCCATCTCGCCCACGATGTCAGAACCTGCCGGTTCCACGACGCCTGCCAAACAGGCCAAACAGGCCAAGGCGCCCAAGCCGTCCGCCCAGCCCGCCGCAGACGGCTCCTCGGTCGCGCCCAAGGCCAAAACCGCCAAAGAACTCAAGAAGGAGAAACGAGCCGCCGCCGTCTCAGCCCGTGGAGGAGGCGCAGCTCCAGGCGGGGGGAACGAAGGCGACCGCGCCTCTGCAGGACCCTCGGACCCTTCGCAGAACCGTACGCGCCCGGGCCTTGTTCCATCGGCAGCTGCCCAGACCGGCTCGTCTGCCCACATCCCTCACGCCCAACCCCAGCTCCGGCGAGCCAACACTCAACCCCCTCACCAGCCCGAACCCGTCTCTTCGCACGCACAGTTCTTCTCGCACCTCCCGCCCCATCTCCCGCCAGATACGTCCGTGGCTTTCAGCTCGTCGAAGCTACATCCGGAGATCATCCGGCTTGGGGTGCTCATGGCGAACGGGACGTTACGCGGGGCGAACGCGCGTACGATGGCGCTTTTGGCGGCTTTCCAGGAGGTGATCAGGGACTACGAGTGCCCGGATCAGGCGGATTTATGGAAGGACCTGCCGATCTACCTGAGTCCGATGATTGCGTGGCTCGAGGGGTGCCGGCCGAAGGGCGTCGGAGGAGGAAATGCGATTCGGTGGTTGAAGAGCGAGATAAATAGGCTGGGAGAGGGAGATGAGCGGACAGACGCTGAGGTGAGCTCACACCCTCGGGCCGCCGAGAGCTCGAGCTGACGTTTAGCAAAAGCAGTGGCTGGTGGACTCGATTGGCGTGTACATACGGGACCGGATCGAATTCGCCGATCAGCTCATTGCGGAGAATGCGAAGGAGAAGATCAACCCGGGTGACACTGTCGTCACTTACGCAAGGTCAGCTTCCCGATTGCAAGACCTCTGTCACTTGATCTGATCCCAGATCATCAATCGTCGAGCGGGTGTTGCTGGAAGCATGGCGCGATCTGAAAGAGCAAGACCCCTCCGCTTCCTTCGAAGTAGTCATCGTCGACGCGCGTCCGCTCAATGAGGGTGTGTGCCCAACTCATCCTTCCATCGCACCTGACTGACATGCAGGGCGGAAGCTGCTCGACTCGCTGACGTACGCTGGCGTACCATGCACCTACGTCCTCCTCTCCCAGCTGGTGCCCATCCTACACCGCGCCGACCTCATCCTCCTCGGCGCATCCGCCCTCCACTCCGACGGGTCCCTGTACTCACGGAGCGGGACCGCGCTCGTCGCGACCCTGGCGAAGGAACACCGTATACCTGTCGTGGCTTGCGTGGAGACTTACAAATTCGGCGAGCGGGTCATCCTGGACGGTTTGGCCAGCAACGAGCTGGGCGACGCCGAGGCCTTGCTGTCTGTCCCGGTCAACAAGGCTCTCGGCGTGAAGAAGCCGCTGGGGAACAGCTTGAAGCCATTGAGCCTGATGTACGACTTGACCCCGCCGAGCCTGATCACGGCTGTTTGCACTGAGGTGAGCGTTACGAGACTCGGCAGGGCAACGCTGATGAGTAGATTGGGTTTATCCCCCCGAGCTCGGTGCCGACTGTTCTGGGCAAGGCTGGCGGTGCGGCATAGGTTTGGGAGGTCAGCAGGTCTTTCACGACCATAATGCTTGAGATGGCATCTGGGAGATCACATATCACGATGCATATCATACCCTGTAAATCGGGTTGGGCTGGCAGCGCCGCTAGCCCAAGTGACCTCGGCAATTGCGCGCGCACCGCTGGCTCTCCTTAGCAGCGAGTAAACCATCATGGCAGGTATGTCATCAGGGGGTATAACAGCAAACGACGTTGTGTACTGAACATTATGAGTGACCCCCGAACAACGCTTGCAAGTAGCGTTACAACCGACTTCCAATCTGTCTCCCGGCTCGTGTTTCGTTTGGCTCCTTCCAGATGGCCTTTCCAATATTACATGGCCGCGTCTTCCCTACTCCTCCTTCGTCCCTTCTTCTTCAGCCCCGACCAGCCCCGCATCAACCAACAACGCCGAGATCCATCGTTGCACCTCACCCTCCTCGACTCCTCCATTTACATCGACAAACTCGCCAATTCCTCTCCCGGCGACGACCCGAGACTTATGCAGCAGGGACTTGCCGTTATTCGAGGTGGTGCTCAGACTCAGGTGGAGCGAGTAAGTGGGTCCAGTGTTCGTTGTTGACGTCGACAACTTTGACGAGGCGGACCCGGACTGAGCGGTGGTGGTTGACGAGACGACGGAAGTGGCGGAGGTGGAGGACGTGTCGCGCGAGTGGAGGGCGGCGTCGGACGAAGCGGGGGAGAGGGCGGTAGGGGACGACGGCGAGGACAGCGTGGAAGGGGACGAAGGGCGCGTGTGCGGCGAGTGGGTGATCAGAGGTTCAGTGGGCGAGTCGAGCGAAGTGGACGAAACGACGTGGACTA
>Ga0308169_10004059_pt1 | contig 13855 bp, 12 predicted proteins | sample PhyBR1_2_FD_202139 | JGI IMG/M metagenome (GOLD analysis project Ga0308169, IMG submission 202139) | Phyllosphere microbial communities from UC Gill Tract Community Farm, Albany, California, United States - DLSLSB.R1 | ecosystem: Host-associated > Plants > Phyllosphere > Unclassified | place...
CTTAACCCAGCCTTGCCCCCCCCCCCCCCGCTCCCACCCTGAGCCGCGTTTAGATTGAGATAACCGATTCAAGGAGAGCTCCCATGAACGCAGCCATCGACGTTCTACAGTCCACCCATCAGCACATCAACCGCGACCGCCTGTGGCAATCGCTCATGGACCTGGCGCAGCTCGGGGCCACGGTCAAGGGCGGGGTGTGCCGGCTGGCCCTGACCGACCTGGACCGCCAGGCCCGGGATCTGTTCGTGCAATGGACCGAGGCGGCCGGCTGCACGGTCAGCATCGATGCGGTGGGCAATATCTTCGCCCGCCGCCCGGGACGCAATCCGAACCTGCCGCCGGTGATGACCGGCAGCCACATCGACACCCAGCCCACCGGCGGCAAGTTCGATGGTTGCTTTGGCGTGCTGTCCGGGCTGGAGGTGCTGCGGACCCTCAATGACCTGAACATCGAAACCGAAGCACCGCTTGAAGTGGTGGTGTGGACCAACGAAGAAGGCTCGCGCTTCGCCCCGTGCATGATGGGCTCCGGCGTGTTCGCGGAAAAATTCACCCTCGAAGAAACCCTGGCCAAGACCGACGCTGAAGGCATCACGGTGGGGCAGGCGTTGAACGCCATCGGCTATGCCGGCCCGCGCCCGGTCAGTGGCCATGCGGTGGGCGCCTATTTCGAGGCGCACATCGAACAGGGGCCGATCCTCGAAGACGAGGGCAAGACCATCGGCGTGGTGATGGGCGCGCTGGGGCAGAAATGGTTCGACCTGACCTTGCGTGGCGTCGAAGCCCACGCCGGCCCGACCCCAATGCACCTGCGCAAGGACGCCCTGGTGGGCGCCTCGATCATCGTCGGCGCCGTCAATCGCGCCGCCCTCGGCCATCAACCCCATGCCTGCGGCACGGTCGGTTGCCTGCAGGCCTATCCGGGGTCGCGCAATGTCATCCCTGGCGAAGTGCGCATGACCCTGGACTTCCGTCATCTGGAACCGGCGCGGCTGGACTCGATGATTGCCGAGGTCAAGCAGATGATCGAAGACACCTGCCAGCAACATGGCCTGACCTATGAACTGAAACCCACCGCCGACTTCCCGCCGCTGTATTTTGACAAAGGCTGCGTCGACGCCGTGCGCGGCGCTGCCCAGGGTTTGGGCCTGTCGCATCTGGACATCGTCAGCGGTGCCGGTCATGACGCGATTTTCCTCGCCGAACTGGGCCCGGCCGGCATGATCTTCGTACCCTGCGAGGGCGGTATCAGCCACAACGAAATCGAAAACGCCGCCCCCGACGACCTCGCCGCCGGCTGCGCGGTGCTGTTGCGCGCCATGCTCGCCGCCTCCCAGGCCATTGCCGAGGGGCGCATGGCGGCATGAATGGCGCGCTGCACTAACGTCACCCCATGTGGTCGTAACCCTCAACGCATCCATGCTTGAAAGGCACTGACCACATGGAGACCCAATGAACCAAGACGTCCCCAATACAGATACCAATCGCCGTCAATTACTGCAGATCATCGCCGGGCTGTCGGACGGGGTGATGTTGATCGAAGTCGACCAGACCATTGCCTGGGCCAATGAAGCCGCCCTGGCCATGCACGGTGTCCAGGACATCAGTGAGCTGGGCGCCAATGCCAAGCAATACGCCCGCCGTTTCAACCTGCGCTATCGCAACAATCACCCGCTGACGGAGGATAACTACCCAATTGCCCGCGTCGCCCGTGGCGATGAGTTCAGCGATATCCTGGTGGAGGTGACGCCCGAGGCCGATCCGGATCGCACCTGGGTCCACCGGATCCGCAGCATGGTGTTGAGCGATCGCGGGGGCGAACCGGAATATCTCGTGCTGATTCTCAGTGACGCCACTGAATGGGCCAGCGCCGAACAACGGTTCGAAAAGACCTTCGGCGCCAATCCGGCGCCGGCAGTGATTTGCCGTCTCAGCGACCTGCGCTACATCAAGGTCAATCAGGGTTTCCTGGAGATGACGGGCTACAGCCGCGACCAGGTGATCGGCCGTTCAGTGTATGAACTGGACGTGCTCGAAGCTGCGGGAAAACGTGACCTGGCCGTCGAGCGCCTGGGGCAGGGCGCGACCATCCCGCAAATGCAGGCCGAGCTTAAACTGCCCGATGGCGGGAGCAAGCAAGTGATTGTCGCCGGCCAGCCCCTGGACCTGCAGGACGAGGACTGCATGCTGTTTTCCTTCATGGACATGGAGCCGCGCCGCAAGGCTGAAACGGCGCTGCGCCAGAGCGAAGAGCGCTTTGCCAAGTCGTTCCGCCTGTCACCCGTACCGACCCTGGTGTGCAACGCCGAACAGCAGTTGATGGAAGTCAACGAAGCTTTTCTGCATACCACCGGTTATGCCAGCGAAGAACTGTTGGGCAAAACCGTGGAGGAAATCGGCTTTCTCGATAAGGATGCCAGGGGCACGCTATTCGCCAGGCTGGAAAAGACTGCTGCTCTTTCAAAGCTCGACGTCAAGGTGCAAAAGAAGGAGGGGGAACTTATCGACTGCGAAGTCGCTGCCGATACGGTGCTGATCGAGGACAAGCCTTGTTACCTGCTGGTGTTGATGAACATCACCGAGCGCAAGCGCTCGGAGCTGGAGCTGGTGGCGGCTATCGAGGAGGTGATGAAGGATGCTTCCTGGTTCAGTCGGACCCTGATCGAGAAACTGGCCAACGTGAAGAGCATCAATGCCCAGGTGCCCAGTGCGTCGTTCACTGAATTGACGGCTCGGGAGCGCGACGTGCTGGGCCTGATTTGCCAGGGCCTGGCCGACAAGGAAATCGCCGCGCGCTTGAAGTTGGCACCCAATACGGTACGCAACCATGTGGCGACGCTGTATTCGAAACTGGACGTTCATAGCCGCAGCGAGGCGATTGTCTGGGCTCGGGAGCGCGGGTTGTTCGCCAATGAATGGCGGATGAAGGCACCATGATAGCCAGTGCAAATGCACCTGGGGTGCTGGTGCAAATTCGGGTTCTGCGTGTGGGTCGGGGTCCTTAGGCTGTCAGGGTGCGATATCGCTACAGATGTCGCGTCCCCGTGAAACAGTCAAGGAATACGCCACAATGTGCATCGAACCCCGTAAGTGCGAGATCGACAGGACGTCCATGCCTGTTCGCAAGTGGACGCTGTCCACCGTTCATTTGCGCCTTCGCAGCTGAGGTGCAACCCATGACTCATCTGGCACCCTTGCGCACCCGCCTCGAAGAAAGCTTCACGCCGCTGGCCTGTGAATGCAGCCTCAACGGCGACGGCACTCTCACCGTACGCCTCTATCACCGCGAAAGCGGCGAAGTGGACCTGGTGGTGAGCGGCATGAGCCTGGACAGCGTCCGCTCCGATGAAAGCATTGCCAAGCTGATCGACGAGCTGCGCTACGAGCTGAAAAACACCCCGCTGCATCGTTCTGAGCCCTGAGAATCCAGAATGGTTTGACAAGTAACCCTGTGTTCCTACGAGCCGGCCGTCACAACAACGTTGGCCGGCAATCGAGCGCCAACCGCGCGCCGCCGTATTCACTGCTGCCCACTTCCAGCGTAAAGCCGTGCAAATTGACAATCGCCGCGACGATCGACAGGCCCAGGCCGAATCCTCCGTGCTGGCTGCTGCCCTCGGCGCGGTAGAAACGACGAAACACGGCCTTGCGCTCTGTCTCGGGAATGCCGGGGCCGGAATCGAGTACTTCGATGCGCGTGCTGTCACCCTGATCGACCCCCCGCAGAATCACACGGCCCCCCGTCGGGGTGAACTTGATCGAATTGCTCAGCAGGTTCGACACGCCCTCGAACAGCAGCGCCCTGTCGCCATTGAGCAGGGGCAGGCTGTCGGGTACTTCCAGCACGAAGGTCAATTCGCGCTCCTCGGCCAGGGGCAGGTAGAAATCATGCAGCTCCAGCAATAACTGCAAGGGATCGAGGCGCACGAAACCCGAGCGTCGTTGCTGGTCTTCCAGTTCGGAAATGCGCAGCAAGCCGCGAAACCGCGCCATCAGGGTATCGGTCTCGGCAATCACCTGATCCATCTGCAACGCCTCGGGCGAGCCGTCCGCAGCTTCTTGCTGGATGCGGTACAACTGAGCGCGCAAGCGGGTCAGGGGCGTGCGCAGGTCATGGGCAATGTTGTCGCACACGCCCTTGACCTCGTTCATCAAGCGTTCGATGCGATCGAGCATGGCATTGACGATCGCCGCCAGCATGTCCAATTCATCGCGCCGGCTCGACAGTGGCAGGCGATGGGTCAGGTCTCCGGCGACGATGGCCTCGGCACTGGCCTGCAACTGGCGAATACGTTGCAGCGGGCGACGGCGCAGCAGGTGCCAGCCGGCAATACCCGGCAGGATCGTCAGCGACACGCCCCAGAACAACGCGTGGAGGATGATGCGTGTCACGGCGAACAGCGAGCCGTTGTCCCGCGCCAGGACGAGCCAGCGTCCGTCCTGGGTCCGGGTGGCCACTGCATCACAACTGTCGGAAGGCACGCTGGGGTCATCGGAATCGATACAACCGCCGAGCATATGAATCTTGCCGTCCAGCGGCAGGTCCCCAGGGATTTGCTGGATCGGGCCGCTCAGGTGGCGCAGTTGCGGATCGAACAGGCCATAGGCATCGACGCCGCGCTCGTCCAGCGTCAGGCTGGCCATGAGCGCATCGTCCAGTTGTTCGCCATGGATCCGCGCGAACAGATGCTGGCGCTGCATCAGGGAGTGCTTGGCCAGGCTGTCGAGGTAGCCGAACACTTCGTAGTACATCACCCCCATCAGGATCGCGCTCCAGATGACGAACAGCGAACTGTACAGCGCGAGCAAGCGGCTGCTGGAGGAGCGCCAGCCCTTAGCAGGGTTCAGCAATGACATAGCCGGAACCCCGCACCGTGCGAATCAGCGGGTCCAGGCCTGGCGGGTCGATCTTCTTGCGCAGGCGGCCGATGTGGACGTCGATCAGGTTGGTGCCGGGGTCGAAGTGGTAGCCCCAGACTTCTTCGAAAATCATCATGCGCGACAGAATCTGACCGCTGTTGCGCATCAGGAACTCGAGCAGCTTGTATTCGGTGGGCAGCAGGCTGAGCAACTGGCCGTTGCGGCTGGCTTCGCGGCTGATCAGGTTCAGTTCGAGGTCAGCCACCCGCAGGACGGTTTCCGGTTCCCGGGCACCGTTGTTGCGCCGAAGCAGCACTTCGACCCGGGCGGCCATTTCGTCGGTGGCGAACGGCTTGGTCAGGTAATCGTCGCCACCGGCCCGCAGGCCGCGGACCCGCTCGTCGACATCGGAAAGGGCGCTGATCATCAGGATCGGCGTGGCCACGCCCATGGTCCGCAGCGTGGTGACGATCACCAGGCCGTCGAGCTCGGGCAGCATGCGGTCGAGGGTGATCAGGTCGTAGTCACCGCTTACCGCACGTTCCAGGCCCTCGCGGCCATTGTCGACCCAGTCGACGTCCAGGCCGTTGCGGGTCAGCTCGGCGACGATTTCACGGGCGGTCACGGCGTCGTCTTCAATGGTCAGGATGCGGTTCATGGGCGGTACCGTGTTGGGAAGTTGGAGCTATTGCGCTGCATTCTGCCAAAGAATACCTGTCGGCTTTCTGAAAAAAAGTTCATGGGCCGGCAAGCGGATTCACTGGCCTGGATCAACACTTGGTCACAAATAATCCCTAACATCTATTTCGTGCGCACTACTATGTTGCATCTATTGCCCTGCTTTGGCGCATTGCCTCTACCGGGTACCGATGCAAACCCAAGGGCGTGCCGCAAGGAGCCGAAGCCCCTCTGAACCTTCAAGGAAGAGCAGCATGATTCAACCTCAAGAACTTCTGTGCCGCAAATTTGATATCCAGCCCCTGGCACGGGCCGACATGACGGTGCGCCTGGATGGGCAGGCCGTCAACGCCGCCCAGGGTGAAACCGTCCTCTCTGTCATCCAGTCCCTGGGGCAGCGCCAGGTGGCTCGCAACGATCACGACCAGATCAGCGGCGCCTATTGCGGCATGGGCGTATGCCAGTGCTGCCTGGTCAGGATTGACGGACGCCACAAGCGCCGCGCCTGCCAGACCCTGGTTCGTCCCGGCATGCAGATCGAAACCCGTGCCAACCGCATCACCGGGACGGAGGCGCCATGAACCTCGATCCGGTCATTGTCGGCGGTGGGCCGGCGGGTATGGCGGCGGCCATTGAGCTGGCCACCCACGGAGTACGCAGCACCTTGCTCGAGGAAGCGCCGCGCCTGGGTGGCGTCGTGTATCGCGGACCGCTGCGCGATGGCGTGAACCTGGATTACCTGGGGCCGCGCTACAACGAAGCCCTGGACAAACTTCACGGCGCGTTCCAGCGCCACGCTGCCTTGATCGACGTGCGCACGAGCAGCCGTGTCGTCGGTGCCGAGGGGTTCCGGGCATTGATGTTGCTGGACGCCGACGAGCGCTTGCGTGAGATTGCCTATTCCCACCTGGTCCTGGCCGCCGGTTGTCATGAACGCAGCGTGCCGTTTCCCGGCTGGACGCTGCCGGGCGTAATGATGCTTGGTGGCCTGCAATTGCAGATCAAGAGTGGGGCGGTCAAGCCGCCGGGGCCGTTAGTGATCGCTGGCACCGGGCCGTTGCTGCCATTGGTGGCTTGCCAGCTGCACGCTGCCGGCGTGGCGGTGGCCGGGGTCTACGAGGCCTGCGCGTTCGGCAGGATCGCCAAGGAAAGCCTGGCGCTGTTGAACAAACCGCAGTTGTTCCTCGACGGCTTGAGCATGCTGGCCTATCTCAAACTCAATCGAATTCCCATGCGCTACGGCTGGGGCGTGGTGCAGGCTGACGGTGAAGGGGAGTTGAGTATCGTCACCGTGGCGCCATATTCCACTGCCTGGGTGCCCGATCTCAAGCGCGCCGAACAGGTGCCGGCCCAGACCCTGGCGGTTGGCTACGGGTTTATCCCGCGCACTCAATTGAGCCAGCAGATGGGTCTGGAGCATGGCTTCAGCGAGGACGGCTACTTGCGGGCCGTGGCCGATGCCTGGCAGCAGAGCAGCGAGGCGCATATCCACCTGGCCGGTGACATGGGCGGGATTCGTGGTGGAGAGGCCGCCATGTTGAGCGGACGTATCGCGGCGCTGTCGGTGCTGATGCAACGCAACGTACTGGATTCGTCCACTGCCCTTGAGCACCGCGAGCGGTACCAGGCGCAGCTTGACCGAATTGTCCGCTTCCGCGCTGCCGTGGATCGCTACACCCAGCGTGGCGCCGGGCAAACCGCATTGCCGGCCGCCGATACGGTGATCTGCCGCTGCGAGCACGCCACTCGCGCCGACATCGACCGCGCCTTGGAACAGGGCGTGCAGGACATGGCCAGCCTGAAGATGCGCACCCGCGTGAGCATGGGCGATTGCCAAGGGCGGATGTGCGTGGGTTATTGCAGCGACCGGTTGCGCGAAGCCACGGGACGTGCCGATGTCGGCTGGCTGCGGCCACGCTTTCCCATCGACCCGATTCCCTTCTCAGCTTTCCAGAACGTTGGCTCGGAGGCTATTTCCCATGACCCAGCACTATGACGTGATCATCGCCGGTGGCGGTGTGATCGGGGCCTCCTGTGCCTATCAACTGTCCAAGCGCACGCACCTGAAAATCGCCCTGATCGACGCCAAGCGGCCCGGCAACGCCACCCGCGCTTCGGCCGGCGGCTTGTGGGCCATTGGCGAGTCCGTGGGCTTGGGTTGCGGGGTGATTTTCTTTCGCATGATGTCCGCCGACCGCAAGCGCAAGACCCAGGGCAGCGCCGTGGCGGTGGATGCCAGCACGCCACATATCCTGCCCCAGTCCTTCTTCGATTTCGCCCTGCAGTCCAACGCCATGTATCCCCAGTTGCACCGTGAGCTGCTGGAAAACCATGGGATGGACTGCAAGTTCGAGCGGACCGGGCTCAAGTTCGTGATTTACGACGACGAGGATCGTTTGTACGCCGAGCACATTGTCGCGTGCATCCCGCACCTGGCGGACCAGGTGCGCTGGCTGGACCAGGCCGCCTTGCGCGAGGCCGAGCCGAGTGTCAGCCATGAGGCCCGCGGCGCGCTGGAGTTTCTCTGTGACCATCAGGTCAGCCCGTTTCGCCTGGCTGATGCCTACACCGAAGGCGCGCGGCAGAACGGTGTCGATATTTTCTTCAACACCAACGTCACCGAGGTCTTGCGCGAGGGCACGCGGGTCACGGGCGTGGAAACCGCCGAGGCGGGGACTTTCCATTGCCGGACGCTGATCAACGCCGCCGGCGCCTGGGCGGCGGACCTGAGCGAGCAGGCCACCGGCGTGCGGATCCCGGTCAAGCCGGTCAAGGGCCAGATCCTGCTGACCGAACGCATGCCGAAAATCCTCAACGGCTGCCTGACCACCAGCGACTGCTACGTGGCGCAGAAAGACAATGGCGAAATCCTCATCGGCAGCACCACCGAAGACAAGGGATTCGACGTGACCACCACCTACCCCGAGATCGAAGGGCTGGTGCAAGGCGCGGTGCGCTGTATCCCGCAATTGGCTGACATCAACCTGAAACGCACCTGGGCCGGCCTGCGTCCGGGCTCTCCCGATGAGTTGCCGATCCTGGGGCCGATGTGCGGCGTGGAAGGCTACCTCAACGCCTGCGGCCATTTCCGCACCGGCATCCTGACCTCGGCCATCACCGGAGTTCTGCTGGACAAACTGGTGAACAACGAACCGCTGCCGCTGGACATCACACCCTTCCTGGCGGATCGCTTCGAAGTCGCACCGATGGCCGTCGGACCGAAGGAAGTGGAACTGGCCTGAAGGGACCCAATGAAGGACCTGAGGTGAACACAATCCCACAGTCATCCGCAAATAAACTGTGGGGTCGTGCACGAATCTGCCCAACAGCCACCGTCACCCGTGGCGAGGGAGCTTGCTCCCGCTGGGGCGCGAAGCGGCCCTGAGACCTGGTATGTCAGGCAATTGATTGGGGCTGCTGCGCAGCCCAGCGGGAGCAAGCTCCCTCGCCACAAGGGCGAGGGTGAGTCCAGCATGCCGATCAGTTTTATCGCTTCTCCTTCAGCGGTTGGTTACAGGGTGGGACGAGGCGTTAATCCTCGAACCCTACCTGTTCATGAATTTCATCGACCTTGAGCTCCAGCCGGTACGCCACGGCGATGAACAACGCCTGGCACAAGCACAGGGTGGCGCTCAAGGAACGGAAGGCGAACGAACTGCCCTCGTTCACCAGCAGCACCGCATTGGCCCGCTTGGCCAGGGGTGACAGGTTGCTGTCGGTGATGATCAACGTCTTGGCCTGGTGGTGCTGGGCGATGCGCAGGCAGTGCTGGGTTTCTTTGCCGTAGGGCGTGAAGCTGATGGCGATGACCAGGTCGTTGGCCCGCACGCTGCGCATCTGCTCCCGATAGCTGCCGCCCAGGCCGGACACCAGGTGGATGCGCTTGTTGGTGTGCTGCAGGTTGTAGACCAGGTAATCGGCGACGGCGAACGAGCGGCGTACACCCACTACATAGATGTTGTCGGCGTTGACCACCAGGTCCACGGCTTTCTCGAACGCCTGGTCATCCAGTTCCAACCCCAGGCGTTCGATGCCCGACAGGGTCGCATTGACGCATTCACGGGCCAAGTCGCCGCCGCTGGCTTTCTGCGACTTGTTGGCGATCATGCTGCGGATGCGCTGCTGGTAGTTCTGTACCGGCGTGGTCTTGTGGGTATAGGCCTCGCGAAACAGCGCCTGCATTTCGCTGAAACCGCTGAAGCCGAAGCGTTGGGAGAACCGCACAATGGCTGACGGATGTACTTCGCATTCCCGGGCAATGTCGCTGATGCGATCGACCATGATCCGATCACTCTGCTGGCTCATGTAGCTGGCGATGCGCTTGAGTTGGCGCGGCAGGCTTTCGTATTCGTCGGTGATCAGTTGCAGCAGGCGCTCGGCATTGATCGGTGGGCTCGGGAGGGCGGGTTCGGACGCGCTCTCGGACGGCGCCGTCAGATCATCGGGGCGGGTCATAGAAAATCCTTCTGGCTTGTTCTTATAGGGCGGCACCCAAAAAGGCTCGCCCTCGACAATAGGTTGGCTGGTCGCAGTCTACAGCGTAGGCGCAGGGAACATCAGGGGTGGACAACGTTGCAGTGATTGCTGAAACGATGCACCGCGCCTGGGTCGGTTAACTCATAGCGTATTGGAAAAAATATTCCACGTAAAAAATTTATAGAATAATTATTGATTATTGGCCGCTGCTCGTTTTAGTCTGCATCCACCAAGAGCGTTGACGCCGGTTTCGGCGATAAACGCAGGCTGATAAAAATAACAGGAGCCAGCATGGGCCAGACTCGTTTTGCCAGTGGGCGTCAATTGGATGTGATCTGCCTGGGACGCCTGGGCGTCGACCTTTACGCGCAGCAAGTCGGGGCGCGCCTGGAAGATGTGTCGAGCTTCGCCAAGTACCTGGGCGGTTCGTCGGCCAACATCGCCTTCGGCACGGCGCGACTCGGGCTCAAGTCGGCAATGTTGAGCCGCGTGGGCGATGACCACATGGGGCGCTTCCTGGTCGAGTCGCTGGCTCGCGAGGGTTGCGATGTGCGTGGCATCAAGACCGATCCAGAGCGCCTGACCGCCATGGTTCTGTTAGGCATCAAGGACCGCGAAACCTTCCCCCTGGTGTTCTACCGGGAAAATTGCGCCGACATGGCCCTGCGCGCCGAAGACATCGACGAAACCTTCATTGCCTCCAGCAAGGCCCTGCTGATTACCGGCACGCATTTCTCCACCGAAAGTGTCTACAAAGCCAGCACCCAAGCCCTGGAATACGCCGAGAAACACAACGTCAAGCGCGTGCTGGACATTGACTATCGTCCAGTGCTCTGGGGGCTGGCAGGCAAGGCCGATGGGGAAACCCGTTTTGTCGCCGATCAGAAAGTCAGCCAGCACGTGCAAAGCATCCTGCCGCGTTTTGACTTGATCGTCGGCACCGAAGAAGAATTCTTGATTGCCGGCGGCAGTGAAGACTTGCTGACGGCGCTGCGCACGGTGCGTTCGCTGACGGCGGCGACGCTGGTGGTCAAGCTCGGCCCGCAAGGCTGCACAGTGATCCACGGCGCCATTCCGACTCGGCTGGAGGACGGTGCCCTTTACCCTGGCGTACGGGTCGAAGTTTTGAATGTGCTGGGCGCTGGCGATGCGTTCATGTCGGGGTTTCTCGCCGGGTGGCTGGAGGACGCCAGCGATGAGCGCTGCTGCCAATTGGCCAATGCTTGCGGTGGCCTGGTGGTGTCGCGTCATGCCTGCGCGCCAGCGATGCCGACCCGTGCCGAGCTCGACTATTTATTCAAGAGCCCGGTGCCGATCACCCGGCCGGACCAGGACGCCGTGTTGCAGCGGCTGCATCAGGTCAGCGTGCCGCGCAAGACCTGGAAGCAGCTGTTCATCTTCGCCTTCGACCATCGCTGGCAACTGGTGGAACTGGCCCAGAAGGGCGGTCGCGACCTGAGTTGCATTGGCGAGCTCAAGCAATTATTCATCAAGGCGGTGGAGCGCGTCGAAGCTGATTTGCAGCATCAGGGCGTCGAGGCGGATGTGGGGCTGCTGGCCGATCAACGTTTTGGCCAGGATTCGCTGAACGCCGCCACTGGGCGCGGCTGGTGGGTGGCGCGGCCGGTGGAAGTGCAGAATTCGCGGCCCCTGGCGTTCGAACACGGACGCTCGATCGGCAGCAATCTGATCGCCTGGCCCCAAGAGCAGATCATCAAATGCCTGGTGCAATTTCACCCCGACGACGAGCCGCTGCTGCGCCTGGAACAGGAAGCGCAGTTGATGGGCCTGTACAAGGCTTCCCAGGTCAGCGGCCACGAATTGCTACTGGAAGTCATACCGCCCAAGGATCACCCATCACCACACCCGGACGTGCTGTATCGCGCCCTCAAGCGCCTCTACAACCTGGGCATCTACCCGGCGTGGTGGAAGATCGAAGCCCAGAGTGCGGACGAATGGAAACAACTCGATGAGCTGATCCAGCAGCGCGATCCGTATTGCCGAGGCGTCGTTTTGCTGGGGCTCAACGCTCCGGCTGCGGCCCTGGCCGAAGGGTTCCGCCAGGCCAGCCAGAGCAGCACCTGCCGAGGGTTCGCCGTGGGCCGCACGATTTTCCAGGAGCCGAGCCGGGCCTGGCTCGCCGGGGAAATCGATGATGAAACCTTGATCCAGCAGGTGCAGGGCCGGTTTGTGGAGTTGATCGAAGCGTGGCGCAGTGCCCGCGCTTGATGAGTTAACGCAAATCCAGTGTGGGAGCGGGCTTGCTCGCGAAAGCGGTGTGTCAGGCGAAATCAATGTTGAATATGCCGCCGCCTTCGCGAGCAAGCCCGCTCCCACAAATGTCCAGCGTCGTTCTTACTGATTTGTGAAAAACAATAAAAGGTGCAGCCCATGCCCGCTATTCGAATTGGCATCAACCCGATTTCCTGGAGCAACGACGACTTGCCATCGTTGGGTGGCGAGACGCCGCTGAGTACTGCGCTGAGCGAAGGCAAGGCCATCGGCTATGAAGGTTTCGAACTCAACGGCAAGTTTCCCAAGGACGCCAAGGGCGTCGGCGATGTGCTGCGTCCGTATGACCTGGCGCTGGTTTCCGGCTGGTACTCCAGTCGCCTGGCCCGGCGCTCGGCCGCCGAGGAAATCGACGCGATTGCCAGCCACGTCGAACTGTTGGCGCAGAACGGCGCCAAGGTATTGGTTTACGGTGAAGTAGCGGACTCCATTCAGGGCCAGCGTATTGCACTGGTCGAGCGGCCACGATTCCACACGGACGAAGCCTGGCAGGTCTACGCCGATAAGCTCACCGAACTGGCGCGCTTCACCTTGTCCCGGGGCGTTCGCCTGGCCTATCACCACCACATGGGCGCCTACGTCGAATCGCCGTCGGACATCGACAAACTGATGGCGCTGACCGGCAGCGAAGTGGGCCTGCTGTTCGATTCGGGCCATTGCTACATGGGCGGTGGAGAACCCTTGCAGGTGCTGCGCAAACACATCGAGCGCGTTTGCCATGTGCACTTCAAGGACGTGCGCAAGGCCGTGGTGCAGCTGGCACGCAACAACCTCTGGAGCTTCCCCGACTGCATCATCAACGGCACCTTCACCGTGCCTGGGGACGGCGACATTGATTTCGCCGCGTTGCTCGACGTCCTCCTGGCCGCCCACTACCAAGGCTGGCTGGTCGTCGAAGCCGAGCAGGACCCCGCGGTGGCGCCGAGTTATGCCTACGCCAAGAAAGGCTACGACACTTTGCGCGCCCTGTTGCAAGAAAGGAGCTTGTCATGAGTCTGTTGATCAAGAGTCAGCCCAGCGGCCGGACCATGGTCCAGCTACCTGCCGGTGAACTGGAATACGTCGGTTTCGCCGCCTACCGCCTGAGCCTGGGCGAAACCCTGCCGGTGGCCGCCGCCGACAAGGAAGTGTGCCTGGTGCTGCTCAGTGGGCGCGTCAACCTCAAGGGCGAAGCACCGGGGCAGGGCGCCTTCGATTGGGACAACCTCGGTGATCGCCAGTCGGTGTTCGAGGACAAATCACCCTATGCCGCCTACCTGCCGCCGGGCAGCCAGGCCCAGGTGACCGCCCTGAGCGACGTGCAGATTGCCGTGTGTGCCGCGCCGGGTTCGGCGCAAAACGAATACGGCCCGCGCTTGATCCGGCCCGACAGCATGAAGCGCAGCGTGCGGGGCAAGGGCGCCAATACCCGTTATGTCTGCGACATCCTGCCGGACAGCGAACCGGCCCATTCGCTGCTGGTGGTGGAGGTGCGCACGCCGTCGGGGCACTCCTCGAGCTACCCGCCGCACAAGCACGATACTGACGACCTGCCGCACCAGAGCTTTCT
>Ga0308169_10004060_pt1 | contig 13852 bp, 12 predicted proteins | sample PhyBR1_2_FD_202139 | JGI IMG/M metagenome (GOLD analysis project Ga0308169, IMG submission 202139) | Phyllosphere microbial communities from UC Gill Tract Community Farm, Albany, California, United States - DLSLSB.R1 | ecosystem: Host-associated > Plants > Phyllosphere > Unclassified | place...
GCGACGCACGACGCCCCGCCGCTCTCGACGCGCGAGGCCGTCGCTGCGCTCGGCGGGCCCGACGCCGACGCGCTCGAGGCGCACTCGGGCGACTCGCCCCTGTCGCTCGTCGTCGACCTCGGCACGTCGTTCAACACGTCGCACCTTGACGCGCTCGCCTCGCCGCCGGCCATCCTCGAGTGCGACCTCGCGCAGCTCGTCTTCGTCCCCTCCTCCTCGGCGCCGCCGTCGACCTCGTCGCCGCGCGCAGCCGAGCTGTGGACCCTCGCCGCCCTGCACCGCCTCATTCCCGCATACTGGCGTCACGGCGGCGAGCTCCTGCGCGGCGAGCCGGGGAGGCAGCTGTCGTTCCCCGGCGAGGGCTACGAGCTCGGCCCGGTCGAGGAGAAGGACGAGGAGAAGGACGACGAGACGAGCAGGGAAGGATGAAGGGCGTGAGCAGGGGGTCGAGGAAGTCAGTACTGCTTGAGCTGTCCGTGTGTGCAAAGCGCTTGACCGTGTCGGAGACTCGCTCGCTGTTCGAGAGAGCCGCAGGCAACTTGAGAAGGTCGCGCTCTCGGACTCGCGGACTCTCGCTTGGAGAGGAGGACGGCGCAGTCATGCTGCACGTTACAGCTTCGAGGCTCAAGAAAGAGATAAGGCTACACAGCGCGAGGCTGCCAAGTCTAGAAAAGGGTTGAGGGCGAAAGAAAAAGGGGGGCTCGTGCGGTGCGTAAAAGGAGAAGGGTACAGCGACGGAGCGCGAGGTATCTAGGTGCTCGAGAGCAAAGGGGCATCAAAAGAGAAGGACGAGCGCGAAGGTGAAAGAGGAGGGAGGGTCCGTCGACGAAGCGGGGAAGGGACCGTGCACGCTCAGGCGCAGCGACCGTTGCCCTCCTTTGAGTGGCGCCAGCCCTTGAAGCACGAGCCTGCGCGTCGACGAGAGCTAGTCAGGAATGTCCTTGGCGAGGAGCGAGCAGGAAAAAGGAGCGACGCACCAACGTGGCACTGCGAGTCGAGGCACTGGATCGCGAGCGCGCCCGGGATGGCGAGGCAGTTCTCGCCGCCGGCACCCGGGCAGCCGCCGCAAGAGGTCAGGCTCGACGCCGTGTCGATGCACTCGAAGCCACCTGAAAGAGAGAGAGGAAGGTGGGATGAGGGGCGTCAGCTCGAGGTCCGTGCGTCGAGAGGAGGTCGAGCGAGGAGGACGACGCACCCGAGGCGGTGGGGCAGGCAGTCTCGCCCTTCGGGCAGGCACCGGTAGCACGGCCACCCGACGACTTGGGCGCGAAGACGTCCTGGCCGTGCGGCATGGCGTTGAGCGCGCGGCGGTGGCGCGAGCGAGCGCGAGCCGAGGGTCCGACAGCGACGCAGCCGTCGGCGCCGTCCGGGGTGAAGCCCGACGCGCACTGGCACGTCGAGAATTGACCGTTGTTGATGAGCGTGTTGGGCGCAGGGCAGTTCGTGTTGGGCACGCAGGCGTCGGGCGTGGCGTAGGTGCCGGCCGGGCAAGCGCACGCGCACTTGGCGTTGCCGCAGACAGGGCTAGCTCCAGACGGGCACTGCAGGAGATAGAAGATGTCGGGAGTCAGCGTCGAAGAGCCCCGAGAGGAAGAAGGAGGAGCTGTCGAGGCGTACAGGAGGGCAAGCCGACTCGCCGGCGCCGGGCTGGAGGATGTTGACGCAGACGCACGCCTTGACGAGTCCAAGCAACGCCGTGTAGACGCCGACGGTCGCGCCGTTGCAGTCTGCGGCGAGGAAAGCACGAGAGCTGCGTCAGCTGGCGCTCGACAAAGAGAGGTGCGTGCGCAGCCAGGAAGGCTCACCTCCGCCGCCGAGCAGGTTGGCCGTGAGGTCGAGGTTGATCAGGGCGCCCTGTGTGCGTCGTAGAGAGTCAGCTCGCTGTGCTCGAAGCGCTGCAAGGAAGGCAGGGAAGCGCGACGCACGTCCTCGAGAAGGCTCAGGTCGAGCCCGGGGATGCTGATGATCTGAGCGGTGGCGGTGCTGGCGGCGAGGCCGAGGATGGGGAGGAGACGCATGAAACGCATGATGAAAGTGTCGAAGGTGGAAAGGGTCGAGGCGAGGGTTGCGAGGAGAAGAAGCGAAGGTGAGGTGGAAGGAATGTGGGTGCGTCGCGGTGGACGACGGTCTGTGGAGGCGAGGCGAGGCGAGTGCGACGGCTGGAGGCTGCTTGGAGGGCTCTGGAGTGAGGTGAAGGAAAGCAAGAGAGGCGAGGAGCGAGAGCCGAAGCCAATGTCACCCGCTCGGGCCACGGCGAGCGAGGGGTGGGAAGCGTTTCCTCGTCGTCGCCGCGGCAAAGAGCTTGTCTGCGGGACAGGCTCGCGTGCCTTGGTAGCCTATGACAGGCTTGAGTGCTCGAGGGCTCCAGTTGCTCCTTGAAGGAGGCAGCCATCAAGCGGTCCCCGACCTCGAGAAGCACGGGTTCTCACGCTCGCTGCGTGTCGGTCCCCGTCGCCGCACGCTCGGGTCTTGCACGACCCGAAGCTCGGCAGCACAGATCTCCTGAGTCAAGATCCTCCTCGTCGACCTTCCTCGGCGGGCGAACGATAGCTCAGCGACCAAGCCCGACGAGGCAAGCAGCGCTCGGACGCAGCGTGCGCGGACCGCCGCATGATGCGCCAAGTGTGGGAAGCCGCCTCGGCAGAAGATGAACTCGCAGCTGCGCTCGTGTGCGTCGGCGAGCAGCAAGACGTCTGCGCCGGCTCCTCGAGAGGTCGCCGCCGCAGGTGCGAGGAGGCCGACCGCCTCGATTCTCACAGCCGCATCGCGCGCTCGGCGCAGGGCGCTGGGCACGTCGAGATAACCCTCTGCAGCCGCCGAGTACAGGTCCCGCTAGCGCTGCCCGCGTCCAGCAAGCGAGAGAGCTCTTCATCAGCTGGGCGGCGTCACGCGGACTTTTCTCGACCGCTGCTCGCTCAGGACGGGCGAGCGGGTGCGCGTGCAGCTCAGACACAGCAGAGCTCGAGCTTGCGCTCGCAGCATGCAGCAAGCAGGGCGAGCGAGAGAGCGTGCAGGAATCGGAGCAGGGCGCAGCGCCGCCGAGACAACTCCAAATCCTCGCGGCGGCAAGTGCGCCGTGAGAACGCCCTCGCCGGGCGGTCCGGCGGAGCTCGTGCTTCTTTCGCGCCAAGCCCGTTTCTGCGAGGCGAGAGAACGAGGAAGAGCTCTCGCTTCGGCCGGCAAACTCGCGCGCTCGACCCCCTGGCTCGAACGCAGCTTCTTTTCGCGACGAGCTCGCCGAAGATCTGTAGCAAGGCTTTCTCTCGACAGCCGACGGCAAGCGACGGCTCGCTGCGAGATGCTCGTGACGAGGCCGACGCAGCTCGGCGACGCCGCAGGCCGGGCTCGGGAGCAAGAGAGGGGACCACGCGTACTTTGCAGAGCCCTCCTCCCCCTCGCCGACGCCCGCTGAGCTCTAGTACACCTACATACTCGTACATGCGCTCCTCGCCGGGTGCGCCTGCTACTCCTTGGCCTGGCGCGCCTCCCATGTCGCCCGCCGGAGCACCATCGTGCGCTGCTCGAGGCTCACCGGCCACAGCTTGGCGGCCCAGCTCCTCTTGCCGGCGCCGCTCGACGGGCTCGAGGGCGCGAGATCGAGTTCCGAGCCGCGCGGGACGAGCTCGAACCCGTTGCGGGCGAGGGCCTTGCGCAGCGACGACTGGACGTCGGGGAGGACGGCGACGACGAGTTGCTGTGCCGGGGCGGGGAGGGGCTCGCCGTCCTTGGCGGCGTCGGGCGTCGGCGCGAAGGCGTAGTCGGCGACGAAGGCGAGGAGGTCGTCCTCGATGCCGGCGGTGCGGAACGACATGCTCGTCGCGAAGCGGCGGATGTGGAGCGTGCCCTGCGGGAGCGACGCCGACGGATCGAGCGTGAAGGGCGAGGGAGGGGCGCCCGAGACGGGCGTCGGAGGCGTGACGGAGACCGAGGGAGCGTTGGCGCCGCGCGGGCGGAGGGTGCTGTCGGTCGAGGTCGAGTCGGTCGCCGTCGTCGTCGCCGTGTCGTCCTTGTTGCCCGCCGCCGCCTCGCTCGACGCGCCCGCACCGAGCTTCTTCTCCCTCGCAGCGGCGATGAGGAGGTCGACGACCGAGTCGAGCGGGCGGCCGGGCTTGTACCCATCGAGGCCGACGGCGCCGATCAGGCGGTCGTCGTACTCGAGGACCCAGAAGCCCTGCCGCTGCGCCGGCTGGCTCGCCGCGCCCGTCACCTCCTTGTCGCTCTCGACCTGCTCCTTCTCCTGCTGCTGCTTGGCGCGAGCGCGCGTGACCGGCTTCTTGCCGCCCTCCTCGCTCGCCGTCGCCGCCGCCTCGGGGCGGACGTCGTAGTAGGCCCCGACGTCGCGCATGTCCTCGTCGCCGATCGCGCGGCGCATCTCCAACTCGAACAGGTTGCGGTGGCGCCACTCGAAGACGGCGAGGAGCATGATGGCGGGTGCGAGGACGAGCGGAATGAGGATGAGGCTGTCGGTGAGGGTCTGGAGGATGGTCGCCTTGTCGTTGACGACCTTGGGGATGTGCGGGTACAGGTAGTTGTGTAGGACGGCAGGGTAGCCGTTGGCGACCCGGGTGATGAGGAGGTGGACGAGGCCCGCCCACACGACGAGCGAGGCGGGCTTGAAGAGGGCGACCTGATTGGCCTGCGACGAGCTGCGCGCGCATGCCGAGAGTCAGCGTATGGTCTCTGAGCTCCACTGCGAATTGCTCTTGTGCCTGCACGAGTCGACCGCGCCCGACCAGGCCCGGCCGGGCGAGCCTCCACGAGGGCGAGATAGCGCGCTCCACCCTCTCTGCTCGACGACGCCGACAGTGGAGCGGGGGAGAGGGACGTACGGTTCCATGACGGCCGCCCCGACAAGGTAGCGCGTGAGCTTGAGGTCCTTGTCCGGGTTGAAAGGGCGGATGCGGGCGGGCGGAGGAGCTGGCGCGGCGGGGTCGGACGAGGCGAACGCCTCGAACGGGTCCATGGTCGGTGCGGTGAACTGGTGGTTCCCGAGCACGGCCTGCATCGTGCGAGCGGCTCTGGGTGGTGGTGGGAGAGAGCGAGAGGGAGAGAGCTGCAGCGTCGGAGTCACTCTGTGCACGTGCGCCTCCGCACCACTTGATCGCCCGCTCGAGTCTGCGCGGCCACAACCAAAAACGGCTCGCCCGCCTCGCCATTTCGCAGCCGCACCTCGCACAACGCCCTCGAGCGAGTCTCTGTTCAAGGAGCACTGGGCGAGACGAGACGAGACCGGCGAACAAAGAGCGCGAACGAGGCAGGAAAAGGTCGGCGTCGACAAGCATTACCGACAGTCAAGCACAAAAGCTAAGCGAAGGTCAAGTAAACGATCCAGCTCAGGGGAGGAACGGTCGCGGAAGGGACTTGGCCGCTCAGAGCACCGCCCCGGCCCCGGCTCATCTCCTCGTCTCCGCCTCTCCTCGCACACTCCACCATGCTGTTCGACACGCCTCTTCTCAACCTGTCGGTCAAGGCACCTGTCGCTTCGTCTTCGACCGGCCCGGCCCCGGCCACTCCCGCCACCGCCAACAAGCGCAGGCGCTCGAGCTCGAACGCCGCCCACGACGGGCCCGCACAGCAGCCAGCAGGGCAGGGCGCGGCCCAACCGGCTGCCGAGATCAACCTCGACAAGCTCATGAAGCGCATGAAGGCCGCCGAGGGCGCGTCGGGCGCAAAGGGCCAGCAGCAGCAGCAGCAGCAGTCGCCTCGGCCGGCGCAGTCGGCCACCGGCGCCAGCAAGGGCAAGAAGGACAGCAAGAAGGCGGCCACCGGCGCCAACAAGGGCCCGCTCGGGTCGGGCGCGCCGTCGTCGAGGGCGCCAGAGCCCGCCCGCTCCCCCGCCGCCGCCCCGCCGAGCAAGCGGCAGAAGAAGAAGGGCAAGGGCGCCGCTCAACAGCCCGACTCGCCTGCGCCCGCACCCGCACCGGCACCGCAACCCGTCAGCGCCGCCGTTGCGCAGCTGCCGCAGCCGCCCAAGCGGCACGTCGCGCCGAGCCAGGTCGTGACGGCGACGAGCGCGGGCAAGTCGGGCTCGATGCAGGACAAGCTGCGGGCCCAGCTCGCCGGCGGCAAGTTCCGCATGCTCAACGAGCAGCTGTACACGACGTCGGGCGACGAGGCCTACTCGCTCATGCAGGACGAGGGCGCGTTTGACGATGTGCGTCTCCTCCCTCTTCCTCTCTCTCCCTCCTTGCTCAGGCGTGCAGGCTGACGCTTCTGTACCTCGACTCGCAGTACCACATCGGTTTCAGGTCGCAGGCGGCGACGTGGCCCGTCCACCCGCTCGCCCTCATCGCCCAGTCGCTCCTCTCGTCCCTCCCCGCCAACGCCCTCATCGCCGACTTTGGCTGCGGCGACGCCGCCCTCGCCCGCACGCTCGTCCCGACCACCGCTCCCGCCGCAGCGACCCTCCCCGCCATGCCGTCGCTCAAGGTGCCGGGCAAGCTCGTCGCGCAAAAGCAGCTCAAGGTCGCGTCGTTCGACCTCCTGAGCCAGTCGAGCTACGTCGTCGAGGCCGAGTGCTCGTCGGTGCCGTTGCCCGGCGGCGACGCAGGCGGCGAGATTGTCGACGCCGTCGTGTGCTGCCTGAGCTTGATGGGGACGGACTGGATCCGGATGGTGCGCGAGGCCAAGCGGGTGCTCAAGGACGGGTGCGTCCCCTCTCCCTCTCTCCCTCTCTCCCTCTCTCCCTCCCTCCCTCGGCGCTCGACACGTTCACCGGACCGTGACTGACTCTCCCTTCGTCCCTGCAGCGGTGTGCTCAAGATCGCCGAGGTGACGAGCCGCTTCACGTCGGTCGACGAGTTCGTCAAACTCGTCAACGCGCTCGGCTTCTCGCTCTCGCACAAGGTGCGCCCGTCTCTATCTCTTTCCTCTCATCCCCTCGAGACTGTTCTGTGCTCCTCCTGACGCCTCGTCCTCTTCGCTCTCGCCGCGCAGGACGACTCGAACACGCACTTCCTCCTGCTCGACTTTACGAAGAAGAGCGGCGCCGACGCGGTCGAGAACGCCAACACGGCGCTCGAGCGCACGCGCAGGGCGTCGACGCTGCTCAACCCGTGCATCTACAAGCGGCGATAGGTAGTGTGCGCACAGAAGAAGGAGCTGCGCCGGGCTGCAACGAAGCGAGCCGTGCACCGCCTCTCTGGCTCGCCGTGTCTCCGAGTTTTGCTCGCAGCGGGTGGCGCGGTTGAACGAGAGCTGCGTGTGCACGAGAGCGAGAGCGAGAGGGATCTTCGCGAGCCGTTGCAGGAGAAATTGCAGGGGCGCTCGGAGACGGACCCCTGGTGGTCGTCGCAGCGTGAGCGCGGGGCCTCGAGGCGACACCTCGTCGTCGTTCCTCCTCGAACCAGGACCTGTGCACCACTGCGACCATGTGTGCGTGGCTCTGCGTAGCTCTGTAGGACTCGCGCAGGCACCGAGCTGACGCCTGGCCCGCCCCTTTGCTTCGTCGCCGCGCAGCCCCCACCGCCCTCGACCTCGATGCGCCGGACCGCGCTGTCGCCTCGCCCTCCATCACGGTCGACTCGCCCGTGCTGCCCGACGCACCAGCAGACTCGCCCTTGTCAGCAGCAGCACACGACGCACCCTTGCCGTCCAGGTCCGGGACTCTGCGCGGCATGCCCACCTCGCGCACCACCTCGGCCCGCTCCGCGAGTGCCCGCACCCGCTCGCGCTCGCCGGCCCCTGCGACGACCCAGAGCTTGAGCGCACTCAGCTCGCCCGCCGCCGCCGCTGCCGCCTCGCCCCTCGGCTCGCCCCACGGCCCCGTCTCGCCCTCGCCGCACCCAGCCACCAACCCGCACGCCGCCTTGTCCCGCCCGTCGCCCGTCGTTCCCTCCAGCCCGAGCGTCCCTCCGACACCGTCCTTCTCGCGTCCGACCAGCCCGAGACCGTCAGCCGGCGCGCGCGGCCTCGCAGGCGACGAGCCCGTCAGCCCGACCCGGACCCGCAACAGCACCGCCGCCGACGCCGCCCTCTCGTCGCCCTCGGGCGCAGCGGGCCAGGACGGCGGCCTTCTCAGCGCGAGCGGCAGCCAGGTCGACCTGAGCCACATCTTTGAGCGCGGTGCGTCCCCCTCTCCTCGACTCGCGCGCGTCACCTTCCTCGTCGGCCGAGCAGGCAGCTGATCGTCCTTCGTTCCCTCCCCTCCTTCTTTTGCTCGACAATCTTTCGCCCTCCTTCGTCCTTCTCTCGCACGCAGACGTCGAGTTCGCCCCCTCGCACCACATCAGCCCCTCGGAGGCGGTCGACGTCGCCGTCCCGCCCGTCCTGACCGAGGCGGCCGTCGCCCTCTCGGTCGCCGCCGACGGCGACCCGATCACGTCGCGCGACCTCGCCGCACTCGCGCTCGACGCCGAGTACGACGCCGTCGCCGGGAGCGGGTGGAGCTCGCCCGTCGTCGCGCCGAGCGCCGTCGCGCACGGTCAGCCGCCGCCGCTCGCGCACCAGAGCCAGTCGCAGGACAAGCAGCAGCACCCGCTCTCGCACGTCTATGCCAACGCGAGCCGTTCTCCGACCCGCGGCGGCTCGAGGTCGTTTTCGCCCGACTCGGGCTCGGGCGGGCGCGCAGCGTCGCCCGAGAGCTCGACCTTCAGCGTCGGCACGCCGCCGACCTCGGCGGGCGGCGGAAGCCCGCCGCCGCCGCCTAGCTCGCTCGGCGGGCCCTTCTCGCAGCGCCTCGCCGAGGCCCTCGAGAACGAGGCAAGCAAGCCCGGCCTCGGCGCGCAGCGCGCCACCTCGCCCGAGAGCGTCGGCGGCGCGGCGGCAGCAGCAGCGAGCTCGGCTCCCTCGTCGCCGCCAGTCCAGCACGGCGCGCCCCAGTCGCCGCAGCAGGCGCGCAGCACGTCGCACTCGTCGGCGTCGTTCACGTCGGCGCTGCGGCCATCGCACCTCATGCCGTTCCCCGCCGGGTCGCACGCCGGGTCGGACGACCCCTTCTCGTCGTCGTCGCCGCTCCACTCGCCGTCGCACGAGCTCGGCGCCAACCCGGTCGCGGCGCCGCACCCGCGCAAGCTGAGCTTTGCGAGCTACGCCGACCTCGTCAACGAGGAGCGCCTCGCCGAGCTGACGGGCGAGCGTCTCGCCGACGTGCCGAGCGGTGGCGCGGCGGCCGGCGGCGCGGCGACGCCTGGAGCGAGTGGCATGCCGGGCACGGCGAGCCCGATGGGCGGCAGGAGCAGGAGTGGGACGAAGACGGGCCCGCACGCGCTCGGACTCCTCCACGTCGAGCAGCTCGAGGGCAAGCTCGCGGCGGCGACGCTCGAGGCGTGAGTGGGCGGTGGTCGTGTGCGTGCGCTTCGTGTTTCCATCCATCCTTCCCACCCTTCCCTCGATTCGCTCGCTCTTCGCGCTTTGTCCTCTGTCCGCCTCGCACTCTGTCCTTCGTCGTCTCGATATCCACTCCTTCCCCGCGCGTGCCCGCGACGATCTGTACTTTGTCTCCTGCAATCAACTCTTCTGCGTCGAGCTCGAGCAGCGTGCGCCGTGCGAGCCGAGAGCTGGCAGCGAGCCAGCTCGCGGAGGAGGACAAGGTGTCGCTCGCCCGCTCGGCCACGGGTGCGTTTGCCTCGAGAGGGCGTACGAAGTGATACAGAGAGCAGTCTGCAGGCAGCGCACCACACTGAGAGCTGTAGCGAGCTCGCCGTCCTTCATCAGCGCGACCTCGACGAGGTTCCCCCACTGCTCGCTTCTCTCTCTCCCAGCATCGTTCCCAGCGCACCGACACAGCTCCAGCCCCTCACCAGCCCATCTAGAGCAGCGTCGACCGCACCAGAGCAGCCACCATGAGCGCCAACGACGCACCAGGTGCGCTCTCCTCTCCTCGCCCTCGTCATCCCTCCCCGCCGCTCCTGCCGCTAGCAACAGGTTGGCGGGCACAGGTGCGTGGCTGAGCATGTACTGACGACTATGCACACGCGTCGCAGAGCCCAACGCCGCCGCCGCCCCTGTCCCTCGCCGTATCCCCGGCCTCTCGGTCCCCTCCACCGCCCCACAGCAGGCGCCCAAGCCCCGCAAGCGCAGCAGCAAGAACAAGGTCCCGCTCGCCGGCACCGTCGAGGCGTCCTCTCCCTCGGCCGCGCCCGACTCGGGCCTCGACAAGCGCGAGGCGGCCATCCCCGAGGTCCCCGTCGAGGAGGACGACCTCGTCGTCGAGGAGAAGAAGACGAGCGCCGTCGAGGCGTGCCACAAGCGCATCCGCGCCACCACCAAGAAGCTCGTGCGTCTCTGTTCCCTCCGCATTCAGCCCTCTCCCCTCGCCCCTCCCGCTCGTGTGCGCCGTCCGCAGCAAGAAGCATAGACGCTGACTTGGCCTCCCTCGCCCGCAGCAACGCATCGAGGGCTACGAGGCGAGCGTCGGGACCCTCAATGCCGACCAGCAGCGTGCGATCCAGGGCAAGCCGGCGCTCGAGGCCGTCGCTCGCGAGCTCAACGAGCTGCTCGTCATCCTCAAGGTGCGTCCTCCTCTCGCAGCGCCTTTTACCCGACCTGCAGTTAACGCTCCACTGCACGTCCGCAGGCCGAGGAGGCGCAGGACGACGAGCGCAACAAGCGCGTCGCGGCGGTCGAGGAGAAGAAGCAGTCGCGCGCGATCGATGCCGCCGTCCAGGTCGCCAAAACCGAGTCGCAGCAGCACCTCTCGCTCCTCTTCCAGTTCCTCCACCTCCACGCCCTCTACCACCCGTCCGAGTCGGCCTTCGCCCCGCCCATCCTGCCGCCGGTCGTCGCCAACGCGACCGGCTCGGACGTCGCCGTCGTGCGCATGCTCTTCGACGCCTTCTCGAACGGCCCTCTCCTCGGCGCCGATGACGGCGCGCTCGAGCGCCTCGCCAAGATCTTCGACGCTCGCGACGAGGAGGTCCTCCCGGGCACCGGCGTCACGTACGGTCGCGTGCGCGAGCTCATCCACGGCATGACGGCGCCGCCCGAGGACGTTCGCGCCGCGCCCGAGTCGAACGACGCCGTCGCCAACGAGACGGTCGAGGACCTCGTCGCTCAGTCGAACGAGCCCGCCGGCAAGGCCGACTCGGTCGTCGCGCTCGTCGACGGCGCGACCGAGGCGGTCCACCCTCCGGTCCCGCAGTCGTCGGCGCCCGTTCAGCCCTCGTTCATCCAGCCGTCCGAGGTCGAGGTCAATAACGCGCCGCAGGACGTCGCGACGCCCCCCGCCGACGAGAAGGTGCAGCACTGGGCGCAGGACATCGCGCTCGAGGCGCAGGCTCCTCCCCCGAGCGGGCCGAGCACGCCCGCCCCGGACGCCAACTTCGGCCGCGACACGCCTGCGACCTCGGTCCCGACGACGCCGACCTCGATCGCTGCGCCGCCCATCGCGCCCAACGGCTTCGCGCACCTCGAGCAGCCCCAGCCGCAGGCGCACCAGCAGTCGCAGCCGACGCTCGACTGGGCCGCCGAGGACGACGGCGACGGCGGCCTGCCGCACCTCGACGAGCTCGCGCCGCCCGTCCCCGTCGTCAGCCTCCCCGCGCCGTCGTCGACCGTCGCTCAGCCGGGCACGCCCGCCGGCTCGTCGGACGGCTTCCAGCCCGCTCGTCAGCCTCGCCGCACGGGCAGCAGCCAGGGCGGTGCGCCTCGCGGCGGTCACCGCGGTGGCAGGGGCAGCTTCTACCGCGGCCGTGGACGTGGAGGACCCGGCGGTCCCGGCGGCGAGGGCCGCAGCGAGTCGTTCCAGCAGCGCGAGGGCGCGCCGCAGCACGAGGGCGGGCAGCCGCAGCAGGGCCGCGGCCCGAGGCCGCCTCGCTTCGAGCACCGCGGCGAGAGCGGCGCGGGCAACGGCGAGGGTAAGCCGCAGGGCGGCGGGCCGTTCAGGGGTAGGGGTCGCGGCGGTGGACGTGGGCGCGGCGGGCGCGGTGGGGCGAACGGCAACGGCGCGCCGCAGGGTGCAGGTGCTACCGCTACTGGGCAGTCAGTGCCTGCGCCTGCTGCGAGCACGTAGAGGCGGCGTCGTCCTCCTCGACCGCCCTCCCCGACTGGCCTCTCTTCCTCTCTTTCTCCCTTCCCTCTCTTCCTCGCTTCCCTCTCTCTCTCTACCTCTCTCTCTCTCTACCTCTCTCTCTCCCTCTTTGCCTACTCCGCCTTTCTTCGCCGTGTCGCACTGCAGTCTTCTCTCTCGCTCTCTCTCCCTCTCTTGCGTTCGCGCACCGCAACGTTGCCTCGGGCTTTTCTGGTCTAGCGTCGAGGCGAGCGAGACAGGAAGAGTTGCAGATCTAGCTCGCAGCTGCGAAGGATGCCGCCTGGACCCAACCTCGAGCCTCACTGCCGCACGAGCCCCTCCTTCTCACGCTCCTCCTGCTCGTCTACCTCGACGCCGGCGGCCTCCTCGAACGCGCCGAACTCTGTCGTCTTGCTCACGCGCGGCTTCTTCTTGTCCTTCTTGCGCACCTCGTCGCCTGCGTCCTTGCTCGAGGCCGTCGAGGCTGCGCGTGCGAGCCTGTCGGCGCGGCGAGAGGCTCGAGAGGCGCGAGAGAAGTGCGACTCGCGCATGCCCGACGTCGCGGTCGAGCGAGTCGAGCTCTGCCCGTCATCGACGTCGACGTACGACGGCGGCCGAGGGTAACCTGCGCAAGTCGGCATGAGCTCGGCGCAGAGAAACGGACGAGCGGGAGGAGAGGCAGGGGTGCCAGGAGCTCACCTGCGTTGGAGGGAGCGTCGAGGCCCCACCAGCCGCCGAGGTATTGCCTGTGAGGTGCTCTGCGTCAGCGAAATCTTGACGGAGAGAGCGGCGAGGAGGAGAGAGAGACGCACGCCGTGCCGCCCGGACCCTCACTCGCAACCGGTGTCACGCCCCACGATCCGCCGAACCACCTCCGTGCGCTCTCCTTCTCGTCGCCCTTGCCATCAACAGCCGCTCCAGCACCGACGAGCGTGACCTTGGTCTCCTCGTATGTCGGGTCGACCGGCACAGCGCGCGCCTTTTTGCTGCGACGAAAGGCGAACCGTGCGCCAGCGAGGGCGAGGGCGAGGAAGATGGTGCCGAAGACGGTCGAGAGCGAGACGATGAGCTCGGTCGCGGCCTTCATGTCGGTGCGAGCTGGCACAGGTCGGAGGCGAGCGAGCGCAGGCTGAAAGGGGGAGAGAGCGAGGCAACGAACGGAAGTCGGACCGGGCTCGAGGATGGTCAGGAGACGTTCCGCGGACTGTCCGCCGCACGGGCTGCTCGAGCGAGGGAAACGTCCGCACAGGAGGCAGCGCGATCGAGAGCACGCGGTGCGAGCGGTAGAAGGAGCTGGTCCTGCTCGACGCTCTGACCGCTCGAGGCTCGTCGAGACCGTGCTTCGAGGCTGCTCGCTCGACTGCACTGCACTGCGTCGTTGCTGCAGCGTGCGCTCAGGGGGAGGACCGTGCGACGCTCACTCGACTAGGCGCGACTCGGCCTCGCCCTCGCGCAGGCGGCTCACAACGTCGCTCGAGGGCTCTACAGGCCTAAGAGAGAGCAGGGCTGCGAGTTAGAATGAGAGCGAGCCCATGTCCACAAGCCAGTGCGTGCGCGAGAGCGGGCAATACAAAGGATCATTAGCGCGAATTTGTAATGCCGGGTCGGTTCGAACCCGACTCGGGTCGCGGACAGGTCGCAAAACGGTTGAAAGGGGGTCAGATTAGGCGCGATTTCCTATTCCGGATTAGCTTTGCTCGACCGGCCCGCCGACGACGATGGCGCCGCCCACAGCCCTTCGCGCGCCTTGCCTCGTTCAGGGCACACTCGATGAGGTCCAGGCAGCACGCTCGAGAGGAACAGGGCCGTCAGGAAGAGCGCGCGCTCGTCGCCTCTCGACCCAACTTGAGAAGGCCAAGGAACCGGTCCAGCTCGCGCTCTACAGGACTAACAGGGTCGGGAGAA
>Ga0308169_10004061_pt1 | contig 13851 bp, 14 predicted proteins | sample PhyBR1_2_FD_202139 | JGI IMG/M metagenome (GOLD analysis project Ga0308169, IMG submission 202139) | Phyllosphere microbial communities from UC Gill Tract Community Farm, Albany, California, United States - DLSLSB.R1 | ecosystem: Host-associated > Plants > Phyllosphere > Unclassified | place...
CGGTTGCAGATTTATACACGCTCCTTCGTCTTCGTCCTCGTCGAGAGCTACGGGTCGTGCGCCTTGACCCACGCGAGCAGTCTCGGTGAGCGCTCGAGCGCCGGGCGGAGCACCTTGTCGCACGACGGCGGGAGGACGCTCGCGATGCTCAAGAGGGCGTACAGGAGCGCGTCGAGGCGAGTCGGGGCGCTGCGTGCATACGGATCGTCAGCGAGAAGCGCGCGGGAGAGCAAGAGAGCCAGAAGCGAGGGAGCGGACGCACCTCGCGCCGCCGTACCACGCCTGCGGGTCCTCGTCTCCGAGCTTGACCTCGAGCGCCTCGATCGTCTCTCCCGCCTCGCGCTCGACCTCCTCGAGGTCGAGCACGGCCTGCTTGCCCGCCTTGCCGCCCCTCAGGCGCTTGATCTCGTCGATGCGGTCGGCGCGGTCGTTCCAGCTCAGGTAGCGGTGCGCGACGGCGGCGAGGACGGGGCGCTGCCGCGAGGGGACGACGGGCGGGACGAGCGAGGCGGGAGAGAGGTACAGGGCAGAGAGGACGGCGGGGAGGAGGGTCGAGAGGACGAGGGCGAGGAAGGCTTGCTGAGAGGGGTCGGAGGGCGGAGGGGCGTCGGCTGCTGCAGCGAGGGGCGTCAGCCTTTGCGCGAGAAGACGCAGAGCTCGATAGAGTGGGAGAGAGGACGCACCGCTGCCCTTCTTGCCCTTGGCCGGCGCACCCTGCGCTGCGACCCACCCGCTCACCTCGTCGCCGACGAGGAGGTCGCCCTCGGGCGTGTGCAGCGCAGGGAGCGTCCCTCCCGGCGCGCCCTCCCTGCCCGCCCAGTCCATCCAGCGCACGTCGGCCGCGCCCTCGGCGTCGTTGGTGAGCGTGAAGCGCGCAAAGGCCTGGGCGGCGCGGCACATCGGGTCGAGCGACTCGCGGTGGCCGGCGGGAGGGGGTCCGTAGGCCCAGATGGTCGGGCGCGAGGGTGGAGGGGTCGTGCCCTGCGGGGCGGGGACCTCATACAGCGGGAACTTGGCGTATAGGCGGGCGAGCGGCGCCGGGATGGACGAGGTCGAGGTCGAGGTTGCGGCGGTAGGCACTGCGTTGCGCGGTGTGCGGGTCAGCGTGGAGGCTCGTCGTGCTCGGAGTGGAGCTGGAGCTCACTGGCTGGCTGTGCTGTGCTGACGAGGAGAAAGAGGAGCTCGTCGGCGTCGTCGTCGTCGGTCGTCGGCGGAGACGAATCGACGTGTCTCGCCTTTCCTCGGCCCGGTGCGCTCTTGCTCGTGGACTCGATGCAATGGCTAGTGCGTGCTCGAGATGCAGGGAAGCGCGCTTGCAGGCCGACCACTCGAGCAAAGCTGGGCCACAAGTGCTTTCATCGACCGATCGCTGCTCCTTCATCTCACTGCCTCTCGCTTCCATCCCACCTCGCACGCGCTTCCGTCCAGTCCAGCAGCAGCAGCAGCAGCACTGCACAGGTGCGCCCGCTCACCCTTACACTCGCCCATCCCCACGCCCGCCCTCGCGCTTGCGCCTGCGAGCCACGACGCGTCCCGCTCTCGCCCAACGAGGCGCTCGACCGGCCACAGCAGCGCCCCGAGCACCACATGGCTGACCCTACCCACACTCCCACCACACAGCCAGCGATGGGCCTCTTCTCGCGCAAGAAGCAGCGCGAGCCGCCGCCTCCCTCCTCGCCTCCACCGCATCCGCATCCTCCGCCGGGACCTCGAGCCAGCACCTCGGCACCCGCCACCACCACCCTCGCCACCTCGTCCGCCTACCTCTCGTCGAGCCAGGCCAGCTCGTACGGCCGCAGCAGCACCAGCTACGACGACCGCCCCTCCCCCGCCGCCGACCCCGCCTACTCGCCCGAGCTCGCCTCGTCGTCCCACTCGCGCGTCTTCCGCGGCCATGCCGCCCGCACCGCCTCGTCGAGCACCCTGTCGCTCCCCTCTTTCGGCAACGGCCGCGACCCGGGCGCGCCGCGGCAACGGCAGGCGTCGGCGACGGCGACCGTCATGTCGTCCGTCGACGAGCACGACGCGCCAGCAGCGCACGCCGCGCAGGGCGGGAGCAAGTGGGCGAGCAAGTGGAAGTTTGGGCGCGGGAGCAAAGGGCGGCAGGGGAGCACGTCGAGCGCGGCGGGAGCGGACGGGTCCGGGTTGGGCATCGACGGCGGCGGCGACGGCGACAGCGGGTTCGTCGTGCGCTCGTTCCGCACCGTGTCGCGCGTTCAGGAGGACTGCGCACCATCGTCGTCGTCGTCGTCGGCGCAGCAGGCGCCGCCACCGCCGATGCCGCACTACGTCCCGCCGCTCTCGTACGCCCCGAAGCCCGCCGCGACGGCCGCCGCCCAGGAGCCGCAGCAGCTCGAGCTCGCCCCCGAGCCGCAAGAGTCGCTGCGCACCTCGATCGACTTCAACAACCCGCACAACAACCACTCGCGCCCGCCCTCGTCGTTCCATTACCCGCGCCGGCCCTCCCTCGCCACCCTCGGCGGCGGCAACCCCTCGTCGTCCTCGAGCGCGTGGGAGCGCGCGCCCTCACCGACCATGACGGCCGAGGCGTTCCGCTTCCGCTCGCGATCGACCCTCTCGCTCGCCTCGGTGACCGACCTCGCCCTGGGCGCGCCCGACTCGTCGGACCCCACCGCGCCGCGCGAGCGCCCGCGCTTCGAGCCGCAGCAGCGCCCCGCGAGTCGCGCCGGCGCGAGCGCGCGCCGCGGCTCGAGCTACTCGGAGCTCGGTGCGTCAACGTCGTCGGCGGGCTCGATCCTCGCGCCGCCGCGCCCGGCGTTCGTCGGCGTCGGGCAGCACAGCAACAGCTCGAACTCGTCGATCGGGTCGCGCGCTTCGTCGAGCGCGTCGCTAGGCAGGCAGGGCAGGGACGGCCTGCCGAGCCCGGGCTCAGGCTCGGGCGGCGGCGCGGCGGCGAGCGCGCCGTCGTCGCCGGGCGCGAGCCAGCTCGACGAGGCGAGGCGGCCCAGCATGGGCTACGACCGCCCGAGCATGAGCACGTCGACGTCGCTGTTCTCGATGGCGTCGTACTCGACCGCGCAGCAGCAGCAGCAGCCGTCGTGGCAGTCGCGCTCGGGCACCTCGACGCCCGTCCGCCCTTCGACCCGCCACGCCTCGCCCGCAGCCTCCCCGACCACCTCGACCGCCCCGACGCCTCTCACGTACGAGCGCGAGCGCCGCCCGGCCCCGCCGCAGCGCATGTCGACCGACGACTCGGAGCTCCGCCTCATCGCCGCGTACGGCGACATGCTCAACTCGAGCCCGCCCGCCGCCTCGCCGCTCGAGCTCTCGCCCGAGCTCTCGCCCGAGCCCGCGCGCCGCCTGCCGTACGCCACGCCGCGCAAGGTCAGCGACGGCCCGCGCTCGAGCACCACGCCCGCCGTCGCCGTCCAGCCGCCGACGCCGCAGAGCGTGCCGGGCTTCTCGTCGTCGAGTCCGCCGCCGCCGCCGTCGAGCGCCCGCCGAGCATCGACGCTCGTCCCGCGCCCGCAGCGCTCGTCGTCCCTCTTCAACGAGTCGGCCCAGGCCGCGCTCGCCGCCATGGGCGTCGGCGCCGCTCCCGCCCCTGCGCCCGCTCGCGCTTCCGCCGCCGTGCGGGCGCAGCGCGCAAAGGGCAAGAACGCAGTGTACCCCTCGAGGGGCGGCGCGGGCGGGTGGGCGAGCGATTCGAGCGAGGGCGACGACGACGACGAGGAGCGCCTGTCGAGCTCGTCGGACGAGGACGACGAGGGCGCGCGCGGGTCGTCGAGCGACGACGAGGTGCCGCTTGCGCAGATCCGCAGCCGCAGCCAGGTCGACCTGTCGCTCCCGCCCTCGGCGTCGGCGTCGGTACGGCCGAGCGTCGACGGCGGCGCTCGGGCCCCGCCGCCGGCGCTGCCGAGCCGCGACGCGCGCGACGTGTACCGCAGGCCGAGCAGCGAGCTCGAGGTCCTGCGGGACCAGCACTCGCCGCCGATCGCGGGCTCGTTCGGCGGCGCGCGCGAAAAGGCGCACCACCAGGCCCAGCAGGCCCAGCAGCAGCAGCAGCTCGGCATGGGCGCGCCGCTCGCGCGCCGCGGCTCGAACCGCCGCAGCCTGTCGACGCTCAGCTTCTCGACGTCGATGACGGCGTCGCAGCAGGCGACGGCGGTCGCGGCGGCGTCGGCGAGTGCGGGCGTCCCCGGCGCGGTCGCGACGGCGCCGCCCTCGCCGGCGAGGAGCGGCGCAGCGGCGACGCGCGGCATCCTGCGCCCGGCGTACGGCGCGAGGTCCGTCTCGAACCCAGCGTCGCCGACCGTGCAGGCGTTCCAGTCGTCGACGGCGTCGTCGTCGATGAGCGTCCCGCCCGTCCCGGCGCTGCAGGGTCCGGCGGCACTCCCGCCCGTCGCCTCGCCGCTCTTTGCGTCGGTCACGGCGCGCGACCGCTCGTCGGCGTCGGCGTCGGCATCGTCCGGGTCCGGCTCGGCGTCGACGTCGTCGGTGCCCATCACGCCCAAGGACTCGCCCTCGGCGTCGCACCTCGGCTTCCCGGCCTCGTCCCTCCACCAGCAGCAGCAGCTCGGCGACTCGACGAGCGGCGCGAGCGCGCTCGGCAAGCCCTCGGTCAAGTTTGACCCGGTCGCGTCGCAGACGGACGCCGCAGGGTGGAACCGCGGTCGGCGCCTCAGCGCCATCACGAGCTCGGCGGCGAGCGCGCTCGGCGTTCCTCTCCCGCCTTCGCAGCAGCAGCAGCAGCCGTCGCTCGCGCACCGTGCGACGCCGAGCATGCCGCACCTCGGCGCCGGGTACGCCGCCTCCTCGGCTCGCGGCGCGTCGCAGCAGCAGCAGCAGCGCCTCGACCCTCGCAGCTCCGCCCTCGCCTCGGCCCGCTCCAGCATGTCCACCGCCGCCGCCGCGCCGCACACGCGCGCGAGTTCGACCGCGTCGGCGTCAAACGGCCCGTCGACGGCCTCATCGTCCATTACGGCCGTCGACGACGGCGTGTACGACCGCATGAAGGCGCGGCACAAGGCCGAGGCGCTCGACGCGCTGCGGATCGGGCGCGACCTGAACCACCCGAGCGGGCGGGTGCCCGAGCGCGGCGCGGCGGTCGGCGGCGGCGAGAGCAGCGACGAGGACGAGCCGCTCGCCAACTTGCCGACCAAGGGGAGCGTGCTCGGTGGGGCGGGAGGGAGCGTCATGGGCGGAGGGGGAGCGGGCAGCATGATGGGCGGGATGCACCCGCAGATGGCCATGGGCATGGGCGGGGCCTTCTCGCCGCTCGCCGTCGCGCCGCCGGGCGTCGACCCTTACCTCTGTGCGTCCCTCCTTCTCTATCTTCTTCTTCTCTTCGCGCTCGCGGTGCACTTGCTGACCCGCCGACGCCCGCTCGCAGACGCCTCGCTCCCGCTCGACCAGAAGATGTCGCTGCACCAGCGCGCGGCCCAGATGATGCAGATGATGCACCAGGCGTCGCTCCAGGCTCGCGCCGAGAGCGTCGTCGCCGGCAGCATGCTCGGCGGGCACGACGGCGCGTCGTCGAACCAGTCGTTCCGCGGCGGGCTTGGCGGCGGCGGCGGCGGCATGGGCCACGGCTCGAGCATGAGCCTCGGCTCCTTCGACCAGTTCGCTCAAGGCGGCGCAGGGTACGGCCAGGGCCACGGCGGGCACCACCAGCACTCGTCGAGCATGCAGCTGCCGCCGTTCGCGCCGTCGTTCGCCATGTCGCAGCCGTTCTTCCACCCGGCCCAGTATTCGCAGGCGCCGTCGCTGTACGGCATGCCCGCCTACGCCGGCTCTGCGCTCGGCTTCTCGACGGGCCCGCCGATGAGCGCGTACGGCGGCGGCGGCGCACCGCAGTCGGTCATGGGCCACCCGGCGTCGACGGGCCAGTTGCGCTCGAGCGGCGGGCGCGGCGGGGCGAGGGCGGCCTCGACGATGGGCACGGGGCCGAGGCGGCCCTGAGCACGGCGACGCGTCGTGCATGGACACTCTCTTCTCGCCCTCGCCTGCGCCTCGACAGACACTGCACCTCGGTTGTTACAGCGCTTCGTCCCCTCTTCTCTCTCTCGCCTCCGTGTAGATGCACATCTATTCTTAATCCTCGCACTCCCTCCCTTTTGTCGGTCAGCATGCATCTCGTCGTTTCGCCCTCTCTCTGTACTGTGTCGAGCGCGAGGTTGCGAGGCGAGCCTGTCGTTCGTCGGTGAGCGCGAGCACCACCACTCTCGCTTCCCCCGCGCTCCTCTTCTCTCCCACCTCGACGAGATGAAGCTGTGCACCGCTTGCTGCGCTACTCTCGACGGCTCGACTACCGTCCCCTCGCACTCGGAGAAGCCCGACCCGCCGCCCGTCTCGTTCGCCTGCGGCCACTCGGTGTGCGGGAGGTGCGTGAGGAGACACAGACGGCTAGCTCAGGTGCGTTCGCTCTCGCCAGCTCACACAGATACACTCCAGTACTGACTTCCAGTGCCGCAGGCCTGCGTCCTGTGCGAGACGGCCAACGACGTCCTCCTCGGCACCTCCACCTCGGCTCCCTCTTCCTCCTCTGCATCGGCCGCCACCCCTCGTGCTCCAAGCCCGCCTCGCTACGACGCCGAGAAGGACGAGGGCGACTTTGTGCTCGGCGGCGATTCGGACGACGAGGACGCGGCGGCGAGGACGGGCGCTTCCCCACCACCGCCACCTCTCGAGGCGGACGGCGAGGAGCTCGGCGAGACGGGCGAGGGGCTCGAGGCGCCGCCGGCGTATGAGGCGGGAGGTGTCGAGCTAGGTGACGCGGACGGCAAGGGCGGGAGGGAGCAGTGCGCGCTGCACCACGTCCGCCCGCAGGACACGCTCGTCGGCCTCGCGTTCGAGTACGGCGTCGAGGTGCGTCCCTCTCATTCCTCTTGCCGTCTCGGCATGTCCCTCGAGGCCAGCTCTACCGGCACAGTGCGCATGCTGACGCCGCCTTCTTGCTGCTTTCGCAGGGCCACGTCCTGTGCCAGCTCAACAAGCTCCCGCTCTCGACCCTCTCGACCACGCCGCACCTCCTCCACACCAAGCCCTTCCTCATTCTCCCTCCGACCGCCCGCCGCCCCTCCTCCTCCGCCGAGCCGATCCTCCCCGCCCCGCTCGAGCGCAAACGCCTCGTCGTGCGCCGCTTCCAGGTCGCGACCAAGTGCGCCGACTGGGCGACCGCGCGCGCGTACGTCGACGCCGTCTGGCACGAGCGCGAGCAGGAGGCGCGCTTCGTCGCCGAGAACCGGCGCGCTCGCGGCGAGGCCGCCGCCGTAGGCGAAGACGAGCCTCTCGAGGTGCGCGAGGGCGGCGAGCTCGAGGAGGCGGTCAGGGCGTATGAGGCGGACGAGCGGTGGGAGCGCGAGCAGCGCAACGTCAAGGGCAAGGGGGTGCTCGTGCATGGCGCGGGAGGGGCCGCGGGGGCCGGTGCCCGAGCGTCGGGGCGAGGTTGGGGCTGGCGGAGCTGAGCGAGGAGGAAGAAGAGGGTCCGGTCTCGTCCTTTTGTTGTCGGTATCGCTCGCACTCGCAGTTCATGTCTTTCCGCTCCTCTTCGCCGTGTCGCGCAGCTGGAAAGTCTGGCGCGTGGAGCGATGCTGCAGCTTGAGCGAGCGCGAGCGACCCGAGGAGCACGAGCGAGCGGCCTCGCTGTGGAGGATCTTCGCAGCACTCTCTCGGGCTGTACAGATAGCTCAGCAGGTCGTCCGATGCAGCCCTCGCTACACAGAGAGGCTGGCGAGCTCGTGGTGATGTCGACGGGTCGAGGGGGAGATGAAGATGCGGCTGGCCTCCTCGCTCTCCTCCCACTACAGCCAAGCACCAGGATGGTGCGTCCACTGCTCTGCAAGCTCTGTATCACACGCCCAAGCTGACCCATCCGCCCCCGCAGGCTACCCAGATCGCGACCACCGGCGAGCGCGAGTCCACGAAGCTCGAGCGCCTCGGTCCGTCGACACCCCTCCTGCGGACCTGCCTGGAGCCGTGTGGACATCAGCTGACCCACCATGTCCTCCTGCAACAGGCGCGCACTCGCACATCCGCGGCCTCGGACTCGACCCCACCACCCTCGAGCCGAGGGGCAATTCGCAGGGCATGGTCGGCCAGGCCAAGGCGCGCAAGGCGGCCGGCGTCATCCTCAAGATGGTCAACGACGGGCGCATCGCGGGACGGGCCGTCCTCATGGCTGGGCCGCCGTCGTCGGGCAAGACTGCCATCGCCATGGGTGCGTCGCTCTCTCCTCCTCTCGCCCTCGAGCTGCCGCGCAGATCTGTAGCGACCGAGTACGTTGAGCGGTCCGGGAAGGGATCACGCAAGCTGACGCAAGTCCCGCTCTCCTTCCTCTCGCAGGCATGGCCCAGTCGCTCGGGTCGGACGTCCCGTTCACCATGATCTCTGCGTCCGAGATCTTCTCGCTCGAGATGTCCAAGACCGAGGCGTTGACGCAGGCGTTCCGTCGGAGCATCGGCGTGCGCATCAAGGAGGAGTCCGAGATCATCGAGGGCGAGGTCGTCGAGATCCAGATTGACCGGAGCTTGACCGGCGTGCGTCCCTCTCTCTCTCTCTCTCCCTCTCTCTCGACGGCGTCGACACAAGGTGCGGCTCGAGAAGCTGACGTGCTCGACGTGCATGCGCGCAGGCGTCCAAGACGGGCAAGATCACGATGAAGACGACCGACATGGAGACGGTGTACGACCTCGGCAACAAGATGATTGACGCGCTCAGCAAGGAGAAGGTCATCGCCGGCGACGTCATCGTCATCGACAAGAGCACGGGCAAGATCTCCAAGCTGGGCCGGTCGTTCACGCGCGCGAGGGACTACGACGCGATGGGTGCCGACGTGCGTCGAGCTCTCTCTCTCTCTCTCCTCCTCGCGCTCGAGCTATTGTCTCCCTGCAGCCGTGCTGACCCCAAATCCTTGCACGCCCGCAGACCAAGTTCGTGCAGTGCCCCGAGGGCGAGCTGCAGGTGCGCAAGGAGGTCGTGCACACCGTGTCGCTGCACGAGATCGACGTGATCAACTCGAGGACGCAGGGCTTCCTCGCCCTCTTTGCCGGTGCGTCGCGCCTCTCTCTCCTTGCCCTGCACTGCTCACTCTCGAGGAGCGTCGAGCTGAGGATGAGTTCGCGTCGCAGGCGACACGGGCGAGATCAAGTCAGAGCTGCGCGACCAGATCAACGCCAAGGTCAGCGACTGGCGCGAGGAGGGCAAGGCCGAGATCGTGCCCGGCGTCCTCTTCATCGACGAGGTGCGTCCCCTCCTCCCCCTGTACGAGCGAGAGAGCCGCCGTCGCTGACCCAGCCGCTCTCGCCCGCAGGTCCACATGCTCGACATCGAGTGCTTCTCGTTCCTCAACCGCGCGCTCGAGACCGAGCTCGCGCCCATCGTCATCATGGCGTCGAACCGCGGCATGACGCGGATACGCGGCACCAAGTACAAGTCGCCGCACGGGATCCCGATCGACCTGCTCGACCGCGCCTTGATCATCTCGACGGCGGCGTACCAGGCCGAGGACATCCGCGAGATCTTGACCATCCGGTGCGTCGTCGCTCTCTCTCTCTCCCTCTCGCTTTCGTCGTGCTCGTCGGGGAGGCGCTGACGAGGTGGTGCCCGAGTCTGCAGCGCGCAGGAGGAGGACGTCTCGCTCGCCCCGGCGGCGCTCGAGATCCTCACTAAGATCGGCTCCGAGACCTCTCTCCGTGCGTCCTCCTCTCCCTCCCCTCTCTCTCTCCCTGAGCGCGCACTGACTCGAGGCACCGCGCCCGCAGGCTATGTCATCCAGCTCATCACGCTCTCGAGCCTGGTCGCGCGCCGGCGAAAGGCCGCGCAGGTCGACGTGCCCGACGTGCGCCGGGTCTACACGCTGTGCGTTCCCGCTCTTTCCCCTCTCTGCGTCCTCTCGAGCCCCCTGAGCGCAACACTGACGCGCTGCACCGACGCACGCAGGTTCCTCGACGAGAAGCGCAGCGTCCAGTTCCTGCGCGAGCAGAACTCGCTCCTGATCGGCGAGGACGGGCAGCAGACGATGGACGTCATGGACATGGCGGCGTAAGCTCGGCGGGTGTGTGTGTAGCTGTCGGCTAGAGCTGGAACTGAGCAGTGTGCATGAAGGCCTTCTCGACGAGGTCGAGGCGAGGAGGAGAGCGGCGAGTGAGCGAGCGGCAGCAGCTCGGCGAACACGGCCGCTTGCCCGTGAGCGGAGCTAGATCAGTGCAGTGTGCGCATAGCAAGTAATAGACCGGCCAGAGCGCGAGGAGGCGAGGCTGAGCGGGAGAGCTTCGTCGGGGGAGACGACGAGCAAGGCGCGAGAGCTCGCTTCCTCTGGTCCTCCTTCGCAGTTCACCCGCCAAGTGCGTACGGCCCTCGAGGTGCTCGCCAAGCATACACAGCTGACCTTTGCCCTCCCCCGCCCTTCGCCCACCCCCTCGCCGTCGCCCTGCGCCTCGCCTCGCCCGCAAAACCTCGCCGCCTCCTCCTCTGTCCCCCTCGACCCTCGCCTCGCCCTCGTACCCGCCCCTGTGCCGCTCTGATCGACTGAGCAGGCTTCGCCATGGTTCAGCGCGTTACCCTCCGGACTCGCAAGAGCTACTCGACCAAGTCGAACGGCAAGCGCATCGTCAAGACCCCGGGTCGGTCGCCCTCTCCTCCTCCCTCGCCCCTCGAGACGGTCGCGCTCGGTCGCGCAGGCGGTGGAATGGTCAGCAGGGCGGGAGCGCGCGAGCAGGGAGGCGCAGGGCCGAGGAGTTGCCGGCGGCGAGAGCGTGCGGAAGACGTTCTCGCTGTGGCCGCTCGCGCAGGGGCTCGCCGGCGCAGGACGGCGCGCTCGGTGTGAGCCGCAAGGCGCAGGCAGGCGTGCACGAGCGGGCGCAAGCCGAGGTGCTGCCCGTTCGAGGCGGGCGCGAGCGAGCGCGGGACTGGGCGGACGAGGCAGTGCTCCCACCCGAGCGTGCAGGAGCAGCCGTGCTGACGTTGCTGTGCGACCCGCAGGCGGCAAGCTCCGTTACCTCACGGTCAAGAAGACGGCGGCGGCGCCCAAGTGCGGTGACTGCCACATCGCCCTCCCCGGTGTGCGTCCTCTCCGTCCCTCCTCCTCGCCGTGCACCCGCCTCTCGACGCTGTGCTGACTCTTCCCCTGCCACAGGTCCCGGCTCTCCGCCCGCGCGAGTACGCCCAGATCTCGAAGAGGCAGAAGACGGTCCAGCGCGCGTACGGTGGCTCGCGCTGCGCGACCTGCGTCCGCGACCGCATCGTCCGCGCGTTCCTGGTCGAGGAGGCCAAGATCGTCAAGCGCGTGCGTCCCAGCTCTCCCTCTCCCTCTCTCGAGCGAGCGAGTCCACGACGGTCGGGAGCTGACACGGCCATGTGGGGCTTCTTGCTCTTGCTCTCTCGAACGCCCGCAGGTCATTGCCCAGCAGACCAAGGGCGGCAAGAAGTAAACGGCTTCCTTGCTTCCGTCGCTGTTGTTAGGGTCTCTGCGTGCAATCCACGCGTTGGCTGGTTGAACCCCACTCGCGAGCTGTGCGAGAGCCGAGAGCGCGCGAGAGAGCGAGCTTGGACTTGGGAGGCGAGCCGGCGGGACTTGGCCGTGAGCGCGCGCGAGACGAGTGAGGCGCTCGCCCGAGAGAGCCGCCGTCCGCCCGCTTCCCTCACGCTACCATGGCTGACGCTGCAAGCACACCTGCTGTGCCGCTCGACGAGGTCGCCAAGCTGCACCTCGACAAGGCGGCCGCTCAGCCGGCCGCAGAGCAGGGCGACGAGGCGGCCGACGCACCCGACGACGACGATGACGGCGACGACGACGCAGAGGTCGCTGGTGCTCCTGCAGGTGCGTCCCTCTCCCTATCTGCACACCCTACTGCCCCCCGCTGACGCACTCGCCCGCCCGCAGACAAGAAGAAGAGCGAGTCGCACCTCTCGCCCGACCTCGGCAGCTCAAGTGGGGGCTGACCTCCTTCCTCCCGCTCCTCCTCGTTGCTTGCGCCGTCCCGCAGAGAAGAAGAAGCCCAAGAAGAAGAGCAAGAAGGCGGCCGTCAAGCAGACCGAGCCGCCGACCGTGCCCGTGTCGCGCTTCTTTAAGGACGGCACCTACCCGGTCGGCGAGCTGCACGACTACGTCGGCAAGTGCGTCGCCCGTTCTCCCTCTCTCGTCTCCGAGTTCATGGGCACCGCACTGACTCGGTCCTCACGAAACAGCAACTCGTGGCGGACCACCTCGGAGGAGATGCGGCACAAGGACCGCCTCATGCTCGACGAGCCGTCCGACTCTGCGTTCAACTACAACGCCGTGCGGCGCGCCGCCGAGGTGCACCGCCAAGTGCGGCAGTACGCGCGCACGCACATCCAGCCGGGCATGGGCATGACCGAGATTGCCGACATGATCGAGAACGGCACGAGGGCGCTCGTCGAGGAGAACGGCATGCAGGCTGGAATCGGGTTCCCGACGGGCTTGAGCAGGAACCACTGCGCGGCGCACTACACGCCGAATGCGGGCGACACGATCGGTGCGTCCTCCTCTCCCTCGCTCTGCGTCTGGGTCGTCGAGCAGCGAGTTTGAGAAGGCCGACTGACCCTCCTCCCACTTGCGCGCTCGCAGTGCTGCAGAAGGAGGACGTCCTCAAGGTCGACTTTGGCGTGCACGTCAACGGGCGCATCGTCGACTCGGCCTTCACGCTCAACTGGGAGCCGACGTACGACGCGCTCCTCGCCGCCGTCAAGGACGCGACCGAGACGGGCGTGCGCGAGGCCGGCATCGACGTGCGCATGGGCGACATCGGCAGGGCGATCCAGGAGGTCATGGAGTCGTACGAGGTCGAGGTCGAGGGCAAGACGAAGCAGGGTGCGCTCGCTCCCCTTCCTCTCCTTTTCCTCCCTGCACGGCGGCGGCACCTCGCTGACTCTCTCTCTCTCTCTCTCTCTCGCACGCGCTCGCAGTCAAGTCGATCCGCAACCTGACGGGCCACTCGATCAACCCGTTCGTCATCCACGGCGGCAAGTCGGTCCCGATCGTCGCGCCGTACGACGACGACCCGGACAACGACCAGAAGATGGAGGAGGGCGAGTACTTTGCGATCGAGACGTTCGGCTCAACCGGCGACGGCTACGTGCGCAATGCGGTGCGTCTCTCTCTCTCTCTCTCTCTCTCCCTCGGCGCGCTCTCGAAGGGGCTCGAGCGCTGACCTCGGGCTCACGCTCGCTCGCAGGACAACTGCTCGCACTACGCGCGCATGGACGGCGTCAAGGCGCCCTTGCGGTTCGACTCGGCCAAGAAGCTCCTCGGCGTCATCGACAAGCAGTTCGGCACGCTCCCCTGGTGCAAGCGGTACCTCGACCGTCTCGGCGAGAAGAACTATGCCGTCGGCGTGCGTCCACCTTTCTCTCTCTCTCGTTCTCCCTCGCCGAGAACGAGTCGCTGATGCTCGTTCTCGACGTTCGCAGCTGCGAGAGCTCGTCCAGACCGGCATCGTGCAGGACTACCCGCCGCTCGTTGACACGGCCGGGCCTGGCTGCCAGACGGCACAGTACGTGCGTCCCTTCTTTCCTCGCCTCCTCTCTCTTGCGCTCGAGCCTCCCCTCACCGAGCTCTCCCTCTCGCAGGAGCACACGATCATCCTGCGCCCGAACTGCAAAGAGATCGTCACGCGCGGCGACGACTACTGAGCCTCGCGCTCGGACCTGTAGCATCCTCCCCCTCCCTCCTCCCTCCTCTCTCATCCTTCCATCGAGACAGAGTACTCGTCGCACACGCAATGTCTATTCGTCGCATCCTAGTCGATCTGCTTCTACTCGAGAGAGAGCGGCCCTACTTTGGCCGCTTGACCATCTCGGACCTCCCTCCGCTCCACGCTGCGACTCGCAGCGCCGCGACGAGCGACACCTGCGAGTCCTCGGTCCCGACAA
>Ga0308169_10004064_pt1 | contig 13842 bp, 16 predicted proteins | sample PhyBR1_2_FD_202139 | JGI IMG/M metagenome (GOLD analysis project Ga0308169, IMG submission 202139) | Phyllosphere microbial communities from UC Gill Tract Community Farm, Albany, California, United States - DLSLSB.R1 | ecosystem: Host-associated > Plants > Phyllosphere > Unclassified | place...
CGCGGCGGTGTTGATGAGGTTCACTACCGTGCGCAGGGCCACCTCAGTGTCAGGGGCGAAAACCATGTTGACTCCTTACAGTGCGAAAGCGTACTGTCATGACCATTACCCCACTTTACTCCTGACAGGAGGCGACGGTGCCTGCCGCCACGAACCACACACACCCCCAAGCGCCCATCAGGCGGCCCGGCTTCCTTGCCTCCGGGCTTGGCATCGCACTCTTTTCCTCTGCGGTTTTCGGCCTGTCAGGGTCCTTCGCCAAGGCGCTCCTTGAAACCGGTTGGTCTCCCGGGGCAGCAGTTACCGCGCGCTTGACGGGCGCCGCGCTGATCCTTGCCCTGCCGGCGGTGTCCGCGCTCAAGGGCCGCTGGCACCAGCTGCGGGACAACTGGCTCACCATAGTGCTGTTCGGGCTGATTGGCGTGGCGGCCTGCCAGCTGTTCTACTTCAACGCCGTGGCGCGGCTGTCCGTCGGGGTTGCGCTGCTGCTCGAATACCTTGCCCCGGTGATCATCGTCCTGTGGCTCTGGGCGGCAAGCCGGCGGCGCCCCCGGGTGCTGACCGCCGGCGGGACGCTGCTGTCCCTGGCCGGACTGGTGCTGGTCCTCGACCTCACCGGCGCCGTCAAGGTTGACCTGGCAGGCGTCCTGTGGGGCATGGCCGCCGCTGTCTGCCTGGCCATCTACTTCTTCATCACCGCCAAGGAAAACGACACCCTGCCGCCCATCGTCCTGGCCTCGGGCGGACTCCTGGTGGGGGCGGCGGCGATGTGGCTGGCCGGTGCCGCGGGCGTGTTCCCCATGGCATTCAGCACGGCGGACACCCGCCTGGGCCCGTGGACCATGCCATGGTGGGGGCCGCTGGCGGGGCTGGTGGTGCTCGCCACCGTACTGGCGTACACCTCGGGCATCATGGCTGCCCGGGCCCTGGGCTCCAAGGTGGCATCCTTCGTGTCGCTGACCGAAGTGCTGTTCGCCGTCGTCTGGGCGTGGCTGCTGCTGGGGGAGCTCCCGGGCGCCATCCAACTGCTGGGCGGCGTGCTGATCGTCGGCGGCGTCATCCTGGTGCGGCTCGACGAGCTCCGCGCCCCGGGCGCGGCGACGGTGGGGGGTGCGCCCGGGGCTCCCGTGCCGGCGTCCCCCCTGGAGCACGCGAACGACGTCGAGCCCGTGCCTTAGGGCGCGCCGCCCCCGTCAGCGGAACCCACGCCTTAAAAGACGACGGCCCGGGCACCTTCGGTGCCCGGGCCGTCCGGCGGCATGTCCTGCCGCGAAGGCATTAGCCGTTCGAGGCCTGGCTCTGCTGCTCGGCGTTGCGCTTGGCCTGGTTGCCGGCGTCCTTCAGTGCCTCGGCAACCTTGGTCAGCATGGTGACGTGCTGGCCGTCCCATTCGCCCTTGAACTTGTCCGCGTCCGGGCCCTTCCAGTCGGTCCCGTGCAGAAGCTTGGTAAGTGTGGATTTCTGCGTCTCGATCTCGGACGCCCCTGCCTGAAGCTTGCTGCCGAGCTGGCGAAGCTGCTCAACGTCTGCACCCCAAATAGCCATCAGTTTCTCCTTGTTAGAACGTGGATCCGATCCAGGTCGGCATCCCCAGCGGCCCCCCGGCTCATCCGGAAGATCCATTGCCTAAAACCTACCCCGGCCCGTAAAACGGTGTCGATGGGCAGCCCTGCCCATGCAGGCCTCCCCATGACGCCGTGTGGAGGACCTTGAAAAAAGGGTCGATCCCAGGCGTTCGAAGAGCCTAGCATGGCGGTATGTGCCGGAATATCCGAACCCTTCACAACTTCGAACCGCATGCCACGTCGGAGGAAGTCCATGCCGCCGCGTTGCAGTATGTCCGCAAAATCAGTGGCAGCACCAAACCGTCCAAGGCCAATGAGGAAGCCTTTGACGATGCGGTGCACGAGATTGCGCACATCACGCAGCACCTGCTCGACGCCCTCGTGACGCAGGCGCCGCCCAAGGACCGCGAGGCCGAAGCGGCCAAGGCCAGGGCGCGCGCCTCAGTGCGGTACGGCACCGCCTGAGCTCAGGGCCGCGGTTTGCCGAAGCTGCGCAACCGCAGCGAGTTGGCAACCACCAGGACGGAGCTGGCGGCCATCGCGGCCCCGGCAATCATCGGGTTGAGCAGGCCAAATGCGGCCACCGGGATGCCCACCGCGTTATAGAAGAATGCCCAGAACAGGTTGGTCTTGATGGTGGCCAGGGTCTTCCGGGACAGTTCAATGGCCTGCGCCACCTGGGCCAGGTCGCTGCCCATGACGGTCAGGTCCGCGGCTTCGATGGCGACGTCGGTTCCGGACCCCATGGCAATCCCCAGATCCGCCTGGGCCAGGGCTGCGGCATCATTCACGCCGTCACCGGCCATGGCCACCGTGGCACCGCCGGCCTGGAGCCTGCGCACGGCTTCGACTTTCCCTTCGGGCAGGACGCCGGCGTAGACATCGTCCGGGGCAATTCCGACGGCGGCAGCCACCTGGGCGGCGACGGCGGCGTTGTCCCCGGTCAGCAGGATGGGCCGCAGGCCCAGTTCCTTCAACCGTCCGACGGCGGCCGCGGATCCTTCCTTGACGGTGTCCCGCAGGCTGATGATTCCGGCCGGCGTGCCGTCCACCGCGACGCAGATGGCCGTGGCGCCCGACTCCTCGGCGGCCGCCAGCTCGGCCTGCTGGCCGGCGTCCAGGAGGATTCCTTTCTGGCTGAGCCAGCCGCCGCGCCCCGCCATCACGGACCGGCCCTCCACGGTTCCGGATACTCCGCCGCCCGGGGCGGAACTGAACCCCCGCACGGACGGCAGGCCGCCGTCGTCGTCCCTTGTGCCCGCAGGATCTGCGGCAGAAGCCGCTGCCGAGGCTATGGCGCGGGCCACCGGATGCTCCGAGGCGGCCTCGAGGGCGCCGGCCAGCCGGAGGAGTTCGTGCCGGCTGATCCCGGGGAATGCCAGGACAGAGTCCACGGCCAACGCGCCGGTGGTGACGGTTCCGGTCTTGTCCAGCAGGATGGTGTCCACGGTGCGGGTATCCTCCAGCACCTGCGGGCCCCTGATCAGCAGGCCCAGCTGCGCTCCGCGGCCGCTGCCTGTCAGGAGGCCCACCGGGGTGGCCAGGCCCAGGGCGCACGGGCAGGCAATCACCAGCACGGCGACGGCGGCAGTGAACGCCTGCCGAAGGTGGCCGCCGTCCACATCCGGACCGGCGAGCAGGAGCCACAGCACGAACGTGAGGACGGCCACGGCAAGGACCACCGGAACGAAGACGGCACTGATGCGGTCGGCGAGGCGCGCGATCGGTGCCTTGCCGGTCTGGGCCTGGGATACCAGGCGGGCCATCTGGGCCAGGGTGGTCTGGGACCCCACCCGGGTTGCCCGGACCAGGAGGCGGCCGGACGTGTTGATGGTGGCACCTGTCACGCGGCTGTCCGGGGCCACCTCAACGGGGACGGACTCGCCCGTGACCAGCGAGGTATCCACGGCGGAGTCGCCGTCGATCACTACGCCGTCGGTGGCGATCTTCTCGCCCGGGCGGACCACCATGACGTCGCCCACCTGAAGTTGGTCCGCGGGGATCTGCTGTTCGCGGCCGCCGCGCAGGACCGTGGCGTCCTTGGCGCCCAGGTTCAGCAGGGACTGGAGTGCGTCCCCGGCCTTGTGCTTGGCGTTCGCCTCCAGGTAGCGGCCAAGGAGCAGGAAGGTGGTGACCACGGAAGCCACCTCGAAGTACAGGCCGCCGGACATGCCCTCCATGCCCGGGTGCGCCGTCATGCCGGGCTCGGCCAGCAGCTGCCAGGCCGAGAAAAGGTAGGCGGCAGCTACGCCCAGCGACACCAGGGTGTCCATGGTGGATGCCAGGTGCCTGGCGTTCACTGCAGCCGCCCGGTGGAAGGGCCACGCCGCCCAAGTGACCACGGGAAGCGACAGTATGGCCGCGGCCCAGCCCCAGTTGGGGAACTGGAACGCGGGCACCATGCTCACCAGGAAGACGGGAACGGTCAGGACGGCGGCGAGGATGAGGCGTGGCCGAAGCTGGGCGGCGGCGTGCTCGACGTCGGGTTCCGCCGCTCGCGGCGCGCGGACGCTCGCCGTGTAGCCTGCGGCGTTGACCGTGTCCACCAGCTGCTCGTCCGTGATGCCGGCCGGGACCGTGACGTAGGCCTGCTCCAAGGGGAGGTTGACCGTGGCTGCCACGCCGTCGAGCTTGCCAAGTTTCTTTTCCACCCGGTTGACGCAGGAGGCGCAGGTCATCCCCTGGATGTCCAGTTCCACCACGCGGGTGCCGGGCGGATGCAGCAGTTCTTGGTGGCTCATGTCAGCTTTCCGGTACGGGAGGGTTTTCAGGCTTCGTTGGCGACCATCAGGTAGCCGGCCTCGGCCACGGCTTCCCCGAGGTCCTGCGGGGAGAGGTTGCCGCTGGACGTGATGGTCACGGTGGAGATGCCGCCGGCGTTGAGGTCCACCTTCACGGCTTCGACGCCGGCCAGGGCCTCGATTTCCTCGGTGACTGCGGATACGCAGTGGCCGCAGGTCATGCCCGAGACACTGATGGTGGTGGTGGCGGGGGAGGTGGTGCTCATGGCGTGCTCCTTCTTTCTGCCCGGCGGTGGCCGGCGCGGGGTTTCTGTTGTCAGCGCAGCAGGCGGCCGATGGCGTCGGCGGCTTCCTTCACCTTGGCATCGATCGCCTCGGCGCGCGCGGCGGGGTCCGGTTCGGAGGCCGCACCCACGACGCAGTGGCCGATGTGCTCCTCGACCAGGCCCAGGCTGACGGCATGCAGGGCCTTGGTGACGGCGGAAACCTGGGTCAGGATGTCGATGCAGTACTTGTCCTCATCCACCATGCGGGCGATGCCGCGCACTTGGCCCTCGATGCGCTTCAGCCGCCGCAGGTAGGCGTCCTTGTTGCCTGTGTACCCGTGCTGGGGGGTGGCATCGCCGGCCGGTGCGGGATGGTCCACCGCCACGGCTGCTTCTTCGGTAGGGTTCATGCCCCCAATGTATACCCCATGGGGGTATCAGGCAAGTACCCTATGGGGGTATCCGACGTCGTCGGGGCTCTCGCCGGCCGGGCCGCTCAGCAGACACAAAAAAGCTCCGGAGTGCGTTATTGGGGGATACGCACTCCGGAGCAGCATTTGGGCAGTTTCCCGTTTCCACTTCCGCGGAACCGGCCTGCTTGAATCAGCTTACTGGCTGGTAAGGCAGGGCGCCAGCTACGCGAATAACTACTTTCGCTTTACTTTAAGCGGCGCCCCGGCGGCCCGTTTTCCGCTGAAAAACTGCGGGTCACGGAGCGTCTTCATGGGCGGGCATCCGGTAGGGGACCACCAGGACGGGTCGGCTTTGGTGATGGCTGAGCCACGTGCCCGCCGAGCCGCTGAGGGCCTCGGAAAGGCGGTGCGAAAAGCCGCGTTCGGAGGTGCCCACGATGATCATCGGGGCGTCGAGTTCGGCGGCGAGCTGCCCCAGGGCGCGTGCCGGATCTCCGGCGAGCGTGCGGAGAGACCACTCCGGCGGCGCGCCGTCGGACGTTGCTTTGTCCACCGCAGCCTGGACCTGGGCGTTCAATTCCGTCGCGAGGCTCCGGATGTCGCCGTCGTCATCCGGGTGCAGGGTCAGGCGGTGTGCGGAACGGGCAGGATCCCACTCCACCAGGTAGCTGGCCTCATCCACGTAGGCGCACACCAGCGGCGCGGCCAGCCGGGCGGCCAGGTTGGCGGCGGTTTGGAGGACCTCAGGATGTTGTTTGGGCGTAACCCCCACCAGCAGCGGCGCACCTTTAGCGTATTCCCACGTCATGCAGCCCATTGTCCGCCCACGGGGTGCGGCGTCAACAGGTACCTTCGGCCTGTGGCGTGGGGTCGCCGCCCGCTGAATTGATGCCGGTTCCCAAGGTTAAGCCGCTGCCGGGGAGGCCGTGACCACAACATTCTTGCCCCACGGATCCTCGGTGAAGCAGCTGATCAGGACCAGCCGGTTGGGCACCATGTCCCAGACCGGGCTGTCCTTCAGGGTGGACTTCACGTAGGTGGTGACGCTGTCCACTTTGTAGGTGATGGTGCCGGCAGCGGTTTCCAGCTGAAACCGGTCGCCCACGGAGGCCGCCGAACTGAGGTGGTTGAAAGGGGCATCCGCGCCTTCCCAGCTGTGGCCGATCACGTACGTGGTGTTGCCGGAGCCGGTGCCCGGGATACCGAACGGCGTCAGCCAGTAGCCGTCCTTGGTGGCCGGGGGCTCGATTGTCCTGCTGGATTGGGCGGCGCCATCGAGGTCCAGGGGATGGATGGCCACGTCGAGGTCAGCGGATGGGTAGCGGATGTGGACGGGTTGAGCTGCCGCCGGAAGCTGGGGGCCGGCCGGGGCTGCAACGGCCGGGACGGCCGCCGGGGTCGCCTGGACGGGCGCGGACGTGGCATCCGGTGTGCCCGTTACCGCGATCGGGGCGGCGGCACTGCGGGAGGGCGCAGCGCCTGGTGTCATGGGGGCTGAGGCCTGGGCGCCGGCGTGGGACGGCACTTGTCCCTGCTCGAGCAGCGGACTGCCAAAGGTGATCGACAGGAAAGCCACCACGCCGCAGGAGAGGATGGCCAGGTCGCCACGGTTCAAGCGCCGCCATGGCCGCCGCGTACGGGCAGCGTGCCGGCTCCGTTCCTGTGGCATGGCACTCCTGGTGCTTTGGTTCGGTGTTGGAGTTCGGTGTTGTGGTTCGGTTGTGGAAGGAAGGCGTCCTGCCGGGCACTGGCAGGACGCCTTCCTTGTCACGGGGCCACTTGAGCGGGCTGTACCGGCTAGCCGGCAGTGTTCACGGAGCGGGACCGGCGGCGCACTGCCACCGCGGCTCCTGCGGCCGCGAGTGCTCCCACCCCGGCAAGCCATGCCGGGCCGCCGTCCCTGGCGTCAACCGCCGTCTGGGCGTTGAAGCCCTGGTTGGTTCCCACGCTGACGGGAGCCGCCGCCGGAGCATCCTGGGCTGCAACCTGCGGGGCCGCAGCAACCTGCTGGGCAGGAGCAGGCTGGGCAGGAGTGGCCGCGGCAACGACGGCAGCCGGCGGATCCACCACCGGAGCCGCTGCCGGCGGCTGCACCACGGGCTGGTCGACGACGACGGGTGGCGTCACCACGGGTGGGTCGACGACGGTTGGCGGGGTCACGACCGGGGGATCGACGACGGCGGGTGGCGTCACGACCGGCGGGGTCACCACCGGGGGATCCACGACGGCGGGCGGAGTCACCACGGGCGGCGTTACGACCGGTGGGTCGACGACGACCGGCGGATCGATCACCTCACCCGGAGGCAGCGCCGCACCGCACTGGTTGACATAGCGGATCTTCCCCGCGTTGTCCCAGTTCTTGCCGGCCGGCAAGTTCGGGGTTGGCGGGATGATGTCCTGTGCGTGCTGGTCGTGTCCGCCGATCCCGTTGGTGTTGAACGATATCGGCGTGAGGGTGCTGCCGTCCCAGTGGCAAACCACCACTTGGCCGGAAGCCGCCATGGCAGGCGCTGTGAGGCTGATCAGGCCCAGCCCCATCACCCCCAGTGTGGCTAAGGTGCGTTTCATGTTTTCTCCCCATATATATGTGTGAAACGGACCATGGTGAGGAAAGGGCAGCGTTGGCGCCATCAGCCCCAGCAGCACGGTCAGCTTGCGTGAGTTTTCAGGCTAGGGGCGCCCCCGGAAGCAGTCGCGAGTAACGGCTACTCGTCTTTTTTGCGGGCCGGGCGGCCAGGTTACTTGCCGGTACCCTAAATGCGGCACGGCCCACCTGCTTCCAGTGCGAAGCCTTGTCCGCCCCTTGCGCCGCGCCTAACGTTTTAAGTGACGCAGGGAGGTGAACATGGAAATCTTCATGTGGTGGTTGGACCTGGACCTTGCAAGCAAGGAGTGGCTCCGGGAAAACCTCTATGCGGAGGAGCTGCCGCTTCCGGTGCTCCAAGGCATTGCGGAAGCCGGCGGGCCACACCCCGGCAACCCCGCGGCCGTCCTTAATGCCGCCGACTGGGACTTCATCCAGACCCAATCGGAGTTCGTGGATTGAAGGCCCTGCAGGGTCCTGATAACCGTTGCGCGCTGATCCACCGGATGGTTGCATGGTGCGCATGGCAACGGCGCAAACATACCTCTTGGCGATCGGCACTAAAAAGGGCCTGTGGCTGGCCACAAGCCAGGACAGGCAGGAGTGGTCCTTCACCGGCCCCCATTTCCTGATGGCGGAAATCCCCAGCATCGGAATCGACACCAGGGAGGGCCGCACCAGGATCATGGTGGGGGTCAGCAGCCCGCACTGGGGTCCCACTGTGGCGCACTCAGATGACCTTGGCGCCACCTGGACCGAGCCCGAGCAGGGGGCCATCAGGTTTCCTGAGGACACCGGCGCAGCCTTGGAACGCGTCTGGCAGATCTACCCGGACGCGGCGTCACGCCCGGGCGTGGTGTGGGCAGGAGCCGAACCCATCTCGGTCTGGAAGTCGACCGACGGCGGCGAGCACTTCGAGCTGAACCGCGGTTTGTGGGATCACCCGCACCGGAGCGAATGGGGAGCAGGCTATGGCGGGGCGGCGGCGCACTCGATCGTGGTCCACCCCGGCGGTGACACAGTCCACGTGGCCATGAGCACCGGCGGCGTCTACCGCTCGCTCGACGGCGGCACGTCCTGGGAAGCGCGGAACAAGGGCATCTCGGCGTACTTCATGCCGGATCCCAACCCCGAGTTTGGCCAGTGTGTGCACAAGATCGCGGCCGACGCGGTGGTGGACGGGCGCCTCTACGCCCAGAATCACCACGGGGTTTACCGGACGGACAACAATGCCGAAAGCTGGGACTCCATCGCCGAGGGCCTGCCGGCCGATTTCGGCTTTGTCATGCTGGCCCACCCGCGCAGGGAGGGGACGGCGTGGGTGGTTCCGTTGAAAGCCGACGGCGAACGCATCCCACCTGACGGCAAGCTCGCCGTCCACCGCACGGACGACGCCGGGAATACCTGGACGAGGCTGGACGCCGGCCTGCCGGACAACGAATACAACAGCGTGCTCCGGGACGCGGCGTCGGTGGACACCGCCGAACCGGCAGGGGTGTACTTCGGTACGCGGGGAGGGACCGTCTACGCGAGTGCGGATGAAGGCGGAACGTTCACGGAGGTGGCCACCCACCTGCCGGACGTCCTGTGCGTGCGGGCGGCAGTGCTGGCCGGTGCCTGATATTTCGTTGGTGCTGCCCAGCGTCCTGCAGCCCCTGGCCGGCGGGCAGTCGGTCCTGACTGCACCCGCCGACCGGCCGGTGACGGTGGGAAAGCTCCTTGATGCGGTGGCCGCCGATTACGCCATCCTGGGCCGCCGGCTCCGCGACGAGACCGGCGCGCTGCGGCGGTTCGTCAATATCTACGTGGGCGGCGATGAGGTGCGGCGGCTGCAGGGGCTGGACACCGAAGTCGCGCCGGGCCAGGAGGTCCTGGTGATCCAGTCGGTGGCCGGCGGCTGAAGGCCAGTGCCTGGTCAGTCTGGTGGCGGGCAGTCCTGACTGACTGCGCCCGCCGCCAAACTTCCGGTGCCTAGGCCACGCGCCACACGCTGCATTCGTCGGTATTGATGGCTTTCCGGACCCCGGTGATCCGGTCCAGGATCCACACCACGCCGATCCCGGGGGCGGTTTCCTGGACGCTGCCGCGGCGGATCACCACGTCGTCGTAGGAGGGCCCCACCGAGAGGCGGGCTTCGATTTCGTCACCGCGGTGGAGCTGGTCCAGTGCGCGGACTCTGGTTACATGCGTGGTCGCCTTCTTCAACATCGCGGGGCCTCCTGGCTGGAGCTGGTGCCGGCTCTTGCCTGCGTTAACCAGTGTGGGCGCGGATTGTTGCGTACCGGTTTCCTCGCGGTTAGGGCGCGGTTAGTTCTTCGCGCCGCGGCGGTTTCAGGCCGCTGTTCCGCCCCGGTAGGCGGCCAGGAAGGTGGAAATCCTCCGGACGGCTTCCTCGATGTCCAGTACCGAAGGGAGGATCACGAAGCGGAAGTGGTCCGGTGTGGGCCAGTTGAAGGCCGAACCGTGGGAGACCAGGATCTTTTGGTCCCGGAGCAGGTCCAGGACGAACTGTTCGTCGCTCTTGATGGGGTAGAGCTCCGGATCCAGGCGGGGAAAGAGGTACATGGCGCCCGACGCCGGAACGCAGGTGACGCCGGGGATGGCCGTGAGCAGCTTGTGGGCGAGGTCGCGCTGCTCCCGCAACCGGCCGCCCGGCTTCACCAGGGCCTCAATGCTCTGGTACCCGCCCAGGCAGGTCTGGATGGCGTGCTGGGCTGGTACGTTGGCGCACAGGCGGAGCGACGCGAGCAGCTCCAGGGCTTCGCGGTAACCGGCGGTGGCCGCCAGCGGCCCGGTGACGGCCACCCAGCCGGCCCGGTAGCCAGGCATCCGGTAGGCCTTGGACAAGCCGCTGAACGTCAGGCAGCAGATGTCCTCGGCCACGGCCGCGGTATGGATGTGCTGGGCGTCCGCGTACAGCACTTTCTCATAGATCTCGTCGGAGAACAGGACCAGGTTGTGCTTCCGGGCCAGGGCCGCGAACTGTTCCAGGATGTGGCGCGGGTAGACGGCGCCGGTGGGGTTGTTCGGGTTGATGATCACGATGCCCTTGGTTCGGCGGGTGATCTTCGCTTCGACATCGGCCATGTCCGGCCACCAGTTCTCCGCTTCGTCGCAGAGGTAGTGCACCGGCTTGCCGCCGGTCAGGGTCACCGCGGCCGTCCACAGGGGATAGTCCGGTGCCGGCACCAGTATTTCGTCGCCGTCCTCCAGGAACGCCTGAAGGCACATGTTGATCAGTTCGCTGACGCCATTGCCGATCACGATGTCCTCGACGCCGATATTCATCAGGCCCCGGGTCTGGTAGTACTGCGAGATGGCGGTCCGCGCCGTGAAGATGCCCTTGGAATCGCTGTAGCCCTGGGCGCCGCGGAGGTGGTGGATCATGTCCACCACCACGGACTCCGGCGCCTCCAGCCCGAAAGGTGCCGTGTCCCCGAGGTTCATCTTGAGAATCCGGTGGCCCTCGGCCTCCATGTTCTTGGCCGCCTGCAGGATCGGTCCCCGGAGTTCGTACCGGACGTTCTGGAGCTTGCTGGAGTGTTGCATGGCGCGCATGGTTGATTTTTTCACACCCGCAGGTCCGCGGCGTCCGGCAGCCCACGTCGTGGACGCCTGCCGACTGGGGAGCACTTGTTCGATAAGTTTGGTACTTGTTGTCCCGCCGGTTCCGCACCAGGCAAAAGGCGCGGGACCGGAAGGAAGTACCTCCTATGGGCGGAGTGCTTATTGGCCTCGCCGTGATCGGCGTCGTCATCGCCGTGGGCTACCTCGCCGCACGCTGCGGCCTGGGCGACGAACCCACCATCATGGCCCTGACCCGTACCGCTTTCTTCATCACCAACCCCGTGCTGCTCTTTACAGTGGTGTTGAAATCGGACCTGTCAGTGGTCTTCTCCGCCTACGTACCGCTGGCCATGATCACGGCCGCCGCCACTGCGCTGCTGTATGTGGCCGCCAGCCGGATCTGGTTTCCGCGGCCGCTCGCCGAGACCGCCGTCGGCGCCATGGCGGGCTCCTATGTCAACGCCAACAACATCGGTATCCCCATCACGCTCTATGCGCTGGGGGACGCCACGCCGGTGGCCCCCGTGCTCCTGGTCCAGCTGCTCCTGTTCGCCCCATTGGTCCTCACCCTGCTCGACCTGTCCGCCGCCGGACGGTTCTCGCCCCGGCTGATGCTCACCCAGCCGTTCCGGAACCCCATGATCATCGCCTCGCTCCTGGGTGTGGTCCTGGCCGCGCTGCACGTGGAGCTCCCGGCCCCGGTGATGGCCCCGCTGACGCTCCTGGGCGGGGCCGCCGTTCCGGTGGTGCTGCTGGCATTCGGGATGTCGCTGCGGGGAACCACGATGCTCCGCAGCGGCGGCCACACAGCGGAAATCCTCACCGCCGCGGCACTGAAGTCCGCCGTGATGCCGGCGGTGGCATTCGTCGTCGGACGATTCCTGTTCAACCTTGACCACCACATGCTCCTGGGAGTGGTGCTCATGGCAGCGCTTCCCTCAGCGCAGAACGTGTTCCTGTTCGCCAGCAAGTACGGCCGCGGGGTGGCGGTGGCGCGGGAAACCATCCTGCTCTCCACTGCCGCCGCGGCACCCGTGCTGGTACTGATCGTCTGGCTTTTGGCCGCCTGAAACCCCGACGCCCTACCGTCCAGGGCCCCGGCCGGGCAAGAATGGGCACATGGACCTTCCCGTGATGCCGCCCGTCCCGCCCATGCTCGCCAAGGCCGTCAGCGGCATCGACGGCATTCCAGCGGGAGGGGACCTCAGCTACGAGCCCAAGTGGGACGGCTTCCGCTCCATCATCTTCCGGGACGGCGATGACCTGGAGATCGGAAGCCGCAACGAGAAACCCATGACCCGGTACTTCCCGGAACTGGTGGCCGCCCTGAAGGAGAACCTGCCGCCCCGCTGCGTGGTGGACGGCGAGATTATCCTGGTGGGCGCCTCCGGAGACCGTCTCGATTTCGATACCCTGCAGCAGCGCATCCACCCCGCGGCCAGCCGGGTGAAGATGCTGGCCCAGCAGACGCCCGCCTCCTTCGTGGCGTTCGATCTCCTGGCCCTGGGCGATGACGACTACACCGGAAGGCCGTTCTCGGAGCGGCGGGCAGCCCTGGAGAAGGCGCTCGCAGGCAGCAGCGCCCCCGTCCACCTGACGGCCGCCACCACCGACAAGGACACCGCAGCGCAGTGGTTTGAGCAGTTCGAGGGGGCCGGGCTGGACGGCCTCGTGGCCAAGCGGCTGGAGGGCAGGTATGAACCTGACAAGCGGGTGATGTTCAAGGTCAAGCATGAGCGGACCGCGGACTGCGTGGTGGCAGGTTACCGGCTCCATAAGAGCGGTCCGGACACCATCGGTTCGCTGCTGCTGGGCCTGTACAAGGACGACGGCGGCCTGGCCAGCGTGGGCGTGATCGGCGCCTTCCCGATGAAACGGCGCAAGGAATTGTTCGACGAGCTCCAGCCGCTGGTGACGGACTTCGACCACCACCCGTGGGCCTGGGCCAGGCAGGAGGAGGGCGAACGGACCCCGCGGAATGCCGAAGGCAGCCGGTGGAGCGCCGGGAAAGACCTGTCTTTCGTCCCGTTGCGGCCCGAATTGGTGGTGGAGGTCCGCTACGACCATATGGAAGGCGAGAGGTTCCGCCACACGGCCCAGTTCAACCGCTGGCGCCCGGACCGCGACCCGGAATCCTGCACCTATGGGCAACTTGAGCAGCCGGTGAACTTCGACCTAGCCTCGGTGCTGGAGACCTGCAGGTAACCGCGGGGGTGCGGGTGGGCGCCAGGCGGTCCGCCACGGTACGTATCCAACAGATACGGGGGCTGTGGGCCGGGGATACCATTGTTGAACCGTTCACGAAGATGGCGCCCGATTGGCTTCCGCGCAAGGGACGGATCATTACACCAGGAGATAAATGCTGTGGCAGAATCACCGACCAAGAACCGCCCTGCGCGGGATGAATCTGCCAGGATAAATGCCTTGCTGTCGGATCACCCGGTGATCGCCAGCATCAAGGATGAGGATGGTTTGCGGGCGGTCCTGACGGCACCGTGCCCTGTTGTCTTTGTCCTCTTTGGATCCGTGATGTCGATCAGGGGGATCGTGGAGACGCTCAAGGCGGCGGGCAAGACCGTCTTTGTCGATATCGACCTCCTGGATGGCTTCGCCAGCAAGCCGGTGGTGATCGATTTCCTCAGAACGAACACCCGTGTGGACGGCATTCTCAGCGCAAAGGCTGCCATGGTCCGGGCGGCGAAGACG
>Ga0308169_10004066_pt1 | contig 13835 bp, 20 predicted proteins | sample PhyBR1_2_FD_202139 | JGI IMG/M metagenome (GOLD analysis project Ga0308169, IMG submission 202139) | Phyllosphere microbial communities from UC Gill Tract Community Farm, Albany, California, United States - DLSLSB.R1 | ecosystem: Host-associated > Plants > Phyllosphere > Unclassified | place...
CGCTTTCTACAGAGTAACGGTTCTCGAATCTCAAATCACCGATCTCGAAACCGAAGCATCTCGACTCATCCGCTCCCTCGACACTCAGAAAGAGCTCCTTGAGACCGAGCGCGCCTCGTCATCGAAACGTATTGAAGCGTTGGAGAAAGATCAGGTGGAGAAAGACCGGGAGATTGAGAGTTGTCGGGATCGATTGAAACAGTTTGGGGATTACGATGAGTTGAGACGAGAGTTGGAGATCATGAAGGTGAGCACTCATGATCGTTCTCGATTCGAGTTCATTCAACTAACGATATTGAGAATCCGATAGTACGTCGAATTTGCGGGAATGAATTTGGATGAAGTGGTTGGAGAAGCTGGAGATTCAGTTGCGGACTTGGTCAGAATGCCAGATCCAAACGCGGACAAGCTCAATCAGCAACGAGGGAAACCGTTGGAGAACTTGTTGATGGCGAAGAATAGGAAATTACAGGATGAATTGACCGCTTTGAGGGTATGTCTATCTCATTCTCCACGCCTAGATCGGGTAGATCCGATGTTGTGCATTCTATAGGTTGCTCACGACGAGCTAGCGATCGGACATCAATCTATTCAACACGATTACGAGAACCTTTCCTCTCGATTCGACGAACAGCGAAGTCTCAACGATCGACTCGAGAACGATCTCCTGAGAATCAACGACTCTAAGAATCCTGGATCTGTGCAAGTTGCAGCGAGGGAAGATCCGTTAGCGAGTTTGCAGTTTGGAAAGAAGGTAGGTCTTCGCTCTCGATCAGAGTCTCCTGCTTTTCAAGCTCGAAACTGACCCAAAGGAACACGATACAGGGACAAGAACCTTCTGCACCACCAGCAGCTCAACCTTTCACAAGTTCAGCAGAAACTTCGATTCTACCCATCATCACTTCTCAGCGAGATCGATTCCGTCAACGAAATGGAGAACTCGAAGAGGTGAGTCTCCGACTATCTTATCGAAAGACTTGTCCGGTAGCTCATCGGCTCGTTGATTGAACAGGAACTTCGCCGGCAATTCAACACGATTTCCGAATTACGAGCCGAGATCAAATCGCTACAAACAGATAACCTCAAGCTTTACGAGAAAGTTCGATACCTCCAATCGTACCGAGATGAAGGTATGGCGGCGAGGCAACAAGCTGGGTTCTCGAATGTCGTGAGAGGAGATGAGGAGTTGGGCAAATATCAGAACAAGTATGAAGAGAGTATGAATCCTTTCGAAGCTTTCAGGGGTCGAGTACGTTCACTTTCCTTCTCTCGTGGGATACCTTCGTCGTGGCTGATCGTTGTGCTCGTGTCAAGGAACGAGGAAGAGCGCATCACAACCTCAACGTGCTCGAAAAAGTGCTACTTTCCCTCTCGACCGTCGTTCTCTCGAATCGAATCACTCGGAATCTCTTCATCCTGTATTCATTAGGACTACATTTCGTCGTGTTCTCACAGATGTACGCTTGGACAGTCGTCACGGGAGATGGTGGGAAGAGCCCCGTGCTGCAGCCGGATCTCGTTGGAGGGGATTTAGGAATTTAATCAGCTTCTGTACTGTTTCGTTCTCGTTTGTTTGCATTACTAGAAGGTCAGTCTCTACAGGTGCTCTCTTACCGGTCGCTCAGCGTCAGCAAGTCAAGGATCGAGGCTTTTGAGCAGGTCGTCGAGAAACGAATGCCGTCCCAGTTCTGGCCCACTCTGTTCCTAGAAACGACCCAATTTCTCCCATCTCCTGTCGCAACAACGTGGTAGGGTATCTCGGCGTTGAAAGCTCCTTGTGGTCGCTCGACCGAATTGCGAACTGTGAGCGTTGTCTTTAACCGGGATCTAAACCTTGCCTCACTCTTCTTTCTCTCTCCAATCCCCTGCAAATCATGTCGACTCCGAACTACGCCCTCGTGAGTCTGTTCTGGGCCAATTGCTGTCCGTCTAAACTGACAATGCTCCGAGTTCGATTATAGACCACGCCGGTAGGCCTACACGTCCTGCAGAAGGGTGTCAACGAGCTATGCGCTGCCTTATTCAAGTCTCACAAAGGAAATATCTATACTCATTTACCTTGGATCTTGAAGCCCCAGGACTGTCGTCTCATGCAAGCGGAAACCGTCCACCCCAGTGCGTTTCGCCTTTCCTTTTCTCCCTGCTGCCGCTGAATAGCCCCATCCACACGCCTATGTTTCCAGGCAAGCCAGTCTTTGCAGTGCCCGCCCCTCTTCTGTCCGGGTTCTTCCGAGGGGGTCAGAGTTCCAGAAAAGGCGAACCTGTGAAGAACGAGTGGGTGAGCGAGAAGAATGGTCCCGAATGGATCGCAGGACCTCGCTACATACGCCACTACTACCGCGGCTCAGACCAAATTAGGGAAAGCAAACCGCTCCAAGATTACAGGGAAGGGAAATGGTGCAAAGATCCAGCGCCGATTCCCTACGGATACAAGGCAAAACGTACGTACCGCTCACAAGCTCTCTTGTACCGTCAACGTTACACAGCTGACCGTATTGATAACTTTGTAGAGTTTCGTGACTCCGACAATCTCCACCATGACATGCGCTTTGTCGAGAGACCCGAGTATAACCCTCTCGACAACGAAGCAAAGAGTAGCCTGCGAGCTCGCTTCGATGTGACCTATATCTTCGAAGTCAATAATCAAGGCCGAGTGGAACGGAGAGTAGAAGAATACGGATTGATCTTTGTCCTTTACATTGACCCTCACGATCCCCGGAGTCGAGGAGCTCAAGAAGTCGGAGGTGGGCAGCAAGTACTTGCTGGTCCTGTTAACAGCTAGCGCATCTCTTCGTGACATCTCGAACGACGTTTCTTCTGTGATTGGTTCTCTTCATTCTTTAGACGTTTCGCCTAAACTTTCCCCTTTCATCACCAGCCTTCATCTAGACCCTCCAGCCTCCTTTGATTTCACGTTCACGTTGACTCGCTCCCCTAAATGACGTTCTCCGAGACCTCTTGACCTCCCTTCGTAACTTCATTTTCACTTGTTTCCCGTTTGCAAAGCACCCTATCGCTCCTGTACTCTTATCGGCGTATCGTTCCAGTCGGATCGTAACTTTTGCTCTTTATTTGTATCTTGATTGGGAAATCTGCGAAATATTTACAACATCGACAAACCCATCTGAATGCAGACAGCACTACTGCCTTCGTTCTGCTCGTGCTGTAGTATCTCACCTCTGCTTCATCTCCCGCAAGTAAGGGAATCCAATACCTTTCGGGAATCTCGAGCGTTTTTCGAAAATTTCACAGCCTCTTCACAGCTCAGTCAGTTCAAAGCGATTTCATGGTTCCGAGATGGCGTCTAGCCCTTCAAAGATGTCGTAGGGCGGGTCCTTGTAGATCTAGATCAGCCAAACGTACGTACTGCTGCTAGATCACGCGCTCGTTTCTATTACCGAAAACGTTCTTATCGCGCCTTCGTCTCTATACCTTCCTCTCAGCAAGCCCTCACAAGGATAGTCCACTATGAGCCATCATCACCTAGCCATACCAAGCGTGAGTCGCGAAACAGCGCTTCTCTTCCTGATTTCTACTGACGAGGTTTCGATTGGTATCAGCTCTCTATCCAAACGTGCGAGACTTTGGCTTCAGCGGTTGACTGCCTCTGCAGAGAGCTCTTCAACAAAGAACACGAGATCAATCGAGACGGACCTTGGACTCTAAGTGCTCGAGACTGTCGATTTTCACATTCGGAAGATAGGAGTGAGTTCTTACCTCCCACGCAATTCCTCTCTTACACTGTCCCTGGATGGAAGTATCGACTAGCGACGTATACTGTAGACGAGAACCGACATCATATCAACGTATACACCGTACCCGCTCCTACGTTCTCCGGCGTCTTTCAAAAGTCGGGACCGCGATGGCTAAGTCAGCCCGGAAGCCCAACGTTGATTGCTGGACCACGTTATATCATGCACTCGTCACCGTTGGGTAATAGTGCGAGAGCCACGGCTGGTTGTAGGAGGTTTCAACATGGAGAATTGAGCGATTCGCGAACGAGATATAGCTATTCGGCAACCGGTACGCTTTCACTTCTAGTCAACGTCGTCGCTGATAAGTCGACATTTTTGCTGACGCTTCCGCTAGTGATCTCTCACGACGGCACGAAACACGAGTACGATTTAACCGAATTGCCTCGATTGAATCCATTGAACCAAGAGCGAAGCAATGCACAGACACAATTCGACGTCGTACACAAGACTCACGCCAGGAGAGGAGAAGGAGGAATGGAACTGGAGGAAGAAATGTTTGGAGTGATTTTCGCTTTACCGCCGCCGAATCCTCATGAAGTACGCCCTCGTACTCCTGCTGAGGTCGGTGCGGGACAAACCGTAGTTACACCACCTGTGTCTCGAGGCCCTCAAGGAGTTCCAGCAGAAATGGCTGGCCTCTGGTTTTGAACAGTTCTTTGGGCTTTTTGTCGTTTCGTTTCTGTTTCCTTGCCGTTGTACTCGTTGAGCCTTGTAAGTGGGAGGCGATGTGAGAGATATGATGTGGTGCTATAAGTAGTTCGTACTGAGCAACGACAGATCCGTGATTGCGAAATAGTTACAACATCGACATGATCGCACGAATACAGATTGACCCAGGATTTCCTCCCACTCATCATACTGTAGCAGTAGGTTCTTCGTTCATCTTTGATTGAATCCCTTTCGCGCGCTACAGTCAGAAGAAGTCAGAGCGAAAAGATTAATATCGATTTCAAGGATCGAGAGAAAGAAATAATAGACTCACATCGACAAACTCTGTCAGTTGCTTCTCTAGCTCCTCTAGTCGTGACTTCTTGACTTGATTCTCTTTCACCAGTTTCGCCTTTTCCAATCCCAAAGTTTTCCGGTCTTCTTCGAATCTGTCAGACAACGTACTCAGACTAAGCTTTCTACTCTTCCAGCTCAAAACATGAAAAGCGACTGACCTCTTTCGCTCTGCCAATTCGAACGCTAGGCGAACTAGCATGAGTTGGTGTAGTTCCTCCTCTGATTCTCCTTCTGGTAAAGGTAATTCGAGACCTTTTGGCGGTGTATCGGATTCTGCGAGCTGTCTGAGTTCTTCGACAGAGTGTAGAGGTAGGTTCTGATATTCGGATCTACAGCAACAAGATCCAGATGAGCGAGAGTGGGCTAAAAGAGCAGAAGGAGACGTACTGATACTCTTCACAAGCTTTAATCTCTCGTTCGAGGTGATTCTTCTCATACATCAAATTCTGTTCGACCCTTTCATAAGCTCGCTATTCGACTAGAGAGGTAGGAAAGAGAGTTACTTGTAATCTTAGATGAGCAGCATCCATTTCCAACCTCGCATCCTGAGTACCCATCCTACATTCTTTTGCATCTACGAGACTGTTCCTATTCACTTGATGTAGTGCTGCGAATACAGGCGCTGCTTGAGCCAGTAATTGGGGAGTATCGAATTGAGTTGAAAGGATTTGGTCCGATAGAGTTCGGAGGAGTGAGATTAATTGAGAGGGTGGTAGTGTAGTGCTTGTAGATCCTGGCATAGTGGTGTATTGCTCGATAGAGAGTGAAATGAGGGAAGCGGTTAGTTGCGAGAGACGAACTTGCGGGGGGACGAGTCTCTCCTTCTTACCTCTCACTTCGAACACACCGAATCATGCTAGCTTCTGTACACAGGGTAGCTAGGGCTCAGCTCCTCTTCAAGAGCGCAACTAGGTCTTACGCGACATTCCAATCTTCTTCAATCTTCAAGAATGAACCAACTTCTCCAAACCTCGTCTCTCCCTCTATCCCAGGTCAGCTCCCTCTCAGGTCATCTTAGTGTTATAGTCAGCTGACAGTAGATGCGCTGATCGGTAGGTCCCAAATCTGTTGAAGCGAGTCAATCGATCAATCAATTTCAAGATAACAGGACTCACATCGTAGTCGCGGGTAAGCCCCTTTTCTCCTTCTCTGTTACTGTGTCCGCGACGAGACTGTACTGACCATCTCACTCGAACGAATAGATTACGCTAAATCGAGAGGTGAGGCAACCTGGACCAATCCTTCGCAACCCAATTCCTCTCCCTCACGTCCTCTCTTCCTGACACTCGCACACTCGTTCCACAGGTAACTACTTGGTCGATGTAGACGGAAACGAAATGTTGGATGTATTCTCCCAAATCGCTAGGTAAAGACGCTTCTCCCTCTCTTTTTGACTCTGAAAAACTCTCGCTGATCATGGTTTTGAGAGCGGGAATAGTATTGCGATCGGATACAACAATCCTGAACTCATCAAACTTGCAAAGACCGTACGCTGATTTCTCAGTTCCTTTGGGATAGCGAAGTAGTTACTGATAAACATTTGCTCGAGATCGTCTAGGATGAATTCGCTGTCGCTGCGTAAGTCACCTTCCATCTCCTCACTTGCTATGCGACGTTCTGACGTTCGCCCCTCATCGTAAAACAGAATGAATCGACCAGCGTTAGGATCTTTTCCTAATGCCGAATGGTCCAAAACGATTCATGATGGTTTACTCTCTGTCGCTCCGAAAGGAACTCCTCATCTCTTCACTCAAGTAAGCTCGTCACTCCCTCTACAATGCGAGATCCCTTCTCCGAGACCGGCAAAGCTGACCTCGCCATTGATTTTGGTTGGTTAGATGTGCGGTTCTTGTGCGAATGAAGGTGCACTCAAAGCTGCTTTCATGGCTTACCGAGCTCGTGAACGTGGTGAAGCTAATCAAGAGGGATTCTCTTCCGATGAATTGAGCTCCTGCATGAAGAACGCCACCCCTGGAACCCCTGATCTCGTCGCACTCTCTTTCAAGAGCGCATTTCATGGACGTTTATTTGGCTCGCTCTCCCTCACCCGCTCCAAAGCAATTCACAAGCTCGACATTCCCGCTTTCGATTGGCCCGCCGTATCATTCCCCAAGATGAAATACCCTCTCGAAGAATACGAAGCGGAGAATGCAGAGAGCGAATCTAGGGCGATTGCTGAAGTAGAGGAGTGTATCGTAGAGTGGGCGAAGAAGGGGAAGAAAGTTGCGGCGCTCATTGTCGAACCTATTCAATCCGAGGTGCGTGTGATTGAGTCTTCTATCTACTTTGACTTGTAGAGACTGATCGATGAACCATTCTTCGTACAGGGAGGAGACAATCACGCTAGTCCAAACTTCTTCAAAGCTTTACGAACGATTACTCGCGTAAATCACCTCTCTTCTATTCTCCTACCCTCCTCACTACCTCGAGAAGTCCTGAGACTGACGATCTTATTGCCTCTTCCCTTTCCTTCTCTTCTCAAAACCTTCCCCTTGACAGGAACACGGAGTCTACCTGATCGTCGACGAAGTTCAAACCGGTATGGGAGCGACCGGAACTTTCTGGGCGCACGAGAAATGGAACCTTCAAAACGCACCTGACTTTGTCACGTTCTCAAAGAAGTGTCAAAGTTCTGGATTCTATCACAATGCTGAAACTCGCGCTTCACTTCCTTATCGCAAGTGAGTCGAACTTGTGACTCGCTCCTGGTGGTCAATACTAACTCTGAACTGAATGGGACAGCTACAATACATGGATGGGAGACCCGATTCGAGCACTTCAAGCTCGCGAAATGATTTCGTTCATTAAACAACACGATCTCGTTTCACACACGGCATCGATCGGTTCAGAACTCTTCAACTCGCTCTCTTCCTTTGCCTCTCACTACGCAAAAGTTATGCAGAACCTCCGGGGTAAAAACGCAGGGACTTTCATCAGTTTCGACTGTGACACTCCAGAAATGAGGGATCGATTCGTTGCTGAGATGAGGAAAGTCGGAGTGGTGATGGGAGGTTGTGGAGATAGGGCAGTTAGGTTGAGACCAATGTTGATCTTTGGAGAGAAACAAATGCAGGTCTTGTTGGAGAAGATGGAGGGAGTGCTCAAAACTCTCAACAAGTAGTCTCGTTCCGTTGTTCTATCTCTATTCTTTCCTCGTCTTATGTACATTATTTGGGTTGTACCTCTTTTGTCTTCGTGCTTGGAAAAGGTTCTCGTTTGTTCTCGCAAAGAATCATGACCAGAGACAAGAGAGAAACTTGTAAATTTCGACAACAACAACAGAACAGCACAAAGGACAGATTACTCAAAGGGATTACTCAAAGACCTTGACAACACCGCTTCTATCGCCGCTGACAACACACCTGAAGGGTAGATCGATGATAGCAAGAGCGGTGATCGCTTCTCGGTGAGCTTTCAAAAGTTGCTGCTGAGAATTGGCGATAAGAGTCGATCGATGAACTCGAGAGGATGGCGTAGGGCGGTAGCGAGAGGAAGTTGAAGCGGACGAGGAGGCAGGAGGAGCTTGAGAGGGAGGAGGTGATTCAAGGTAGAGAGTTGGGCGAGAGGTCGAAGCGTGAACACTGTCGAAGCAATCTCTGATCAGCTCAGGCGTTTTCGAGAGTAGTCACAGAGCATTCACCTGAAAGAAGGTATCTCTTCATCGATATCTAAACCGCTAACAACTGCACTTCTTCCCGCTCTTCCCAAATCCCAGAACCTCAATTTTCGATCTTCACCTCCAGTCAAGAAGAATCCTCCATCCTTTTTTCCTTCTCTTGATTCAACCGAGTCTGGGTTTCCTACAGAGGGTCGAGCAGTCGGCTGAAGAGAGTAGTCGGTTCCAAGGAGGAAAGCTCGAATCGATGGGACGACTGGAGGAGTGCCCGTATTCGGTCGATCGACCGAGGAAGTAGCTGGAGAAGGAGTTTTTACGGGAGGAGCAGTCGAGGAAGCGAGGAGAGCCTCGATGGCGGCAGCGGGATCGAGAGTAGCTTCATTCATGGTCGAAGAAGAAACCTCGTCGGTCGAGGAGAAAAGGTTGGTGCGATTCGAGAGCGGTCCTCCCGAGGTTGTCGAAGCTTGCTGTGGAGACAAGATTCGGAATTCTTCGACTTTGCGACCTTGATCGATATCCCAGACTTCGGCGATGATTGTCCCTTGCTTCTTCGATTTGCTATCAAGCGCTTCACCCTCTGCCGCGACAACAATCCATCTCCCTTTACCCTTTGAGGGATGTAAAGCAACTTTCTCAATCTTTCTTGCTCCGATCGTCCAACTTCGCAAGAGTAATCCGAACCTCAGATCCCACAACGTCAAGGTCCCAGATGCCGTTCCTGCGACGAGCCAGAGGTGGTTGTGGTCGATACAGATAGAAGTAATCGGACCGAGGTGACGAGGGTTCGAGAAGGTGTGAAGCGATTGCATTGTGCGGATGTCGAGAATCGAGATTGTCGAGAGCGAAGTTCCGTAAACGAGATTGCAAGTCGTCTCTGTAGTTGAGTAGTCATGAGTCCAAGCGAGTATATCGAGTCTGAGAGTGATTGCTTACCAGTGTTGTAGCTCGAGAGGCAAGTCACGAAATCTTCTTTTTCGTCGACTCGATGTTGACGAATCAGTGCCGGTTTCGAATACTTGGGCATCGTGCCATTCAATCCGACGTCGACTCGATGGATCCAAATTGTACCGTTCGTCGAAGCGCTTGCGACACAGTGAGAAGCTTCGAGCATTACAACCGAAGTGATCTGTCCTCCTTGTTGGAAAGTTTGCCTCGATTTCGAAGTGACGTTCTTCTCGAGTCGCATCGTGTCCCAAATCTTGACTGTTCCATCTTCGGACCCTGTCGCGAAGAAGAGTTGGTCGGGTGCGACTGCGATATCGATGATTGGACCAGTATGTTCAACGAGGTGAGCGATGAGGGTTCCTTCCGGTCTCGAAGGAGTTCGTTCCCGAGGGGGGAAAGAGGTACGGAGAGCTCGTCGACGAGGAATACCGGGAGTGACGTGAGGACCGAGTTCCGGAAGCGGTTCTCGGTACGAGTCGAGATAAGTACGTTCGAGAAGTTGCTTGATGCTTGGATCGTTCCCGTCTGTGACAGTTCAGGCGTCAATCACTGGAGGCCTTTGAGAATGAACGATTGCGAATTCACCGTATGTGCTGACAAATCTTTGAGGAAGAACAACTTTTCTCGCTGCACTCCTCCCCAACATTCCGGTTCCAGTCCCCGTCCCAGCAATCGAGTTCAGCTCAGTACCCGCTGCAGATGCCACTTCAGCTTCACTTCCTTCCCTATACCTCGCATCGACATCGAACAAACCCATCGCATTCGTCGAATCTTCGGCGACAGCAGGCGAAACTTTCGCAACTTCGACTCCGGACAGTCGGACTCTCGATCGAGCTGGAGGTCGCTGAGAAGTAGCCGTAGTGGTAGGATTCGAGAAAGTCGAAGTTGACGTCGAGGCGGTGATATCGGAGATTTCGGTATCGGTTTGAGAAACAGTTCTTTTGAGGTGAAGATGCTGCTCTCCTCCTCCTCCGGCAGCGAGACTGATCGGTGATCCCAAGCCACTTTTGCGACCCGGAGATCCAGCTTCGTTCGGAACAGTCAAGCCGTCGTGCTGAAGACTAGCGAGAGAGGCGTTTGATCCACCCGCACCTCCGAGCGCTAGTCTTCTCCTGAGATCATCGGTGAGTTGTCCTCCACTGACGCTTCTACCAGCTCCAGGTCTCTCGCCAGGAGAGTTCGGCGATCGAGGGATATCTCCTCCATGACCGGCATTCGAAGAGCTCCTCCTTCCGAGGAAACCTGCTCCCGCAAATTCGGAGGGAGATTGGGTCGATAAACGAGTTCGAGCAACGTTGAGCACTTCGGATTGAGGCCGAATACTGAAGAAGATTGTTTGGGGTACGACACCGAGATCTTGAAGGGAAGAATTGGCGGAAGATAAGAGAGAATCGGTTGCTGGGTCTGACATTCGAGACGGAGCGCTGTGGAGGAGATGCAAATCGACATCAGTCACGACAAGTGAGTGATACAGCGACGAGACTTCGCTCACGCTTGACGAGCCGCTGCGAGCTTGTTGATGTAATCTCTCATCGCGCTCAATTTGTACTCGTCTTCAGGCTTCATTCCTAATTGTCTCATCTTCTCCAGCTGAGCGTGATCCCTATCACTCATCCCTATCATCAGTAGCTGAAGCAGGCCTGGAAAGCAAAGGAGTTCAACGCACTCGTCGGTTCTGACTCCAGCATCTCTCGGAGCACCTTTCGCAGGAGTTCGAGATAAAGACCAGAAGTTTGACTTTCCAGCTTTACTCGCCCAATTGACTGCTGCTTCAAAGATGACTCTTGGAAGCTGAACGATAACAACGAGAGATCAGCCCTTCTTCGGAATTCGAGAGGCGGGAAAGAAAGGAAACGAACTGGTTCTCGAGCGTTATCGAGTAACGCGAGATCAGTGATCTCCTTGACATCTGCTCTCAATAGTCGCTTGACGATCGGATAGAAGATACACCATCGATCTGTCTCCTGCAAGAGGGTCGAAACGACAGCTAGGAAAGTAGCGGTACCTTTTTTCACTCATCTCACATAATGCATCAGCTCTTCATTGATCAGGGAGGAGATAGAGTGAATCGAAGCTGCACCTTCTCGAATCCAGATGTTTGGGTGACAGAGGAATCCCGAAGTTTGTTGAACTAGTTCCCAGATCTTTGATTTTGCGAGTAAACGACGAGAAGCCAAGGTCGTCAACGTTTCGAGTACTCGAGTAGTCACAAATTCTTCCGGATCTGTGATCTCACTCCGATATCATCAGCTCGTCCTGAATTTGTCTCGAAAGATCAGTGAGCTCACCCGCCAAACTGAGTACAATCAAAGGTAATACGTATTCTTCGAGTGCTTTCGCTCCAACGACCTCTGCGACTCCGGCGCAAACCTCATTCCATTTCTCCCTCAACAACCAATCCCTCGTATTCAAATACGTGACCAAATGTGCCAAAATTACATCGTTCGCTTTCTGTCTCCCAAAGAAACCACACAAGGAAGGGATCGTGTAGAGTAATGCGCGGCGTACGGAGGGGGAAGGATCGGTTAGGAGTGGTGAGAGGTGAAGAGAGACTTGGAGGTGGAGTTCAGAAAGTCGTGTATCGTAGTTTGCCTGCAAAGACTTTTTCAACAGCTCAGCCTCTTTATCTGTGATTGTTTGTAAGGGAATCAAATACTCACGGCATAAGGACTTCCTTCGAACTCTTCCCCTCCCGCTGCCCCATTCCCACCAGTTCCTCCTGCAGATAACCCAAACTCGAACCCTCCTCCAACATCCCCTTTCATAGCCTCTGCCATATCCACAAACCTCTTCCCGACCTCCGCAATCCTACTAATACACAAAGCGTACGTCACTCTCGGCAAAGTTTCGGGATCTTGAGAGAAGGGTAGAGTGTTTGGTAAGATGTAGGAGGGTAAGAGGTCGAGATTCGAAGGGGTTAAAGTTTCCACCAGCATCAACTACTCAGGAGGGGGGGATCAGTATGAGCTTGGAGGAGGAGGAGGAGAGAGAAGGATGAGAGAACGTACAGTTTGGGTGAGAACTCGTAGAGCCATACTCCTCACGATCGCTTCTTCGTCACTCAATAAACTCACTAAATAAGGTACTAACCTATCCAACCTAGTTTCATCCGTCAAGTACCGATTGAGGGCGAGGAGGAGTTCGAGTGCTCGTAGAATCGACGAGGGTCGTAAGCAATTTCGAAGGTTTGAACAAATCAAGGAAAGCATGATGAGAGCGGGTCCATCTACAATTATCAATGTTATCAGCGTTCTCTCACTCCAGAGTGAAAGGGGAAAGGGGAAATTCACCTTTCATACAACCACTCGTAACGACCTCCCCTTCCATCCCTGGTAGATTCAGTCGAATTGGGAAAATCTCGTCCTCCCTCTCGACTTGCTCTTCCTCCTTCTCCTTCTCCTTCTCCTTGCCATTCCTACCTTCCCATCGCTTCCTATCCTTCTCCTCAACACTCTCATCCAAATACCTACCAACGACTTCCCACTCAGTCCAAACCCTCTCAATCCTTTCATCGCTCTCAGTTCTCAATAAAGTTTGTTCTGCCCCTCCTCCTCCTCCTCCTCCGGGAGTCGCGTTTCCTGATATTGTGCGGGAAGAAGTAGGGGATGGAGGGATTTGGTTCAGGGAAGATAGGAAGGGGTGTAGGAAAGTTGAGAAAATGGTTGGGAAAAGTTTCGAGTTTGACGATAGGATTTGGGAGAAATTCGGACGGGAACTAGGTTCGAGTGAAATCATACTCCTTATTAAATCCTACTCATTTCTCTTCGTCTTAGCTCGTGATGAGAAAGAAGGAGAGAGAGACGCTTACACGAATTTCGATTTCCTCGATTTCGGATAAATAAGATTCAAGGTCGTATGCCCCTTCTCGATACTTGAATAATTGAGTCAACGTGAATGGACTAGTACCTTCCATCCACAATTCTGCCAACACACACCCACAACTGAAAACGTCCATCTCTTCCGTAACCCTCCCATCTCTCTTGCCCCATTCCAAACAAGTCTTTAATTTAGCTTGGTCAGAATTCGAAGAGTAGAATCGTTCGGGAGCCAAGTAACAAGAACGACGAGAAGAAGTGTCGAAGAAGTAGGAGAATACCGAGGGGTCGTCCAAAGGGAGGTAGGTCGGTTTGTAACAAGTTGAGAAATCCGACAGGTAGATCCAGTTGTGAGATGTGCAGAGTATGTTTTCAGTTTTGATGTCACCGTGGGCGACCTGAAGTTGTTTTCGACGAGAGAGAGAGGGTTTAGTGCAGGCTTAAGAGAGGGATGAAGAGAGGGAAAAGACGAAAGCGTACTCCTCGTTCTCGTGCGAGGGATAAACCGGTTAGGAGTTGGAATGCGATCCAACGTTTCTCAATCGAGGTTAAGAAAGGTCGAGTACTATTCATCTTAGTTCGTCGTCAGTTGACTCGACACTAGGAAAGAGAGAGAGAGAGAGAGAGAGTAGAGACGAACGAGATTCTATCGTACAAGTTTGATTGTACCCATTGCCTAATTAAATAACCCGCCTTCTC
>Ga0308169_10004071_pt1 | contig 13816 bp, 19 predicted proteins | sample PhyBR1_2_FD_202139 | JGI IMG/M metagenome (GOLD analysis project Ga0308169, IMG submission 202139) | Phyllosphere microbial communities from UC Gill Tract Community Farm, Albany, California, United States - DLSLSB.R1 | ecosystem: Host-associated > Plants > Phyllosphere > Unclassified | place...
CTCCCCATCCTCTTCGCCTGCTCTCACACCACTAGATTTCTCCTCCTCCTCCACCACCACCACTACTGCCTCACCCTCCAAAGCTTCTTCTTCTCGTCGTTTCGTTCCTCCCTCTCTGAAGCGTACTCAAACTGCGCCAGCTTCGACCACATCATCCACTCCCTCCCCTTCTTCCACCTCTGGTCGTTTCACTCAACCTTCCTCACCACTCAAATCCACCTTCTCCACCACGACCCATCGTACTCGAATTGTGAGAGCGAGATGGGCTTACTCGCCAAACGTGAGAGATACGGACGAGTTGGAGTTTGAGAAAGGAGATTTAGTCATCGTTGAGAAAGAGGTCAATAAGGATTGGTGGATTGGTAGGAATGAGAATTCGGGAGAGAAAGGAATGTTTCCTAGTGCTTATGTCGTCGTTCAAGAACAAGAACAAGATGAAGATCGGTACGGAAGATCCGATGATGATGATGATGATGATGAGGGAATCAGGAGATCCATCGATCAGGATTCATTGAGGTCTTCTACTACTACTACTACTTCTACGAGATCGTTTTCCACCGACGACAACGATTCAGAAGATGATGATTTCAAATCCCGCTTACAACCTTCATCGAAACCTTTCTCTTCCTCTTCTCACAATTCTTCTTCGCCTAGACCAACCCCACCTCCTCCTCCTCATCCTCCAGCAAGAAACGGTTCGACTACTCCGAGAAAACAACCACCTCCTCCGCCAGCGAGGAGAACGAATAGTGCGGGAAACTTGTTGAATCAGAGTAGAAGAGGGGAGGACGAGGGGAGTCCGTTTGATTAAGCTTTGAGAGGGGAGGGTTGTCGGTTCTTATTGGAAGTTTGGGTGTTTTCGAATATGGATATTTTACAAGTGTGGAACTTTCGGATCAATGTTGGAAGTTTTCGGATCTGTTGCGAAATTTTAGAAATGAATACGTTTTTTCTTGTCTTGACGTTTCTCGAACGGTCTTCATCTCCATAGAGAGTGTGTGTTGACATGGCGACTTGATTGTATGGATGGGATGGGAGATCACGCAATACGAGTACGAAGCGAGAGATACGAAAGAGAGAGAGACAGTGCGATCTCTGATTGTCGCAAGAAAGGAATTGCTCGAGCTCGCTCAAGCTCTCGTGTACATCGTAAGAGATTGATTAGTCGCGCACATCATCTGCCTGACTGGATCAGTTGGATGGATTCGGATGGCGATGTAGCGCTTATCGAGAGACAACGTTAAGCTTTCCCAAGTTCGAGGGTTTCGCAATCTTTCCGACGCTTGAGTCTATGCTCTGGTCTCTCTACTATACGATGAGTAACGTGGAGAAATCTGTACCTGCATCGAAAGGCTTCAATCCTCGATCGTCAAATCAAAGGCGAGGGACGGCAAGAAGAGCGAAGAAAACAAGACAAGCTGACAAGGGTATCCAGTGCTCAGCTTGATGAATTCATTTCGCTAGTCGTCGTCTATAGAGATATGAGGGGCTCTAGAGGTTGAATTGATATGGCGTCCGAGATCGTCGAGAGCTGTGAAGATTCAGCAATCGCAATCGCAATCGCAGAATCGACGACCTTCGAAGCCGAAACGAAGCAGCGCTACATAGCCTCCTACAGCACCAACAGATAAGGCTGTTAGAGCTGATCGACGTATGTTGACTCTTCAAGAGTGAGGACAAAATGAGGAGGAGCAAGAAAGGGAATAAAATTTACGAGCGAAACAACGAAGCGCGCAGCACGCCAATGGTCAAGGGAATATCACGAGCGGAAGAACAGTAGCTCATAGACCCCTCAGCCACTAGCCAGATAGAGATCGACGCTGGAACCGATGCGCTCGAAAAGAGGTTGAAAGTGTCGAAGAAGCGAAAGTAGCGACTGAAGGGATCGCAGGGTTGCAAAGGAGGTCCGACGGAGCTCTCTTACTGTATTGTACTGTCAGGCTGTTCGACAGACTGTTCAAAGTGGTCAGTAGAGGGTCAAGAGCTGTTTCGATTCTTTCATCTTTCTCCTTCCCTCCCTTCACTTCCTCAGCTCAGATCGACTCGAGACTAGTCTAGGATGACTTCTGAGCCATTAGAAGTGGATACTGTAAGCACTACAAGTCTCTCCACTGTCTCTACAAGCTGATTGACCTCTCCCTCTCCTCAGTCTTCCCCTCGAACCGATTACTTCTCCTTCCTTCCCAACGAACTCCTCCATGTCATCTTCGAATACGCTTACAAAGACCTTGCACCTACTGCTCCCCTCTCGAAACGTCTTCTCCCCTTCTTTGAGAAATACCTCTACCGCAAAATCTCACTGCCCACCGTCTCTGCTGTCGATCGCTTCATCACCCTTATCGATCGCATCCAGCACAAGGGATCTTTAGTCTACAATGTCGCTCTTCCGAAAGCCCCGGAGGACCTACGAGCGGACTTTGAGGCTCAACTACCTCACTTCCTTTCGCTTCTACCAAATCTCGTCAGCCTTGATGTCCCCTACTCGCCGCGCCTCTTCATAGCCAGTCACACAAGTGCTCCCTTTCCCCCCTATCTCCTATGCCTCAAGTCTTTCGCAACTTCACCCAACTTGTATACGGACGCAAAGATCGATCTAGACAAACTGGCTCAACTCGCATCGTTGCCCTGTCTCGATCATCTTAAACTCTACGACTGGCATGAACATGGAGAGGAGAATATTCATCGATCGAGAACAACGGTTCTGCCCGGTATCAAGACCTTGGAGATCGATGGAGAAGCTGCCGATATTCAGACTCCAGTTAAACTCATCGAAGCATGTCCCTCGCTACTCCATCTCGATCTCGAATCGACTTATATGGAGGGAGACCACGAATTTGCGCGATACCTACATCTTCTGCCAAGTAATCTCCGGTCGCTCTCACTCCACGGTATCAGGCCTGCAGCGGCGACAGTCGATACTCTTCTTCCTCGCTTCAACCAGCTCAACTCTCTTCACCTTGGAGATGGATGTTTCGAATACACTGTCCACTCGGTCCTTCAGCAACTTCCGCTTCTTGGTCACCTCCACCTCGGCAAAGGAGTAATCGACCCCGCTGGTTTCGTCTCGCTCATTATTGGCTCGTCTCGACTCCCTTCCCTTCGAACGATCATTCTGGACTTCGACACTGGTACTGTTGGCAGAATAATCAAGAGGCCTTCGCGTGCTCGGTTCAATATCGAATCTGAGATGGAAAAATGTGATGTGAACATGAGTGACTGGTTTCTGCCCGGTGAAGTTGACTCTCATCGATTCAATCCCGTGGGACTGCAGCAACTCATCGAGGTAGCGAGGGAGAATGAAGTGGTCATCCGAGGAAGGGTTTTCGTTGGCCTCGAGAACGCCGTCGCCTATCGTATCGAGGAGAACAACCGAGCGATTATCGATGCCCTCGGCCACCAGCGTTCCGAACATCTTCAGGAGGTCAGAAACGTCGCTGCTCGCAATGGAGTCCCTCTTCCCCCTCTCGACCTCGATTCCCTCGATTTGGACCGACTCGAACTCGTCGAACTCGAACTTCCGGAACAAGATTGGTTTGTGTTGAGCTTGAGGAACAAGGAGTGAGTTAGGGAGAGCGGAATGAAGGGAAGGGAAGAGGACGGAAAAGCTAGATCAAGGGAACGGAGGAGGAAAGGAAACAAAATTTGTAATCGCTTGCTTTGTCGAAACGGGATGAAACTACCTTTACTCTCTTACGAATGATAAAATATGTGAGATTTCTAGAGTGTCTCCAGGCGAACAAGGCAGCTCGGCTTCGTTGACGACGAAAGACCATAGTCGACGAAAGATTGCGAAATCGACGTTGCCTGGCACTCGCTTCTGTATTCGCTCATTCTCAATCGCGAGTCAGGGTACTGTAATTACGAAAGGATATACAACGTCGCAGCTGCCTTGCATGATTCTGTCAAACAGACTCGACAGTTCTACGACTTCTTCTCGCAAGACTGTTCGTACTTTCCTTCTCTCCATCTGAGTGACTCGCTCCCTTTCCAGACCTCCCGTAGAGTCGATCCCTTCATTTACCCGTCGTGCACCTCTCCAACAAATTCAAACTAGCGGATCTCAGCTAGCCGTGTCTCTTGCGAAATCGAACATCGTCTTTTCCTCTCGCTTCCTACTATTGCTTCGATGTCCTCTCTCCTACGTGTAGTGTATCAGACTCCATTCGGATGGGAGCCCCTGCTTTTCGGAGGTGCTTGAGCGAGATTGAAGAAGTCGAGTCGAGAGGATGAGAGAAAGAGGGAAAGGAGAGGGATCAGTCGATAGCGAGCAGTCGCGCTCTCAGAAGTATGTTGATAGGTCTTCGATAGTCTCTAGCTGTTCATCTAGCTGTTCAAAGTGGTTGGTCGTGGGTCAAGAGCTGTTCCGATTCTGTCATCTTTCTCCTTCCCGCCCTTCACTTCAGCAACTCGGATCGTCTCGTGACCAGTCTAGGATGGCCTCAGTACCCTCGGACTCGAATCATGTGAGCACTAATAGCCTCCCCGCTGTCAAAATAAGCTGATTGACGGTTGACCTCTCCCTCTTCCTCAGTCTTCCCCTCCTCCAATCGACCACTTCTCTCATCTTCCCAACGAACTACTCGATAATATCTTCGAATACGCCTACAACGAATCTCCTCCTTCGCATCCCCTCTCGAAACGTCTTCTCTCCTTCTTCGAGAAACACCTCTATTCGAAGATTTCGCTCTACTCCGGACAATCATGTTCCCTCTTCCTTCAATGTCTCTCGACCGGATCACACAAAGGAAAATTCGTCAGATCCCTTTCGCTCCCTTCCTGCGATTCCGATTCTCAAAAGGACATCAACTTCCTCCGATCCCTCCTACCTTTGCTTCCGAACCTCATCGACCTATCTGTACCCCTCATCACGCCCCTATCGTTGCAGTCCACCGACATACTCCATCTCTCTCGCCGCCTCGAATTCCTTGCTGTCTCGATTGTCTCGCATTACAGCGATGAGGACACCGAATGTATCGACCTCGAACAACTAGCCGACCTCGAAAGCTTGCCGAGTCTTGTCTCCCTCGAGCTTCACGGCTGGGCGGTCGTCGATAATGAGGGCGTCCAGAATGCTCAAAAGCTATCACTGTCTCGTTTGCGGAGACTTCGCGTCGAGGGTCCAGGAGCTGAAGATCAATCGGTCGCGCGTCTGACGGCTCGCTGTTCCACACTTGAGCATCTAGAGTTGCACAGCACGTACGTTGGACCAGTGTGTTTTTATGCCTCTTTGTCGCAGCACCCGAACTCGCTTGTATCTCTCTCCATCTCATTCGAAGGCGGCGGAATAGCTCGCGACGAGGTTCCGCTCGAAGGTTTCACCCAACTCCGATCCCTCCATCTCGGAAACTACTGCTATTCCAGCAGTATCCCCTCAACTCTTCTCAAACTTCCTCTTCTCGTCGAAATTCATCTTGGTCAAGGGCTTCTCGACCCTGACAACTTACTTCCCCTCGTCTCTGGACCGGATCGACTACTCTTCCTCAAGACGTTCATTCTCGACGCCGACACTGGTCGTATCGGCAAGAAGATCTCCTCTCCCTCGATAAAAGGTTTTGATGCTAGGAGGGAATTACAGAGGTGTCCAGTCGGGATGAGCGATTGGAAGTTGCCAAAGCGAAGCGATAATGTCAAGCTGGAAGTGTGGGGCTTGAAGCGTCTGATCGAGGTTGGAAAGGAGAACGGGATTACTGTCAAAGGAGGAGTTCTTTCAGCTCTTCAAACGGTCGATGACTATCATCTCGAGGCGAACAATCGAGCCATCATCGCCACCTACTTTATCGACATGGTAGGCTTACGGCAAGTTAGGAGCGAGGGTCTCGAAGACGGCTTCCCTCCTTGTTCGATCAAACTGAACGAGCTCGAAATCGTCGAGACAGAATTACCGGAACAAGACTGGTTTGCATTGGACTTGAGGAGTGTGAGGAAGTGAAGGAAGCAGCGGATGTGACATTGGAATGAAGAGAAACGGGTTGGGAATCGTCGAGGAAGTTCTGTCGTAAGTGATTTCTTCCTCTTCTCAAGGTTACTTCTTCTGATCCTTTTGTCAATCGAATACAGCCTCTATGACGTAGTGTCTAGTAAGAGGTCGCTTTGCTCAGGTATAGCAAGATGGAGCTTGAGAAGGTGCAATCGTTCAAAAGAGTTATCTCTCGCTTTCCCCCTCTCTGACTCTTCCGAGCCGCTCGATCCGCTGCTCAGGTGTGTTGAGGAGTAGACTTGAAGCGATACTCAGCTCGAACAGGCAATCTGGCGTTCGCAAAGCTCACTTCCTCCTCGTTTCGTTTCGACTTTGCCGTCTCAGCTCTCCCTCGTTCCGGCTTCTCTCAGTCGCCGTTCTCTGAGATGCGGGTTGATCTCCGTCGGGCAAAGGAAAGGGAAGCGAGGGGTCCTGAGGGAAAGGGAAAGATTAAAGAAGTGGGGTTTGACCTCGAAAATCGACTGAGCTGCTTGCTCGAGAAGGAAGCTTGAAAGGAGTTCATAGAGATGAGACCTCTCGACCGGGGAGTCGGAAGCGATTCCTTCTTTCCCTTCTGAGCAAGTTTTCAATTTTTAGACTTGTCGATCTTTTTTGAGGGAGGGAACCTTTTTCTCCTCCCTGTTCTCTCCAACCCTCCAACTTCATCTCTCTGTTCTTTCCCTCTTTCTCAAGTCTTTACTCTCCACACTCGTTATTCAAGTTATGCTTTCCTCAATCTTTGTCACCCTCGTCGCGACTGGTGAGTTTCTCCCATTCCTCTCGAGAACGCGTTGTTGTTTTCCGGCTCCTCTCACTTTTCCCGGACTTCCTCGACTGATTCTTATACTTTGTCATAGGCCTCGTATCCGCTGCTCCCTCTCCCTTCTCCTCTACCCGCATCTCGAACGATGTTTCCCTCTTGGCCAAGAGAGCGCCTACCGTTTCCCAATCTTCCTACCTCCAGGACCTCTTCTCCTACCAAACCGACAAGTCAGAGAAGGCTTGTTCAGTACCCCTCGCTGATTTAGAGGTGAGTCTTCATCAAAACTTGACTTCTTGTGAGATTCCGAATAAAAACTGATCAAATTCCAACTCGTTTCGCAATGATAGACCTGCGCGAAAGGAACTGATCAAGCGTCGATCGCTGCTTGCGCTTGTTCTACGCAAACCCTCGGCGACTTGAGATCTTGCGCTGCCGCCATCTCGACTTCAACGAAATCTACTCAAAACGCTACCCAAGTTGTCGTTTCCTACAATTCTTTCGTTGATCTGTACGTCTAGGACTCCACTCTCCTCTCCTCTGATAGATCCTGATCGAAATCTTCTCCATAGCTGTCAAACCGAGGGACTCGCAACCATTACTGGCACAATCGCAGCTGGAGAATCGACCAAATCCGTTTCCCGAGCCTCTTCGACCCCTTCCATCTCCTCTACCGCCTCAAGCCGTCCCACTTACGACGCTGCCTCGACCCCTACTTCAACAGCCACCGTCCCACTCTTGACAACCGGATCCGTTTCTCCTCAAGTTTCAGGAGTAGCAGCGAACGCAGCAAGCAACACCAATTCTGCTTCCTCAGTCGTTGGATCAACCTTCGCTCTCCTGTCGGCTCTCACCATCGCCGCTTTCACCCTCGCTTAATTCTCCCCGACTTCTCCTCCATAACTGAGCATCCTATATCCCCCTTCTTTCGCTCTTCTTCTCCACTTCCTCTATCTCTCTACTTTCTTCAGTTTAGTATACCCCTAGAATAATCTCTACCGCCGGCGTTGCGGGTATCCTCCTCTCTCTCTCTTATGCACTCGGAAATCGCTCTCTACGATTCTGATCTCTCCCTTTAACTTTATTCTTCGTTCGTTTCTTGTAGCCTTCTCTCTTTTCTCTCTCTTTGGGGCTGTTGTAAGGACATTTGGGTTTAATCGGATTTCACACACTCTTCGTGTCGTGCGAGGGAAGAGCTACGACGTCGAGATTTGACATTTCCGCGAAGACATTGCGAATTTGTACAAAAATCGCTACTTCCACAACCCTTCTGTCCTCTTTCGTACAATCTGATCGTAGACCGAACCTGCATTTCGTCGTCATCGTCATTCCCAACATCTCCGCCAGATCCGCGGGGACAAACAGACAGTCCTCCTCTGAAATCCCACTCAACATCTTTCTCCTTCTCCCCTTCCCCTTTCCCTTTCAATCTCCCTCCCATCTATCAGAGTGTTCCCAGTCTCTCTATCACTCCATGTCCCCTCCGCGCAGAGAGAATGCGCTCGATTCGATCCCTTTGACTAGGGAAGAAATTCAAGTGCGTCCCCCCCCCTTTCCTCTTCCGCTTTTCCTCTCTTCTCCTTCCCATACTCGTCCTGATCCCCAAAAATGATGTTAACAGGAAGGGTATGATACCACCCTCTTATCTCTCCCCGAACGAAACTCGTCCTCGACCTCGACTCGTTCTTATTCCTCAATTCCGATTCCAATTCCTCCGATTAACGAGACGATGGGTAGTAGTAGTACTAGGAGGAAAGCTGCAGAGGGGTATGAGAAACGAGCGAGGGAAATCGAGAGTCGTAAGAGATTGTTAGGAGTTAGTGTCGAGGGGGAAGATGAGGAGGGGCATGAAGAGAGAAATGGGAAGGGGTTTGAAAGGAGGAGGAAGTTGGTCGTTGCGATGGGGGGATTGGGAGTGTTGATTGTGATTGGAATCGCGGCGCTAGGGATTGGATTGGGATTGGGATTGTTTGGGAAATGGAAAGGGAAAGAGGGAGAGGGAGAGGGAGAGGGCAAGGAATTGGTGAGTGATAGGGTTGAAGCGAGTAGTGCTAGCACGGAGGAGTGGAAGAGTGAGGCTCGGACGAGTGAGGTGTTGTGGAACCCTGTGCCTTCGAGTTGGGAACCGATTCCTGTGGAAACGACCGAGGGGACGATGCCTGAGAACGAGGGGACGGCGACGAGTGAATGGGGGGAAGTTGTGCCAGCGCAACAGACGAGTGCTGTCATTGGAGGAAGCGTAGTAGGGGAAGGATGGGAGGAAGCGGGAGAGGGAGTCACGAGCTGGAATGCTGGAGAGACGGGAAGCGTCGAATGGGCGTAGGGAGGGATGGAATCGGTGTCGAGTAGAGCGATCTAATGTATTGATGTTCGACTATCTGTCACATATCTGCTCTGCCGAGTTTGTTCGCTTGCCTATCCGATTTCGAAAGATTTCGTCGAGTTGACTAAAAGAGCTCCTTTAGAGCGCTTCCTCCTCCTCGTTCGCTCTCTGGCGGTTGTGGACCTCCTTCGATGAGAACGTTGGGGACTCGTATTGACATTTGACGGACCCCACCTCATTTGCGACCCTTCATCTTTCCCAACAATCCACTCAAATCCCTCACTTTCCCCGCCGCTCTTCGACAAGTCAAACTAATCCTCTTGTCCCTCTTCCACCCCTCCATACTCTCCATCTTCTTCCTCATCTCCCTCACTAGCTTCTTCTTCTCTTCTTCCGTCTCCCCTTTACCCTCCTTCTCTTCACCTTCTTCCTCTGAGATCACACTCAATTTCTCGATCCCTTCTTCAACATCCTCGAAACCCAATTCCTTCCTAGTCACTTCCGATCCAACAGATTCAATCGATTCCAACCATACCCACCACGATCCCCAATTCTGACAATTCCGCAAACTCTCGATTGGGCTGACAGGGAGTGGTTGAATCCCATGTAACCATTCACTGTACAATTCTCCTTCGAGTACTAGTAGGCTTCGTGAGGGGAGGAAGATGTCGAGTTTATCTATTTGATCGGGAGAGGGAGAGGGAGAGGAGGGAGGTCGACGGAGTGAGAGAATCGAATGGGACGAGAGAGAGATCGTAGTTGTGCAAGGGAGGTAAGCGGGTCCATCTGTGTGTGGGAGGATCCCTTGTGAGGGTAAATATTCGTTCACCAAGCACTGTGAATACGAATTCCAAAAGCAAACGAAATCTCGATCAGCTCTCTGCGAAATCTCCTTCTGTCCGTTTAGCCCTTCGTTTCGCAACTCACATGATTTGGACCCCTCTCTGTACCTTTCATCTCATCTTTCCATTCCTGATCTATTGCCTCGTCTTTACAAGTCCACTCATCATAAACTCGAGTCTTTGCAATCCTCTTCAACAAATCTGGCCATTCACCTTGCATGAACTTGGGAAACGGAGTTGGTACGAGTGCGTTTGAAGTGGGTAAAATGGTTCCACCCCAAACCATGGACCTCCTCCCGTTCAACTCTTTCCACCCCCAATTCTTGTTGTATTTCGATTTGGCGATCAATTCGAAATGTTCTTCTTGTGTGACTGTACCACCTACTTGATCTATATGCTATTGGATAGAGTACAGATTGATCAGCGGAGTTCAAGGTAAGAGAGGGGGAGAAGGGGAGAAAGGTACTCGGACGAGGTGGGATTGTTCACAAGGTGAAATGAAATCATAAATTATTCTCAAGGAGGGGATCCCGTGAGTAGGGATCTCGATGAGAGGAGAAGGCATAAGCAGGAGCAAGGTGAGAGTGAAGAGAGGCGGTCTTTCTTCGCTCGGAAGTCTGGCAGGAGGGAGAAGGAAAGAGAGAAGGGGAGGAGAAAAGAGGAATGATCGTCAGTCAAGCAGTCTGAACACTATATAGGTTGGGTTTGAGGCCGAAAGGCCTTCAGGTCGCCCTAAACGATCTCAAGGACCGCGGCCGGGGCGCAGCGGGGAGGAACGAAGGGGAGGTGGGCGGGCTCTAGAGTTTGTAGAACCTACTAGAAGTATCCTAGTCTGGCGAAGAAAATTTCGCTAAGTCCAAAAATCGCAAATTCTGAAAAGCTATAGGAAGGACTCGGATGCCTTCCTCGCTTCGAGACACGCCCCTACGGCCGGCTCGATTCCTCGGCAGTCCTTGCGAAAGAGAGAGAGAGTTGAATCTATGAGGCTTCTCTAGCTTCTCTCTCTCTCTCATTTACCTCTCCAGTCACTCGTCTAGGTGTCTAACAAGCTTCAGTACAGACTAGATCAAACGCGACTCTCCCCTCTAGCTCTCTTCCAAGCGGAACACGCCACCGACTCTCTTCCCATCTCCCCGTCTCTCTCTCCTACCTCTTGCCTGCCTCTCCTCACCTCGCACACTCACAAGCTAATCATGGCTAACTCTTCAGCGTCCCTTCAACTAACTCGTCAACTACAACGTAAACTTTCATCTCCTCCCACTTTCATCTCTCTCTACGCGTAAAATGCTAACCTCTCTCTCTCTCCCTCTCTGTCCCGATAGAATTGAGGAAGCATCCAGTAGAAGGCTTTTCAGCTGGATTAGTAGATGACGACAACGTATTCGAATGGGAAATCACTATTTTCGGGTAAGTCTCTTCTCCCATCCTCATCTCTCTCCTTTCTCTCCCATCTCTCACTAACTCACTCGTGTTGATACGATACATAGACCTCAAGATACTTTGTACGAAGGAGGGTTCTTTCGAGCACTACTCAATTTCCCTCCCGACTTTCCATTACGTCCACCAAAGATGAAATTTCTCACTGAAATGTGGCACCCAAACATTTACAAAGAGAGTGGAGAAGTTTGTATTTCGATTTTACATGAACCTGGAGTAGATCAGTATGGTTATGAAGAAGCGAGTGAGAGGTGGTTACCTGTACATGGAGTTGAATCAATCGTATGTTTCTCACTCTTATTCTTTTGAGTATGGTTTTGAGCGAGAGGGAGGGAAAAGCTGATGAAAGAAGGCATGGGGATCGGGGAGGGAAAACAGTTGATAAGTGTTATAAGTTTGTTGAGTCAAGAAATCCCAGATTGTAATTCTCCTGCGAATGTAGATGCTGCTGTAAGTTTGTCCCACTAGCTCTCTTATCCCATCTCTCGCTTTAATTGTAACTGACTGATGGGAAGAACTGGTTTGGTGTTTACAGAAAGAAGTTAGGGAAGATTTGAGTGGGTACAAGAAGAAAGTTAGGAGGTTGGCAAGGAAATCGGCAGAGGACATGTTCTAATAACCCTAACCCTTACTTCCTACTACTTCCCACTCGACATGCTTCAACTCTGCCCCTCCCCGCCTCTACTCTACACGCCCCTTCACTTCGACCCTTCGCATTACCCCTCGCATTTTTCCACTTCTTCACCTCTCTCGTTAGGATGATACGCTTTTCCTTCCCTCTCTCTCTCGTTACTCTCGCCTTTTTTTCTGGTTCCTCTTTGGGGTACACATAGTCTTTTCCCTTCGAAACAATTACAGCTTGACTTTCCTTCACACCTGAATCCTCTCGCATCCCTCTGCGAAGGCAACTTTTTCAACTTGCTCTCTCGAAGGCAACAGACGAGTTTCTCTAAGGCAAAAAAAAAATGGTTGAACAGTTCTTGCTTCTCTACTATTCACTTTAATCGTTATGCTCGACACGCTGCTACACTGTCTCTCCCGGAAGGAGATGTCAAAACACTTGAAAACCTGAAACCTCTAGCTCCAAGAATCTCCCACCATGCCTTTTTCCCTCCCTCCTCCTCCTCTTCCTCAAATTCCCTCTATTCACTCATATTGCTAAGGGATGCCTCCTCGTTCCCTCGCACCCTCCCCAACACCCCCAACGAAACCCCCCTTAATCCGATTCTCAAACGCAACCGGTTCTTCCTCTCGTCAATCCTCTCAACTCGAACACAAACTATCTCAATCCCTTCCGGCGCATGCGAGTGCTGGAAAGAAAGTAGAACGTCCTAGGTTCATGAGTATGAGTGGTAGGACTAGGACTAGGAAAGAAGAGGTTGAATTAGACGCTCAGGTTCAACAAGGGGAATTACAAGACGAGGCAGAAGAAGGAGAGGGGGATTTGGAGGTTGATGAAGATGAAGAAGAAGAAGAAGATCAGGAAGAAGAGGAGGAGAAGGGAAAGAAGAAGAAGAAAGGGGCCAAAGAGAAGAATTTGAACAAGAGGAATAGTGGGAGTGTGGGGAGGAGGAAGATTGCTATGAGTTATATTGAGGAGAAGAATAGGAGAACTGTTACTTTTACTAAAAGGAAAAGTGGATTGATGAAGAAAGTAAGTTCAAAAAAAGCCCTTATTCTATTCTGAAATCAGGGGAGTGAGTGAGTTTTCGAGCTGATGAGTCAGTCGTGTAACTTAGGCTTTCGAGTTGAGTACTTTGACGGGAACGGATTGTTTAGTCGTCGTAGTGAGTGAGAGTGGTTTGGTGTATACTTTCGCAACTCCTAGTTTGAAAGGAGTTACGGAATCTAGTAGGGGTAGAGAAGTGATTGGATTGGCTTTGAAAGGTGAATTACCTATTGACGACGATGATGGCGAAGAGGGAATTGGTAGAGGAGGAGAAGGGGATGGGAGGAAGAGAAGTGGTGGGAAGACCAAGGGAAAAGGGAAAGAAAAGGACAAGGAGAAAAGTACGACTCCGAGCAATGGAGGAGGGAGTGGGTTCGAGTTGGATTTGGATTTGGGACGAGGAGGAGACAAGGAGAGGGAAAGGAATGAATTGTTATTGGGAATGGGAATCGATCCGTCCTTAGGAGGAGGAGAGCAACATTATCCTCTACCCTCGACTTCTTCGACAGCTACAGATCCTTATGCCGCTTTCACGTTACCCGATCACGATTCGAATCAATACGGACTTCCAAACCCACCCATTCTCAACTCTTACCCTCAGAACCTTCTCCCAATCCCTCCTCCTACTTCACTACCACCCTCTTCCTCTTCTTCTTCTTCTCAAGGTTACGACCCTTTGAACCCTCAGCAATCCCTCTACCCTTTCTACTATCCACAAACTTCGAATCCTCCTTCTTCCTCCTCCTACCCGAATCTATTACCGCAACAAGCTTTCCCTCATACTTCTTATCCTTTACCTCCCGCTTCTACTCTCACGGGTCAAGCAGAA
>Ga0308169_10004072_pt1 | contig 13808 bp, 10 predicted proteins | sample PhyBR1_2_FD_202139 | JGI IMG/M metagenome (GOLD analysis project Ga0308169, IMG submission 202139) | Phyllosphere microbial communities from UC Gill Tract Community Farm, Albany, California, United States - DLSLSB.R1 | ecosystem: Host-associated > Plants > Phyllosphere > Unclassified | place...
CAGTTGCTGCTGTCGTTCGTGCCGGCCAACCCGTTCGCCGACCTGGCCCGGGCCAAGCCGACGTCGATCATCAGCGTGGTGATTTTTGCCGCGTTCCTCGGGGTGGCCGCGCTGCAACTGCTCAAGGATGATGTGGAAAAGGGCCAGAAGGTCATCAACGCCATCGACACCCTGCAAGCCTGGGTCATGCGCCTGGTGCGCCTGGTGATGAAGCTGACCCCGTACGGCGTGTTGGCGCTGATGACCAAGGTGGTCGCCGGTTCCAACCTGCAAGACATCATCAAGCTGGGCAGTTTCGTGGTGGTGTCGTACCTGGCCCTGGGCCTGATGTTTGTGGTGCACGGCCTGCTGCTGTCGTTGGCCGGGATCAACCCGCTGCGCTTCTTCCGCAAGGTGTGGCCGGTCCTGACCTTTGCCTTCACCAGCCGCTCCAGCGCCGCCTCGATCCCCTTGAGTATTGAAGCGCAGACCCGCCGCCTGGGTATCCCCCAGTCGATCGCCGGTTTCGCTGCTTCGTTTGGGGCGACCATCGGCCAGAACGGTTGCGCCGGTCTTTACCCGGCGATGTTGGCGGTGATGGTCGCACCGACCGTGGGCATCAACCCGTTGGATCCGCTGTGGATCGCGACGCTGGTGGCGATTGTGACCTTGAGCTCGGCGGGCGTTGCCGGCGTGGGCGGCGGCGCGACCTTCGCCGCGCTGATCGTACTGCCGGCCATGGGCTTGCCGGTGTCACTGGTGGCGTTGCTGATTTCCGTGGAGCCGTTGATCGACATGGGCCGTACGGCGTTGAACGTGAATGGTTCGATGACGGCGGGAGCGATTACCAGCCAGATCATGGGGCAGACGGATAAAAAGCTGTTGAATGCCGATGAACATGCCGAACTGGCGCAGGCATAAAGGCTTATAACCTGTAGGAGCGAGCTTGCTCGCGAAGAACCTGAGGGCGCCGCGTTCATTCAGAATGCCCGCGTCATCGTTGACGGTCTTCGCGAGCAAGCTCGCTCCTACACTAGTTGCGCTCCCAGACCTCGAAGTTGTACGCCGGCTTATCGCCTTCAGCTGGATTCTCGACATTCGACACCAGCTTCCACTGGTTCATATCAAACTCTGGAAACCACGCATCTCCTTCCGGGCTCAGCGCCACCCGCGTCAGGTACAGGCGATCGGCCTGTTCCAGCCCTTGCGCGTACAACTGCGCACCGCCTATCAACATCAGCTCGTCCACGCCTTGGGCTTTGGCCCATTCTTCGGCGCGCTCCACCGCTGCTTCCAGTGACGGAAAAACTTCCGCACCTTCAAGCATCAGATCGGTCTGACGACTGACCACCAGGTTCAAGCGCCCCGGCAGCGGTCGACCCAGGGAATCCCAGGTCTTGCGCCCCATGATGATCGGCTTGCCGAGCGTGGTGGCCTTGAAATACTTGAAATCCCCCGGCAAATGCCAGGGCATGCTGTTGTCGACGCCGATCACGCGGTTTTCACCGAGGGCTGCGATCAGGCTTAAAGGGAGAGTTTTTTTCATGGCGACGAGAATACCAGAGCCGCGAGTCAGCGGTTATGCTCCACCTTCACTGAAACAACAGGATGGCGCGTGACTGCACTGACTCCTCTGCACACACTCTGGCTGACAGAAGCCGTGCGCCTGCGTGAAGAACACGCCGGCCCCCTGGAAGACCTGGAAGCCAACCGCCTGGCCCGCACGGCCGGGGGCGACCTGTCGACGCGTATTACCCAACGCGCCTTGCACCTGGCCGAGCGCGATGGCCTGACCGGTGCCCTCACGCGCTGGCTGCAAGGCGCGCGCCTGGCGCTGGTATTACTGGCGGTGGTGGCCGTGATCAGTGGCGCCGGTCTGGCGTTCGCTGCGCTGGGCAACGGCCTGACGCCGGTGAACGTGTTCTGGGCCCTGGGCAGCCTGCTCGGGTTGAACCTGATCCTGCTGATCAGTTGGGCCCTGGGCCTGCTGTTTGCTGGCGAACACAGCGCCAGCCTTGGGCGCCTGTGGTTATGGCTCAGCGAGAAACTGGCGCGCGACGCCAAAGCCGCACAATTGGCGCCAGCGTTGCTGCTGTTGTTGCAACGGCAAAAACTCAATCGCTGGGCGGTGGGTGTGCTGGTCAACAGCCTGTGGCTGCTGGCCTTGCTCAGCGCCATGGTAATCCTGCTGACCCTGCTCGCCACCCGTCGCTACGGCTTTGTGTGGGAAACCACCATTCTCGGCGCCGATACGTTTGTTGCCGTGACCCAGGCCCTGGGCAGCCTGCCCGCTTTATTGGGTTTCAATGTGCCAACCGTCGACATGATCCGCGCCAGCGGTGATTCAGCCCTGAATATCGAAAGCGCCCGCCAAGCCTGGGCCGCCTGGTTGGTGGGCGTATTGCTGGTCTACGGCCTGCTGCCCCGGCTGATCCTCGCCCTGTTCTGCCTGTGGCGCTGGAAAATCGGGCGTGCGGCGTTGCGCCTGGACCTCAACCTGCAAGGCTACGCCCAACTGCGCGAACGCCTGATGCCCAGCAGCGAACGGCTTGGGGTCAACGATGCCGCGCCCGAACAGCTGCACCACGTCAGCGGCGGCGTCAGCGAGATGGACAGCGACGGCGCCTTGCTGGTGGCCATCGAACTCGACGATCACCACCCGTGGCCACCCAAGCTGCCCAGCAACGTTAAAAACGCCGGCATCCTCGACAGCCGTGAATCGCGGAACAAGCTGCTGGAACAACTCAGCCGTTTCCCGCCCGCGCGCCTGGCGATCGTTTGCGACCCGCGCCGCTCGCCGGACCGTGGCAGCCTGGCGTTGATCGCCGAACTGGCGCGCAGCGCCACCGCCACCCGTGTATGGCTGCTGCAAGCGCCGCCGGGCCAGGCACTGGACGCCGAACGCCTGGGTGACTGGCACACCGCACTGCAACAACTTGAGCTGCCGTTTGCCGATTGCGCGCCGCTGAACTGGCTGGAGACCGGGCATGACTAAACCGCTGAAACTCGCCGTGGTCGGCCACACCAATGTCGGCAAGACCTCACTGCTGCGCACCCTCACCCGTGACGTGGGCTTCGGCGAAGTCTCCCATCGCCCCAGCACCACGCGGCATGTCGAAGGCGCGCGCTTGTCGGTGGATGGCGAAGCCTTGCTGGAGCTGTACGACACGCCCGGCCTGGAAGACGCCATCGCCCTGCTCGACTACCTGGAGCGCCTGGATCGCCCCGGTGAACGCCTGGACGGTCCCGCTCGCCTGGCGCGCTTTCTGAAGGGCAGCGAAGCACGCCAACGGTTCGAACAGGAAGCCAAGGTGTTGCGCCAATTGCTGGCCTCGGACGCCGGCCTGTATGTGATCGACGCCCGTGAGCCGGTGCTGGCCAAGTACCGCGATGAGCTGCAAGTGCTGGCCAGTTGCGGCAAACCCTTGTTGCCGGTGCTCAACTTCGTCACCAGCAGCGACCAGCGCGAGCCGGACTGGCGCGAAGCCCTGGCCCGCCTCGGCCTGCACGCGCTGGTGCGTTTCGACAGCGTGGCGCCGCCGGAAGACGGTGAACGTCGCCTGTATGAAAGCCTGGCCCTGCTGCTGGAAAACTCCAGACCGCAGTTGGAACGCCTGATCCTCGATCAAGAGGCCCAACGCCAGGCCCGCCAGCAAAGCGCCGCACGCTTGATCGCCGAACTGCTGATCGACTGCGCGGCCTGCCGTCGCAGTGTGGTCACCGAAGATGAGCAGCAAGCCATCGGCGATCTGCGCAAAGCGGTGCGCCAACGGGAACAAAAGTGTGTTGAAGCCCTGCTCAAACTGTTCGGTTTTCGCCCACAGGATGCCGCCGCCAGTGATCTACCGTTGCTTGACGGTCGCTGGGGCGATGACTTGTTCAACCCCGAAACCCTCAAGCAACTTGGCGTGCGGGTCGGTGGCGGAATCGCCGCCGGTGCCGCTGCCGGTGCGGGCGTGGACCTGCTGGTCGGCGGCCTGACCCTTGGCGCTGCGGCACTGGCCGGCGCTATCGCCGGTGGCGCCCTGCAAACCGCACGCAGTTACGGCAGCCGCCTGCTCGGCAAGATCAAGGGCCAGCGCGAGCTGACCGTCGACGACAGCGTGCTGCGCCTGCTCGCCCTGCGCCAGCGCCAGTTGCTCAAGGCCCTGAACCTGCGCGGTCATGCGGCCATGCACAGCATCAAGGTCGACACGCCTCAGGACAAAACCTGGCGCGAGGGCAAGCTGCCCGACGCGCTGCACAAGGCCCGCGCCTATCCGCAATGGTCATCCCTCAACCCCCACGCCAAGCTGAGCCAGGCCGAGCGTCAGGAACAGGTCGAAGCCCTGGCCCAGCGCCTGGACCAGACCTGAGCCGCCAACACCTGCCTGTTGCGGGCTCATCACGTTTCTGCGCATAACATGCGGATATTTCGCTCAGCCATCGCCGGCCCCACGCTCATGCCCACGCCGGTGTGCATCAACGCAGCGCTGACACCGGGTGCTGCCTGCACAATCGAGAACGGCCCGGGCCCGCGAGCGCCGTAGACGCCTTGCCAGCGTTCGACCACCTGGATTTTGCAGCCCAGGGTCTGTTCGGCCAGCTCGATCATCCAGTCGTCTACCTGCTCGGCATTGAAGGGCGACGGATCGCTGTCGTAATGATGGGAGTCACCGATGATCAGTTCGCCATGGGGCGTAGGGCTGATCAGCAAGTGGATACCATGCTCTTGCAGGTGCGGCGTTTCGCGCAGGATCTGTGCCTGCACGGCGGCGGCTTCAGGCAGGTCGGCAAAGGCACCGTAGTGCACGCAGCTCAGGCCGGTGAGCAGGGCGTGTTGCAGGTTCAGGTTGAGCGTCGGCCGCGCACGCAGCATTTGCAGGCGGCAGGTCTGCGGGTTGAGCGGGGCGATGGATTCGGCCAACAGGGTTTGATAGTCGTGGCCTGAACAGACAATGATCTGCTCACCGCGAAAGCGGCCTGCCGTGCTGTGCAACTGGCCGGGCTCTACGTCGCGCACCAGCGTGGAGAAGTGAAATTCCACACTCAGGTGCTGGCTCAGGTAATGGATCAGCGCCGGAATCGCCTCGCGGGAATACAGTTGCTGGTCATCCTTGCCATGCAGCGCCGCGCGGTGATGGCGGAACTGGCCAGCGTACAGGTCCCTCATCGCAGCGCCTTGCAGCAACTCGACGTTGTAGCCGTGTTCCTGCGCACGAGCGCTGCAGAAGGCTTCCAACAGATGCTCTTCGGCTTCGGTGCGGGCGAACAGATATGAACCGTTGCGTTTGAGCTGCAGACCAGCCAACTGCGCCCACTGTGCCCAGATATCACGACTTTCCCGCGCCAGGTCGAGCATCTGGCCCGGCGGTTGACCGGTGACCAGCGCCTGACCGAAGTTGCGTACCGAGGCGCCCAATGGCGTGGCGCTGCGCTCGAACACCTTGACCTTGAGGCCGCGTTTGGCGGCGGCATAAGCGTGGGACAGGCCGAGAATGCCGGCGCCAATGATCAGTAAATCTGTCATGGAGTATGCAGCCCTCTGTAGGAGCGAGCTTGCTCGCGAAAGTCGCCAACGATGACGCCGTGCGTCTGATTACCCGCGTCGCCTGTTCGTTTTTCGCGAGCAAGCTCGCTCCTACAGGTTGAAGTAAAAGTTATTGTTTTTCCGACTTACCGTCATAGCGCTTGCGCCATTCGGCCAGGATGCTGTCGCGATTCTTCGACGCCCAAGCAAAGTCGTTTTTGATCAACCGTTGCTCATAGTCCGCCGGCAACTCGGTCTGCGGCTTGGCAATCCCCGGTTGGGCGAGCACGGCAAAGTTTTCCTTGTACAGCTCCATCGCCGCTGGGCTGGCGGAGAAATCAGCCAGTTTCTTCGCAGCGTCGGCATGGGCACTGCCCTTGATCACCGCGGTGGCTTCGATCTCCCAACCCAGGCCCTCTTTGGGCAGGATGATGTCCAACGGGGCGCCCTGGCGTTTGAGTTGAATCGCCGGGTATTCAAAGGAAATCCCGATCGGGAACTCACCGGACGCCGCCAGCTTGCACGGTTTGGAGCCGGAGTGAACGTACTGGCCGATGTTCTGGTGCAGGTCGTCCATGTACTGCCAGCCCTGCTTCTCGCCGAAGGTCTGCAACCAGGCACTGACATCCAGAAAACCCGTGCCGGAGGACGCCGGGTTAGGCATCACGATCTTGCCCTTGTACTCAGGCTTGGTCAGGTCCTGCCAGCTCACCGGTTTGGTCAGGCCCTGCTTTTCGGCTTCGATGGTGTTGAAGCAGATGGTCGCAGCCCACACGTCCATGCCCACCCAGGCGGGCGGGTTGGCGGCGTCTCGGTAGTTTTTACCGATCTTGTCCAAATCCTTGGGCGCGTAGTTGTCCAACATGCCTTGCTGATCGAGGATCGCCAGGCTGGAGGCGGCCAGGCCCCACACCACGTCAGCCTGCGGGCGGTCTTTTTCAGCCAGCAGCTTGGCGGTGATGATGCCGGTAGAGTCGCGTACCCACTTGATCTCGACGTCGGGGTTGGCCTGTTCGAAGGCTTTTTTGTAGGTCTTCAATTGCTCGGCTTCAAGGGCCGTGTAAACGGTCAATTCGGTCTTGGCGAAGGCATTCAGGCTGAATGCCGTGAGTACCGCAGCGACCAGCGCCAGGGGCTTGAACATGGAGCACCTCCTTCAGGGATGTTTATTGGCCGGGCGCGGTCTGGCGCCAGGCTTGGGAGCGACGCAGCGCGCCACGTGAGGCCCACGCCAGCAACAGCGAGACGCCGACTGAGGTGAACAGGATCAGGGTCGACATGGCCGCCGCACCGCCCACGTTGCCGGCGTCGTCCATGTTCAGCACGGCGACGGCGGCGAGGATGGTGTCGGGGCTGTAGAGAAAGATCGCGGCGGACACGGTGGTCATCGCCGATACAAACAGGTAGCGCAGGATATCCAGCAGCGCCGGCAGGCAGATCGGCACCGTGACGCGCCAATAGTGGCGGTACAACGGCGCCTTGAGCGACAACGCCGCCGCTTCGAACTCGGCGTCCAGCTGGCGCAGGGCGGTGGTCGCGGTCATCTGCGCGGTGGTCAGGTAGTGCGCAATGGTGCACACCACCAGCAACGCCATGCTCCCGTAGAACACGTGCAGCGGGTTGCCGTTGAGGTTGAAAAAGAACACGTAGCCCAAGCCGAGCACCAGCCCCGGCACCGCCATCGGTACGAAGCTGAGCATGCGCAGCGCCAGGTTCAGGCCCTTCTGGCCCTTGGTCTTCTCCATCAGGTAGGCGCCAGTGAAGATCAGCACACTGCCGATCAACGCCGTGCACAGTGCCATGGTCAGGCTGTTGCGGTAGGCCAGCCAGCCGCCGCCGGCGGTGTCTTCGAACTGGTAATGGTTGAGCGATAGCGACAGGTTGTACGGCCAGAACTTCACCAGCGACGAATACACCGCCATGCCGAACACCAGCAGCAACACCGCGCAAATCAGCAACACAATGGCCAGGTAGCAACCGTCGCGCAGCCGCGATGGCGCGGGCAGAAACACCTGGGCGCGACCGCTCATCGAGTCGCCATGCCGACGGCGCAACCAGGCATCCACGCCGAAACTGAACAGTGCCGGCAGCAGCAACACCATGCCGATCAACGCGCCGCGCCCGAACTGTTGCTGACCGACCACCGCCTTGTAGGCTTCCAGCGCCAACACCTGGTAATCGCCGCCCACCACCACCGGTACACCGAAGTCGGTGATGGTCAGGGTAAACACCAGGCAGAACGCGGCGAACACCGCCTGGCGCGTGGCCGGCCAGGTGATGCTGCGAAACGCCCGGGCCGGGCTGGCGCCCATGCTCGACGCCGCATCGAACAAGCGCGCATCCGCCAGGGACAAGGCCGACAGCAGGATCATCAACGCATGGGGAAAGGTGTAGATCACTTCACCGAGCACAATGCCCCAGAAGCCGTAGATATTCTCCGAGAGCAAGCCGCGCAACATGCCCTGGTTGCCGAACAGATAGACCAGGGCAATGCCCGGCAGCATCGACGGCGCCATCAAGGGCAGCAATGACAAACCGCGCCAGACGGTCTTGCCGGGAATCAGCGTACGTTGCAGGGCGTAGGCAAACAGGTAAGCCAGCGGTACGACGATGGCCGCCACGCTAAGGGAAACTTTCAGGCTATTGCCCAGCAACCAGTGGAAGTTGGCGCTGGTCAGCAGTTCGCGCGCGGCTACCAGCCCACCGCCCTGCCCGGCTTCGCTGCTGAAGCCGCGCCAGAAGATCGCCAGCAACGGCAGCAGGACCGCCACCACCAACAGGCCGAGCCAGAGCCATTTGCCGCCGACCACAAAGAGACGGTCGCCCCACTCGGCGCGGGACACCTGACGCGGTACCGGCAATGTCATGACGGCGGCCATCTCAGGCAAACACCTGCAGACTGCGCGGCGGCAAGGCCACCCAGATGTCCTGCGCGCCCAGGCGCGGCATGGCTTCGGGCGCCAGTTCGGCCAGCAATGGATGGCCCGGCAACTGTTCCAGCTCAAAGCTCATGCGGCAGCGATTGCCGAGGAAGGTAATTTCGCGAACCTTGGCAGGGAACAGGTTTTCTTCATGCACCGTCGGGTTGACGCTGATCGCTTCCGGGCGACAGAACAGGCGGCCGGACCGAGCCACACCCGCATCGTCGGCCAGGCGCATATTCATTCCGCCGACCTGGGCATGGCTGGCGCTGCTACGGCTGAACGGCAACCAGTTGCCCTGGCCGACGAACTCGGCCACGAACGGCGTGGCCGGGCGGTCGTAGATCTCCTGGGGCGTGGCGTACTGCTCGACCTTACCGTTGTTCATCACGGCAATGCGGTCGGCCATCAACATAGCTTCGTCCTGGTTGTGGGTCACCATCAAGGTGGTAATACCCAGGCGCCGTTGCAACTGGCGCAGCTCGGTGCACAAATGCTCGCGCACACGGGCGTCGAGGGCCGACATCGGTTCATCCAGCAGCAACAGCGAAGGAGCCGGCGCCAATGCCCGGGCCAGGGCCACCCGCTGCTGCTGGCCGCCGGAGAGTTGGCCGGGGTATTTCTTTTCGCTGCCGACCAGGCCGACGAGTTCAAGCATCTGCCCGACGCGCTTGCGCACTTCATCGCGGCCGCTGCCTGTGAGGCCGTAGCCGATGTTTGCTTCAACCGTGAGATTGGGGAACAGCGCGTAGGACTGAAACAGGATGCCGTAGTCTCGCGCCTGGGGCGGCAGCAGGGTAACGTCCCGCTCGCCCAGGTAAAGCTCACCGCTATCCTGACGCTCCAGGCCGGCGATGCAGCGCAGCAACGTGGTCTTGCCGCAGCCGGACGGGCCCAGCAGGCACACCAGCTCGCCGGCGGCGACGTCCAGGGATACGTTGTCCAGCGCGGTGAAAGCGCCAAAGCGTTTCTGGATCCCGCGCACCTTCATGGGCGCGCCGGGTTGGGTCAGGGCTGTGTTCATGCAAGGCACCTCATCGAACGAATGAAGGCCATGCTAGGGAGGCAATGCGTAGTTGGTGTGGCAGAAAGGCAAAACCCAGCAATAGTGGTATTGGTATTTTTTGTAGGAGCGAGCTTGCTCGCGAAGAACTTGAGAACAACGCGGGCGGCCTGATAGAGCTGCGCCATCGTTGGAGTTTTTCGCGAGCAAGCTCGCTCCTACAGGGGTGACATTTCCTGAGCCAGGCCAAGGAATGCCGCCGGTAGCCGCGCACCTTTACGCTCTTTGAGGCAATACAGATACTCCGGAATCTGCGGGGCGTTCTCGATGGTCAGCACGCGCAATTGCGGATCATGGGGCACTTCCTGACGAGCGATGATGCTGATGCCGATATTGCGCAGCACCGCCTCGCGAATCGACTCACGGCTGCCAATCTCCAGCAACGGCCCATACCCTACACCGCCGCTTTTCAACAGTTCTTCGGTCAGCCTGCGGGTGGTGGAGCCGGCTTCACGCATCAACAGCGTATGCCCGGCCAGCGCGCTCAACGACACATGCTCAAGCTTGGCCAACGGGTGATTGCGATGCACCGCCAGCACCAGCGGGTCGGTGCCCAGCACGCGGCGGATCAGGCGCGGGTCGTCCAGCAATTGCGAAGAGGCCGCGACGTCTACGCGGTAATCATCCAGCGCTTCGAGCACCTGCTGGGAGTTGCCGATTTCCACCGACACTTCCACGTGCGGCAGGCGTTCACGAAAGGCTTTGACCAGGTCGAGAATGTAATACGGCGCCGTCGCGGCAATCCGCAACGCGCCCTGGACCTGACCATTGTTGCGCAGGAAAAACTCGATATCCGCTTCCTGCTGCAACAGCGTCTTGACCATCGGCAACAGCCGCGCGCCTTCGTCGCTGACCGTCAGGCGACGGCCACCGCGATAGAACAGCTCAACGCCGTGTTGGCTTTCCAGGTTGCGAATCTGGGTGGTCACCGTGGGCTGGCTCAGGCCGAGTTTTTTCGCCGCCTGGGTGATACTGCCCAGGCGGGCGACCATGAAAAACGCCTTTAACTCAGCACTCAGCACACCACCCTCTCATCCTCTATTTGCGCAACAGGCGCAGGCCATTGAACACCACCAGCAAACTCACGCCCATGTCGGCGAAGACCGCCATCCACATGGTCGCCATGCCCATGAAGGTCACGGCCAGGAAAATCGCCTTGATCACCAGCGCCAGGGCGATGTTCTGCTTGAGGATACTCGACGTTTGCCGCGACAGCCGAATGAAAGCCGGAATCTTGCGCAGATCATCATCCATCAGCGCCACGTCGGCGGTCTCGATGGCGGTGTCGGTGCCTGCTGCAGCCATGGCGAAGCCGATCTCGGCACGGGCCAGGGCCGGAGCGTCATTGATGCCATCACCGACCATGCCCACCCGATGGCCTTGGCCGTAGAGGGTTTCGATGGCTTGCAGCTTGTCGGTGGGCAAAAGGTCACCCTGGGCCTGGTCGATGCCGACTTGGGTGGCAATCGCCTGGGCGGTGTGGGTGTTGTCGCCGGTGAGCATCAGGGTTTTGATGCCCAGGTCGTGAAGTTGCTGGATGGCTTCGCGGCTGCTGTCCTTGACTGTGTCGGCCACGGCAAACAGCGCCAGGGGGCCGGACTTGTCCAGCAGCAGCACGACGGACTTGCCTTGTTTTTCCAGGGCGAAGAGCTTTTCTTCCAGCGCCTCTGAGCACAGGCCGAGGTCTTCCACCAGGCGGTGGTTGCCCAAGTGATAGGTCTGGCCGTTGATGTCGCCGCGCACACCGCGCCCGGCCAGAGCCTCGAAGTTATCCACAGCATGAATTGGCAGGTTTTTATCCACAGCCGCGTTGGCGATCGCCAGGGACACCGGGTGGTCGGAACGCCCGGCCAAACTGGCGGCCAGGGCCGGGGCGCTGTCTTCGAGATTCGGAAACAGCGGCAGGTAATCGGTTTGCACCGGTTTGCCGTGGGTGATGGTGCCGGTCTTGTCGAGTGCCAGGTAGTCGAGCTTGTAACCGCCCTCCAGGTACACGCCGCCCTTGATCAGGATGCCTTTGCGCGCTGCGGCGGCCAGGCCGCTGACGATGGTCACCGGTGTGGAGATCACCAAGGCACACGGGCAGGCAACCACCAGCAGCACGAGGGCGCGATAGATCCAGTCGAACCACACGCCCGCCATGAACAGCGGCGGAATCACCGCCACACCCAGGGCAAACAGGAACACCGCCGGGGTGTAGACCTTGGAAAAACTGTCGACAAAGCGCTGGGTCGGTGCGCGCGCGCCTTGGGCCTGTTCCACCGCGTGAATGATTCGCGCCAGGGTGGAATTGTTGGCGGCTGCGGTGACTTTATATTCCAGGGAGCCTGCCTGGTTGATGGTGCCGGCAAAGACCTTATCGCCCACCGTCTTCTCAATCGGCAGGCTTTCCCCGGTGATCGGCGCCTGGTCGATAGTGGACTGGCCGGCGCTGACTTCACCGTCCAGGCCGATACGCTCGCCGGGTCTTACCCGCACGATCGCGCCCAGTTCTATGCTTTTGACTTCCTGTTCCAACCATGAACCGTCAGCCTGGCGCACGGTGGCCTGCTCCGGGGTCATCTGCATCAAGCCGCTGATGGCATTGCGCGCCCGATCCAGGGACTTGGCCTCAATCAATTCGGCCACGGTAAACAGGAACATCACCATCGCCGCTTCCGGCCACTGACCAATCAGGATGGCGCCGGTCACCGCGATGCTCATCAGCGCGTTGATGTTCAGGTTGAGGTTTTTCAGGGCAATCCAGCCCTTTTTGTAGGTGGTCAAGCCGCCGCTGAGGATCGACACCAGCGCCACCAGAGCGATCACCCAGGTCGGTGCCACACCGGTGAAGTGCAGCACTTCGGCACCCAGGGCGCCCACGCCCGACACTGCCAATGGCCACCAATGCTTCTTGGCCGGCGGCGCGGCAGCGGGGCTGCCTTCCTCGATAGGGTCGGCCTGCATACCGATGGACTTGATCGCCGCAATGATCGGCGCCGTGCTCGGCAGGTCATGGGTGACACCGAGGATGCGGTTGATCAGGTTGAATTCCAGTTGCTGCACGCCGGCGAGCTTGCCCAGTTTGTTCTGGATCAGCGTCTGCTCGGTGGGGCAGTCCATGGCTTCGATGCGGAAGGTGCTCAGGCGCGAGCCGGCGGTGGGCGCTTCGCTCAGGGTCACCACGGCAGGCCCGGCAGCGCCGGAACAGCAGGAGCCTGAGTGGCCGTGGCTATCCACCGGCGTGAGTTTTGCCGGGGCGTGATCATGTGGGTGATCGTGACCATGATCGTGCGGGTGATCATGAGCATGGTCATGATCGTGCTTGTGGTCGTGCTTGTGTGGGGTGTGAATGGAGTGGCTCATCAGGTCGCGTCCGTAAAGGTGCCTGTTGCCAAGTAAAGACCCTGTAGCCACTATAGGGTCAAGCACCCATGTGGAGATTGCTGCGATGAAGATCGGCGAACTGGCCAAACTCACCGACTGCCCGGTGGAAACCATCCGTTATTACGAGAAGGAAAGCCTGCTGCCACCGCCTGCGCGCACTGAGGGCAACTACCGGGTCTATACCCAGGCGCACACCGAGCGGCTGATCTTTATCCGCAACTGCCGCAGCCTGGACATGACCCTCGAAGAAATCCGCAGCCTGTTAGGCCTACGCGACAGCCCCCAGGACCAGTGCGAGAGCGTGAATGCGTTGATCGACGAACATATCCACCACGTGAAAGCGCGGATCGATGGGTTACTGGCGTTGCAGGAGCAGTTGCTGGACCTGCGCCAACGCTGTGGCGGTGGGGATCAGTGCGGGATTTTGCAGCAGTTGGAGGTCAGCGGAGGGATTGCGGCCAGTGAGGCTGAGCCTTCACACGTGGGCAGAAGCCACGGCCACTAAACTCAAGCGAACACGCAACCCATGTGGGAGCTGGCTTGCCTGCGATAGCGGTGGGCCCGCGACATTGATGTCGCCTGACACTCCGCTATCGCAGGCAAGCCAGCTCCCACAGTTTTTTACCGCGATGGGCCGTTAGATAGCCACGTCGGCCTTGATGCTTGGGTCCGCGTCGTAGCCCACGATCTCGAAATCTTCGAACTTGTAGTCGTAGATCGAAGCTGGCTTGCGCTTGATCACCAGTTCCGGCAGCTTTTTCGGCGTGCGCGCCAGCTGGGTCTGGATCTGTTCCATGTGGTTGCTGTAAGCGTGGGTGTCGCCAGTGGTGACAATGATCTCGTGAGGGATCAGGTCGCATTGCTGGGCCAGCATATGGGTCAGCAACGCCAGCGCGGCGGTGTTATACGGCAGCCCCAGGAATACGTCAGAGCTGCGGATATACAGCTGCATCGACAGATGGCCGTCATG
>Ga0308169_10004075_pt1 | contig 13803 bp, 13 predicted proteins | sample PhyBR1_2_FD_202139 | JGI IMG/M metagenome (GOLD analysis project Ga0308169, IMG submission 202139) | Phyllosphere microbial communities from UC Gill Tract Community Farm, Albany, California, United States - DLSLSB.R1 | ecosystem: Host-associated > Plants > Phyllosphere > Unclassified | place...
CGGCCCGCATCTGCTGGCTGGGCTACGGCGAACGCGCCAAAGCAGGGCTGCTCTTCAACCAGCTCGTCAAGGAAGGCAAGGTCAAGGCGCCCATCGTGATCGGCCGCGACCACCTGGACTCCGGCTCCGTCGCCTCCCCGTACCGCGAGACGGAAGCCATGGCCGACGGTTCCGACGCCATCGCCGACTGGCCCATGCTGAACGCCCTGCTCAACACCGCCTCCGGTGCCACTTGGGTCTCCCTCCACCACGGCGGCGGCGTTGGTATCGGCCGCTCGATCCACGCCGGCCAGGTCTCGGTCGCCGACGGCACCGACCTCGCCGCGCAGAAGCTCGAGCGCCTCCTCACCAATGACCCCGGCATGGGCGTCATCCGCCACGCCGACGCCGGCTACGAACGCGCCCTTGATGTCGCCAAGGAACGCGGCGTCCGCATCCCCATGCTCCCCACGGACTCCCTAACCTCGCAAGCTCGGTCAGGGAACCCTGTCCCCGTGGCCCCAGGAAACCAGTAACCGACGTCCGCCCACCAGGCTAAACCCCGCATCGATTGCTCCGTAATGGTCGTTTAGAGTCCCTAAAACGACAATTACGGAGCAGTCGATGTGACCATCACAAGGAACTTCAATGACAGCCATAATTTCCGAACCGCTCACCGTCACGCTTGGCTCCGTCGGCGTCACGGCCAAGGACGTCCTCGCGGTTGCCCGCCACGACGCCAAGGTCGCCATCGCACCCGAAGCCCTGGAAACCGTGTCCAGGGTCCGTGCCCACATCGACAGCCTCGCCTCCAGCGACACCCCCGCCTACGGCATCTCCACCGGCTTCGGTGCGCTGGCCAACCGCCATATCCCCAATGAGCTGCGCACCCAGCTGCAGAAGTCGCTGATCCGCAGCCACGCCGCCGGCATGGGTCCGGCCGTGGAACGCGAAGTGGTCCGCGGCATCATGTTCCTGCGCGCCAAGACCCTGGCCTCGGGCCGCACCGGCGTCCGCCCTGTGGTCCTGCAGACCATGGTGGACGTCCTCAATGCGGGCATCACGCCCGTAGTCCGGGAGTTCGGTTCGCTGGGCTGCTCCGGCGACCTCGCCCCGCTCTCGCACTGCGCACTGGTGCTGATGGGTGAAGGCGAAGCGGCAGGGCCCGACGGCGTTACGTACGGCGGGCGCGGAGAGCGGCCTGTTGCCGAGCTGCTGGCAGAACACGGCATCGAGCCGGTCACCCTTGCCGAGAAGGAAGGGCTGGCGCTGGTCAACGGCACCGAGGGCATGCTGGGCATGCTCCTGATGGCCATCGCGGACCTCCGCCAGCTGCTGGCGACGGCGGACATCACCGCCGCGCTAAGCGTTGAGGCCCTGCTGGGCACCGACCAGGTGTTCCTGCCGGAGCTGCACGCGGCGCTTCGCCCGCATCCGGGCCAGGCCGCCAGCGCAGACAACATGCTGCGCGTGCTCTCCAACTCCCCGATCGTTGCGTCCCACCGGGTGGGGGACTCCAAGGTCCAGGATGCCTACTCGCTGCGCTGCGCCCCGCAGGTTGCCGGTGCCGTCCGTGACACCGTTGACCACGCGGAACTCGTGGCAACCCGCGAACTGGCCGCCGCCATCGACAACCCGGTGGTCCTGCCCGACGGCCGCGTGAGTTCAAACGGCAACTTCCACGGTGCGCCCGTGGCATACGTCCTGGACTACCTGGCCATCGCCGTCGCTGATCTGAGCTCCATTGCCGAACGCCGGACGGACCGAATGCTTGATCCCGCACGGTCGCACGGCCTTCCAGCCTTCCTCGCCTCCGATCCCGGCGTGGACTCCGGTTTGATGATTGCCCAGTACACCCAGGCAGGCCTGGTGTCCGACAACAAGCGGCTCGCCGTGCCGGCTTCAGTGGATTCGATTCCAAGCTCGGCCATGCAGGAGGACCACGTGTCCATGGGCTGGCACGCGGCCCGGAAACTGCGTAAGGCGGTGGAGAACCTCCGGCGGGTCCTGGCTATCGAACTGGTGACGTCGGCCCGCGCGTTGGACATCCGCACCCAGCTTTCCGGTGGTGAGCTCACTCCGGGCCCGGCCGGCACCGCCGTCGTGGCTGCCCTCCGTGCCGTGGTGGACGGCCCGGGGACGGACCGTTTCCTGTCTCCGGAACTGGAGGCGGCGGACCGGCTGGTTGCCTCGGGGGAGGTGCTTCGGGCAGCCGAATCCGCCGTCGGCTCCCTGGCCTGACACCGAAGGATCTTCAGTGCCTGCTGCGCTCCGGTCCGAAGTGCGGAATATCCGGCGCCACGGTCCGTGGCTGAGGCCGGAGTGTAGTAGAACTGATGGTGTAGTGAAAGTCACATCAACGAGGCTGTGGCAGCAGAACAATACAAAGGGGTAGAAGTTCACATGAAAGCACGTGGGGCAGTCCTGTCCAGGCGCAACGCCCATTCCGCTGCGGTATCCAACTGGAAGGCCCTCAAGGCCGGGGACCGCGTCGAAATCATCAAGCATGCGCACGTGGTGGCAGCCGGGGAAGTGGAGGAAGTGTCGCAGAGCGGCAACGTCCTGTGGCTGGTTCCGGCCGGACCGTCAGATTTGTCGGAAAAGCAGCTTTTCCTGAAGTCCGACGGCGTCCAGGTGCGCCTCGCCTGACAGCAGCACCCCTCAACATCAAGAATCCCCGCAGGGCCTCACGGCACTGCGGGGATTCTTGGTTGTTCCGGGCGTCCGGGTCCTGCTGGGCTGCCCGGTACGGCGAACGAAGCGCCGGCGTATCAGGCAGTACCCGAATCAGGCAGTGAAGGATTCGTAGGTCTCACCAAACGGTACTGATTCGTCCAGGGCTACCGTGTAGTGTCCCGGGTGCAGCCTGGTCACCAGGATGCCGCAGGTGGCGTCCTTCGCTGCCACTTCAATCAGTTCGGCTACTGCCTTTTCCAGTCCGGAATGGACCTCGCCGGCGCTGGAAAACTCCAGGCTGATGGACCGGATCTCCGGCCGTTCGGCGGTCCCGGCAGCGGCGGGGACGCGCTCCAAAGTGCTAGTCGTCATGTACTGAACTTTCTGTATTTCGTGCCAGGTGGCATTGCCATTCTATCGATCAGTATCCATATATGTCAGATGACTGCCCTCCCGAAGCCCCGGAACGGCGGTCACAAAACGTTCGTTCGCGGTCCCGGACGGGAATCAACGACCATGGAAGCGGGCCCCGGCAGGGCCCCGTTCAGCAGTCCCGCAACCACACCTTGAGGAGATTCGGTATGAAGATCATGCGACTGGGCCACAGCGGCAGCGAACAGCCTGCTGTGCTGGTTCCCTCAGCGGACGGCGCCGGCCGGTACTTCAGCCTCCTGCCCCTGACCGGCGATGTCGACGGCGGCTTCCTCGCGGCGGGAGGGCTGGACAAGGTCCGCAAAGCCCTCGCCGCAGGTGAGCTGCCGGTCCTTGAGGGCGCGGACGCGCTCCGGGTGGGGCCGCCGGTGGCCAGGCCCGGCTCCGTGGTGGGCATCGGGATGAACTATGCCGCGCACGCCGCCGAGTCCGGGGCCGAGCCGCCCACGATTCCGGTGGTCTTCCTCAAGCCAAGCAACACTGTTGCCGGCCCGTTCGATCCCGCTCCGCTCCCTCCGCATTCGGGCAAGTACGACTGGGAAGTGGAACTGGGGATCGTGATCGGCAGGGAGGCCGGCTACCTTGGCTCCCCGGAAGAGGCAGCGGCGTGCATCGCCGGCTACGTCACGGCCAACGACCTCTCCGAACGCGAATACCAGTTGCCCGGAGCCGCGGGGCAGTGGACCAAAGGCAAGTCGCTGCCCGGGTCAACGCCCCTGGGCCCGTGGCTGGTTCCGGCGGAGGACATCGACGGCGGCAACCTCCCGCTGCGCAGCTGGGTCAACGGGGAACCGCGCCAGGACTCGTCGACCTCGGAGCTCATCTTCAACGCGGCCACGCTGGTCCATCACTGCAGCCAGTACATGCGGCTGGAACCAGGCGACGTGATCCTCACCGGAACCCCGGAAGGTGTGGCACTGAGCGGCCGCTTCCCCTACCTCCAGCCGGGCGACGTGGTGGAGGTGGAAGTGGAAGGCCTGGGCCGCCAGCGCCAGGAGTTGTTCCGGACGCCGGCGGCCGCAACGGCCTAGGGTGCTGCGCGCCTAGCTTGCTTTGACCGCCAGGACCGGGCAGTCCGCTTCCAGCAGGATGCGCTGGGATGTGCTGCCCATGATCAGCTTGCCCACCGGGGTGCGGCGGCGCAGCCCGATCACGATCAGCTCGGCTTTGTGCTCCTCGGCGGCGTCCAGGACTTCGGCGGCGGCGTCGTGGCCCCGGACCGGACGCTTGATCAGGTACTGGATCCCCTCGCCGGCCAGCCGCCGTTCGATGTCCTGGATCCCGCCTTCGGGTGCGAACCGGCTGTCCACTGCCGCCTCGCCCTTGGAGGAGTTGATCAGCACCAGCGTGCTGTTGTTCTTCCGGGCTTCGGTGATGGCCTGGGTCAAGGCAGCTTCGCCTTCAGGGGTGGGGACGTATCCCACAACGACGGTCATTGTTGCTCCTTATGGTTGGAATAGACGGCACTGTGGTTTGAGTGGACCGCATCATCGGCATCCATGGCAAGAGCCGCCGCCCCGCCGGCAGAAGCAGCAACCGGAGTGTTGCGCCGGATCAGCTTGAAGGCAAAGGGCCAGAGCAGGATGACGGCAATGATCACATAGATCCCGACGGCGATCGGCTCGCTGAAGAGACCCGCGGGGTCGCCCGCGCTCAGCTGCAGGGTTTTGCGGAGCTGCCCCTCAATGCGCGGGCCCAGGATCACGCCGAGGATCAGCGGGAGTACGGGCAACCCGAAGCGCCGCATCATGAACCCGAGCGCGCCGAGGATCAGCAGGATCACCAGGTCGAACGCCTGCAGGTTCACCGAGTAGGCGCCCAGGGTGGCGAAAAACAGGATGCCGGCGTACAGGTACGGGCGGGGGAGCTGCAGCAGTTTTGCCCACAACGGGGCCAGCGGCAGGTTGATGATCAGGAGCAGCAGGTTGCCGATGAAGAGGCTGGCAATCAGCGCCCAGACCAGGGGCCCCTGGCTTTCGAAGAGCTGCGGACCCGGCTGGATGCCGTACGAGGTGAAGGCCGCCAACATCACGGCCGCCGTGGCATTCGTGGGCAGGCCCAGCGCCAGCATGGGGGTCAGGGTGCCGGCAGCCGCGGCGTTGTTGGCTGCTTCCGGGCCGGCTACGCCTTCGATGGCGCCCTTGCCGAACTCTTCGGGGTGCTTGCTGAGCCTCTTCTCCGTCACGTAGGACAGGAACGTGGGGATCTCGGCGCCACCGGCCGGCAGGGCGCCGAACGGGAAGCCGAAAGCGGTGCCGCGCAGCCACGGCTTCCAGGAACGCTTCCAGTCGGACTTGCCCATCCACGGCTGGCCCACGGGAATGGCATGCAAAGGAGTGCGGCGCAGGTGCGCAGCTACCCAGAGGGCCTCGCCCACGGCGAAGATGGCCACGGCCACCACCACGATGTCCAGGCCGTCCGCCAGGAGCGGCTGGCCGAACGTCAACCGGCGCTGGCCGGTGACCGAGTCCATGCCCACCAGGCCGATGGCCAGGCCAAGGCCCAGGGAGGCGAACCCGCGCAGCCGGGAGGATCCCAGGACGGCGGTGACGGCCAGGAGGGCCAGCACCATGATGGCGAAGTAGCTGGGCGCGCCCAGGCTCACGGCGAACTTAACGACGATGGGTGCGCAGACCGCCAGCAACGCGGTGCCGATGGTGCCGGCAACGAACGAGCCGATGGCCGCCGTCGCCAGCGCCTGCGCCGCGCGGCCCGCCTTGGCCATCTTGTTGCCCTCAATGGCGGTGACCACGGACGACGATTCGCCGGGGGTGTTAAGCAGGATGGAGGTGGTGGAACCGCCGTACATGCCGCCGTAGTAGATGCCGGCGAACATGATGAACGCGCTGGTGGGTTCCAGGGCGTAGGTGACGGGCAGCAGCAGGGCCACGGTCATGGCGGGCCCCAGGCCGGGGAGGACGCCGACGGCGGTGCCCAGGATCACGCCGATCACGGCGTAAAGGAAGTTCATGGGGGTGAGGGCGGTGGCGAAGCCGTCCATCAGGGAGGACCAGACGTCCATTACAGGATTCCTTCCAGGAGGCCGGCCGGCAGCGCGATGCCCAGGCCGAGGTAGAAGCCGTAGAAGGTCAGTAGGGACAGTGCCACGGAGATCAGTCCGTCCCGGATATAGCGGCGGCTGCCAAGTGCAAGGACGCTGCCCCAGAACAGGACAGTCCCGGAGATGACCCAGCCGGCCCAGTCAATGAGCAGGATGTTCAGGATGAAGGCGCCCGCCAGGGGCAGGACTGTCTTCCAGTCCGCCGGGTGGGTGAGGTCGACGTCTTCGCCGCCCTCTGCCTCGCCCTTGCCGCCGCGCAGCACGTTCAAGGCAAGCAGTACCGCGCAGACCACCAGCATGCCCGCCACGATGAACGGAACGGTTTTGGGCCCCACGGGGTCTGACTTCGAATACGGGGTTACCAGGCCGTTGGCGTCCAGGAAGACGACGACGCCGGCCGCCCCGAGCAGGAGTGCGACTCCCAGCTCGGAGCGGCCTTTAAGGCCTGAGGTCAGCGACGTCACGCCAGCCCAAGCTTGGTGAGGACGTCGGCCACGCGCTTGTCCTGCTCGGTGAGGAAGGTTTTGAACTGGTCACCGGTGATGAAGGCATCGGTCCAGCTGTGGGTCTTCAGCGCTTCCTTCCAGCCGTCCGTGCCGTGCATCTTTTCCAGGGCCGCGATCAAGGCAGCCTTGTCCTTGTCGCTGATTCCCGGAGGGGCCACCACGCCGCGCCAGTTGCTGAAGACGAGGTCGATGTTGGATTCCTTAAGCGTTGGCGCATCCACGCCGTCCAGGCGCTTGTCACCGCTGGTGGCCAGGACGCGGACCTCGCCGGATTCGATCTGCTTCAGGTACTCGCCGGCGCCGGAGGCGGCGAAGCCCAGCTTGTTGCCAAGGATCGCGGGCAGCAGGTCGCCGCCGCCGTCGTAGGCAACGTAGTTGACCTTGGTGGCGTCGATGCCCACGGCTCCTGCAAGCTGCATCGGCAGGAGGTGGTCCGGGCCGCCGGGGGAGGACCCGCCGCCCACGGCGATGGAGCCGGGATCGGCTTTCCAGGCCTTGACCAGGTCGTCGATTGTCTTGAAGGGCGAATCCTTGCCCACCATGATGGCGCCCGGTTCTTCGATCAGGCGGGCCAGCGGGGTGGTGGAGGTCAGCTTGGACTCGGACTTGTTGGTGTAGCTGGCGCCCACGACGCCGAGGCCCATGAGCATGGCAAGGTCGCCGTTGCCCTTTTCGTTGACGATCCGGGCCAGGCCTACGGTGCCGCCGGCGCCGGCCAGGTTGAAGACTTCGGTGTTGGTGGAGATCTTCGCGTCGTCCAGGACCTTTGCAGCGGCCCGGGCAGTGGTGTCGTAGCCGCCACCAGGGGAGTTGGGGACCATGATCTGCAGGCCGGTGATGGGTCCGGCGGCAGCGCCGGAGCTTTCCGAACTTGTGGAGCTCTTGCCGGTGGCACCGCAGCCGGTGGCCATCAGGGCGATGCCGGCAGCAACGGCGGCAACGCGCAATGCGCGGATTTGGCGCATGTGTTCCTCTTCTCATCAAAATCTGATCAGCATCGGCTGACTGGTGGTTCCGATGCTAGGGGCGGCAGTGACGGCGATCACTCTTGTGTACGCAGAGAAAGTTGTGTTCATTGCGTTCACGCTTCGCTGGCCCCGCACCGTCCCTGCCGGGGGCTTTGGGATATAGTTCCCGGGTATCGCCCCCCGGAACACCAGGAAGACCATTGTGACTCGACGACGAGGAATGTCCCTTGCGGGGCAGTACCTTCTGCTGCAGTTGCTCATTGTCCTGGCGGTATTGGTGGGAGTGGTGGCTATCTCCCTGGCCCAGTCTGCAGCGGCCTTCGAGCGGACCGAGGGCAGGCGTGCCCTGTCGGCCGCGGAAGCGCTCGGCGGCAACCCCGTGGTGCGTGAGCTCCTTCCGGACACGGAGCCTCGTGGCGGTGCCGTGTTGCCCGCGGTGGCGGAGTCCGTGCGCATCGTCTCGGGCTCATCCCGGGTGGCGCTGGCCAAACTGGACCGGACCGTGGTGGCGTCCTCGGATCCCAGCCTGCTGGGGCGGCCGCTGGAGCTCGGCGGCAGCAGGGTGATGGAAGGCCGGGCCTGGACCGGGGTGGTCGGCGGGACCCCCTCCCCGCTCTTGTCGGCGCACGTCCCCGTCCTTGACGACTCCGGGCGCATGATCGGAATCGCCTCCATCAGCCGCAACTATCCCACCGTGCTGGAGCGGCTCGGTGACGCCGTCCCGAACCTCCTCACCTACCTTGGGGTCGCCAGCGTCCTGGGCATTGCCGGTTCCCTGCTGCTGTCCCGCAGGGTGAAGCGGCAGACCCTCGGCATGGAACCCAGCGAGATCACCAGCCTGGTGGAAAACCGGGAGGCCATGCTGCACGGCCTCAAGGAGGGTGTGGTGGCCCTTGACCTGCACCAACGGATCACGGTGGCCAACCACAGTGCGCGGTCGCTGCTGGGCCTCCCGCCGGATTGCGTGGGCAAGCGCGTGTCCGGCCTGGCCGTTGAACCCGCCCTCAAGGAAGTGCTCACGGGGGACCAGCCCGGACCGGACCAGCTGGTGCTCGTCGGGGACCGCCTGGTGGTGATGAACCGGGTGCCTATCCGGTCCCGCGGCAAGGTGATCGGCTCGGTGGCCACGCTTCGTGACCGGACGGAACTTTCTGAACTTGAGCATGAGCTGGGCGCCACCCGCACAGCCACGGACACCCTCCGGGCCCAGGCGCACGAGTTCGCCAACCAGCTTCATGTCATCTCCGGCCTGATCCAGATCGGCGAGTACGATTCCGTGGTCCAGTTCGTCAACGGCGCCACGGTGGACCGGACCCGGCTCAATGATGACGTGACCGGCAGGATCGCCGATCCCGCGCTCGCCGCCCTGCTGATCGCCAAATCCAGCCTGGCCGCCGAGCGGGGGGTGGCTCTGCAGCTGGACCCGGACTCAGGGCTGGACAAGGTGGATGACGCGCTGTCCCGGGACCTCACCACGGTGGTGGGGAACCTCGTGGATAACGCGTTCGACGCCGTCACGGGGCTTCCGCAGGCGGCCGTCAGGGTGCTGGTGGAAGGCAGCGCCGGGAGAGACGTGGTGGTGACGGTGCGGGATAACGGGCCGGGCGTCCCGGGCGGTGAGGCCGACCATATCTTCCGCCAGGGCTTTACCACCAAGGAACCGGGCCCCGCCGGCAGCCGCGGCTTCGGCCTGGCGCTCTCCCGGGTGGTCTGCCGCAGGACCGGCGGAAACCTGGTGGTGGCCAACGATAATGGGGCTGTCTTTACCGCAGTGCTGAAACGAGGAAGCAACCAGCCATGATCAAAGTCCTGATCGTCGACGACGACTTCATGGTGGCCAAGGTGCACGCCGGCTTCATCCAGCGCACTCCCGGCTTCACGGTGGTGGGGGCGGCCCATACCGGGGCGCAGGCCCTTGCGGAGACTCAACGGCTCCGGCCCGACCTGGTGCTCCTGGACATCCACCTGCCCGACGCCAACGGCCTGGACCTCATGCACCGGCTGCGCAGCGTGGCCCCCGAGCTGGACGTCCTGGTGATCAGTGCCGCCCGCGAGGTTGAAACGGTGCGGAAGGCACTCCGGGGCGGGATCGTCCACTACCTGATCAAACCGTTTTCGCAGTCGGACCTGCAGGAGCGGCTGGAGCACTACCGCAACGCGTACCAGGGCCTGGATGCCGCCAAGGACGTGGCCGAGCAATCAGACGTCAACCGGGTATTTGGCCTGGACCGCGCCGAGCGGCCGTTGCCCAAGGGGTGCAGCGTCGAGACCCTGAAACTGGTGGAGGCCGCACTCAACGCCGCCCCCGGTGACGTGTCAGCCGCAGAAGTGGCCGAGGAACTCGGAACCTCCCGCGTCAGCGCCCGCCGCTACCTCGAATACCTGCACGACGAAGGCACACTGGATGTCCGGCTCAAGTACGGCGTGGGGCGGCCGGAACGGCGGTATGTCCTGAAAGCATGACCTTGGGCATCGGCCGGGGGAGGTGTGGCCGTTACCGCAGCAACGTGTCCAGCAGCCGCGCCGCGGTCCGCGCGGTCCGGCCGTCGATGTCTAACTCCGGGTTCAGTTCCGCTACGTCAAGGTGCAGCAGCTTCCCGCTCTGTGCCACCTGCCGGCATACGGCCGTGATGACGGGCAGCGGCACCCCGTAGGCGGCGGGTGCGCTGACCCCCGGTGCCACCGCGGCGGGAAGCACATCCAGGTCGATGGTCAGGTAGAGGACGTCGATGTCCGCCAGGAAGTCCGCCACGAAGCCCCGGACCCGGTCCGCCTCGCAGTCTTCGTCCAGCAGGTACCGGACACCCAGCTTCCCGGCGGTGTCGAACAAGGCCCGGGTGTTGTTTGGTTCCGAGATGCCCACGACGGCATAGCGGAAGTCGCGCCCCGCCTCCGCTTCCGCACGGGCCATTTGCAGGAATGGCGTCCCGGAACTGGGAACCGCTTCGTCGCGGAGGTCGAAGTGGGCGTCGAGGTTCAGCACGCCAAGCCGCAGTCCGCCGCGGACCGCCGCCGCTGCACTGACGCCCAGGTAGCTGGCGTAGGCAGTTTCGTGGCCGCCGCCCAGCACAACGGTCTGGTGGCCGGCGTCGAGCAGGGCGGCCAGCGACCGGCCCAGCCGTTCCTGGCCGGCCTCGAGCTGGTCTCCCGACACCACCACGTCACCACAATCGGCAACGGTCCGGTCCAGATGGAACGCCAGCGGGCCGAGTGCTTTTCGCAGTGCAGCCGGCGCAGCTGCCGCCCCGGTGCGGCCCTTGTTCCGGCGCACTCCCTCGTCGCTGGCGAAGCCCAGCAGGGCCACCGGCTTACGGTCCGATGCCCCTGGGTGCCCGGCGCCCTGGCTGCCCGGCGCGTCGGAGGCTCCGGGCCGGCGTTCCTGGTTCACTGCCTGCCACCAGCGGCGGTGTTCGGGGCCGTCGCCGTCGTACCTGCCCGTCCAGGGCTGCGGCGGAAGATCGACGGTTGGAAACTGGAAAGGCATGCTCCAAGCTCACCGCATGCCGGCCCCAATGACCAGCACCGCCGCGGTCGTCCTGTCCGGGATCCAAGAACCCTCCGGCGGGGCGGGGCGCGGGATAGGGTGGGAGCGGTCGGCCAGATCGAAGCGTGACGTGCCTGTGCCGGAACCACGCACCTTTCCTGGCTGGAGGCCGCCCATGTTCGATGCCGCTAACATCATCTTTGCCGCCGCCGGAGCCGCCGTCTTCGTCGCCGCCGTGCTGCCAAAACTGCTGCGCAACATGCCCCTGTCCATGCCCATGGTCTTCCTTGGTGCCGGCATGGGGGCCTTTGCGCTGATCCCCTCGCTGCCGGATCCGAACCCGGTAGAGCACAGCGGCTTCGTGATGCACCTGGCGGAAGTCTGCGTCATCATTTCGCTCATGGGAGCCGGGCTTGCCCTGGACCGGCCGGTGGGGCTCAAACGCTGGTCCACCACCTGGCGGCTGCTGGGGATCGCCATGCCGCTGTGCATTGTAGGCCTGACGCTGCTGGGCATGTGGTTCCTGGGCCTGGGGCTTGGCGCGGCACTGCTGGTGGCCGCCAGCCTGGCGCCCACGGATCCGGTCCTGGCCTCAGAGGTGCAGGTGGGCGAACCGGCGGACGAGGAGGAAGGCGTCGAAAAGGAAGATGAGGTGCGGTTCGGGCTCACCTCCGAGGCCGGCCTCAACGACGGGCTGGCCTTCCCGTTTGTCTACCTCGCCATCGCCATCAGCGTTGCCGGCGCCTCGCCGTCGGCCTGGTTTCCGGAATGGTTCGGGGTGGATGTGCTGTGGCGGCTGGCCTTGGGACTGCTGGTGGGTTTCCTGACCGGAAAACTGCTGGCGAAGCTTTTCTTTTCCGCCCGCCGTGACAGCCTGCGGCTGTCCAACCACTCGGAAGGCTTCGTGGCACTGGCGGCCACGTTCCTGGCGTACGGGCTTACGCAGCTGGCGGAGGGCTACGGGTTTATAGCGGTCTTCGTGTGTGCCGTGACTATCCGTGCAGCTGAGCGCAGCCATGGCTACCACCGGGTGCTGCACTCTTACGTGGAACAGCTCGAACGGCTCCTGACGGTGGTAATCCTGGTCCTGCTCGGCGGTGCCATTGCCCGCGGACTCCTCGCCGGAATCGGGCCGGCGGAAGTGCTGGTGGCCTTGGCCTTCCTGCTGGTGGTCCGGCCACTGGCTGGGTTGCTGGGCCTGCTGGGCGGCAAGACCGGGCCGCGCGAACGCGTCGCGCTGTCCTTCTTCGGCATCCGCGGCATCGGATCGCTGTACTACCTGGCATTTACGTTGGGGGAGGGCCATTTTGCTGACGAAGCGTACTGGCTCTGGTCGTTTGTGGGGTTGGTGGTGGCGTTGTCCATCGTGATCCATGGAGCCACCACGTCGCCGCTGATGAACCGGCTGGACCGGCTGCGCGAGAAGCGGGCACTGGCAGTTTCCGGGGACGAGGGCCTCGCGCCGAACACGCCGGTATAGCGGGCCGGACAGCTGTGCCGGCACAGCTGTCCGGACAGCCCTGCCGGACCGCCAGCCGGCACAGACAAAGGGCCGGCACGGCAGACGCCGCACCAGCCCTGTCTGTAAAGCGGGAGGCTACATGCTCAGCGCGGCCTCGATCGGGCCGATGGCGAAGAAGAGCAGGAATGCCGCGGCCACGACCCACATCAGCGGGTGGATGTCCTTGACCTTGCCTTGGACCGTGCGGATCAGGACGTAGGCGATGAAGCCGGCTCCCAGGCCGTTGGCGATGGAGTAGGTGAACGGCATCAGGGTGAAGGTCAGGAACGCCGGAATGGCAATGCCCCAGTCCTGCCAGTCGATCTTGCCCACCTGGGACACCATCATGAAGCCCACCACCACCAGGGCCGGGGCCACGGCTTCGAACGGCACCAGGTTGATCAGCGGGGTGAAGAACATGGCCACCAGGAACAGCAGGCCGGTGACGATCGAGGCGACGCCGGTCCGGGCACCTTCGCCAATGCCGGCACCGGCTTCGACGTAGATCTGGTTGGAGGAGACGGACGCGCCGCCGCCGATGATGGCACCGAGGGCGTCCACCTGGAGCACACGGTCGACGTCGGGGATGTTGCCGTGTTCGTCAACCGTTCCGGCTTCGTTGGCCAGGCCCACCATGGTGCCCATGGCGTCGAAGAAGATGCTGAGCAGGATCACAAACGCCAGCAGGGTGGCGGCCACGAAGCCGAGGTCGGAGAATGCGCCGAACGGGTTGGCCTTGCCAATCAGGGAAAGGTCCGGAGCAGCCCAGCCGCTGAACGTGGGGGCCACCAGGGACCAGCCCTGGGGGTTGGAGGTCTTGCCGTCGAAGCTGGGGCCGATGTGGAGGGTCATCTCAAGGATGACGGACACCACCGTGGACGTGATGATGCCAATCAGGATGGCGCCCTTGATCTTCCGCACCACCAGGGCAATCGTCAGGATCAGGCCGAAGACGAACACGGCCGTCGGCCAGCCCAGCAGTTTGCCGTCGAAGCCCAGGCCCACCGGCACGGTGGTCCCTGCCACGTCCGGGATGCGCCGTACGAACCCGGCATTGACCAGGCCGATCAGGGCGATGAACAGGCCGATGCCCACCACGATTGCTGTCTTGAGTCCCTCGGGCACAGCTTTGAAGACGGCGGTGCGGAACCCGGTGAGGACCAGGATCAGCATGGTGACGCCGGAAAGGACCACCA
>Ga0308169_10004077_pt1 | contig 13801 bp, 13 predicted proteins | sample PhyBR1_2_FD_202139 | JGI IMG/M metagenome (GOLD analysis project Ga0308169, IMG submission 202139) | Phyllosphere microbial communities from UC Gill Tract Community Farm, Albany, California, United States - DLSLSB.R1 | ecosystem: Host-associated > Plants > Phyllosphere > Unclassified | place...
CTCGCCGATGTCATCGGTGGCATTGCCGGTCGGCCATGTCGTTACGTCGTAGCAATTCGTTCTCGACATCGACGATCTTCCCTGCTTCCTATGCTGATGTTCTTGCGTTCGTTGATCGCCTGTTAGTCGAGCGGCACAGCCCGCTGGCGCGACGGGACGGCCCATGTCTCGCGAGCCCAGGGCAGATCCGCGCCGGCTCGTGAGACGGTGATGGCAGCGAGCCGGACGGCGTCCTCCCCGAAGTCACGCAAAGCGCTGCGATCGTCGGGGATGCCCGCGCTGAGCACACTCCGGATGGCGGAGGCCATGAAGGTGTCGCCGGCGCCGACCATGTCGACGACAGTCACGGTGGGGGCAGGAATCCCGACGAGGTGGTCTTGTGTCGCCATCACTGCGCCCTCACCGCCGCGGGTGACGGCGACGAGCTTCGGCCGAGGCTGAGGACGGCATCGATCACGGCGTCTTGTCCCAGGTCCGGGTAGAGCCAGGCTGCGTCTTCGTCGCTCATCTTCACCGTTGTGACCATCGAGGCGGTCGCCTCGAAGGTCCTTCGTCCTGCTTGCTGTGACGGCATGAGAACTGGTCGGATGTTCGGGTCGTGAGCTTCGCCCGAGGCCGAGGGCGACGTTCGCCGGGCTGCCTCCAACGTGCTCAGCGGTGTCGCGCGGCGTCTCCACGATGTCGATGAGGGCTTCGCCGATGACGACGACATCGGCGGCTGGTCCGTTGGTCATGGATCAGCCCTTGACCGAGCCGAGCGTGAGCCCGGCGACGATGTGGCGCTGGAGGGCGAGTGTGAGGAGGATGACGGGGATCGAGTACAGGACGGAGAGAGCCGTCATGGTGCCCCAGTCCAGACCGAACTGGCTCTGGAAGTTCGCGATCATGACGGGCGTGGTCACGGCACGCACTGAGGTGAGCAGCAGCGCGAAGATGAAGTCGTTCCATGAAGCCAGGAACGCGAAGATCGCCGTGACCGCGATACCGCCTTTCGTCACTGGGAGGATCACCCGCCAGAGCGCGCTGAGCCGGGAACAGCCGTCCACGCGTGCGGCTTCCTCGAGTTCGGTGGGCACTGACTCGAAGAAGCTCGCCATCAGCCAGATGGACAGTGGCAGCGAGATCGTCGTTTGCGCGATCGCGAGTGCGACGGACGTGTCCGACATCCCGAGGTTGTGGAACACGGTGATGAGAGGCGTGCCGACCACGATTGCCGGCACCATCCGCATCACCAGTGCCAGCAGGATGAAAACGCGGCCAAGCCGGGTGCGGTATCGGGTGACGGCGTAGGCTGCCGGAACGGCGAGCACGAGCGAGAGCAGCGTGCTGATGACCGCCGTGTCGATGCTGTTGATGAAGGAGGCGACGACCCCGTCCGTCTGCAGCGCCTTGACGTAGTTGTCGATCGTCCACACGGACGGGAGGATCTTCGGGGGAATGGCGTTCGTCTCGATCGGAATCTTGAACGAGGTGAACAGCATGTACACGAAGGGGAACGCGTACAGCACGATGGCGATCGCGAGGGCGATCCAGATGATGGTGCGGGTGCTCCACCGGCGGCTTTCGAGCCCGTTCATCGGTCTTCACTTCCTGGCCGCCAGATCAGCATGACGGCGGCGACTGACGCCAGCAGCATGCCGACGAGGTAGACGGTGCCCATGGCGCTTGCCAGTCCGGGGTCGCCGTTTGCGATCTGGGTGTTGTAGACGAGCAGAGAGAGGGTTTCGGTCGAGTTCTGCGGGCCCCCATTGGTCATCACGACGATGGTGTCGAAGGCGCGGGCAGCGTCGACGCCGCGCACGATCAGCGCCACAGCGATCACTGGTCGCAGCATCGGGATCACGATTCGGACCAGCAGGGTCGGGTAGCGGGCTCCGTCGATGCGTGCGGCTTCGAGGACGTCTGCCGGGATGTTCTGCAGACCGGCGAACAGCACGAGCGTGATGAAGGAGGTTGTCAGCCAGATGTCGGGGAGAGCGATTGCGAACAGGGCCACGTTCGGGTCGCTCAGCCAGCCGATCGCGTCGGGGCTGGGGATGAGGTGCGCCTCGTACAGGAGCTGGTTGACGATGCCGGAGTTGTCGATCAGCAGGAACCGCCACAACAGGCCCGCGACGATCGGGGCGATCATCAGCGGGTACAGGAACACGGTGCGGAACACCCGCGATGCGTTCCCGAGCGACGTGAACAGGAGAGCGACGATGAGGCCCAGCGCGAACTCGAAGAACACGACGATGACTGTGTAAGCCACGGTGCGCCACGCCGAGTTGGCGAACGCGGGCGACGTGAACGTCTCGACGTAGTTGGCGAATCCGACGAACTTGTGGGGACCGTCAGAGATCGGGTTGTACGTGAAGAAGCTGTCTGTGATGAACCGGACCAGCGGCCAGGCTACGAAGACGGCGAGAAACAGCGCGGCGGGAAACAGCAGCCATGCGGCGAAGCGCTTGTCGCTCATTCCGCGCCGGCGGCGGGCGCGAGGTGCGGGGGAAGTCGACTGGAGTGCGGTGGGGCGGGCGATCCCGGAGGACCGCCCGTCCGTGAGACTACTTGGCGACAATGGAGTTCACCTGTTGTGCGGCTGCCTGCAGCAGCCGGCTGTTGTTCGCACCGCGCACGACTGCCTTCTGCAGCATCGGGACCAGGGCGTTGTCGACGATGTTCTGCCAGTTCGGGCTGGCGGGTCGCGTGATGGTGGCCGGCGCCGAAAGCGTGTCGATCATCGGCCGGAAGGCGGCGTAACCGGGCTTGTTCTCGAACTGCTTCAGGACCGAGATGCGTGCGACCAGGCCAAGGGAGGTGCTCGCGCTGAGCGCCTGGTGGTCGTATGCGAACTTCACGAAGTCCATCGCGGTCGACGGGTTCTTGCCAGCCTTCGGGATGCTGAGGTAGTAGGGTCCGGGGACGCCCGCGATGCCGGCAGGGCCGGCGGGCAGCGCGGCGACACCGATCTTCCCGTAGACCGGCGACGAGGTGGGCACCTGCCGGTAGGCGTGCGCCCAGAACTGCATCATGGCCGTCTTGCCCTGGTAGAACTGGTTCTGCACCGCGTTCCAGTCCGCTGCGGCCGTTCCGGGAGGGGCGTACTTGACGAGGCTGGTGTAGTAGTCCAGCGCCTTCACGCTGTATGAGTCGCCGAGCGTGGATGCGGTTCCTGCGGGATTGAGGACCATGCTCTTCTCGCCGGCCTGCGACAGCGTTGACAGGTACTGGGTTTCGACAGCGCCGGGAAGCCCGGTGCCGTAGAGACTCCCCTTCGTGAAGAACTTCGCGATATCGCTGTACTGCTGCCAGGTGGTCGGTGCGGCGAGCGGGTAACCGAATTCGCTCTGGAACGCCGTCTTGTTCTTAGCGTCGTTGAAGAGGTCGGTGCGGTAGTAGACGATCTCGGAGTTGGCGAACGCCGGAACGCCGACGTAGTTGCTGCCGCCGCCCTTGGCCTCGTCGAGGATGGCCGGGAAGTTGTCGCTCTTGACCTCTTCGGTGAAGAAGCTGTTCATCGACGTGAGCCCGTCCTTGAAGGCGGGGAGCCAGATCGCGTCGAGCGCCGCGACGGCGAAGGAGATGCTGCCGGACGACAGCTCGCTGTTGACTCGGTTGTACAGGCCGTTGTAGGGGAGCTCGACGAACCTGACGGTGGTGCCGGTGTCCTTCTTGTACAGATCGGCGATCGGCTGGAGCTCCGCGTGGCCTCCTGCTTCAACCAGGACTGTGAGCGTCTTGGGGCCAGAGCTGGTGGCGCCCCCGGCCCCGCAACCGCTGAGGGCGATTGCGGCGACTGCGGCGATGGCCACCGCGGATGCTGTGGTTGCGCTGCGTCGCCCGGGACGCAGCAAGTGGCGAAGCTTCATCACTTCGGATCCGTTCTGTGATGTGGATGGAACAGGGCCAACACGCTGGGAAGCGTGCCGACACGATGACAATACGATTTGCCAAATCGTCTTGTCAAGCGGTAGAACTGTATTGTTCGGTTGGAGGGTCTGCGGTCTACGAAAGACGGCGGCTCGGACCGTTCAGGGAGGGCGATCATGGCGGCAAGAACTGTGGGTATCAAAGATGTGGCTGCGGCGGCGGGTGTCTCCGTCACGACCGTGTCGCATGTGCTCAACGACGTACCTCACACCCGTACGAGCGAAGAGACGAAGGACAGGATCCGGGCTGCTGCCGAGTCCCTCGGGTACCGCCCCAACCGGCTGGCTCGCGGGTTGCGGACCCAGACATCGGAGATGGTCGGGCTGGTCACCGAAGAGATCGCGACCACCCCATATGCCGGCCAGATCATCCTGGGCGCGCAGGAAGCCGCCACCAGCCGTAACCTCGCCCTCGCGATCATCAACGCCAGCTTGAACCGCGAACCCGAGGTCGCGCCTGACGAGATCCGTTCCCTCCTCGAGCGTCACGTCGACGGCATCATCTACGCCACGGTCTTCCATGATGAGGTCGTGCCGCCCGCTGAGATGCGAAAGTCGCCGTCCGTCCTCATCGGTGCGCGCGATGCGAAGGGAGAGATTCCGTCGGTCGTGCCGGACGAGCGAGCAGGAGCCGCGAGCGTCGTGGGCATGCTCACGGGACTCGGTCACCGTCGGATCGCCTTCCTGGCGAGCTCCGTCGACGTCCCCGCAACCCGAGGACGAGCCGTCGGATACGCCGAAGCCATGGCGGACGCCGGACTGGACACCCGCGGGCTGGTCGTCGAAGGCGACTCCGAAGCGGGGGGAGGATACGCCGCCGCCTTGGTCGCTCTCAACCGCCCGGTGGATGTCAGACCGACCGCCGTCTTCTGCTACAACGACCGGATGGCGATGGGCGCGTACCGCGCCGCCGCCGAACTCGGCCTGCGCATCCCGGACGACGTCTCGATCGTCGGATTCGACGACCAGGCGCCGCTTCCCCGGAGCCTGTTCCCCGCGCTGACGACCGTCGCTCTTCCGCACTACGACATGGGCGCCTGGGCGTTGAACACCCTCGCGGACCAGATCGCCGGGCATGCCGAAAACCGGCTGCTGGCCTCCCATCCCACCCTCTTGAAGTGCCCGATCGTCGCGGGCGACTCCGTTTCTGTCCCCAAGGCCTAGTCGCCCAACCTCCTTCGCGAAAGGACCCGCATGCGTCCCGCTTTCCACTTCACTTCAGCGTCCGGGTGGATCAACGACCCGTTGGGGCTGACCTTTCGTGACGACCGGTTCCACCTCTTCTACCAGTACGTGCCGGAGACGATCCGTTGGGCTCCCCAGTGCCGATGGGGTCACGCAACGTCGGTGGACCTACTGACGTGGGACGCGGAGCCGATCGCGCTCGAACCCGGTGAAGGGGACGGCGGATGCTGGTCAGGAAGCGTCGTCGTCGATCAATCGGATCGAGCGGCGATGTTCTACACCTCCGTGGATGACAAGGCATTCGAGATCGGCAACGCCAGGATCGCGCGCCCAGCCGCCGGAAGCACTGCGAGCTGGGAGAACTGGGACAAGGGGCAGATCGTTGCCCAGCTTCCCGAGGGCGAGAGCGTTGTCGCGTTCCGAGACCCGTTCGTCTTCCGCGACGGTGCACGCTGGCGGATGGTGATCGGCTCGGGCCGCACCGATGGCACTGCGATCGCGTACGGGTACGTCTCCGACGATCTCGACACCTGGACCTACGACGGCATCGTCGCGTCGCGCCACAGGAGCGAACGCGACGGACTCTGGACGGGGTCCGTCTGGGAGTGCCCGCAGCTGATCGAAATCGACGGACGTTGGATCCTGCTCGTCTCGGTCTGGGAACCCACCCGCCCGCACTACACCGCCTATGCGGTCGGCGACCTCGATGACGGCCGATTCGTGCAGGAGTCGCCTTGGCAGCGACTGACGTTCGGGCCCTCGTACTACGCGGGGGCCGTGTTCCGCGACGACGCCGGGGCGCCCGGCATCATCTACTGGCTTCGCGATGTGACGGACCCGGAGGGGGAGTGGGCCGGCGCACACAGCGTTCCCCATCAGCTGACGCTGAGGGACGGTATGCTCCAGATCACCCTGCCGAAGAGTCTCCTCGATCACCGCGGCGAAGCAATCCCGCTTGAGAACCGGGCGCGCACCCCGGTGAGCCTCGGCCGAGCGTTCGATGTCGAATGGACCGGTGGAGGTCAGCTCTCACTCGATGAAGTAGACCGGAACGTGTTCCGAATCGAGCGGGTCGATGGCATCCTCACCGCTGTGTCGGATGCCGGAACGTGGGGTGTTCCGTGCACTGGCCCGGTACGTCTCCTCGCTGACGGCTCCGTCGTGGAACTGATCGGCTCGTTCGGAGCGCTTGCCTTCCCCGCCCCGCGAGCAGGCGATGGGATCTTCTCCGCTGAAGGGTCGAGCGGGGCCGCGTTCCCCCTCACGTGACACGAAGCGAGATGCGGTCGCGCAACACGAGTTGCCGCATCTTCGCTAGACGACAGACCGAACCCCGCCGCGCGAAGCCTGCCGTCCGCGAGGGCCCGAACGCAGAGAGTTGCTCTTCCCGCGTCTCGCCCGCTCGAGCTCCTGGAGTCGAACCCGGGCTTCCCGCCTGTCGGGTGAGTATTCAGCCCTTGACGGCGCCGACGGTCATACCTGCGATTACCTGCCGCTGGAAGATCGCGTAGATGATCAGCTGCGGCAGGAGGACGAGGGTGGCCGCTGCCATCATGCCGCCGTAGTCGACGGTGTATTGGCCCTGGAATCGTGAGACGGCGAGGGAAACGGTGACCATGTCGGGGTTGTTGATGAGGATCGACGCAAACGGGAATTCGTTGAACACGTAGACCACGTTGAAGATGAGGATCGTGGCAATGACGGGTTTCATCAGCGGCAGGACGACAGTCCAGCACAGCCGCCAGAGCCCGACGCCGTCAATAATCGCTGCTTCCTCGATCTCGGTTGGGAACTCTCGGAGGAAGCCGGTCATGAGCAAGGTGTTGAACGGGATCGAGACGGCCACATACGGCAGGATGAGCGCCCAGTACGTCCCGAAGACACCGAGCGCCAGATCGAGCTGGTAGACGGGGAACAGCAGGATGTAGACGGGGACGGCGAGCCCGGCGAGCAGGTAGAAGCGCACGGACGATTGCACGCGGCGTCGACGGAACACCATGCGCGTGAGAGCGAATGCAGACATGAAAGAGATCGCGGTTCCCACGGTCACGGACACCGCTGCGATGAAGATTGTGTTGCCGTACATCCGGAACAGTGGCAGCGATGTGATCGCGTTCGCGTAGTTCCGCAGTGTCAACTCTGCCGGCGAAAGGGGGTTGCCGAGGATGTTGCTGCTCGGTTGGAACGAGAGGAGAACGATCCAGAGGATCGGGGTGATGACCAGGAACGTGACCAGATAGGCGATCACAGCCAGCACACGGGAGGTGCGCCGACGCCGCATACCACCGTTCGAGCCGGCTTTCGTGGGCAACCGGGGAGCGACCGTGATCTTCTCCTGACGGGTGATGGTGGCAGTCACGCGAGCTTCTCCTTGCGTCGGGCGGCGACGAGGTATCCGATTGAGACGATCGCGCCGAGGACCGTTATGATCACGGCGAGCGCCATGCCGTAGCCGTATTGCTGATTGGTGAACGTGACGAAGTACATGTAGCTGACGAGTGTCTCCGAGCGGTGGACTGGGCCCCCGCCGGTGAGCATGTACACCAGTTCGAAGATCTTGAAGACGTTTGTGATCATCAGGATCGTGACTATCGCGAAGGTCTCCCGCATCATCGGGATCTTGACGTGCCAGGTCTGCTGCCAGCCGCTGGCGCCGTCGAGGGCGCTGGCTTCGAGCACGTCCGCGGGGAGCAGCTGGAGTCCCGCATAGAAGATGGTCATTGCGAAGCCGATGCTGCTCCAGATGAAGACCATGGATACGGAGATCGGAGTGAGGTAGTTTCCTCCGATCCACGGCACGGCTGGGGTACCGAAGGCTCCAAGCACGCGGTTGAGCAGACCGATCTTCGGGTCCAGGATGAACACCCAGATGAGACCCACGAGGATCGGCGCAATGATCGCCGGCCCGAAGACGAGCGCACGCAGAGCGCCGCCACCGCGGATCGTCCGCTGCAGCAGCATTGCCAACGCGAAGGATGACGGGATGAGGACGGCAAGGCTGACGATCAGAATGACGAACGTGTTCTGCAGCGATTGCCAGAAGAACGGGTCGATCAGAAGGGCTTTGTAGTTGTCCCAGCCGATCCACTTGGGCTCTCCGAAGCCCTGGAATCTGGTGAAGCTGAACACACCCGAGTATGCCAGTGGGTAGATGACGAACATCGTGAAGACGATGAGCGCGGGACCCAGCATCACCAGGATCTTCCAGCGGTTGCTCACCCAGATCATGAATCAACTCCTTGTAAGAGGGGCGGGGTCACGTGGTCCCCGCCCCCTGCGGGCTACTGCTGGTTGCTGTCGAGGGCCTTCTGAACGAGGTCGAGTGCCGCGCTTGGCGTCAGCTGCCCTTCGATCACCCCGTAGATGCTGTCGTACATCGAGTTGGCGACCGGTGTCGGGACCAGCAGGTCGGGCTGTGACAGCGGGCTGGTCACTCCGTCTGCGGTTGCAGCGTCCAGAGCTGCCTTGAGCGCGCTCTGCTTCTGCGCGTCGAGCTTCCCCTTGTAGGTCGTCACAGGCGGCTGCCCATTGTCGACCAGGATCTGCTGGGCCTTGTCGCTGTAGTAGAACTCGAGGAATTTCTTCACCGCAGCGAGCTTCTTGGGGTCGTTCGCGACCTTGTGGTCCACGGCGAACGGTGCGGATGCCACGTTCATGATGATGTTCTGCTCGCCGACACCATCGGAGAACTTGGGCCCCTGCCAGAAAGAGATGTTCGGAGCGATGGACGAGTCCTGGATGGCGCTGGATGCCCAAACGCCAGAATCGAGCATCGCCGCCTTGCCGCTGGTGAACTGGTCGACGGCCTGCTGATAGGTCTGAGTGGACACATTCGATGGAAACGCTCCGGCTGTGCGGAGTTGGTCGATGTGCTGATAGAGACGCAGGAAGTCGTCGTTCGAGTACTTCGCTGACCCGTCGAGAAGGCCCTTGACCTTGTCCCCAAAGCCGTACCTGTCGAGCATCGTGAGGAACGCCCAGACGCTGAATGATGACTGGTTCGCCCCGTTGGAGATCGTGGTGATCCCCTTCGCATTCAGTGCCTTTGTGACCTTCATGAGGTCATCGAACGTCTTCGGGGCTGCAAGGCCGTTGTCGGACAAGATCTTGTTGTTCACCCACAACCCGGTGAGCAGCCCCTGGTAAGGGACGCCGTAGATGACATTGCCGTTCGAGAAGTTCGCGATGGTGCTCTTCGGGAACGAGTCGGTGAGCTTCAGGTCCTTGAGGACAGGGGCGAGGTCGAGCAGCTTGCCGGCCTTCTGCATCTGCTCGGCCGTCGACTTGTAGACCCAGAAGATGTCGGGGAGGGTGTCACTCTGGGCGGCGATCGACAGCTTCTGCAGGTGGTCGGCGACGGCTTCGCCAGACACGGTCACGGAGATGTCAGGGTTCGCCTTCTGGAACGCCTGCACGATCGCCCAGGTTGCGGGGTCAGCGGTCTTCACGTCGGCGTTCTGCATGGAGAGCGTGATGTTCGTCTTACCGTCCGCCGTGGAGCCGGTCGAGCCGCAGGCGGACAGCGTGAAGGTGGCAGCCGTCACGGCGACAAGGCCGAGCGCAATGCGCCCGATGTGTCGAGGATGTGCTGTGCGTCGCACGGTCATCTCCTTTGATGGTTCGGGTCTTGATGGGCTTCTGTCGAAACGTTTGCGAGAAACGTTTGTCACACAGTAGGGCGCCCAATTCGAGCTGTCAAGCCCGGTCCCCGATCGAGTGCAGTTCGGTGGACTCGCGCAACTCGAGCGCCTGTCGCAGGCGGAGCGTCCGCGGGCTCGAGTCGGGGGAGGCCAAGCGGTCCGCAAGCAGGCCTACCGCCGCGGCTCCCATGTCGAACGCAGGCTGACGAACGGTGGTGAGTCGGGGAGAGAAGAGGTCGGGATATGCGAACCCGTCGAAGGTCGCGAAAGCGATATCCGCCGGGGTGGACAGACCGCTGGCTTCGAGTGCGGTCAACCCCTGAACGGCAAGGGGCGTACTGCACGCAATCACGGCCGTCGGCCGGGACGCGGGATCGTCCAGTGCATGCATCAATGCGTTGGGGCTCGGGTCCTTGATGACGAGCTGATCCACGGGGTCTACTTCGCCGTCACGCAATCCGTCGAAGAAGCCGTCGAGACGCTCTTGCAGCGTCGGTACGCGCAGGTCGCCGGCAATGACCGCAAACCGCCGATGCCCATGGGACATCAGGTGCCCGACCAGCTGCCGCATGGAATCGCGGTTCTCGCCGCCGACCTGATCGAACGGAAGGTCGCGGTAGAGGCGATCGAGCAGGACGATGGGGGCCTTGTCGTCGCGAAGGCCGGCGAGCAGGGAATCGGGGGACGCCGCCGCCCTGGCGAGGATCAGCCCATCGACCCGACGGTCGAGCAGCGTCCGCACCGCCCGTTGCTCACGGTCTGCATCCTCGGCGGAGTTTGCCAGCAGCAGTGTTAGCCCGCGGTCCGCTGCCGCCTTCTCAACCCCGTGCACCATCTCGGCGAAGGCGGGCTCGCCCGCATCTGACACGACCAGGCCGATGCTCTCGGTCCGGGATCTCCGCATGGCGCGCGCCAGCGTGTCCTGCCGGTAGCCGGTCTGTTCAATGGCGCTCTGCACCTTCTTGCGAGTCGCCGGCTCCACGTTCCGCGTGCCGTTGAGCACATGAGAGACCGTTGAAATCGATACCCCTGCGATCCGCGCCACATCCACCATCGTCGCCATGAGTTCGTGCTCCGTTTCTGCTCAAGATCGGGCGTTGTAGTCAGTTGTTGCGCAAACCTACCGCACCGCCGCTGATCGTTCCAGCATCGTCGGAAATACGGACTCCAGCTCCGTACTTGCGACGCCTGTCGATCTGACCTATTGTTACCCGACAGACAAACGTTTCGATGAAATTTGACCACCCACCAGCGCCCCACGCGGGCGGACAGAGAGGACGACGATGACCAATCATCTTCCCCAGGCAACGGGTCTGCTCGGTGACCTGACGCAAGCTAGACGAGGACGCTCCGCGCGGGCATCCAGCTTCGATCAGACCGGTCGCAACCGGGACAACTGGCTCATCATGCCCGGCGAGGAGCGCACGCTCGCCGACATCGAAGGGCCGGGGTTCATCACACACATCTGGATGACGCAGTCCTGCCGCATCCAGCCTGGTCCCGGGCAGATCGATCCGAACGTCGTCGGCGTGCCGATGCTCGAGATCCATAACGCGCTCGGCGTGAGCTGGGAGGTCGTCGATCCCGACTACTACCGCAAGGTCGTCCTCAAGATGTACTGGGACGACCAGGAGACTCCGAGCGTCATCGCTCCGCTGGGCGACTTCTTCGGACTGATGAACTCGCTGTCCGGATCGTACGAGTCGCTCCCGCTGTCGGTTTCAGCGAAGGAGCCGGAGCTGCATACTTTCGGCGGCAGCGCTGCATTCAACAGCTATTTCCGGATGCCATTCGGCAAGCGCGCAAAGATCGTCGTCGAGAACCAGAACGACATCCCCTACCTCCAGTACTTCTACATCGACTACGAGCTCGCCCCGGAGTCCCTTCCGGAGGACACCGTCTACTTCCATGCGCATTGGCGGCGAGCACTGCCGAACACTGGCTGGGGCCCTGACCTGCAGTCGAACAGCATCGAAACCACAGTGCCGAACCTCGACGGGAAGGACAACTACGTCGCCCTCGAGACCGAGGGACGGGGCCACTACGTCGGAACCACGGTGGCCGTGCGGCACTTCCAAGGGTCCTGGTGGGGCGAAGGCGACGACATGATCTTTATCGACGATGACACCTGGCCGCCCAGCCTTCACGGCACCGGCATGGAGGACTATTTCGGCCACGCATGGGGCATGCAGCGCAACGCCTACCTCTTCAACGGCACGATCGTGCATGAGGAGGACGTCCCCGGCTTCCACCACAGCTACCGGTTCCATCTGGCCGACCCCATCCGTTTCGAGAAGCGGATCAAGGTCACGTTCGAGCACGGTCACGGCAACCATCTGTCGGACGAATGGTCCTCGACCGCGTACTGGTACCAAACACTTCCGTCACCCACGCTGTCTATCCCAAATGTGGCGGAGCGACTGCCTCTGCGACCCATTGACCGCGTCATCCAGGCCCCGCTGCCGGAGCTCACTGAGGACCAGCGCGATGCACGTGAGGCTGCGGCGGCGCGGATGCGCGACTTCGTCGCCAAGCGAGACGCACTGCGCGAGGAGCGACGCGCGCAGGTCGACGAGTGGGAAGCATCCAACGCAACGATCGCTCAGGATGTCCGCCGGCGTTTTCATGCGGGCGTGACCACGACCGGGCAGGAGGCCTGACATGCGACCTCGTCTGCACTTCACAGCGGACTCGGGGTGGATCAACGATCCGCACGGCATCACCTACAGAGACGGCGCCTATCACGCCTTCTACCAGTACGTCCCAGGCAGCACGACCTGGGCGCCGAACTGCCACTGGGGACACGCGACCGGACCCGATCTTCTCTCGCTCGAGGAGGGCCCGATCGCCATCGCCCCCGGCGATGGGGACGACGGCATCTGGACTGGATCCCTCGTCCGCGATGGTGACGACACGAGAATCTTCTACACCGCAACCTCCATGCCTGACTTCGGGATCGGCAGGATCCGGGTGGCCACGCCAGTAACCGATGACTGGAGCTCGTGGCACAAGGGAGCGATTGTCGCCGAAGCTCCTTCCGAGCTCGACATCATCGCTTACCGGGACCCGTTTCTTGTCAAAGATGCCGACGAGTGGCGGATGTTCGTCGGGGCGGGCCTGCGAGACGGGACGGCGACGGCCCTGTCCTACGTGTCCGACGACCTCGACAACTGGACATACGAGGGCATCGCATTACAGCGCTCGACGAGCGAGACGGACCAGGCCTGGATGGGAGCGCTGTGGGAGTGCCCTCAGATCTTCCACATCGGCGATCGCGCCGTCATGGTGTCGTCGGTCTGGGACGACGACGTACTTCACTACGCCGGCTACGTCGTCGGGACGTACGCGGACGGGCGGTTCGCCGCCGACACGTGGGGAAGGCTCACTTACGGCGACAGCTACTACGCACCATCCTTCTTCCTCGACGCCTCCGGACAGCCGTGCCTCTCGTTCTGGATGCGCGGAATTGCCGACCACAAAGAAGGGTGGGCGAGCGCGCACAGCGTCCCTCACCGGCTGCGACTGGAAGGTGACGCACTCATCGCTGAGCCGCATCCCGACGTCGCAGCGCATCGCGTCCGCCCCGTGACGAACGGCTGCATCGACGGGCTCGCTGCAGACGTCGTGTGGTACGCCGGTGACAGCACCCTCGTTGTCTCCTCAGGAGGAGTCGAAGCGGTGCGCCTCCGTCGAGCCGACGACGTCGTTTCGATTGAGATCGACCGCGACGAGTGGTCTGTGCCCGTTCGCGGGGACATCCGCGTGATCCTGGATGGTCCTGCGCTCGAGGTCTCGTCGGACGCCGGGCTATTCGCCGCTGCGATTTCCCCTGCCGGAGTCCGCCTCGAGATCGAGGGTGATGCCGCCGAAGTCACAGTCCACGCGCTCGTGTGAAGAACGCAGTCTCATGCTGCTTTCTCGAACCCGGGGCCAGCCGAGTGCTTTCCTTCCCCGAGAAAGCGCGGGTCTAGGAATCTCAACGTGAGGACACAACGCACGATGGCTCACCGATGTGACCGACCGGATCCGGGTCGCGACCGAGACGCTCTACCAGGAGCTGATCGC
>Ga0308169_10004078_pt1 | contig 13800 bp, 20 predicted proteins | sample PhyBR1_2_FD_202139 | JGI IMG/M metagenome (GOLD analysis project Ga0308169, IMG submission 202139) | Phyllosphere microbial communities from UC Gill Tract Community Farm, Albany, California, United States - DLSLSB.R1 | ecosystem: Host-associated > Plants > Phyllosphere > Unclassified | place...
CATCACTCGCGAGCACCCGGTTATCGGCTCGCACCTGTGACTTCATGTGCCCGGAAGCGGATATCGCCGCCCGCCGCCTGCCCGCCGCTAGCCGATTGGGATCTGCCTTGTCGCCCCTAAGGGTGGGTGGCGAATCGCCGCTGGACTCGGTCAGGTTGGTCAGTCGGGTTCTTGGCGAGGTAAGCGAGTGCGAGTGGGGGCATATGAGTGGGGTGTTTCCGAATTGTTTGTTTCGGAGCGATGGCGCGAGAGGGTTGGCGGTGGCGATGGCGCTGGCGATGGCGAACCGGTACGCTTGCCGGAAAACTACGAAGCAAGCTCGAACCGGTTCGTAGACCGGTCCATCTCATTACGAATGCATCTTAAAATCGCATCCCACCACCGAGTCTTATAAGCATCGCCCCGACTCGATCAATCATGGACACTCGACATACACCCACACTGTCTTCCTGGCACGCTCGCACGCATGGATTCACCGGTCAAAGCGGCTAGTCGGACTTCGCTCGACTCGTCACAAACGACACTCCACGATATGTCCATAACACCCTCGGTCGAGTTCACACCGCTCGCCGCCCGACCTCACTCGCAACACACCCTCGCCCCCACTGAGCCCGCCATCGCAATGGAGAAGCCCACGGCGCGGCAACACGACGACGAGAAACCGCTGGGATGGCTCGAGCATGCGTGCCTCAACCTGTCCCCGGCATTCTTCTCGCTCAACATGGGCACAGGCATCGCGTCCGTCTTGCTGCACAACCTGCCGTACAATGCGGACTGGCTGCGGTCCATCGCCATCGTCATCTTCATCCTCAACATCATCATCTTTGTGTTGCTCAGCATTGGCACGCTCGTACGATTCGTCCGATGGCGGGGGATCTTTACGGCACTGGGCAGACATACCCTGGCGGGCATGTACTGGGGTTGTCTGCCCATGGGAATGGTCACCATCATTGTAAGCAAGCAACTCGATGACCTTACTGCCGACGCTGATGGCCAGAACATGATCGCGCTTGTATGTGTTCCTGCTTGGGGCCACAAGTGGGCGCTGCTGGCGGTCGGCCTGTGGTGGATCAACATTATCATGGCAGTCTTCACCAACATCGGCATGATCTTCATGATGTAAGTGGTTGCATTTGCACTGTGAGGGTCCGGCAGCTCATACGTAGCATGTCCCGCCAGAAGCATACCATCGAAACAATCACAGCCCCTCTTCTCCTTCCTATAGTATCCACCGTCGTCGGGGGTGCCTCGGGTGGCATCATCGCCAAAGCCCTCTCGCCGTTTGACCCGACCCTGGCGCGGTCGATTGTCATCGTCAGCTATGTCGTTCTCGGCACCGGCATACCTATCGCTATGTTCTTCACCACCTTGTGGTTATACCGGACTGCCATTGTCGGTCTGCCCGCTCCCGGCGCGCTTCCCAGCCTGTTCTTACCTCTCGGCCCATGCGGACAGGGCGCGTTCGGCCTCGTCCTGCTCGGTCACGTCGTCCGAGACCTCGCGTACACGCATCAAGTAGGCTTCACGATCGCGCCTACATCTGCGGCCTCGCACGCCGACTCTCTGCTCCGCGTTGCGGATGCCGTATACGCAGCTGGGCTCGTCTCTGGCCTCTTGCTTTGGGGCCTAGGATTAGTATGGTACGCCCTCGCCATGACCATCACCATCGATCACGCGTTCCGGAATCGATCATACTTCTCGTACACGACCTTCTCGATCGGCTGGACGGCGTACACCTTCCCGATCGGAGTGTGGGCCACCGCCTCCACTCAGCTCGCGAAAGAGCTGGACTCGCCTGCGTTCAAGATCATCGGGACGGTCGTCTCGCTGCAGGTGGTTCTACAGTGGGGCTATGTTTTCGTCATGGCTTGTTGGAAAGGCTGGCACGGGGCGATCTTTGTCGCACCAGAGCTGAGCGAGTGGGAAGGTGGCAGGCCGCCTCTGCGGTGGAGCAGGCCCAAACAGGGCACAAATCCTGTATGATCGAAGCTTTCAACGATGTATCAACGTAAGGGTAGTTGTATACTATGCATTGATGTGGTATGACGTGCTGGAGCCTTTGTGGATGCTGTCAGCATGGACGCGTTGGGGCGTTTGCCCGCGGGGTACGCACACCAATTAAATCCAAAGCCTCGCACTCAGGACGCGTAACAAACCCTTGCCGAGCCACGAGCATCTATAGACCTACGCACGGCTGAGCTGGACATGATGGGCTGTCGGCGCCTGTCTCACAGCAGCGCCAGAGACAAATATCTGGCCGTCTCGGAAGGCATCTCGGGAGGGTCTAGGCCCTGGCCGTCAGACATCCTTTCATCTTCGGCTCCATCCTTCCTCAGTGGTGTTGGTGGAGCGGGCCTTTTAGTCTCATTCATGTCGGAGCTGTTTGCTCCGTCTAATACTATAAGAGAGATCCGACTTCCCCCGCAGGGGTCAAGTGCTGAACCCCACACCACCCCACCAGACCCAGTTCGCAGTCCAAATTCTTTACCACCCTCGCACCAACCGGGAGTCCAACGCAGTTATTGCACCGCGAAACACAGCACGATGAGCCACAAGGACGACAAAGACCAATCGAACACTTCACAGCACGCTCCCTGGTCTTCCCAACAAGCGTCTATCGGGACCTGCGCCCGTGCCTCTGAGCCTTCGAGTGATCCTCCCTCGAATCCTTACGGCCACGACCAGCAATACTCTCAGGCCGCGTGCGCAGAGACCGCCTCTGCCACCTCTCACGGGTCCAAGCTGCATGGATCTGCCGTGACCCACCCGTCAAATGGATCACAGGGAGCGGCAAACCGTTCTGACTCTGACAGGTCCCGAGGAAGGCGGCGCCACCGCGGGCCTAGGCCCCCGAAGCAACAGAGTATGTATCACCATGTTGATCGCAATGAACTCCGAAACTCACAGATTTAGGAAAAGACCTGGAAAGTCCAGAGCCGATGGCGGTGTTCGAGAGCGACAATCAGGAGGAAGTGACCTGCGTCTACAATGTCCAAGATCCCGAACAGAAAGATAAACCTTACATTGTCCCAGTTGACCTCATCTAGGTGAGATTATGAATGGCTTTGAGACCTAGGTGTGGGACGCAAGGGGGCAGAGGGGAATGTCGCCCAAAGAAGACGGAAGAGATGCCCGGAGTCGCAAGTAGAGGCTGGGGGAGGGGGCCATCCACCGCCGACGAGAACTGCGGTGGTGAGCGAAGGAGTAGCGGGTGAGACTGCGCGCTCGTTATTACGGACTAGGCACTCTAGGTTGTGTACGATCGTTTGGAACTGTTCTAGAGGAGGAATCTGGGATGCAACAAGTCCTAGATCAGACCCTACTTGTAATCGCGCAGCCTCGCAGCGTGTGCCCTGCAGGTCTACAACCAAAATGGGCCTGTCCGCGTCAACACTGCCGTGCAATTGACCACAAGATCAGAACTGCCCCGTCTCACCCAGCCTTCCTTCGTTCGACCCATACTCGGAACTGAAGTCGATCCACCCGCGTTTGATAGAATGACCTCCAACGATCGAGTGGCGCTACTTATCAAACTGCCTGTTGATTCGAGCAAATGTCATCGACGAGCTGTTCGAAGTCCCAGGCGCGGGCCGGGCCTGCAGTAAACCCAAAGGAGCAATGGCACTAGCGAGCAACTTCAACACGGAAGCATCCCGTTGACTGAGTGCTTGGGAAATCCGCTTCATGCGCTTTGCCACGACATCCAACGATGAGTACATGTTTCTGGCCCAAAAATCGTCTGAGCGCATGTGTCGGTATTCTTTGAGCTGCCAGCTTGTCCGTCACGACATCGTGTATCCCCGCAACACATAAGTCAGTCCGGTTTCGCGTCGTTCCCTTCGCCACGGTTTGCTCGTTTTGTCCGGAAGCTTTACGGGCACACTCACCACTGCAAGAGTGCGTGGCCGGTTCGTTGGCGCGCGAACGGAAGGGAAGTCAGCCTGCCGAATCGACTCAATGGTGGCGTGACATGGCAACGGCCGTTCTGCTTTTCGTGACCATGATGCCTCTCGACGTCTAACGCTCCCGAGGAATCCGGATGATGGCTGTAGTCGAAGATGGCTGAATGATTCCTCGGGATTCGATCGTCATGAAGCACGATAACATGCTCGAGGTGCGGGTGCTCGGTGACGACTCGCGAAATCCGCAACTCAAGCTCCGGACACCCCAGTTCGCCTGGCCCTTTCCTCCATTAACCCCCGCCACGGGTCCTCGCAAAAGCTGTCCTTCCAGAAAGCCTGCCCGCTTGTGCTCGGTCCGTGCTGACTCCGCCCACCACCACGTCCACCACCGAAGCTTCCTCTTCCACCCCTTCCACCTACAAAGCCCCGCTGCTGTTGCAACATGCCATGTTGAGAAGCATCAAAATGGTGCGGGTTTTGATCTTGGTGCGGAGGTCGTTGCGGCAACGATGCGGAGTATGGCCGCTGCCTGTCAGCTCTGTTTCATACATCACGCATCGATGCCGGTACTCACCTTGTCTCCAGTGTTGAAACCTGAGTCGAAGACCTGCGGATGTTGCTCCCTGCCGTTCGCCCCCCCTCCTCTGCCTCTGCTCTTCTTCCCTCCTCCTACTACGCCGCGCGGACCCCTGCCTGTCGATCCCCCTCTTTGCGATGCCGTCGACGAAGACGAAGATGAAGCAGCTGCATTCTGATGCTGGGAAGATGCCTTTCCGAAAGCGATGGGTAAGCCAAGCGAGTCCATTGTGGCTATGTGGATGGATGGATCCAGAAGCCAAGCGCGGTTCTAACCAGAACAGAACCGGCATCAGGCGGGGTGCCTGCCAACATGGTGACGTGAACCGTGACGTGTCAATGATTGAACGTTGGTTTGGGCTGCCCGCTTGTCCGGATGAATCAGAGTTCGGTGGATTGGCCCGGAGCGAGCCGGAAAAAGGTCAGGGAAGGGGACTGATCGCGGTCAAGTCCGGTTGCAGGTCAAGGTCGGGGCTCAAACCCAGCACAGGGGGTCCCCCCGTACAGTACAGTACACCGACGGAGCGAACAAGCGGACGACCGAAGCTGTAGCGACTCACTCACCCATACACCGCACATCTTCATCACCTTATACCCTCCTTGAACGAACGGCCTACCCCACCGCTCGTTGTCCCTCACTCGATCCTCGCCTCACCCCGCCATGTCCGACTCGCAGCAACCCATCAGCTCGGTCCTGTCCTCGACCCTCTCCAAAACCGCGTCAATGATCCAACCGGCGGACAGCGAGTTGACGCGATGGAGGAAGACGTTTGACAAGTTTGCGACGGAAGAGGTCGAGGGAAAGAAGTGAGCATCAAGCCGAGTGTCGCAGCGAACGAGAATCGAGGCTCATACCGCAGGTACCTCACGCCGACGCAGTTCATTGAAGCTATTGCGCCGACGGAAGAGGGCTTTAACCGGATCAAGCGGGAACAGTACTCGGTCTGTGAGTCGCTGGTGACCAACCGTTAGGGCGGCCCAGAAGTACGCTGAACGACAGTGTTCCGCGTAGCCGATATACACCGACGGGGCCTAGTGTCTTTTGAGGACTTTGTCGTGTTTGAGACGCGTGAGTAAAGCATGCTGAGCCGTTCGGCGACTCCGTCCACCTCACCTGCTGACCCGCAGTGCTGAAACGAGTGAGTTTGCCCGGACGATCTGTGTTCGAAAAAAGAGTCACATGGAGACCTGTGGGATCAGTGTACAACACACACACACATCCGCCCAACCCCGCTCTAGACGACTCGAAAGCGGAGACCATGACCTTTCTCTCGCCCTTCGGTCATACTGTGGCTCCGTGCTCGAGGCACATCCGGCCCCCATCGCAGACTGAAAGACCCTTGACTGAGCCACGCTCACTCGCAGCCCGATGCCGATTACCAGCTCGCTTTCCAGGTCTTTGACACGTGAGTCGGCTCGGGCGACAACAAGAGTGAAGCTTAACCGCAGGGATGCCTCAGGCACGATCGACTTTGAGGAGTTCAAGGCCGTTCTGTCTGCCAACACTGCTGCCAGCGGAATTCGTGAGCAGCCACCGCGATGGCTCGCACGTAGCTCACCTCCAGCGTTCGACTTCGACAGCCCGTGGATGAAGCTCTACGTTGGAAAGCGGGGCGGACGACATGTTCTGGGCTGTACGTTTACTATCGATAGTTGAGTTGAGCCGAGCTGACGCCAGACTCCGAGTTCACGCAGCTCATCAAGGGGTACCAGGGCGAGCGACTGCGTCAGGCATTCCACTTCTTCGACCAGGACGGAGATGGCTACATCAACCCGGATGAGTTCCAGAAGATCATTGTGGTGAGTTCTGAATGCGAGAAGGCGACAAGGACACGAGGCTGAGCGAGCAGGAAGTGGCCGGACACAAGCTGTCCGACTCGGTGCTTGATCGATTGCCGACCTTGACTACGATGAACCCGGGCAGAAAGATCAGCTATGCCGAGGTCATTGCCTTCCACAACAGTGAGACTTAGCTTGTCAGGTGTCTGAAGTCAGCTAATTTTGCAGTCATCAGGGGTCAGTAGTAGCCATCATGGTGCGGAGCGGAGCTGACGTAGTAGAGATGGACGCGGTCGAGCGGATCATCACGCATGCAGTGCGGAAATCCAGGGATGGGCGTATTGACGTGACCGACTTCTTGAACGAGGCCGCCAGTAGCATGCGATATGTCACGTTCACGCCGATGGAGGTGAGGAGTGTCTGGTGCTAAGCGGTGCCTCACTAACGCCAGGCCGACATCATCTGGCACTTCGCATCACGAGGAGGAATGGGTGGAAGCCAAAGGCTGGCTTTGGCCGACTTCCAGGCGCTGTTGGATGCGAAATGGCAGCCGCCCGCCCTCTCCACGCCGACGGAAAAGCTGGCCAGTCGAGGCTTCGTGAGCGATCTGGCAGAATCGACCTACAACTTTGTGCAAGGCGGTATTGCGGGAGGTATCGGGGCTTACGTGAGTTGGCGTGAACTTCGAGGGAATCTGAGCTCATGGCAGGTTGTCTACCCTATTGACCTGGTCAAGACGCGTCTGCAGAACCAACGGTCAAATGTCGTTGGCGAGGTCCTGTACCGAAATGCTTGGGACTGCGTGAAAAAGGTGTACGCCAACGAAGGCGGTGTACGAGCGTTCTACCGTGGTGTCATGCCGCAGCTTGTCGGAGTCGCCCCGGAGAAGGCCATCAAGCTCACCGTCAACGACCTCGTGCGAAAGAAGGCGACGGATCCGGAGACGGGGCGGATCTCGCTGTTGATGGAGGTCGTTGCGGGCGGTACGGCCGGAGGTTGCCAGGTGATCGTCACAAACCCGCTCGAAATCACAAAAATCCGATTGCAAATGGTACGTGCGCAGGCACCGCGCGTATTAGATGTGCTCACGCTCGCAGGCTGGAGAGATGGCGAGGCAAGAGGGCCCCGGAGCTGTGCAGCGAGGTGCAATTCACATCATCAAGCAGCTTGGTCTTGTGGGTCTGTACAAGGGTGCCACGGCGTGTTTCTGCCGAGATGTCCCCTTTGTGAGTTGTGATCGTGGGTTTCCCAGTACTGAGCTGACTGCCAGTCAATGATCTACTTCACTGCGTGCGTTCTGCGGAAACTCGCCTCGACGTCGACGACTGACGTACAGGTACGCGCACATGAAGAAGGATGTGTTCAACGAGGGGAAGCAGGGCAAGATGTTGTCGTTTGGCGAGCTGCTAATGGCGGCCGGTATCTCCGGCATGCCCGCCGCGTACATGACCACGCCGTTTGGTGAGTGCACAATTCCGCCTTGGGCGTACGCCGTATGTTGTCGAGCTCACACCCAGACGTCGTCAAGACCCGTCTTCAGTCGCAGGCAAGAGCAGGAGAGACGGTGTACAAGGGTGTCCTCGACGGCCTGCGCAAAATTGGTATCGAGGAAGGACCAAAAGCCCTCTTCAAAGGTGGTATTGCTCGGTAAGTCGGTCTCTATGAACTCATATCGCTTGGTCCCCTGCACCGCTCACCCCAGGGTCGTGCGATCGTCACCGCAGTTCGCGACCACGCTGGCAGTGTACGAGATGCTGCACAAACACTTCCCGTACCCCTTCGCGGAGCCCACACCCGCCGTGCACCGTGCGGCTCGGCAGACAACCGACATCTCGAGAATACGCGCGCGAAACGCGCTCCGGATCTTGCTGGATTGTTCGTCAAGGTTCGGGATGGTCGACCAAAAAGCGGCGAGCCAGGGCGTGCAGTCGCTGCCAAAACTGCTCAGGTCGTAGGAGGCTTGAGTATTGCACGGGAGGGGACCCACGAGGGCCGCAAGAGGGGTTGTACATGTATACCTTACACCCAACATCAAAGACCATGCATGCTTGATAGAGTTATCCACCGAGTTGGCACGGAACCGCCTAGCGTTCAGGGTGGAACAAGTGCCTTGATGGATGGGTGGCTCATGCGGGTGCCCAAATATTCCCCTCACGACCGATTTTGATAGCGCGTGTACGAGGCATGTACCTACTGCTGGGCAACGACGGATTTGCGCCCGTGCAATAATCGCGGCATCAGCGGTAGGCTTCTACACCGTCCTGAAAGTTGGTTTATATCGTCGTATGCATGCTGATTATAGAATATTGTAAGGTTGTAAGCCTGCAGTGTGACGACTTTGCGGGACGGATTCCGCGTGTTAGGCGTTTAGTGCGTCTCCGGGATCTTCTCGTGGGCGGCCTCGGGGTCATCATAGACGGCAGATCGCTTGGCGACGAGGGTGAATCGGTCGAAGAAGGCGTAGAAGAGACCGATGACGGCGAGTCCGACTGTGGGTCAGTGGTCTGATTCCACCCGGCCGGCGATGACGTGACTCACACATGGTCCAGGCGAGACCCTCAATCGCGGTGACGCGGCGGCACCAGTGGAAGTCGGGTCGCCAGTTGACGGGGACGAGGTCGAGCGAGTTGCTGCACTGCAGACCGTGGCCGAAGGGGGTGCCGTAGATGATACCCGCGCCGGTTCCGAACATGACGGCCGTGGCCTGGGATCAGCACCGCACGTGGTGCACATCGGCAGAGGGGCACTCACGAAGAAGAGGAACATGAGGATGGGGAGGTTGAGCCACGCGTGGAAGACACCGATGAGGGTCGAGAAGATGGTGTTGAAGAGCAGGAGACCCATCGCGTTCCTGTACTTGCCCGAGGGCCAGTCGCTCATCTGATGGCCGTGGTCATGGATCTGCTGCGAGACGAGTCCGAGGAGGGCGATGTTGACGCAGAGCCAGAGGATGAAGAAGCCGAAGTAGAACCTCTGTCGGCCGGTCGCGAAGACGTGCTTCCACGAGGTGTGCTTGTGCTCCTTGGGCTTGTTGGATCCGGCTGGGGATCAGCGCTGCCGACAGAGCGGGAGGGAGGGGGAGCACTCACGGACGGCAGGTCGCTTGGCCATGGTGCTGAGTTGGCGAGGGGGGCTGGTTGGTCAGGTGTTAGTGGCTGAGAGCGAGGAGGGAATGTCAAACGGGAGGATGACAGCGGTACTGAGGAAGACCACCCCGTCAGTCCTCATATCGCTGACTATATACTCGGCTCAGCTCGCTCGCTGTCGGCGTCCGCGTCGCTCGCTGCTCTTTTTTTTTTTCCCCCTCAACCCGGCCACAGACCCGCTCGGGCATGATCGCATGACGTATCTCGAGACCATTTGTCAGCAACGAGTCAAACGCCAGAATCGTCCCCTGCGTTTGCGCTCGTCCCGCGCTCGCGGCGCCGTATGCCCTGCGCTTCAACCCTATCGAAGCGACTGCACTAGCCAGCCATCCGGGTGGGGGTCGGGGTCGGAGGTCGACGGCCTCGCCTCGTACGTACGCACCCGTCCGCGGGCTGAACGGCATCCGCGAGGGGGGTTCGAGACTCGGCTTCTCGATTTTGGCTCACTTCCGGTGTGGATGGGACGTCCGTCCGAGCCCTATGCGTCCACGTCAGCGCGCAAAAGTAACCAAGCAGTCTATTAGTGTCAGTCCCTGTTACCTGCCGGGCTGGCTGGACTGGGTACAACGCTCGAGTAGTATGTCAACGGCCGCGTGATATTGCTTCTGTTCGGTCTAGCCGCCAGGGCCAGGGCGCAGGGGGCGTTTTGCGGCCTTTCGCCCATGTAATGTACGATGCAGGGCCCGCGAGATCTCAAGCGACGTCGGATTCCGCGATTTCCTTATGTGTACACATGCTTGTTTTGCAGCCGACAAGTGTGCAGCCAGCCAGCCGGGATTGGCAGATGGGCAGACGAGATGCGTCACCGGTACGAGGGGTTCGAAAATATCAGGCAGCGATTCTAAAAGTAGCTTCAAGCGAATGGAGCTAGGGTGGCGCAAAGGGTCTTCGATGACGGAGGTCGCTTTCGTGCGGCCTCGACCGCCGTCCGACATGTCATCACCGCCCGGTAAGCAAGCATCCGCAGCGAACATGGGATCGCAACTGATCAACTGCGGTCGTGGCTGTTCAAAGACGACACGGACATGTGCATCGACGTGAGCCCATGCAGACTGCTAAGTAGGACCATGCAAAAGGATGCCCCGCATCGTGACCCATGGCGCAATGTCCTGCCGATCACTGGGACCCTGGCTTCCGCCGCCGCGGCGGGCGCAGATCCCTGCAGCGTGCGTGCAGGCGCTCTGCTTCTGTAGCTCTTCCTCTTAGAAACCCACCTGCCACGTCTCCTCCCGGACTGCTGGGGAAGCTAAGTCACAACACAACGAGAACCCGGCCGCTAATCGCCCGGCTCCTCGCTGCCCAACACGGCGCTCTGCTCGCCCTCGGCCCGTTCCTCCCATCCTCCCTGTACTCTCACCACGCCTTCCTCGATCTCACTGCTATGCACCAGCCTCTGGCTGATTGCCTGCAATGTGTCCGGTATATCATCCAGCTCCTCGCCTTCATCGTCCTCCAACAAGCTCATCTCCCTTCTCCGCTTCTTGCTCTTCTTGCCAATCGCATCGAGCTCGGGTCCTGCTGGCCGGCTCACACTCGGTAGTCGCAATCTTCCCTCCCTCAGAGCCGCGGTATACTCCTCGTGGGCCTCTTCGTCCTCGTCGTCTTCACCAAAGGGTGTATCGCCAGGCATGAACAGCGGAGTGGCGTATCGGCCCCGCCCGCGACCTGTGCCTTCACCGCCCGGTCCAGGGGTAGTCGAGTCGGCTCGGAAAGGAGTGACGCTCGATGATCCCCCGCGGCGTGAGTTCGGCACAGCCGAGACTGATCTCGTGGCGTTGCGCATGTTCGGTGCAGATACGCTGGCATTGCGGTTCGACGGGCCGGGCGCGACGGATAATGACGTGGAGGAGTATCGAGAGGCCGTGCCGCCCATACCTGTCGTCTGGCGCGACCGTGCCCGGGACGAAGCGATACTGGCGCTACGGGAGGAAAGGCGGGAAGACGGCGGTGCGTATTCGCGGGGTGACAGTGGTGGATATGGTTCGATGATGAGGACGAGTTGGACCGCAGAGACGCCAAAGCCTGCTGTAAGCTACCGAGTCACCGATGCGAGACAGTTGAGGATCGTATTTAGCGCGAGCTCACCTTTGTATGTAACGTCGATGTCCGGCTTCCAATCCTTGATGTTCACCTCCTCGTCCTCGGTGCTCAGATCCGGTGCAGGCGTCGCATCCGGATCAGGCTTGATGTCGATCCCGCTTTCATCTTCGTCTTCATCGGGCACAGCTGTACTCCTTGACCGTGCCCGAGTTGATCGTGATAGAGAGCGCTTATTGGTGCTTTCGCGCAAAGGGGTAGTTCGGGGGGGAGGCGACGGCGGCCTCAAAGAAAACGTCTTTTGCTTGAGCAGGACGACTTCAGTTCGTGTCGTGTTTCGTAGGAAGTAGCAGTACTGATATCCCTCTGCACCGGTCAGCTACACCCCATGCTCATTCCAAAGACTTCGAGCGCTCTCACCCCCTCGCTTGACGTATGGCTTGTGCTTCTTCTCAAACCGCGAAGCTCCGGCCAAAAGCTCGGGCATGCTTCCCGTCAGCTCGCACTCCAACAAGGTGGCTCGTAGCTTACTGGCTTTGCATCTGCGCGATGACTAGCTGCAGAACGTGGTCCGTCATCCAGTCCGTCTGAAGCATGAGCTCCGAACGGGCATCTGCGTGCAACATCAGAATGGGAGTGCAGCTTACGTGTCTTTCGTCGAGATACAAGAAGAGAGGGACGATACGCCTATCCGAGGCGCGCAGATAAAACGCATTGCGTGTGGAGAACCTCATGATCGCGGTGAAGCGTGCAGCAAGCGTCGTTCCCCTTGAAGATGCTTGGATGCTTCACAGCGAGACAGGCTGATCAACTACGTTCAAGACGCCAGACATGACGCAACCTGGCTCGTTGAACGGCGGCGATCTCCGCCATCGGATCTCATTGAGATGGCATGATACGCGATAACTCGAGTAGCTCTTCCTGACCCGCTCTGACACAACAACGTCCAATCATACGCCATCGAGACAGCGTGTTGCACCCTGCGGAGTCACACGATGGTCAGCAGACCGGTGGGATCGCGCCAAATCATGCTGGTATCGCGCAAAGAGTAAGGATGGTGATTAGAGTATCAGCTGTATGTCGGGGGTGCCGGCATGCAACCGCGTCATAATCACTAACCGGGGATTGGGCAGTGACTCACAAATGCGGGTGCGATCAGCCTCAAGAACAAGCACGACATGATCGCCTCGTATTCTACCCCGGTACTCGTTCCCCGAGGCCCCCGCGATCTCCATGTTGGAGACGATCAAATCCGCTGCTACCACCGTTGCCGAGACTGTAACGGGACAGGCCGTCAATCCGCCCCGCGAGCCGGAGGACTGGCTACATGCGAGCGAGGTCGAAGAGATACAGCCTGATGAGGATGCGAAGATGCCAGCTTGAGCGACTTGTAACCCAGCCATTGCGCTGACGAGCAGTGACAAGATCGGGGAGCTTATCAAGCAAATTATCGACCACAACTTTGATGCGCACCAGCACAAGTACCGCGGTACCCACGTGAGCTTCGCCGATCTACAGCAACCACTGGCGTATGATGTGTGTTGACATGTAGGTGAAATCGCTGGCATTCGTTCGCGGGACGCTCACAATCTCGCCCAATCTGCCCCCGCACTTGCAACAAGGCATCGCCAAGCAGCCTGGGAAGACCCACCCCGTCATTGCGCGATACGCAAACGAGCCGTCTTTCATCCTGCCCGACACTCAGCGGGCACCACGCGGTCTCGGGCTCAAGATCTTTAACGTTGAGGGCGAACGGCTGGAAGACGACGGAAAGCACACTCAGGACTTGTTGTTCAACAATGCGCCCATCGTGGAGCTCACCGACGTGACTACGACATTGGCGATATTCGAGTTACGGACGAGGTACTTTGACAGTCCGACACAGCTGCAGCTCGAGCTGGCGAAGCGGAGCGACAGACTGAAGCAGTTTGCTCCGGGCATGCTGCCCAACACGCACGTCGTGGGCGATACGATGTTTACCCAGTGTACGTTGGTGTGATCTGCTGCCGCCCCGGAGCTGAATGATGACGTCCAGCGGCATTCGCGTACGGGCCCTACGTCGCGCACTTTTCGCTCTTTCCTAAGTCGCCCGCGCAGAACGAGCTCGCCGGTAAGACCATCCCTTCGAACGTATCCACCACTTTCCATCGGGATCATCTGCGCGACTTCTACGCGTCTCAGGGTACCAAATACTCGCTTCGAGCGCAGTTCGCCAGCGACCTGTCGAGACATCCCGTCGAAGACGCATCGGTTGAATGGGACGAGAAGACTGCGCCGTGGCATGAGATAGGAACCATCGACTTCCCGTCACAAGAGACGTTTAGCGATGAAAGGCGCATATGGTGGGAAGACAAGACGGC
>Ga0308169_10004079_pt1 | contig 13792 bp, 11 predicted proteins | sample PhyBR1_2_FD_202139 | JGI IMG/M metagenome (GOLD analysis project Ga0308169, IMG submission 202139) | Phyllosphere microbial communities from UC Gill Tract Community Farm, Albany, California, United States - DLSLSB.R1 | ecosystem: Host-associated > Plants > Phyllosphere > Unclassified | place...
GTTCCTTCTGGTGATTGGGTCATGCCGCCATCTCCGCCAGCGGGGCGAGGGCAAGCGCATTGCGCGCCGCGTCGATCAGCGCGGCGGCGTCGCCCGGTGCGGTGCCGAACGCATAGGAATCGGGGCGTACCAGCACCGCGGTCGCGGCGCGTTCCGCCAGCCAGCGCGCGAGCGTGCCGTCGTCGGCGATATCGGCCACGTCGACTACCGACACCGCGATCGGCGCGAGCCGTGCGGCGGCGGTGTGCGCGGCGGCGACATTGCCCTGCACGAACAGCCGCCAGCCGCCGCCGACGACATCGTCGAGCAATCGCCCGTCGACCCAGGGCTGGACGAACCGCTCGCCCGCGCCCGGCGTGCCGGCGGCGATCACGCCGTCGCGATAGGCCGGGATCAGGTCCGCCGCGGTGCCGGTCGCGCCGGACCGCGCGCGCTCGCGCATCGCCTCGTCGCGTGCAGCGGCGAGGCCGGGATCGAGTTCGCAGATATAGCGCCCGGCATCGACCGCGGCGGTGACGACGCTGCGCACATGCGGATCGCGTTCTGGCTGATAGCTGTTGAGCAGCGCCGGATCGGCCAGCCCGCGCACGACCAGGTCGAGCTTCCACACCAGGTTCGCGGCATCGCGCATGCCGTGGCACATGCCCTGCCCGAAGAAGGGCGGGGTCTGGTGCGCGGCGTCGCCCGCCAGGAACACCCGGCCCTCGCGCCAGCGCTCGGCGATCAGCCCGTGGAAGCGATAGGTCGTCGCGCGGACGATGCGGTGCGGCACGCCGCCCAGATACGGCTCGATCAGCGCGGCGACGCGGTCGGCACGCATCATCACGGCATCGTCCTCGCCGGGCAGCAGCATGAATTCCCAGCGGCGGATGTTGCCACGCCCCGGCACGATCGTCGCCGGCCGCTTCGGATCGCACATCATCACCGACAGCTGCTGGATGTCCGCCGCCTCTGGCACGCCCCACAGATCGGGGAAGCGCACCGGCCCGTCGACCTCGGCATCGACCACCAGCCACGGCTCCTCGAAATCGAGATCGTCGAGCGCGATGCCGAGCAGCTTGCGCACCTGACTGCGCGCGCCGTCGGCGGCGATCACCCAGCGCGCGCGCATCTGTGCCGGGCCATCGACGCCGCTCAGATGCAGCGTGACGCCGTCGGCATCCTGGTCGAACGCGGCGAGTTCGACGCCCATCGCCTGCGTGACGTTCGGAAAGCGCGCCAGCCCCTCGCGCAGTCGCTGTTCGAGTTCGGGCTGATAGAAGAAATAGTCGTTGGCCCAGCCGAACGGTTTCGGCCGTCCCGCGGTGCCCATATAGCGGATCACGCCGTGATCGGCACCGACGTGCAGATGGCCCTGCGTCTCGCGCATGCCCGGTGCGATCGCCTTGGCAAGGCCCGCCGCCTGGAACAACCGCATCATCTCATGGTCGAGGTGCACCGCGCGCGGCAGCGGATGCGCGGTCGCGTCGCGGTCGATCACCAGCACCGACAGCCCGGCCTTCGCGGCGAGGTTGGCGGCCAGCGCACCGACCGGCCCGCAGCCAATGATCGCCAGATCGAACAGGGACGCGTCGCTCACCGGCTATGGCCAAGGCGCATGCAGCGCTTCGCAATGTGATGGTCGAACGACATCGAAACCCCTCCAGATCCGCTCTTCCCGGCGGTGGAGCCTGTGTGATCCGGCATAGCAATAATGTAAAATACTGGTTTTTAGCACGGCCATAGGATCAGGCTATGTCAGTCGGCGACGATCGCTGCCACGAACTGGCTGCCGAGTTCCGACAATTGCCGCCCCGCCAGCGTGCGGATGCCGATCGTCCGCGTGATCGGCACGTCGGCGATCGGGATCGCACGGAGCAGGCCCATCGACAGCTCCGCCTCCACCACGCCGCGCGGCAGCACGGTCACGCGCTTGCCGCGACGGACGATCGCCTTCGACGTCAGCAGCGAATCGCAGCGGATCACGTCGGCGGGCAAGGTCGTCTCCGCGGCGAGGAACAACGCGTCGATCTGGCGGTGGAATGCGCCCGCCGCCTGCGGCAACACCCAGCCGAGCGACGCCACTTCCTTCAGCGATACGACCGGCCCCAGATGCGCATGCGCCCGCCCGACGATCAGCGAGAAGGGATCGCGCGCGATCGAGCGCTCGATCATATCGGACGGCGGCGGCTCCAGCCCCGTGGTCACCACCGCGACCTCGATCTCGCCGCGGCGGAGGAGGTCGGTCAGCTGCGCATCGGCCTGTTCGATCACCGTCAGCGCCATGTGATCGGCGCGCTCCATCCGCGCGATCGCGGAGGGCACCAGGCTGACCAGCGCGCCGGGCGTGCCGCCGATCCTGAGCGGTCCGCGAATGCCGGTGCGCGCCAATGCCACCGCCTCCTCGGCATCGGCGAGCAGCACCTCCATCATCTCCGCGCGCCTGAGCAGCGCCTCGCCCGCCGGCGTCCGCGAGATGCCCTGTCGCCCGCGCTCGAACAGCCCGCCACCCAGGCTCCGCTCGAGCTGCGCGATCGCGACCGACACCGATGGCTGCGAAATGTTGAGCCACCGCGCCGCTCCACTGATCGATCCCTCGCGACATACCGCCAGGAACGTGCGCAGGATCCGCGGATCGATCATCATGCTCTCCTGAAGGCATAGGCAATTCCTATGCTTCCCTACGAATCGCGTATTTGCCAGATATGGCCGCGGCACGCCATACCGTGCCCGCGCCGCAGACGACGGCGAGGATGAGAGGATTTGAAATGGCCAAGTTTCCGGTCGCGGGCTTGCGCAGCGTCGATGTGATGGTGCCCGATCTCGCCGCCGCAGCCGCATTCTACACCGATGTCTGGGGCCTGACCGTCGCTGACCGCACCAGGACGAGCGTCTGGCTGCGCGGCACCGGCGGCGACGCGCAGATCTTCGCGCTGCATGCGGGTGATGAGAGCGCAATCCGGTCGATGACCTTCCGTGCCGCGCTGGAAACCGATCCGCACGTGCTCGTCGCCGCGATGGTCGCCCGCGGTGCAGAGCGGCTCGATGCTGGTAAAACAGCCGATGAGCCGGGTGCCGGCACGATCCTGGCGGTGCGCGACGCACAGGGCCGCACGATCCGCATCGTCCATGACGACATTCTAGCCGTACCGCTCGCACCCGACCCGGATCGCCCTGAGCGGCTGGCGCACGTCAACATCAACAGCGACGACGTGATGCGCGATGCCGACTTCTATACCGGGGCGCTGGGCTTCACGCTAACCGACCGTTCGAAGATGATGGCGTTTGTGCGCACCAACAGTGACCATCATTCGGTCGTGATCGCCGACGCGCCGGTTAACACGCTCAACCACATCGCGTTCCAACTTCCCGACTGGGAGGGCGTGATGCGCGCCGCCGGACGAATGGTCGACCATCACTTCCCGATCGGCTGGGGCCCCGGCCGCCACGGCCCCGGCAACAACGTGTTCGCCTATTTCGTCGACCCGTTCGGCTTCGTTGTCGAATATACCGCAGACGTGCTGCAGGTCGATGACGGCTATCGCGCGGGAGGACCGGACGACTGGACCTGGCCCGCCGGCCGCACCGACCAATGGGGCATCGCCCCGCCCAAGACGGTGGAATGTAAGGCGGCGCAGCTCGCCATCCCGTTCGCCCGACCCGAAGGAGAGAGACAATGACCGACACCACCACCCTACCCGGCACTATCCCTTATGTTCTGCGCGCCGGCGAAGGCCTGTCGCATCTCGTCGCCGGACAGGTGATCCGCACGCTCGCCGGGGTCGATCAGACCGCCGGCGGGTTCGGCGCGGTCGTGGCCGAATGCCCGCTCGATCGCGGCCCCATCCCGATGCACTGGCATGAACGCGAGCACGACACCTGGTTCGTCACCCGCGGCCGCCTGCAGGTATGGGGCGACGGCGAATCGCGCGTCCTCGCGCCCGGCGACTTCGCCTATGTCCCGCCGCGCGTACACCACAGCTATCGCAGCGTCGCGCCGCGCACGCAGTTCTTCGGCATCGTGGCACCCGGCGGCTGGGAACAGTTCTTTGCGGATGCGGGCGAAGTCTGGGGCATGACCGGCCTGCCGCCTGAGGGCCATCCGTTCGATTTCTCTCGCATGGGCCCGGCGATGGGCAAGCACCGCATCATGCGCGTCGAGGACGCCGTCTATGCCGAGGCGACACCGATCGGCGCGGGTGACCAGCGGCTGCCCGAGGGCCCGTCGCCCTATTTCCTCGAAGCCGGATTCGGCTCGCGGCACAGTCTGCTCGGTCATCTGTCGACCGCGATCCTGACGGGGGCGCAGAGCGACGGCAAGGTTGACATGCGCGTAATCGAGGGGGGGCGCGGTGCCGCGCTGCCGACGCTCAGACATAGCTCGACCCATGTCTTCGTCTACGTGCTGGAGGGGCGGCTGAGCGTCACGTTGGACGGCCTTACGCATGACCTTTCGGGCGGCGATGCGGTCAACATCCCTGCGGGGACGGCTTACGCCACCGAGGTGCTGGGCGGTACCGCGCGCTGGCTGGCGACGAGCAGCGGCGGCAATGGCGGCACCTTCTGGACCGCGGGCGCCGAGAGCCGCGCGTTCAGCTTCGCGCTCGATGGCGACCTTGCCGCCGATCGCGATCGGCTAGCGGGGCTCGACGGCATCGACGTGACGGCCGGCTGACGGCCATGGCGACGCTCTCGATCGGCACCACATTCTCCGACCGGGTCGAGGCATTGCTCGACGGCCGCGTCGCCATCGAAGGCCACGCGGCCGAGATCCGCATCGTCGAGGCGCAGACGCTGTTCCGCCAGGTGATGCGCGAGGCGGCGTACGACGTCGCCGAGCTGTCGATGGGATCGCACATCGCGCGCGTGGCGGCGGGCAAGCGCGATTACGTCGCCGTGCCGGTGTTCCTGTCGCGCAGCTTCCGCCACGCCAACCTCTACGTCCGCACCGATCGCGGCATCGACCGGCCGGAGGATCTCGCCGGCCGCCGCATCGGCACCGTCGATTACCAGCAGACCGCGGGGCTGTGGCTGCGCGGGATGCTCGCCGACGATCACGGCGTCACCCGCGGATCGATCGACTGGGTCGCGGCGGGGCTCCACGCGCCGGTGCTCGAGAACCGTGCGGCGATGATGCTGCCAGACGGTATCCGGGTCGAGCGCTCGGCCGGGACGCTCGACGCGCTGCTCGCGGAGGGCGCAATCGACGCGGTGATGAGCCCCGGCGCGCCGCGCTGCTTCCTCCAAGGCACCGCGCCGGTCGCACGGATGTGGCCCGAGCCGCGCATCGCCGAACTCGGTTACTGGCGGCGCACGCGGCTGTTCCCGATCATGCACGTCCTGGTCGTGCGGCGCGCGCTGGTGGACGCGCATCCCGACCTGCCGCACGCGCTCCACGCCGCGTTCGAGGAGGCGCGCCGCCTCGCCGCCGCCGATCTGATCGCGCGCGATTTCCCCAAGGTCGCGCTGCCCTGGCTGTCCGATCACGCCAATGCGGCGCGTGCCGCGCTCGGCGGCGATCCCTGGACCTATGGGCTGGAGGCGAACCGCGCGACGCTGGCGACGATGCTGCGCTATGCCGAGGCCGACGGGCTGACGCCGCGGCGGCTAACCCCGGACGCGCTGTTCGCCTGACCGCGGCAGCATAAGCAGCGCGGCGAACGCGACCAGCGATCCCGCCGCCATCGCCACCGCCACCGCCTGCAAGCTCCAGCCCGCCTGGAACATCGCGCCTGCCGCGATCGGCCCCAGCGCCGCGCCGCCGCGCCCCAGCCCGATGACGAAGCCGGTGCCGCCGCCGCGCACCGCCGCCGGAAATCCCTGCGCCACCAGCGCATACAGCCCGACCATGCAGGCATTGGTGCAGAACCCCGTGATCCCCGCGACCAGCGCCAGCGTCGCCAGGTCGCCGTAACCCCGCCCGAACACCGCCACCATCGCCGCGGAGGCAAGCAGGCTCACCGCCATCAACGGCCTCACCCCGGCCTTCACCGTCGCCAGCCCGAACGCGACGCCGCCCGCCAACCCGCCGATATTCGCCCAAACCAGCACGCCCCCGGCGCGCGCCGCGCTGAACCCCATGTCGACGACGATCTTCGGGATCCATTTGAGCATGAAATAGAATGTCATCAGCTGCGCGAAATAGGCGATCGTCAGCAGGATCGTGGTGCGCGCGAGCACGGGCGTGAACAGCTCCGCGACCGGCACCCCGCCCGTCCCCGTCGCGACCGGTAGCGCCTCGACCCGCGCATGCCGCATCCGCGCCAGCACCGCATTGACCCGCGCCAGCGCATCGGCCCGCCTGCGCTGCACCAGGAAGCCGATCGATTTGGGCAGCAGCCACAGCGCCAGCGGCAGGCACACCGCCGTCATCCCCGCGCCCAGCGCGAACACGCTGCGCCAGCCATGGCTCGCCAGCAGCATCGACGCGATCGCGCCGCCGACCACCGCGCCGAGCGGATAGCCCGCCGCCATGATCGCCACCGCCAGCGACCGCCGCCGCGCATTGGCGAGCTCGGCGACCATCGCGTTGGTGCAGGCGAGCATGCCGCCGATCCCTAGCCCCGTCACGAACCGCACCACGAGCAGCGCCCCCACGCCCGCCACCTGCGTCGTCGCCGCCATGCCCAGCGCCATGACGATCAGGCAGCCGAGGATCGTCGGTCGCCGCCCCGCGCGATCGGCGACCGCGCCCAGCGCCACCGATCCGACCGCCATGCCGATCAGTTCCATCGACAGCACGACGCCCAAGGCCGCGAGGTCGATGCCCCATTCCGCTGCGATCCCCGGCGAGGCGAAGCTGATCGCCAGCACGTCGAACCCGTCGAGCGCGTTGAGCAGCACGCACAGGCCGATCGCGACGATCTGCGGCGCCGTCATCGGCGCTTCGTCGAGCAGGCGGCGCGGATCGGTCATGGCGGGCTCCTTCAGGCCGGATCGACCAGCATCAGCGCATCGAGCGCGACCGCGCCCTGCCCCTGCGGATAGAGGATCACGGGGTTGAGGTCGATTTCGCGCACGTCTGCATTGGCCTGCATCACCGCGGCCAGCCGCTCGACCAGCGCGGCAAGCGCATCGACGTCGAGCCTCGGGCCGCCCCGCCAGCCGTCGAGCAGCGCGCCGCTGCGCAAGCCCCGGATCGCCGCGACGATCTTTTCGCGCGTCGTTCCCGGCGCGACCAGCGTCACATCCTTCAGGATTTCGGCCTGCACCCCGCCGAAGCCGACCAGCACCGCCGCGCCCCAATCGGGGTCGCGCCGCGCGCCGACGATCGTCTCCAGCCCACGCGCACCCATCGCCTCGACCAGGATGCCGTCCAGCGCGACGCCGGGCAGATACGCGCCGACGTCCGCGGTCATCCGCTCCCATGCCGCCGCCAGCGCCCCCACATCGGCGATCCCCACCGCGACGCCGCCGGCATCGCTCTTGTGGCTGAGTTGAGGCGACTGCGCCTTGAGCACCACCGGATAGCCGATCGCCGCGGCGGCGGCCTGCGCGCCGGCCATATCGGTCGCCAGTTGCGCCACCGGAAACACGAACGCCGCCTTGGCCAGCAGCGCCTTGGCGCAATATTCGGGCACCACGCCCCCCGCCATCGGCAGGTCGAGCATCGGCCCCGCCGCGTCGTCCGTCATAACCGGCGCGGTCCGCGCCACCAGCCGTGCGACGGCGCGCAGCGCGCGTTCGGGCGACGGGAAATACGGCACCGACAGCGCGCGCAACGCGGCGACGTCGGCGGCCGGGATCGGCGCGCCCTCGTCGAGTCCGGCGAAGATCACCGCCTTGCCGGCTCCCTCACCCAGCGCGCGAAGCAGCGGCGGCACCTTGATCCCCGTCGTCACCGGATCGGTCTGGATGATCCCCATCACCACGGTCCCGATACGCGCGTCGCCGAGCAGAGCCGTCAGCGTCCGCGCGTACAGGTCCGGCTCGACCAGCCCCTGCGCGGTCATGTCGAGCGGGTTCGACACCCCTACGAAGTCAGGCAACGCCGCGCGCAGCGCCGGCGAATCCGCATCGCCCAGCGCCGGCAGCGACAAGGCGAGGTTCTCGGCCAGATCGAGCATCAGCGCCTTGAACGCCCCCGATTCGCCCAGCACCGCGACCCCCGCCTCGGGCAGCATCGGGCATCGCGCGGCGATCTCGGCGATGTCGGCGAGTTCCTCCAGCGTCTCCGCGAACACCACGCCCGCGCCCGCGACCAGCAATCGCATGAGGTCGTAATCGCCTGCCATCGCGCCGGTATGCGTCGCCGCACTCTCGCGCGCCGCGCCCGATCGGCCGGGATGGAGCAGCACGATCGTCTTGCCCGCCGCATGCGCCGCGCGCGCCGCCGCCAGGAAGCGCGCGGGCTTGCGGAACTGCTCGACGATCATCGCGATCACCTGCGTCCCGGGCTCCTCGACGAGCCATTCGACATAGTCCTCGACGCCGCTCGCCGCCTCGTTGCCGGTCGATACCGATACCGTCAGCCCCAGGTCGCGTGCCTGGAACACCGTGCCCAGGACCGCCGCCATCGCCCCCGATTGCGAGACGATGCCGATCCCGCGCTGCCCCGGTGCCGGCGGCGACACGCGCGTCTCGACGAAGGTCAGCGGCGCGCCAGACAGATGGTTGACCAGCCCCAGGCAGTTCGGCCCCTCGATCACCATCCCCGCCTCGGCAGCGATCGCGGCGATCTCCTGTTGCTCGGCCAGCCCCGCCTCGCCCCCTTCGGCAAAGCCCGCGGAGAAGATCACCGCCGCGCCCACGCCCCGCGGCGCGAGCTCGCGCACCGCGGGCAGCACGCCCGCGCGGGGAATCGCCAGTACCGCGACGTCGACGCCGTCGGGTAATTCGGCGATGTGCGGGAGGCACGGGCGCCCCGCGATCGTCTCTCGGTTCGGGTTGATCGGATAGACCTCGCCCGCAAAGCCGTTGCGGTCGAGATTGGCGATCACCGACGCGCCGAGCGCACCCGGCTTGTCCGACGCCCCCACCACCGCGACCGATCGCGGCCGCAGCAACCGCTCGATCCCGACCCGCGCTCCAACCCACTCCTCGACCGCCCCCGTCACGCTCAGGCCTGCTGCTTAGACTTGTCGTACGCGCCGAGCCCCGGCTTGAACGTCTTGTCGTCGATGAACTGCCGGATGCCCTCCTTGCGGCCCTCATTGTCGTAGCTGTTGGCGGCCTCCTGTGCGCGGATCAGGAAATCCTCGGCATTGTCATAGGTCATTTCGCGCACGCGGCGGATCGCATCCTTGGTCGCCTTCAGCGCCACCGGGTTCTTGCCGAGCAGCACGTTCGCGACCGCGGTCACGCGCGCCTTCAATCCGTCCAGCGGCACCGCCTCGTTGACCAGGCCCCATTCGGCCGCGGTCTTGCCGTCGACATTCTCGCCCATCATCGCGTGGTACATCGCCTTGCGGAACGGCAGCAATTCCACCGCCACCTTCGATGCGCCGCCGCCGGGCAGGATGCCCCAGTTGATCTCACTGAGCCCGAACTGCGCCTCGTCCGCGGCGAACGCCAGGTCGCACGCGAACAGCGGGCCATAGCCGCCGCCGAAGCACCAGCCATTGACCATCGCGATCGTCGGCTTCTGATACCAGCGCAGCCGCCGCCACCAGCCATAGCTCTCGCGCTGCGCCTGCCGCGACGCGCCGAGCCCTTGCGCCTCGGTCTCGCGGAAATATTCCTTCAGGTCCATGCCCGCGGACCACGCGCTGCCCTCGCCCGTCAGCACCAGCACGCCGACATCGTCGCGATATTCCAGCAAGTCGAGCACGCGCATCATCTGCCGGTTGAGCCTGGGGCTCATGCAATTGCGCTTTTCGGGGCGGTTGAAGCTGACCCAGGCGATGCCGTCCTCGATCATGTAGGCGACGGTGTCTTCCTCAATACGGTCGGTCATGTAGGGTAAGGCTCCGCGGAAAATCAGATGGGGAAATGGCCGGGCTGCGTCTCGATCGTGATCCAGCGCAGCTCGGTAAAAGCGTCGATCCCGGCGCGGCCGCCGAAGCGGCCATAGCCCGACGCGCCGACCCCGCCGAACGGCATCTGCGCCTCGTCATGCACGGTCGGCCCGTTGACGTGGCAGATGCCCGACTTGATCTGGCGCGCGATGCGCAGCCCCCGTGCGGTGTCGCGCGTGAACACCGCGGCGGACAGGCCATAGTCGGTGTCGTTGGCGAGTTCGATGGCGTGCGCCTCGTCGCGCGCGCGGGCGATGCCGACGACCGGGCCGAAGCTTTCGTCGCGGAACAGCTTCATGGCGGGCGTGACGCCGTCGATCACCTGCGCCGCCATCACCACGCCATCCGCGTCGCCGCCGGTCAGTCGCGTCGCCCCCTGCGCCAGCGCGTCCTCGACCAGCGACGCGACGGTCTCCACCGTCTTGCGGTCGATCACCGCGCCCGCCGCCATCGTGACGACCTTCGCCGCGAACTTCTGCGCGAAGGCATCGGCGACGCTGTCGACGACAATGATCCGCTCTGTGGACATGCAGATCTGCCCCGAGTTCATGAACGCGCCGAACGCCGCCGCCTTCACTGCCTCGTCGAGATCGGCATCCTCTAGAATCAGCAAGGGCGCCTTGCCGCCAAGTTCGAGCAACGCCGGCTTCAGATTGTCGGCACAGCGCCGCGCGACGATCCGCCCGACATGCGTCGATCCGGTGAAGTTGACCCGGCGCACCGCCTTGTGGTCGATCAGCACGCCGACGACGTCGCCAGCATCGGCAGGCGCGTTGGTGACGAGCTGGATCGTGCCTGGCGGCAACGCCTCGGCGAACGCCTCGACGATCAGCGTGTGCGTCTGCGGGCACAGTTCGGAGGCCTTGAGCACAACGGTATTGCCGCACGCCAGCGGCACCGCGATAGCACGGACGCCGAGGATGATCGGCGCGTTCCACGGCGCGATGCCGAGCACCACGCCTGCGGGCTCGCGCAGCGCCATCGCGATGCAGCCGGGCTTGTCCGACGGGATCACCTCGCCGCCAATTTGGGTCGTCAGCGCCGCGGCCTCGCGCACCATGCCGGCCGCCAACATCAGGTTGAAACGTGCCCAACCCTCGGTCGCGCCGGTTTCGCCCATCATCGCGGCGATGAACGCGTCGGCACGCGCTTCCAGCGCTTCGGCGGCTTTGCCCAGCATCGCCCGGTGCGCATTGGGACCGAGCGCCGACCATCCGGGAAGCGCGACGGCCGCCGCGTCGCAAGCGGCGCTCGCCTCGGCCGGGGTCATCGCACATGCCTGTGTCGCGATCGCCCCGCTCACGGGATTGCGCCGCGCGAACATGGCGTCCTGATGATCCGCTTCGGCCATAGACACTCCTCCATTATTGCTATGTATAATAGCATGTTGTATTCGGCTGCAAGCGGCTTTCGAGTGTATAAACGCGCCGCAACCAGGGGGGACGGGAATGAACAGACGCGATATTTTGGCGGCCGGTGCAACCGGCATCGGCCTCGCAAGCGGAGCAGCGACCACGGCGGCGATCCCGTCCGACTATCCCGAACCACGCCTCACTTTCGCCTTCCAGGCCGATGTGCTGCTCGGCCCGATCCAAGAACTGGGTACGATCGACGGCGTGCGGCGGCGGATCGTGCCGATTGTCGGTGGCGCCGTCGCAGGGCCGCGGTTAAGCGCAATCGTACTGCCCGGGGGTGCGGACTGGCAGGGGATCCGGCCGGGCGACGGGCTGACACGGGTGTGGGCGCGCTACTGGATACAGGCCGACGACGGCGCCGTGATCGGGATCGAGAATGCCGGCATCCGCCGCGCGCCCGCCGCGGTGATGCAGCGGCTGATGGCCGGCGAGCCGGTGTCGGCCAAGGACTATTATTTCCGGACCAGTCCGCAGTTCGAGGTCGGCGACGGCCCGCACCGCTGGCTGAACGAGACGGTGTTCGTCGGCGTTGGCGCGCGGCTGCCCGACCGGGCGATCATCCGCGTCTTCGCGGTGTCCTGATCGCGGCGCGCGTCAGCCGCCGTCCGACGCGCGTTCGTTTAGATCGAGGCGCGGCTGGAGCGGATCGGCGGCCTGGCCGATATGGCCGGCGTCGATCGCCTGCACTAGGCCCTTGGCTGCGTCGTACCGCGGCCAAGCGGTGTCTCCGACCGGACGCCCGGTCGTGGCGAACGAGACCCAGTAGCGGTGCATCGCGGTAGCGATCGGCCGATCGGACGCGGCGAACGGTGGCTGCCGCCGCACGTCGACGGTATCGAACGCGTACGGGATCTCGCTTGCATGCGGCGCGCCCGCCACCTCGGTCCGCAGCGCCGGGGTTACGTAGCCGAAGCGGTAGAGATAGACCGGCTGCGTGGCGCTCGCGACGCGCGCGATCGCGCGGGCGGGTTCGATCATGTTGCGATCGGCCCAGGTCGCGATGCCGAGTTGCAGCCCGGACACGGCGCCCCCGGAATCGTAGAGCACGCGCGCTTCGTCGGCGAGCTTGCCGTAGGACGCGAAGATCGCCGCCTTGTCGGTGACGAAGGGAATGCCGTCCGCGCTGTTCGCGCCGACGATCAGCGGCACGCGGGCATAGTCGCCCGCAAGGTAGCTGGCGAACGGCGTGCGCCATATCGTCTTGCCGTCGATCATCGGGCCGGAAAAGGTCGGACTCATCATCGTCGTCATGCTAAGCCCGGCGACGACCTGATCGGCCAGCAGTGCGCGGAGCGCGGCGGCGGTTCTGCCCGGCAGGAAGGCCTGCCCCGCCTGCGCCGCCACCGCGAGCGGCCGCATCGGCAGCGCGCCGTCACGCCCGGCGCCGGATTCAATGATCGCCTTAGCGAACAGCCCGCGTGCGCCCGGCGCGGTCATCGCGACATTGACGGACATGCCGCCCGCGCTCTCGCCGATCAGCGTGACGTTGTTGGGGTCGCCACCGAACGCCGCGATGTTTGCCTGCACCCATTTCAGCGCAGCGATCTGGTCCATGAACCCGAAATTTCCCCCGCCGCCCTCGGCCGCAAGCGCAGGATGCGCGAAGAAGCCGAACCGGCCGAGCCGATAGTTGAAGCTGACGAAGACGACGCCATTTCGCGCGAACCGCTCGCCCGAATAGATCGCGGGCGAACTGCCGCCGTTGACGAAGCCGCCGCCATGAATCCACACCATCACCGGCCGCTTCCGCCCCGTGGCAGGGCCACGCGGTGTCCAGACGTTCAGGTACAGGCAGTTCTCGGCCGGCTGCGTCCGGATCGGGGCGGCATCCTGCGGAAACGGCGCCTGCGCGCAGTCGGCGCCGTAATGGTCCGCGATGCGCACGCCCGACCAGCGCGCGGCCGGCTGCGGGGCGCGCCACCGGTCCGCGCCGACCGGCGGCGCAGCATAGGGGATGCCCTCGAACGCGACGGCATCTCCCGCTGCGAAACCCTGAAGCGCACCCGCGGGTGCATTCACGCGGGTCGCGTCCTGCGCGATCGCGACGCCCGGCTGGAGGCAGAGTATCAGTCCGAGCCAACGAGTCTTACCGTTCATGCCGTCTCCGATCTTCCCGACGCGCCCACCGCTCCCCTCAGAACCGCACCGAACCCTTGACGCCGTAGAGGCGCGGCTCGTTGAAGCCGATATAATAGGGGCTTTGTTGCAAAACTGACGCTTGGGATTCCCTGAGGGAATCGCGCGGGATAGATGGGCGTGATGCCCAAACCTGCCGCACCTCAATATCGCACGATGAACTGGCCGGAGTATAATGCAGCGCTGAAGCGGCGCGGATCGCTGGAAATATGGTTTGATCCGCAGATGCACTGGCTGTCGAAGCCGTGTGGTCGTCCTGGTCGGCCGATGCGATTTTCGGACAGCGCGATTGAGCTCTGCCTGACG
>Ga0308169_10004080_pt1 | contig 13792 bp, 17 predicted proteins | sample PhyBR1_2_FD_202139 | JGI IMG/M metagenome (GOLD analysis project Ga0308169, IMG submission 202139) | Phyllosphere microbial communities from UC Gill Tract Community Farm, Albany, California, United States - DLSLSB.R1 | ecosystem: Host-associated > Plants > Phyllosphere > Unclassified | place...
GATCGACGAATGGTGCCGAGCGCGTTGCTGGCCGCAAGAGGGTGAGCCTGCGCACCGATGTCATCTGAGGCTGAGCTGATTCCAGCCTCGTGTGAGGGACCCCGACGGTTCGTTACAATACTCGAGCTTGTGCAACTAGCTGACGTTGCAGAAGATGATGACGAGGATGAGGATGATGGCGAGCCTAAGCCGGACGCGGGCAGTGGGGCCGAGGATGAGGATGGCGACGAGGATGAAGACGAAGACGAAGATGAGGACGAGGACGACGAGGACGAGGACGAAGACGATGTGCAGGCCGATGGTGCGTCTGACATTCTACGTAGCGGATCTGAGCTCACAACCAGGCGAGAGGAAGAAGAAGGTGAATCTGAGCCAAAGGTGTTCTCGACTCGAGCTGACCCGAAGCGAAGAAGAAAGTCTAAGAAGTTTAGGTTCTTGGATGTCGAGGCTGAAGTCGACGATGAAGACGAGGAGGAGGACGAGGCAGACGACTTTGGTGATGGTGAGCCTAGCTGTTCTGGCCTTTTGCTAATCGCTTACACCAGTCGCCGACTTCATCGACGAGCAGCCGGGAGACGAGCCGATAGGACGGGATGATATGGCTCATCGACGGCTCGACCGTACGTTCGCTCGTCAAGAGGACATCAGTGCCGAGGATGAGGTCAGACGGCTCAAGGACCGATATGGGCGAGCTGGGAGGAACCGATATGACGCCGCGGGCGATAATGTCCCCCAGCGGCTGCTCATGCCCGGTGTGAATGACCCGAGTCTGTGGATGGTGAAAGTCAAGGTGTGTTCAGGCCCGGCTACAGCACCCTGCATGGTCGCTGATACCATAGACCGGGAGAGAGCAGAACATCATCGCGTCGGTGTTCAAAAAGGTGTTCCGGCAACAGTATACCGACAACCCCATCGAAGTCTCCTCGTTATTCTACCGAGAGTCCCTTGGCGGTATGCTCTTTGTCGAAGCCCGCACATCCTCCGCTGTGAACGCTGCCATGGCGGGTATCGTCGGCGTGTTCATGTCACACGCGCCAGCGCTGGTTCCGATCGAGGAGATGGCGCCGTTGCTCAAGATGCGACAAAAGGAGGTCACCTTCACACCTGGCATGTGGGTCCGTATGAAGCGGGGCAAACATGCGGGAGATCTCGCGCAGGTGATGGACATCGATGGCATCACGAGCAACATGGTCGGCATCAAGTACATCCCGCGAATCGACCTCACGCCCAAGGAGAAACGGAGGAAGGAACGAGCGATCAACGGTCGACCGACCGGATCTGGTGTTCGACCACCTCAACGCCTGTTCAACCCCGACGATGTCAGGCGGGTATACGGACGGGGAAGTGTACGACAGGGAAACGGCCACGCCTCGTTCTACTTCGAGAATGACGAGTACATCGAAGGGTTCTGCCAAAAGGATGTGAAAGTGCAATCGATCTCGGCCGAAGACGTCAAGCCGACGCTGGAGGAGATTGCGAGGTTCACGGGCGACGACCAAAGTACCGAGATCAACTTGTCGGCTATTGCGGAGGCGAACAAGAACCTGTCGGTCTCGGTCCTGTTCCCGGGAGATCGGGTCGAGGTGTACGAAGGCGAACAGGCGGGGCTGTATGGAGTGGTCGTGACGGTCTCGGCGGACGTCATTGCTGTTCAGGCGGACGGCGGCGAGCTTCACGGGCAGACAATCGAGGTGCCGGCTAAGAGCGTCCGCAAGCGTTTTGAGGTCGGAGAGCACGTCAAGATTCTGGGCGGGAAGAACACCGGCGCGAGTGGTATGGTCGTCACGGTCACGGGCGATGTTGTCACGATCATGTCGGACCAGGGCGAGCAAGAGGTATGTGCATGAGCAGATGAGAGGGATCAAGCTCACCCCAGATTCAAGCATTCTCGAAGGACATTCGAAAGGCAGGAGACCACTCTCAGTCCACAGCGCAGACGGGGCTATACGAGAAGCACGACATGGTCATGCTTGAGTGAGTGACAAACAAATCATCGATGCCATGGGATCTTCTGACGACCAGCTCATCCACCGTCGGTGTGATCGTCAAGATCGAGGGAGCTCTTTTGCGCATCCTCGACCAGAACGGCGGCGTCAGGGTGATCAGCCCGTCACAGGTCACGCCTCGTCGAGAGAACAAGAACTTTGTCACGGCGACCGACGCGCAGGGCAACGACATGAAGGTCGGGGACCAGATGAAGGAGGTCGAGGGAGAGGTGCGTTCGAGCTATCTCATGTGGTGAGGCGATGAGCTGACAGCAGCAACGCAAAGGAGAAGTCATCAACATCTACCGATCTCTCTTCGTCTTCTTGTACAACCGCGAGCTGTCCGAGAACAACGGATGCTTCGTCGCTCGAGCACAGGCTTTGCAGTTCGTCACGCCCAAGTCTGCCGCCACGAACGATTTGGGCAAGCTCAACCCGGCCCTGCAGGCGCAGCTGCCATACGGCGGAGCCAGCCTTATGCCCCCACCGCTGGTCAACCCGAACAAGAACAGGTTGTTGAACACGCTCGTGGTCGTCGTAAAGGGGACGAACAAAGGGCTGATGGGTGTCATCAAGGATGTCCTGGGTCAGACCGCTCGAGTGGAGTTGGCGACGAACAACAAGACGTTGACGATCAATCTGGACAACTTGAAGCGGAAAGAGTGAGTCGATGTGCGGGTGATCTGAGCTGACAAAAGCCCGAAGACTGGAACGACGTACCCACTTACCGAGGGTGCTTCGGGCAGCTATGCTGGAGGCGGTTACCAAGGCGGGCGACCGGGCGGCGTATACGACAATGTCGGGGCGTACGGGCAGCAGCCAGGAAGTATGGGTCCTCCACACATGGTGAGCGACATGTTACGGCCAAGACCAGCGCTGATGACAGGGCGGTGCTACCCCTTACGGAGCCGGTGGAAGGACGCCGGCGCCTCAGTACGGACGAACTCCGAATCCATATGCTGTACGTTCGATTTAGATGTCCTTTTTGATTGGACCTGACGGGTAGGGCGGTATCGGCGGAGGCAAGACGCCCAACCCGTACGCTGCAGGCGCTGGTGGGCGCACGCCGGCTCCAGGGTGGGGTGCAAGTGGTGGTAAAACGCCCGCAGCTGGCCTCGGAGCAGGAGGCAAGACTCCCGCCTGGGGTGCCGGCGGCAAGACGCCCGGTCCAGGCTTCGGTGATGGCGGAAAGACCCCTGCATGGGCTGGCGGTGCTATGGGAGGCGGCGGCAAGACGCCGAATCCATACGCCAGTCAAAGTGGAGGCAGAACGCCAGCGCCGGGACAGGCTGCATCTGGACCGTCGAGAGTGAGTCGGGCAGCAATATGGCTCAAACTGGGCTAAATATAGTTTGGCCCTCCGCCCATCTCTGCACCAACGCCATACGGCGGACCCGGACCGTCTTACAGCGCCCCAACACCCGCTGCACCATCACACACACTGTCAGCACCTACTCCATACGGCGCACCTACACCTTTCACCGCCCCAACGCCGTTTGCGGCGCCCACGCCGGGCGCGGCCCTGTCCGCTCCTACACCGGGTGCAGGTTTCGGTGCGAACGCCGCGCCGACTCCTTACGGCGCACCGACCCCCTACGGATCCGCGCCAACACCATACGGCGCCCCCGCTGGCGCTGGAGTCAACGGCCCCGAAGGCCTTCCGTTCGACTGGGCCCTCGACTTCCGCAATGTCATCGTGGAGATTGGCGAGACGACCCGACACGGATCGACCGCCCCGCGGCATTTCCAACGGGGGGCATACGACGGGCAGAAGTTTGGGTACGACACGCCCGGTGCGGAGAGCGCCAAGTGCGTGTTGCTGTCTGATCCGTCTGTCGTCGAGGATATACCGGCCGAGTACATCCGCCCAGCAAGGCCGGACCGCCCGGGACAGACGGTCGTCGTGATTGCGGGGGAGCACAAGGGCGCGCAGAAGGTCACGCAGTACCTGAATGACGGGGCTTGGATGATGGAGCCGGAAGGAGGTGATCTGATGGCGATGGTCGTCAGTGAGGCGTCCCTGTGTAGGATCTGGAAGACGTAGGTGGAGTGACGAGCCGGTGGGGTCAGCGAAAGTGGCTGGCGACAAGTTCAAGGAGTGTTTTGCATTTTCGGCGCGCGGTGTAGTTCTCCGGTCAGTGGCATCATGCATTTCTCCATTGTGCAAAAAGTATCGATGAATGAGGCTCGTGGAGGGACCGGATTGAAGAATAAGTCCACCGCTTATTACCGGAGCGAGCGAAAGGGTTGGACGAATGACGTAACCCGCTTGTGCCGGCCACGGATATCAGCGTGCAGGCTGGTTGACAAGTCAGCAGTCATACTATTTGCATACAGTGCATAGCGATATCGGACATGGCTTTCGTACAAGTGAGCAGTATCCATGAGCGGATCTTCCCAAAGCGAACCGCTGATATGCTGTAGCATGTCACGATCAAGGCCAAGCCCGGCCAGAGCGACCAGATACTCGACCGTGAGATCAACAACCTCCCCCCGGCCCCCTCCCGGCAGCACGACCCTGGATCGCGGGAAGCTGACGCGCAGTCTTGCGGAAGATCAAGGTCGAAGTGCACGAAAATGAGCCAGAGACGAAGCAGTACCATATCGCCAAGAGCACGAAGCAGGAGGATGTGATATACATCTGGGAAGAGGTGAGCCCCGCGAGTCTTGCGCAAGATGGGACTGGCAGTTGACTCGGCAGTACACGAGCCAAGACGCTCTAGCTTGTGGGTGATGCCAGTGAGAGTATGTGCGACGCTGACCGCTAGTCCACCGACAAGGCAAGGCCTACAAGGGTGCGGCGGCGCTCGCAAGTGGTCAAAGAGGGTACGCGCTGACGCCAGAGTTCTTGGCTATCCGGGAGAGCCTGTGGGAGAGCGCCTCGATGGAGCTGTGCGACATCATATAAGCCCTGCGGCGGGTATCGCGCAATGCAAGCGAGTCTACGATGCAGCCGAATCTCGGTAAGCCAGCCAGCGGCCACGAAAAGTGAGGTCTTGTCCATGTTGGTATGTGGGTGGACCGGCCGCATGGCTCATAAGCTTGTAAGCGGGCCATCGCATTGAAACACGGGTGGGTGTTGTGAGAGGTTTTCATCACTCTCAGCCCGCAGACCCAGCCGCGACCCTGCCCATTGAGCCTCTGCACTCGCGGGGATGGTCGTAATCATTTCGCACATGCAAGGTGGATCAGTCAATGTCCGTGAGATTGATCATCTACAGATATATTATCTACATGTTGTCGTCTACTAGACTCGCAAATGTCCCGGAATATACTCGGCTGACCTTGGTATACCCACTATCTATGCACAGTCAAACAATGTCCTCTGTCATATACAATTATTGTCCGTCAAGTTGCGGGCTGGCCCTTGGCTGGCGCTTTCAGAGCAAGACTTCCTTTGCGACGTCCTGCACTTCTTGCCAGAAGCCCTCGATCGCGCCCTCCTCGAATCCGTTTTGGTCATACCCAAGCGACATCCACAGCTTGCCCCTGGGGTCAGCTCCACTCGTGGCCTGCGCCCAAGTCAACTCACACAAATGTATAGGCGAAGAGCAGCAGACCGCCCGATCGCTGACGCGAGCCCGTGGTAAGCGAGCTGAGGGTAATGTCGCCGAAGCTCTTGTGAGCGTACATGCCGTCCAAGTTACCAAGCATCGACACGCCCATGAGCGCCCGTTGCGACGCGGGCGGGAGGACGGCTGGAGAGGTGGCTGCGGGCTCCGCGGCGGTTGCGGGCGTCTTGGGCGTAGCAGGCGTGGCCTGTTCAGCCCGCACCGGCGCGATCTTTGGTCCCGCCACGGTCGCTGCCGTTGCCGTCTCTGGGCGAGGCGCCTCTCGATCAGGTTGAGGCAGGCCGAGACCGAGACCGTGGTTCACCGCCGCCGCAGCGGCCTTTGCCTTGGCTTCCTCCTCATCGTCGATCCGGGCCCATTTCACAGCCCGGTCCCTTCGGAGCCGGTTCGTTTCCCGACTGCGTGCAACGACAAACTGCGACTTGACCGCCTTGACGGTCTGGGCCTTGGTCGTTCGTGCGCGGTGCCAGAAGAGCTCGGCCGTGCTGAGCTCGGCGGGAATAAGCGAGGGAAGGACGATGTTGAAGTACCCGACGGCGAGGTGGAAATATGACGTCGGCTCTGCCGCGGGCAGCATGTTCGGGCGGAGGTTGAGCGCCGAATAGATCAAGCTGCGGTCAGCTCGGTATTCGAGCAGTGAGTCACCCCTTTTCACGCCGGGCATGCGCAGGTGAATCAGGAACGCGCAAGCATGGGTAACGCTGATTAGGTCGTCGGCGTGACCGTGGGAAAGGGCAATGATCGAGCAGTTTAAGGTTTGGTGGCAATATGATGTCTCGGACAAAGGAGGAGGCAAATGGATCGGCGGGGGGAGGAGTAGCCGTTTTTTTTGTGTACAATGATCGACATTTGGGCCTCTTCAACTCACCTTGGATCCACGCGGGCCTTGGCATCGATACGTCGTGCCCAGGCGATGTTGCACAGGGCGAACATGGCGTGGGCGATGGTCGCTCCGTTAGCCTTGCACTTGCCCAGAATCGCCTTGGTCTCGGCTTCCGAATATGCAAAGGTGGGTACAAGGGTATGACGCTGCTTCTTGATCTTGGCGCCGGGGAACGCCTGCCCGCCGATGAGCTTCGAGTCGTTGCGCCTGTTGTCGACGGCGCCGATGGCCCGAGCCAAGGCCGACCCGTTGCCGACTTTGGGCATGCGGTCTTCCAAGCTAGGCGGGATACCGGTCACGCGGGCGATCTCGTCGCGGATGGAGGCGGTGATGGCCGAGACGGTGTTGGCCGTGTCGCCGAGGAGCTGGTAGAACTCGTTCATGAACGTGTGCAGGGCCATCCCGTCGCCGAGGTAGTGCGTCGCGCACAGCATGACCTCGTACGACCCCTCACCCTTGTCCGCGACGACGAGCATGGCGAGGCGGTCGGACGAGAGCGAGCGCGGGCCGTTGAGGTACAGGCCAATGATGTCTGCCGAGGCGTCGGATTCGGGCAGGTAGAGGAACCGGTCTTCAGCCGAGTCGAGCGTGGACGAGACAAGCCGAGGCCGGGAATGCACAAAGGAAACGTCCTCGTAGTCGCCGAATGCGATCTGAGAGGCGAGGAGCGGGTTCTTGAGGAGCTGGAGAGCCCACACGTGGAGGACTCGCTCCCTGTCCATGAGGTTCGCCGGGGCGGTCAGGCGGTGGTGCAGGTACCTGCCGTCAGTGCTGTACTGCAAGCAGAGCCCTCCGCCACACTCACATGTCGTTGACGCCATCGGCCCTAGAGGGGAGGAAGTAGGAGAGCTCATTGTCGCTGAGCGGGCGTGAGGTCTCGGTGGCTTTGCCCGGGGACGAGGACGAGGAGGAGGACGTGGCCGAAGCGATGGACAGTCGCTTGAGCTCAAGGTCGCTGCCGGCCGGGGTGTCGGGCGGGGTCTGCAGGGCAGACGTGAAAGCTGCCTTGAACGGGGTCGTGGGCGGGGAGAGCCGGAGCTCCCCGGGCGTCAAGGGAGGAGTGAGGACCGACATGGTGACAAAGCGTACAGAACAGTCGACAGTTGGACACGATATCGTAGACTTGGACAAAATACCCACGGCAAGAGGAGCTGCAGGCGGGGAGGTACTCGGCTGAAGCTGGGATGGCGTAGCTCATCGCCTCGCACAGCCGTGGCCTGTTTATAGCCTCGCTACCAGGTTGATCTTTCCACACGGTGCAAATCGTGACCGAACCGAAAGGACCTTTCGTCATCCTTTGCTCACCCCACCGCCGTGTACAACGCGTTCCCGTCAGGGCTACAAGCTCGTCCCCGACCAGAATATCCCTGTTCGCAGCGTTGTCGCCTGGTCTGCCCAACCCATGAGGGATTCTCGTGCGAAACGGTGACAGAATGTCTCGGCTCAACTCCAAGGCAGCAGGCTTACGACCCCCATGACAGTCCGGCTGGACGACCCTACCTCGCTCTCGATTCGCCTGGGGCCGCATTGCCGTGAGCGGATCGATGGGATGCCGGATGTCGGATGTCAGAGAGGGCATTGCCACAGACGAGGACGGTTTCCTAAGCGACGCGCTAGGCAGACATCATCCATCGTCGTAAGTGAGACATCATGCGCCGGACGCTAGCGCTGGGGGAGGCGCAGAGGCGGACTCTGCAAGGTCGGTGCGGATGTTTCATGCGCACGCACGTCAACCGATCATTCCTGCTTTCATCAGTAAAGCTTATAGATCCCGCGCGGTTTCCATTTGACGTCTGGGGCGTTTTTAGGCAGTCTGGTAACGATTCTCCGCGGACGTGCAGGGCGCGGACAGGACCCTCGCCTGGGGGCGCTGATGATGAGGCGGCGGAATTTCGAAGCCGGTGGCAGAATCGCAAATGGCAAAGCGTCGTACAGCTCGGGAGGGGAGTATGGACCAAACGTAATGATGCATGCTGCGTCGTGAGAAGCGCCCACATGCCATTTTTTTCTTGTATTGATGCGGGGCGGTACGCTTATTATGCTGCACTGCCCCATGACAGCAGCGCCGCGAGGTGCTATGAGCTAGACGAGGCGAAGATGATGATGCATGCCAGCCAGATATAAGGGCGCAGCGGGTCCGATCGTGACAGCGGTCACTCGACAAGGCCCGGCACGGAACGAGAGGGACGTTCTGTTCAGCTGTCCGGAGTGACTGATAATTCAGGTTGAACCGAGACATGTGGGTCGCTTCAAGCAGCGATGCCGTATTAGGGCTACCACTCGGATGGCGTCGTGGGCTATTCGTCATCGTCATCCATTGAATCGACCCTGAGGACAGAGGCGCTCGGAGTAACGTATCCCTGTTTCACATCGGTCACCTGAGCGGCGGGAAGCCCAAACGCTGCCCGCCGCCAGGCCCAGGACCGGATTGACGACTCGGGAAGAACGGAGAGGAACCTGCCTCAATGACTTTTGAATTATACTACTCGTGCTCAGAGGCGTGGACGGGAGCGGGATGGCGCAGCAGTCTGGACAATTTCGCCGACACGGGGTCAAACAGAGTTGGTCGCCACGCCTTGCCTCGGATATGCATGCGCTGGTAGGCGGAGCTGTGGAAGCGAACAGAAGGGCCAGGGCAGCGTTCGGTCCCACGGGTATGGGTATTCCGACGGCCCCAGGAAGCGGAGTCGTGTCTCGGCGCCAAACTCGGACGGAGTATGTCTCACGTTACTGTACCGGTTCTTCCGACCGCGCATCCCTGGAGACGACCATCCCCCACGTAACTCGCATGCATCGAGGGGTGTCCGTTGACGTCGGTGAGAGACCGCGAGTCGTTATGACAGGGCTGCATATAGACGTACGTGCACACACGCTTCACACCTTCCCACTCGGAACCGACCCGGATACCCACGAAGGGCATAACAGCACATACGGGATATACGGGACCGCTCGTCGTACACGACTTCCTACACTCGGTCTCGTGACCCGGTTTTCTAAATCGAGCTTCCGCTGCAGCCAAGAAAGCTCTCGAGCTGTACGACGTCTCACAACAAACTCTGGCAATTGACCGAGCCTCGACCGACTCTTCCAGCGGGACCATCGGAGGGTACCGGAAGGCGCCGACGATCGACTGTCCACCCTTCGATCTTTCTCACCGCTTTGCAGGAATCACCCAAACAGACACGGCTCACACTACCTAGGCGACGGAGGTCCGCCCCCCGGTCTCGTCATATACACAGCATTGGCTACCCCACGCAGCCGCCTCACCACCCGACAGCCCTCCTTTGAGCTACGCCTTCGACTACGACACCTGCTGGCCGATCCTTCCTCTGAGCGTGTTCGAAACCGCTTGACAGTCTCCTTCAGCTTGTTTCCGACACGAGTGACGCCCACGCACCTCCGTCACCATGGCCGAATCAAGCGCTTCCGCCGTCATCGGCGTCACCGTCTTCTACATGTCCGCGGCGCTCACCATGGTCATGACGTGAGTGCAACCGGGCATTCGGTCGTACCAGCTCATCGCAGCAACAAATGGGTTCTCAACACATCCTCCCTGCCCCTCACCTTCCTCCTTCTCCAGCTCGTCATCTCCGTGGTGTGCCTCTCGCTCCTCTCCCTGCTGCCGCCGAACCACCGCTTCAAGTTCACCCCGCCGCGGTGGAACCCGTCTACCATTCTGGCCGTCGCGCCCGTCTGCACTGCCAACGTCGTCGGCCTCGTCTTCAACATCTACTGTCTCAAGCTCGTCGATGCGTCGTACTTCCAGGTCGCGCGTGGTCTCACGCTGCCCATGACGGTGGTGCTCCAGTCGCTCATGACGGGCGAGAAGCCCAGCCGGGGTACCATCGCTTCTTGCGGACTGGTCACCTGGGGCTTCACCTACGCCTTCCTCCCCGCTCCGTTCATTGGCGGGGCCAGCTCGGGGACGGGCGCGAGTGCGAATCTCGTGGCTGGACCCGAGGCGCCCGTGCTCGGCATGGTGCTCGGCGTGTTCTCCGCTGCGATGGTCGCCATTCACGCCGTGTTGATCAAGGCGGCGCTGAAGTCTGTCGACGGCAAGACGCTTGATCTGGCCTACTGGCAGAACGCCCTCTCGGCCATTGCGCTCTTGCCCGCCATTCTCTTCTCGGACGAGGTCCGCGGCGTCGTGCGCATGCTCTCGGGCATCGAAGGGAGCATCGGGTCGTTCGTCAGCGGGAGTGCGTTGACCGTGAGTTCACCTGCCGCAGCCAAAGGACGAACAGGAAGCTCACGTCCAGGGCGTCGTCGGCTTCCTCATTTGCATCGCTGGCCTGCTCTCCATCAAAGTCACCTCGCCCGTCACGCACATGTTCTCCTCGGCGGTCCGTTCCGTCCTGCAGACGATGCTTGGCGTGTGGCTCTTCGGCGATGTGCTCAACACGAACAGGGTCATGTCCATCCTGCTCATCCTGGTCGGGTCGATCGTGTACACGTATCTCAAGTCCCGACCCGCGCCGATCAAGTCGGTCGAGGACCGAGAGAAGACGGCACTCATGGCATCGATGGATCCCGAAAAGGGCGGGAGGGCAGCGGAATATGCGGGGAGGATCAGCAGGAAGTCGAGCCCCGCTCTGCGATGATCAGATCGGGCGGTCGGAGTTCTAGGTGCAGATGGACAGTATCGTATGTGACCTTTGGGCATTGAAATACAAGGATCCGGACAATCATATGAGATCAGTAGATTATCTACAATCGTAGCTTCGATAGGAACGGGCATGGACAACGCACACGAGACTTGACCCTGTTAACCACCCGTACCATGCAGGGGCCGCGCAGCTCTCACTCGAGGCCGTTGTAGCTGTATGCATGCGCCCATAGCCAAACTACACTCTCGACAGCCAGCCCATCCAGAGCACCTGAGTCATCGCCATAATAAAAAGAAATTGGACGCGTCGTGACCGTTGTGCGTGGGACAGCGATGCGGATGTGACGGCTCCGGCGGAGGATGGGTCAGGTAAGAGGACGTATTTGAGCGACCGCAGCTACGTGTAAGCTGTTCTGCGCGTACATGATGCCAGCCGCGGACGTACCAGGAAGAATGCGTTGGCGCTGAAGGTATAGACGAAAGCCGCGATCGTCGTCAATCGGCCAAAGTTCAGCAAGGAGATCAAGATCGTGACGATGATGCTGGTCTCAGCACATGGTTCGTTGTCCGACGCTTGCGGCTCACCCGACAAATTTGTAACCCCCGTAGCCTATCAGCTCGACGCCGCTCGCTCCCCCTCCGCGCACGTCGAGCAAGTAGCAGCCCAGCTTGATGCCCAAGAACTCGATCAGCACGACCGCCATGGCCTTCGAGAACGACACGCCGAGGACTTCGGGGTGGAACCGTGATTGCAGACCCGACGCCAACGCCGAGAGCAGCGTGTACGTGACGAGAGCCATCGCTTTGCGTCAGCTTGCCTACACTGAGGAAAGTCAGACTTACTGGGAATGTACAGGTCTGGAGCATTGATATCGTCTCGAGGCGCCTGCCACCCTTCGACCCCGCCTTCCCCAGAGCGCCTGACCTGCCGCGCCCATGGTCGATGCCTCCACGGGAAAAGAATCAGCCGCAGTTTGTGAAGGACATAAGAGTTGGTGACTGAGAAGGAGATTTTGATCAGGCCGAGGGGGAGGTACCGCGTGAACTGGTCTCAGCTCCAACCACGATGGATTCATTCCAGCCCGCTTACGTTCTTCTCGACGTATTCCTGTCCGGCGGCAACGGCGCTCTTGCCGAACTGTACGCCCATCTGGGTCGTCGCGTCATTCATGCCCGGCCAGCTGCCATATGGCGCCGGACCTGCCGGGGCACTCGCACCCGGTCCTCCCATCGAGCCCATCGATGCGTAACCCATGGGCGGGTTTGGACTCGCTACGTAGCCGTTCCGGTTCTGCGGAGCCGTGTAACTCTGGAGATTTGCGCCGGAAGCATGTGTGGACGTCTCGCCTACGGGCGGGGACGAGTATCGCATGTACCCATCCTGCGATATCCGCTGAGCCTGAGAGTACGGGGATGAGTTTGTGCTTTGGCTAGGGGTCTGAGGCGGTTCAGGCGGTGGGTAGGCCGGATGTGTCGGCTTTGGGTGTTGGAGCGGAGGTGGGGAGCGGGAGTTCATGTATGGTGGTTGTGCCATAGTGCCGCGGGAGATGATTGCTGCGATGAGCTGATGTATGTGGTGTGGATAGTCGTCGCGTCGTGGCCGGCCTGGCGTGGAAGATGCAAGATGACGCTGCAACGCGGCTCATCCCCAGTGAATTGATTCCCCGTTCTTTTCTCGCGTTTTATCCAGAGATTTCGCACCCAGCAAGTGCATACAGTTTTAATAGCCGGAGCTGTTATTGATCCACCATAAACACCATGTCGACAGAGGTCAAGCCAAAGAAATCTGGCCGAACGCCAGAACAGCAAGCAGCACGAGATGCTCGAAAAGCCGCCAAGCTCGCCGCAGCTACTGCTGCCGCTGCAGGAGCAGCCGGAGTCCCCTCTGCCAACATCAACCCCGAGCCGGTCGTGGAGTCGTCGAGCCAAGCCGTTGCCCCGATTGCCGACGACGCTTCGCCAGTGAAGAAGGAGAAGAAGCGTCGGAGGGAGAATGATGCAGAGAACGATGATCCAAACTTGATGGAGATTGATGTCAAGGCGCCCGAGCCATTGTCAAAGGCCGAGGCGCGGGCAGCGAGGAAGAGACAAAAGAAGGGCTTGCCTGAGTTGCCGGCGAAGCAGAGCAAGCCGGCCAAGCGGCCCAAGGTGGAAGACGATGAAGATGAGGACGGGTCAAGCGACGAGGAGGACGAGGCTGCCAAGGCGGCCAAGGTGAAGGCGAAGGAGGCGAAGGCTTCGACAAAGGGACGAAACTCGATATGGATTGGAAACCTCTCGTTCAGGACAACACCGGAGTCCTTGAAGGCTTTCATCGAGCAGGGGATCACAAAGGCGGGAGGGGAGGCTTCGGGCGCTGTCACGCGTGTGAACATGCCGAAGACGGCGGGCGGGCAGAAGTTTGCCAACAACAAGGGGTTAGTCGGGTGGAGTGAATTGAGAGACATGCTCATGGCAGATTCGCCTATGTCGACTTTGCGACGCCCGAGCTGCAGCAAATAGGTGTAGACCTGAGCGAGTCGTTCTTCGAGGGGCGGAAACTGCTTATGAAGCTGGGTGAGACATTCTGCGGGCTCGCATGAGCCGTGAGCTGATAACAGGCAACGACTACGCCGCTGACCCGAACGCGCGAACACCCAAGCCCGACCGGCCAAAGGCAGACCCCATGGCGGCTGGTATTCTGAAGCGACAGCAACATCCGGAGGGCCCTACGCTGTTCATGGGCAACCTGCCTTTCGATGCGACA
>Ga0308169_10004083_pt1 | contig 13785 bp, 10 predicted proteins | sample PhyBR1_2_FD_202139 | JGI IMG/M metagenome (GOLD analysis project Ga0308169, IMG submission 202139) | Phyllosphere microbial communities from UC Gill Tract Community Farm, Albany, California, United States - DLSLSB.R1 | ecosystem: Host-associated > Plants > Phyllosphere > Unclassified | place...
CGCTCTCCTCGCTCTCCTCGACCCAGCCGAACGCGCACATCTCGAGCCGCAAGTCCCTCGCTGCAGCCCCTCCCGCTCATCTACGCCTCGACCCACACCTCGGCGAACGTCCCCAGCTCGAGCACCGTCCTCGCGACGCGCTCCTCCCCTCGCGCGCTCTGACCCTCCCCCTCCCGCTCGCCCTCGCCCTCCTCGCCCTCCTCGCCCTCCCCGCTCTCAAGGAGCAGCACCCTCAACCCCCCAACGCGCACGAGCCCCTCGACGCGCGGCACGAACCGCCACGCCCACCCGACGTCGTGCCACCGCCCCGCGCCGCCGCCGCCGCCGCCGCCGGGAGCGGGCTCGAGCTCCACCGCGCCGAGGTCGACGAGGCCCGCACCGAGGCGCACGACGCCCGGCGAGGGCGAGGGCGCGTGCGATGGCGAGGGCGAGGGCGAGGGCGCTGGTGCGGGTGCGCGCGCGGGCACTGCGAGCGGGAGGCGCACGCCGCGCAGCGTCGGGGCGCGGCGGCCGTGCTGCGGCGGCGGCGGCGGCGCGTTGGGCGCGTGCGGGTGCGGCTGCGGTGCGGTCGAGCGCGGGAGCGCGCCGGGGAGGGGGAGGGGGAGGGGGAGCGCCGAGCTGCTCGGGTGCGGGGCGTGCGACGAGCGGTGCGGGTGCGGCGGCGCTGAGGCGGCGGTTGCGGAGCTGAGGGTCGCTGTCGGTGCGGATGTGGATGCGAGTGCGAAGGAGGCGGAGGTGAAGGAGGAGGAGGGGGAGGGAAGAGGCCCGAGCGCCGGGGCGTGCCACTCGACGTGCTGCGCCGCAAGGCGCACCCGGCGCCTTCGGGGCGAGCTCGTCGTCGAGCGCACGCGCAGGCGCAGCTGGACCGCGAACGGCTCGTCGACGACGACGAACTGCGGCGGCGCCTCGCTCGTCGAGCCGGCGCTCGTCGCACCCCCGCCGGCGCCCCCTCCGGCAGGCCGCACTTCGTCGACGACGAGCTCGAACGCGAGCCCCTCGGCGCTCGGCGCTCCCCGCTCTTCCTCTTCCTCCTCCTCCTCCTCCTCCTCCTGCGCCGCGCCCGGCTCGAGCCCATGCCCGACGCCGAGACCGACGCCGAGGCGCGGCGGGACCCTGCGCCCGAGCGTGCTGCTCTGGAGCCGGCCGAGCTCGCCGTGTGCGGTGCGCCACACGATGTCGAGGCGGCCGAGGCCTTGCGAGGCGCCTGGGGCGGGCTCGGGCTCTGGCTCGGGCTCGGGGGCGTCGAGGGAGGAGGAGGAGGAGGAGGGAGGGGGAGGGGCGCGGTCGAGGACGAAGAGGAACTGGCGCACGGCGCCGGGCGCGAGCGGCTCTGCGGCCCCTCCTCGTGCGCCCTCGTCGTCCTCCTCGGCTTCCTCCCCTCGCACCGCGTCCTCGTCGCCCACCACCCTCCACCCTCCGAGCGGCACGAACCGCATCCGCTCGAACCGCATCCCCGCCTCCTCACCGCCGCACTGGTTGGTCACCTGCACCTCGAGGAAGACCGTGTTGCGCTCGAGGGGCGAGAGCGCCGACGAGGGCGAGAGCGAGGGAGAGGGCGCGTGCGCTTTCGTGCGCACGGAGAGCGGGTTCTGGACGGCGAACTTGTAGACCTGCGAGGGGGTGCGGGAGGGAGCGAGGGAGGGAGGGAGGGAGAGAAGCGGGGGAGGGGGAGTCAGTGATGAGCGGGACGAGGGGGAGCGAGTGCGTGCTGGGTCGAGGAGGGCGAGGGACGCGAGGGTGAAGGAGAGAGGGCGAAGGAGAGAGGGCGAAGGAGGGAGGGCGAGGGGCAGCGGTGCGAGAGTGCGAGGGCGGCTCGAGGGAGGAGAGAAGAGGCGAGAGGGACGCGGGAAGGAAGAAAGAAAGCGAGCCAGCGCGCCAGACTCACCTTGCGAAAGCTCCTCGTCACGACCCTCGTCCCACCTTTGCCCTCGCCGTCCGCGCCCGCCGGGTCGGGCACCTCGACGCCGTAGCTGACGGTGCACACGAGCGCGTGCGCGCCGAGCTCCTTGAGCTCGTGCGCGACGACGAGCGCGGGGAGGGCCGCGCCGGGCGCGAGGGACGCGAGAGGTCCTGGCCCTGGTCCTGGTCCTGCGGCCGCCGAGGGGTCGACGTGCGCGAGGAGGTGCTTGACCGGCGCAGAAGCGGGCGCGCCGAGGTTGGTGTGCATCTCGACGTGGAGGACGGGCGCGAGGGCCGTGTGGGCGGAAGGCGGGGTTGAGGAGGAGGAGGAGATGGTCGAGGGCGGCACGAGGTCGTTCGAGAGCGAGAGGACGGCGTTGAAGGTCTCGCTGCGGGGCGGATGGCGTGCGAGGGGATCAGTCGCTGTTGCTGTGGCTGTGCACACAGGGCGCAGGGTGCAAGAGGGAGGGAGAGGGGGCCGCACCCGAGGTAGATGTTGGCGAACGAGGTCGGGAGCGACAAGGTGCCGCCTGGCGGTTGCGCGCGCGGTTGATGGTGCGAGGGCGAGGTCGGCGGGGCGTAGTCGTGGACGAGGGGCTCGGCGGGCACGAGGGCGGGGCGGGTTGCGCGCAGGACCTTGAGCGAGACGAGGTGGGGAGGCGGAGGAGCGGTCGACGACGCGGTGGGCGGCGGTGGTGGTGGGCGGGCGGCGGTGGCCATGGTGCCACGAGTCGAGCTGGTGCGCGCTCGGTGCGTCTGTCGGTCGGACGAGTGAGGCGGGAGATGAGAGGAGGAGCCGGCGGTGCTCGAGCGAGACGACCAAGACGGCCTCGTCGCCCCAGGCTTTTCTGGTGCTTGACTGAGCAGCAGTACGAGTAGACCACACAGCTCTTAGTCCAGTCGCACCAGCCCCAAGCGAGGTGAGACGAGGTGGACCAAGCCCACGTTCAGCCGGCGTCGCTCCTCTCGTCGCTCCCTCGCGCCCTCGAGCTGGGCCAGTCGCCAAGCTCGACCTGTACCACTCTGCCACCTGCTCCTCATCGAGCCTTGCCACCCGTCCAGCCCGCCCGAGCCGCCCGTCGTCGTCGTCGCCCGGTCGTCGTCCTCCCCCGCGTCCACCGCCGCCGACGAGCGCCGACCTCTGGACGCTCTCGCACCAGAGCCAGCCCGACCTGGTGCGTCCCTGTCCTCTCCACCTCGCGCGCTCTGTCCTCCCCCTCGCACCGGCGCCGCCCCGCGAGTTCGCGTCGCGTGCGGCCGGCCACAACTGCGGGTGATGAGACTGGCTCGTCGCTTGGCGGGGGCCACTCGCACCCGCACCACCAGCGCCGGTACCTGGGTCAAGCTGCGGCCTGAGGTCACGGCACGGCACACACCCTCGAGCAGCGCCCGGCCAAGCCCGTCGCCGCCGAGCCCACCCTCGCCTCTCGCGCGCCGTCGATCGTTGCTCGACCGCCGGCGCACTCGGCGGCGAGCCACGGGCGCACCTCCTGCACGGCGTGTGCTTCGGCGCTGCCAGTGCGGTGGACCTGCACGAGTGGCCTCGTCGAGCGGCGCGACTCGGCTGTCGGCGCACCCCCTTGTCCTCGTCCGACCCTCAGCAACTGAGCCCCTTGTCCTCGTCTCGCGCTCGCACTGACACTCTCCTCATCCCTCGCGCAGCTCCACACCCTCGAGTACACCCGCATCTCCCCTCCCCTTCTCGGCCGCTCTCCCTCCCCGACCCCGCGCCGTCCCCTCTCGGCGCCCGCGCCGCGCCGCCCATGTCGACCCCGACGTTCGCGCCCTCGTCCTCGTCGTTCACCCACTCGCACGCCCACTCGACGCCGTCCCACTCGCACCACCCGCACCCGCACCCGCACCACTCGTTCGCGCCCTCGTCGTCGTTCGCTCCCCCCTCCTCCTCAACCTCGACCAACCCGACCTCGCCCCCCGCCCACTCGAGCACCGCCGCGCGCCCGCACCCCGACCCAGCCCCGCGCTCGCCCCACTCGTCCCACTCGTCCCCGCCCTCGTCCTCCTCGACCTCGTCCGCCTCGGCGTCCGACGACTCGACCATGGCCACCACGGCCGACCTCGCTCGAGAGCGCGAGCGCGAGCGCGAGCGGGGCAGGCAGCGCCGCACCGACGCACCGCCAATGTCGGCGCCCGCACCTGGGCTCGGCGCGGGCGCGCGCAGCGCGGATGGGAGCGTCGGGAGCGCCGCGACGACGGTGAGCGCCGGCTCGGGCTCGGGCTCGGGCTCGCCGCCGTCTGGCCCGGGCAAGGGCGCGGGCGCGGGCGCGGGCGCGGGCGAGGACGCGCACATGGGCGACGCCGAGCGCGACGAGGGAGGAGGAGCGGCGAGCGCGATGGACATCTCGTCGCTGTCTGTGCGCGGCGACGACGACGACGACGACGAGGAGGAGGAGGTGGGCGAGGGCAGGGAGGACGGGCGCGAGAGGGGAGGGCGCAAGGTGCGCACGGCGAGCATCTTTTCGACGAGCGGCGGGTCGTCGGCGGCGGCGGTGAAGGACAAGGACCAGGACAAGGACAAGGGCAAGGAGCGCGACGCGCGGCGCAAGGTGCCACGCACGGGCAGCTTCTACGGCTTGTCCTCGGTCTCGTCGTCGTCGTCCGCCGCGCCATCCGCGTCCACCTCGACTTCGAGCGCCGCAGCCATCACGGCCCCGACAGCGCACCACGTTGACATCGTGTCGTACCCACCCTCGGAGCTCCTGCGCCTCCTCGCGTGCCTCCTCGAGCAGATCGCCCAGGCCAACGACGCGCGCACCGCCCGCGCGTCGGCCGCCGCCGCCGCTGCTCCTCCTCCCCCTCCAGCATCCTCCTCCGGCGCCGCCGCCGCCGCGCCGACCTCCCCCTCGGCCGCCTCGGCCGCCTCGTCCTCGTCGTCCGCCGGGCCCAGCACGCGCCGCAGCTCGGTCGACCACGACGCCGACCACGACGCCGGGAGCGACTGGGCGCGCGGTCGGTTCGACGCCGCGCCGCTCAACACGCCCATCTCGAGCCAGCACGGGCAGCAGCGTGGCGCGCCGCCGAGCAGGCAGCGCGCGGCGCCGGGCGTCGGCGGGCCGGGCGGGCCGGGCATCCTCGACAACGCGCTCGGCGGCGGCGCCTCCGGCGACGACGACGACGAGCTGTCCTCCTCTGCCGCCGCCGCCGCCGCCGACGCCGACGCGCCCGAGCTGCAGATGCCGACGACGCCGGGCGTCGACCTGCTGCGCGAGACGGCGTCGGGCCCGGGCGGGGGCGTCGCGGGCTTCATGCCGAGCCTGGGCGGGACGCACCGGCCCATGCCGCTCGGCCGGCGGAGGGGGAGCAGCTTTGTGAGGAACCGGAGGGAGGAGCCCGTGGGGGCCGGGGGGGGGGGCGGGGGGCCACCGGGGCCCCCCCCCCCGGGGGGGGGGGGGGGGGGGGGGGGGGGGGGGGGGGGCCCGGGGGGGGGGGGGGGTAGGGGGCGGGGGGGGGGGGGGGCGCGCGAGGCGCAGGGGTGGTCGTCGGCGTCGCAGCAGCAGCAGCAGCAGGCGTCGGCGAGCTCGTCGACGGCGTCGTCGCCATCGACTTCTCGGCCCAGCTCGTCGGCCGCGCCCGGGCCCTCTCCCCTCCCGACCCCTCCCGCGCCCTCGACCTCGTCCTCCTCTCACGCCTCGCCCTCGGACCCGCCCCTCTCGTCCCTCTTCTCGGCATCGACCGTCGCGCTGTCGTCGCCGAGCGCGACCCTGTGCTTCCACGCGCGCAACGTTCCCGCCATCTCGATCGAGGCCTACCTGCAGCGCATCCTCAAGTACTGCCCGACCACGAACGAGGTCTTCCTCGCCCTCCTCGTCTACTTTGACCGCATGGCGCGCATCGGCCTCGAGGCGCAGCGCCTCGGCCTGCCCCGCGACGCGCCGGCGGCGACGGCGGCGGGTGCGGGCGCAGGCGGCGAGCAGCAGCAGGACGCCGGCGGCGCGCCCAACCCGAGCAAGCTGTTCGCGATCGACAGCTTCAACGTGCACCGCCTCGTCATCGCCGGCGTCACGGTCGCGAGCAAGTTCTTCAGCGACGTGTTCTACACAAACTCGCGCTACGCCAAGGTGCGCTCGTCTTCCTCTCTCCTTGCTCTCGCGCTCGTCCTCTCCGTCGAGCAGCACGACTGACGCCCTTGAACCCCTCTCCCCGCGCCCGCAGGTCGGTGGCCTCCCGCTCCACGAGCTGAACCAGCTCGAGCTCCAGTTCCTCCTCCTGAACGACTTTCGCCTCAAGATCCCGACCGACGAGCTGCAGCGCTACGCCGACCAGCTCATCCTGTACTGGGTCGGCCGCAACGGCACGAGCAACCCGGCCGCGGCGGCGGCGGGACGGTCGCGCGCTGCGAGCCGCGCGAGGACGCCGCCGCGCGAGGAGGCGGTCGACGGCGAGCCGAGCGAGGCCGTCGAGACGCCGCCGCTCACGCGCTCGGCCGTCGCGGCTGCCGCGGCGCAGGCGCAGCACAGCGCGGCCGACGGTTCGGGCTCGGGCTCGGGCTCGGGCGCCTCGGCGGCGCAGCAGCAGCAGCACGGCGCCGCGCACGCCTCTAGTTCGGCATCGACGTCGTCGCCGTACCCGGCGCACCTCGCGCACTCGTCGAGCACCAGCGGCGCGCGCACGCCGAGCGCTTTCGGCAGCGACGCGCCCGGGCCCTCGTTCGGCACGCCGACGCAGCGCGGCCTCGCCTCGTCGTCGTCGTCCTCGCTCCCTCGCCGCGCCGCCGGCCCTCCGCCGCACGGCGCCCCGCACGCCCAGGCGCAGGCGCAGAGCCCGCACCGCCCGCGGAGCATCCGCAGCCACCCGTCGACGAGCAGCAGCTTCAGCAGCAGCACGGTGACGCCTGGGACGCCGAGCACGACGCGCGCTGACGACGACGACGAGGAGGAGGAGGACGATGGGTGGGGCGACGAGGACGAGGACGCGGACGAAGATGGGGCGTTCGAGGGGAAGGAGCGCGGGCGGGACGGGCGCGCGACGGCGAGGGACGGCTCGAGGTCGAGGTCGAGGGCGAGGGCGAGGGGGCGGACGGGCAGCTGGGGCGTCGCGGCGGGCGAGCCGATGCAGGAGGACTGAGGAGCGAGGGAGGTCGCAGTGTCTATCTTCCCTCGTCTGCCGTGCCGTTTTGCCGTGCCGTATCGTCGTGCTCCTTCCCCCCTTCCTCCTCTAGACATCCCTCGTTCGCCATACATACCTTGTCGGCTCGCTGTCGTCCTCTTTGCTCCACCTGTGCTCGTAATGCAGCTGTGAAGAAGCTCCTCGCGACGAGCTCGAGGAAAGAAGGAAAGGAGAACTCGGTCGTTTTGCTCCTCGCCTCGTCCATCTACCGCTCTACGGCTCGTCTACCTCGTCCTGCTCCTCTATCACTCGCTGCTCGCCGCGGTACTCGTCCGCTACCGCCCCTGCCGCGACCGCCGCCCCGTCTCGGCGCCGCTCTCGGGCCCCTCGCTCGACCCCGCCGCGCCCGGACCTGCCGCCACCCGCTCGCCGCGCCGCCCTCGCTCGCCGGCGCGCAGGCCCAAGCGCGAGCGTCGCGCCCTCCGCTGCTCGCCGCTCGAGCTCGAGCGCGCGTCGTGCGGCGGCGCGCTGACGCCGACGAGTGGCGCACGGTCCGCTCGTTCGAGGCGGCGCGCCTTGCGCGCCTTGGTGTGCTGCCGAGTGCGCTCGCGCACGACGCCGAGGAAGAACTTGAAGGCGGCAAAGGTGCCGAAGATCTGCGGGCGGGCGGGCGGGACGAGGAAGGAGAGGGACAGGGTCAGGAGAGGAGCGAGGGGGGAGAGGAGGGGAGGGAAGAGGGAGGGCGAGCTCACGAGGTTCTGGATGGCTGCGTACGGCCAGGAGTTGCCGACGAGGAGGAAGTCGTCGAGCGCCTTGAAGAGGATGACCTGTGCTTGAGGAAGGCGTCAGCTGTGAATCGAGCCGAGTCGAGCCGGGAGGAGGAGGAGAGGAGGGACGACGCACGAGCACCATGACGAACCAGAGCACCCAGACGACGAGCGACGCGCACACCTTGACGAGCGTCTCGGTCGACGTGTCCCACTCGAACCCGCCGCTCTTGCCCGAGCGCCGCGTCGCCTTGCTCGTGTCCGTGTCGGTCCTCCTGCGCGGCCCACCGCCCGGCCCGGGCGCCGCCGCTCCACCCGCCGCTCCTGCTGCCAGCCCTCTGTGCTCCTGCGCCCTCGCGCCCGCCCTCCTCGACGCAAGCGCCGACCTGCGCGTCTCGCCGTGCAGGCTCAGCAGCCGCACGAGCGTGTGCGCCGCGCTCTCGGTGCGGTGCCCAAAGACGGGCACGCACAGGAGCAGCGTCGCGAGGAAGGCGAGGCTGACAAACGTCCAGCTCGTCGCCTCGAGGAGGCGGTAGTTCGCCGCACCGATCAGGTCGTCGCAGTTGGCCTGCCACGAGGTCGGCTTGAGCGGCGACGACGTACCGGGCCACCAGATCGTCGCGGCGTACAGGACGAACCAGTACAGCTCGCTCACGGCGAACGCGCTCAGGAGGAGGACGGCCTGGTGCCGGTGACCCCACTTGCGAAGTCGCTGCGCGGCCCGAGCGACGTTCGAGACGTGCTCGCCGCGCACGTACTCGTCGCCCGGCTGGAGGTGGAGCGGGTGCGGCGAGTAGTGCTTGGGCGAAGAGGGCGTGCGGGCGGCGCGCGCCTGGGCGTAGGCGGCCGAGGCGTCGAGGAAGGCGTCGTGCTCGTCGGCGGTCGAGAAGCCCTGCAGCGCGAGTCGGCGTCAGGAGATAGCGCAGTTGAGAGGAGACGGCGCAGGAGAGCGGCTTCGAGGGAGAGAGAGGGACGCACGTGGATGTGGTGCGTGTCGGAGAGGACGCAGGAGATGACGGTGCCCGTGATGCTCGCCCCGAGGAGGAACGCGTACTCGGCGTGCCACCGCTGGATCGCATTGACGCCCGCAGAAGCTGTCCCCATCATGTTGCGGGCCATAATCGCCACGAGGTACATGTGGGCGAGGGCGAGCTGAGCGGCGACTGCGGGTGCGAGTACGAGAGAGGGTCAGTGCGCGCGAGCGAGAGGAGCGGCGAGGAGTGGAGCGGCGAGGAGAGGGATGGCGAGGAGAGGGAGGGAGACGCACTGTACCAAGCCGACTGCGCCGGCTGGAAGAGCACGATCAACATGGCGAAGAACGAGGCGATGATGAGGCCGGCGAGCGTGCCGTACGCGTTGATCTGCGGGCGGCAGGGGTGCGTGAGTGGCCGCTCGAGGAAGCGTGCTCGAGGAAGAGTGCTCGCGGAAGAGTGCTCGACGAAGAGCGCCCGAGGGAGAGCGCGAGGAGGAAGAGCTCGTGGGGCACCAGCGCGAGGAGGAAGAGGACGCACGGCGGGAGACGGGCACAGGCCACAGCAGACGTCGATCGTGACCTGCCACGGCGCAGAGCAGTACTCGGCCTGTGAGCGAGACGGGCAAGGGGGTTAGCAAGGTGCGAGGCTCGTGAAGGAGGAGGAGGAGGAGGAGGAGGAGGAGGACGCACGAAAGAGATCGGGCAGACGGAGCTGAACGCATCTTGAGCTGCGCCCATGTCGGCTCTGCTTCACTCGCTCGTGTTGAGGAGCGCGAGAGGAAGAAGAAAGGCGGGTAGGCGAGCGCGATAAGGACGATGACCGTGTCGCTCGAGCGAAAGGCGGAGGAGGCTGTGTCGGGTGAGGAGAGGTCAGCGACGGTGCGCACAGATCTGCCGAGGGAGAGCGCGACGCACCTGTTGTTCTGATGGCGAAGGGCTGGCAGTGGAAGGTGGAAGGCTGGCGGGCAAAGGCGAGAGAGCGGGCGAGGTCGACGACGAGGCTTGCCGAGGCGGAGCCCGGGGAAACGAGGTCCGCGGACGCCCCAGAGCCAGAGAGCCGGTCCGTCCGAGGAACCTAGTCGCAGTCGGAAGCCCGATAGCGAGCTGCGGTACTCGCGCAGGCGAGGAGAGCATGGAAGAGCCAACTCGCAGCGAGCAAGAGCCAAGCGGAGCTGCGTATCGCAGCCGCTCAGCCCAAAGCTGTCGCCGCGGCTCGCCCGACCGCACGCCGAACGCATGCAAGCTCCGCGCGGCGCAGCCGGGCAAAGAGGCGCAGACAGGAGGCGAGCGTGCGTGCGGACGTCGTTGGCGCGGCGCAAAGGGGCTCGAGGTGACGAGCAGGCCGCGCCGAGGCAAGCGCGGCTGACCGTCGACTGCGCCGCGTGCCGCTGTGTGCCGAGCGGTCGTCACCGGCTTCGCAAAGAGGCGGAGATGGCTCGCGCTGGAGAGGATGGACGAGGAGGAGGGAAGGGGAGCGGGCTCGACGGGGAGGGGCGGGAGGGACGGGGGACAAGTCGCAGCGGTGCGTAGGGCTCAGCAAGTACGTGCAGAGCTGGTCTGCCCCTAGCTCAGCGGTGCAAGGGAGCGAGAGAGATGCGCGTCCACCGCGAGCGAGTGGCTCGCCCAACAGCTCGAGCCTCGGCCCTCTCGCTCGTCGTCGTCCTCGCCAGCAGCTACAGAGCCCAGCCCGCCATGCTCGCAGCTCTCCGCTCTGCCCGCGCCTGCGCCCGCCCGCTCGCCCGCCAGCGTGAGTCCACCGCCTCGCGCCTTCGTCCGTCTCAATCCACCACCAGCATCGATCTCGCCTCCCTCGCCCACGAGCCGCGTCGTGCGAGTGCAGCAGCGTGCGCGCAGGGCTGTCAAGGCCCTCGAGCGTGTCGGAGGACCCGCAGAGCGGGCGAGGGAGGAGCGAGCTCCTGCCCCAGCTCTCGGGACCCGATGGGCCAGCTCGACCACGACGGCCTGTGCAGGCACGAGCACCGCGCAGAAAGACTCTACAGGGTCCAGCAACGTCACGGGCGCGAGCGCGCCCTCCCAGGACAAGATGCTGACCTTGCTCTCCTCCTCCCCCTCCTCCCTCTCTCGCCGCAGTCCATGCCTCGGCGCCGAGGACGGCCTACTCCAACTTCCTCATGCCCGCCATGGTCCGTCCCTTTCCTCGCTCTCTATCGCCCCCTCGGCGAGCCACCCCTGACGCTGTCCCCTTCCGCCTGCACGCAGTCGCCGACCATGACCGAGGGCGGCATCAGCGAGTGGAAGGTCAAGGAGGGCGACGCGTTCGAGGCGGGCGCCGTCCTCCTCACCATCGAGACCGACAAGGCCTCGATCGACGTCGAGGCGCAGGACGACGGCATCATGGGCAAGATCCTTGTGCGTCGCCTTCGTCCCTCTACTCTCGTCCTCCCTCCCTCCTCTCGCTGACTCGGCTCACGCGCCCTGCAGGAGAACGACGGCGCAGCGGGCGTCCCGGTCGGCAAGCTCATCGCCGTCCTCGCCGAGGAGGGCGACGACCTGTCCAACATCGAGATCCCCTCGCAGGAGGACGCCGCCGCCGCCACCTCGTCGTCCGCTCCCTCGCCCGCCGACTCGAAGCCCGAAGCGGGCCCGACCTCCACCGCACCCTCCGACGCGCCGACCCCCTCCCCCGCCACGCCCTCCCCAACCCCCTCGGCGATCCACGCCCACCCGCAGCACTCGAAGCCGCTCCTGCCCTCGGTCCTGCGCCTGCTCGCGCTCGCCGGCATCACGGACGCGAGCGCCATCAAGGCGACGGGCCACCACGGCATCCTCACCAAGGGCGACGTGCTCGCGCACACGGGCGCCATCAGCAGCGCGAGGGGGTCGCTCCCCAAGGACAAGCCCGACCATGCGCACCCGGCGCACGACTACTCGCCGACGCCCAAGGACGTGCGTCCTCTTCCACTCTCTCTCTCGACACCTGCGGCGAGCGCATGACTGACGAGCTCGAGCGATGCACGCGCGCAGGTCAAGCACCCGGTCGAGGTCCTTCTCGACGGCCCGGCCATCCGCCGCCTCGTCGCCGCCGGCCTCGGCTCGTCCTCGGCCGCGCCCAAGCCCACCTTCAAGGAGGTCCCCGTCTTCTGTGCGCTCCCTCTCTTCCCTCTCTTCCTCCTCGTCGCGCCCGACTGACCCGCTCGCTCCTGCTCGCCCGCAGCGTTCGACTCGATCCTCGACGACTACCTCCCGCCCTCGCGCCGCTCGACCTCTCCCTCCTCCCCCTCGGCACCCACCCCTCCCCCGCCCGCTGCGCGCAAGAGCGCGTTCGACGACATCCTCGGCCTGTAGACGCTCCCCTCTCCTTCCCCTTCCTCTCTCTCTCTCTTCCTCTCTTCCCCTCTTTGGGTTCTGTGGGACGGTCGCGAGGACCGTGTGCGGGCTGTGACATAGACTTTTCCGTTCCCTCTTCGCCCCCTCGTCGTCGCCGCCGACTTGCGAACGGGTCGTGCGCTGACCGGCGACGGCGCCGACGCCGACTCGGGCTGCTTCTCCAGATGCTCGAGCCCGTCCGGCGCGCTGGCTCTATCTCCTCGGCGAGCGTCGTCGCTCTCTCGCAGCTTTCTCTGCTTCTGCTTCTCGCTTCTCACTCTTCGCTTCTCACGGGACGCTGCACGACATGGCCGACTCTGCTGAGCACGACGGGATCCGCAAGGTGCGTCTCCCTCTCTCTCCTCTCCCTCTCTCTTCCGCCCTCACGCAGCGCTGACCCTCCCTCGCCGACCCTCTCTCGCCCGCAGGTCATCGAGCGCGAGATGTTCCGCCTGCGCTCGACCTACGGGCCCGAGGCGCTGCCCGTCCCCTCGTCGCTCGCGCTTGCGGCCCTGCGCGACGGCGCGCTCAGGGGCAAGGTCGTGCTCGTCACAGGCGGGACGAAGGGGCTCGGGAGGGAGTTTGCGGTGCGCGCGGCGGGCGAGGGCGGGGCGAGGGTCGTGGTTGGCGCGAGGGGGAGCGAGGGCGTGAGGGAGGTGGTCGAGGAGATCAGGAGCGCGGGCGGGTGCGTCTCCTCCTCTCTCCTGGGCGAGGTGCTGCGAGGGAATGCTGACGCCCTCAACGGCGTGCGTCGGAAACAGAGAAGCGACCGGGCTCGCGACCGACGTGACGAGCTGGGAGTCGCAGGTCGCCCTCTTTGTGCGTCTGCCGAGCCGCTCTCTCGCCCTTTCTTGCTCTAGGAAGCGCTGACTCCCGTACCTGCAGGACCACGCCGTCGAGACGTACGGCCACATCGACGTCGTCGTCGCCAACGCCGGCGTTTTCGAGTCGGGCAGCTTCCTCGACGACGAGGTCGACGCCGACGGCAAGCTCACTGTGCGTCCGCTCTTCCTCCTGCATGGCTCTCGAGCAGAGCAAAGCAGCTGATGCACTCAGTCTCTGCGCGCAGAAGCCTGACTTGAGCACGATCGACATCAACGTCCGCGGCACGCTCTACAGTGCGTCCTCCCTCCTCCTCTCTCCCTCCCTCCCTCTCACGCGCACGCTCACGCCCCTCACGTCGCACAGCCTCTCGCCTCTCCTTCCACCACCTGCGCAAGAACGCCTCGACCGGCACCAAGGCGCTCGTCATCCTCGGCAGCCTGACCTCGTTCGTCGCGACCCCGGGCTGCCCGCTCTACGCCACGAGCAAGCACGCCCTGCTCGGCCTGCAGCGCGCTCTACACACCGAGAGCGAGGCGGCGGGGATCTCGTGCGTCCCCTCCCTTCTTTGTCACCTCGGCGAGCCCGCACTGACCCTCCTCCCTCTCTCCCGCCTCGCAGCGTCACCTTCGTCGCCTCGGGCCCCGTCCCGACCGACATCTTCGGCGCGCTCCGCCCTATGATCGAGCAGCTGCCGCACATCAAGCTCAGCGACACGGTCGACGCCATGCTGTTCGCGGCGAGCAGCCCGCGCGAGGAGAAGCTCGGCGGGTGCACGCTAGCGACTGACACGGCGTGCGTCCCTCTCTCTCTCGCCCTTCCCTCTCGACAAGTGCTGAGGCGCTCGCTGACGTCAATTTGTGCGCGCAGGGGCATTTTCCGGCTGCCGTTCGTGCAGGCCTACCGTACCTGAGCGGCTCGACCTTCTCAAGT